>Ga0315282_10007623_pt1 | contig 17732 bp, 11 predicted proteins | sample YL17G07_20_MG_FD_203693 | JGI IMG/M metagenome (GOLD analysis project Ga0315282, IMG submission 203693) | Sediment microbial communities from Yellowstone Lake, YNP, Wyoming, USA - YL17G07_20 | ecosystem: Environmental > Aquatic > Freshwater > Lake > Sediment | place: USA: Wyoming | collected... | reverse complement strand
CTTCCCCGGCCGCCGGCAAGGCCCAGAGCATGGTCGATGCCGAGATGGAACTGGGGCGCCGCGACGCGGCCCAGCAGTTGCAGCGCCGCCGCCAGCAACTGGTGATCGATTTCGAGTGGACCCGCCGCGGCTGGCGCATCACCAACATCACCCCGCGCGACTACTTCCGCCCGCTGTGATTAGAGCCGTTGTGTTGGGGCACAAAATGAGAGACGGCTTGTGGGCTCTTCACATGGTATCAACCATTGGGTGAAACCATGCTATCATGCCACCATGGCAGTGAAACTCACCTTGGACAAGGCCGGGCGTCTCGTTATTCCCAAGGCGGTCCGCCGGCAATTACGCCTTGAGCCCGGCGACGCGCTGGCACTGGAGAGCCAGACCGACCAACTGACACTGAAACCGATTCGCCCGGCAGTCGGCCTGAAGAAGGAATGCGGCGTCTGGGTTTACCGTTCCGAACAAGCCCAGAAGTTTTCGGCCTCGGAGCTGGTGGAGCAGGACCGCGAGAGGCGCATCCGGGAGTTGATGGGATGAAGGAGTTTTTCGACACTTCCGTTTTCATCAGCGCTTTTCGGGGCGATCACCCCCAGCACCAGCCCAGCGTTCGACTCTTGGCCGCCGCCAACAAGAAGCGTTCCGCCGGCGCGGTTCATTCTCTGGCCGAGGTGTACTCGGTCATGAGCGTGCTGCCGGTCAGGCCCGTGATCCCTCCCGAGCAGGTGCTGCTTTTCCTCCAGGAGATCCGCGAGCGCTGCACTCTGATCGCGCTCGACGAAGCCGAATACTTCGAGACCATTCGAAAGACGGCCGAGCAGGGCTTCGTCAGCGGCCGCATTTACGATGCCTTGCTTCTGCGCTGCGCCGCCAAGGCGAAAGCCGAGAGCATTTACACCTGGAACGTGAAGCACTTTCAGGCGCTGGCGCCGGAGTTGGCCAGGCGGATTCGCACGCCGTAGCCCACGGCTGCTGCGGGCAGTCCAATCCAGACATGGCGCCGGAGGCGTGTGCCTGGATGCCCACGATCCGGTATCGAGGTGCATGCCGAGCCGCACTGTTTACCAACTAGGCACTTGCGCTGGTGTTATATCTTGTGATATATGGTTGTCTTGCTCTGCACCAGATAAGCGTTGCGCTTTCAGGTGGATCGTATAAAGATACATAAAGCGATTGGCGAGGTTGATACGTCAGGAGATAGCAGCCTTAGAATAAAGAGGTTACGAGCTAGGCTGGAGCTGACGCAGAACCGCCTAGCTGAACTGCTGGGCGTGTCCTATGTGTCGGTGAACCGATGGGAGAACGGGAAGTCTCGCCCGTCTGCCCTGGCTTGGCAGAAGATTGTCCGCGCGGAAACGGCAGGAATCGACGGGTTGAGGGAGAGCCAGCCTCCGGTCACGCAAACGGTTCGTGAGACTGTTCCGGCAACAGGCTCACCCCAGATCGACTTCTGCGGTGATCCGGAGGCCGTTCGCCTGGTGGCCGAGGGAGAACGCCTTACCTACGGTCATCTGTTCAATCCAACTTTCGCGACCGAAACCTCACTCATCGAGCCTCTGCCCCACCAGCGAATCGCGGTCTATCGGCAAATGCTCGGTCAGCCGCGGCTCCGTTTCCTGCTGGCTGACGATGCCGGCGCGGGCAAAACCATCATGGCCGGCCTGTACATCCGGGAAATGCTGGCCCGTCGGCTGATCCGCCGCGTGCTGGTCGTAGCCCCCGGGGGCTTGGCCGGGAACTGGCGGCGAGAGATGCGCACGCTGTTCTCCTTGCCTTTCCGGATTGCCGAGGGCAGCGAAGCGCGCTCGGGCAATCCGTTCATTGGCCCGGAGAGCGATCTGCTCATCGTGCGCGTCGACACGCTGGCCGGCGACCGCATGTTTTCACGGCTGCAGGAACCGTCCGTCGTCCCCTACGACTTGGTTGTGTTCGACGAGGCGCACAAGCTTTCAGCCAACCGCGATCCCGACCTGACGATTCGCAAGACGGACCGCTATTGCCTGGCCGAAGCGCTGGTTGGCCTCACCTCTGGCGATCAACGGTGGCAGCTCAGTTGGACATCTCATCACCTGCTCTTGCTGACCGCCACGCCGCACATGGGCAAGGATTTCCCGTACTACTGCCTGTGGCGTCTGCTCGAACCGGAGGTCCTTTCCACCCACGATGCTTTCAAGGCTTACCCGCCGGATGCCCGCAAGCAGCACTTCATCCGGCGCACCAAGGAGGAGATGGTCCGCTTCGACGGCTCGCGCATTTATCCCACGCGCATCTCCGACACCTTCAGCTTTGACCTGACCCAGGGCGGGGTCAGCGAGCAACGGCTGTACGACGAGACGACCGACTACATCCGCACCTTCTACAACCGGGCGCGCATCCTGAATCGCTCGGCCGCGCGTCTGGCGATGAGCGTCTTTCAGCGCCGCCTGGCCAGCTCGACCTTCGCGCTAATGCAGTCCTTCGGCCGTCGGTTGCAGAAACTCGAGCAGTTGATCGACGACATGCGGTCGGGCCGCCTGGACCCGGCGAAGCTTGCGGCCATGCAGGCAGGCCTGCGCCTGCGCGACGTTTTTGAGGAGATGACGGCCGACGAGGAAACCACCGAGGACGACTGCGAACAGAACGAAGAGGCCGAAACGGAAGCGCTTGTCGGTGTGGTCGCGACCACGCTGGCGGAACTGCAGGCGGAGCGTTCTCTGGTCGAAGGCCTGTTCAACCTTGCCCGGGAGGTCTACGAAAAAGGCGACGAATCGAAGTTCGAGAAGCTCCGCGAGTTGTTCCGCGACGAGCCCTTTCGCGACCAGAAGGCCATCATCTTTACCGAACATCGCGACACGCTGCATTTCCTCGTTCGGCGTCTCGAAGCGCACGGGTTCACCGGCAAAGTCGCGGAAATTCACGGCGGCATGGACTACGCGAAGCGCGAGGAGCAGATCGACTTCTTCCGGCGACCAGTCGAAGATGGCGGCGCCTGTTACCTGGTCGCGACCGACGCGGCAGGCGAAGGCATCAACCTGCAATTCTGCTGGCTGATGTTCAACTATGACATCCCGTGGAACCCGGCGCGCCTGGAGCAGCGCATGGGGCGCATTCACCGCTACGGCCAGAAGCACGACCCGGTCTTCATCCTCAACCTCGCCGCCGGGAAAACCCGCGAGGGCCGGGTATTGACCACCCTGTTGAAGAAGCTGGAAGCGATTCGCAACGAGTTGCGGTCCGACAAGGTGTTCGACGTGGTCGGCCGGCTTTTCGAGGGCCTGTCGATCCGGGAGTACATGGAGCAGGCCCTCACCGAACAGGGCGCCGAAGAAGCGGCCCGGGCGCTGGCCGGCAAGCTCACCAAAGAGCAGGTGCGCGCCATCGAAGAAAAGGAGCGGCGGTTGTACGGAGACGGCGGAGACGTCGCGGCCGAGTTGAACGGGCTACGCGCGGCGGTTGAGCGCGAGGAATACCGGCGCCTTCTGCCCGGATACGTTCGGCGCTTTGTCGAGAAGGCCGCACCCCTTGTGGACGTTGCCATTGAGGGCGATCCGGACGGGATCTTCCGACTGCGCCCGGTCAAGAGCGGCGCGCTGGATCATCTCTGGCCGGTGCTCGAAACTTACCCGCCCCACCAACGCACGCGGTTCACCGTTTGCCGGCCCGCCGATCCGTGCGAAGCCGTTTTCCTGCGCCCCGGTGACCCGTTCTTCGACCGTTTTCGCGACTACGTTTGCTCGCGACTCGAGCAGCAGGCGCTGCGCGGCGGCGTCTTCGTCGATCCAACCGCGCAATCGCCGTACTTCTTCCACCTCGCCCTGGTTCCTGTCTGCCGGAAGGCGGACCCGGAACTCCGGGCGCTTGCTTGCGAAGAGGTACTGGAGTGGCGCCTCGTCGGCCTGAAGCACTCGGTGACTTCGGACGGTCAGAACGTCGAGGAATGCGCCATCGAGCATTTATTGTTGCTGCGCGGCGCGCCCGGCGTGCCACATGCTGCCGCGCTGTTGGCTTCAACGGCTCATGTGTCTCGCGAGCTGGTCCGGAACTATGCCATTGAGACGCTTGGCCGCCGCCTGGCGAATGAACGCCGCGCCGCCCTGCTGACCTCCCTGCCTGCCCGTGAAGAATTTCTCAAACGCGGCTTCGACTACCAGGATGCGGAACTGGCGGCCATTCGTGCCCGCCAGACTGAGAAGGCGCGCGCCGGGGACGCACGAGCAAAAGGGGAGCTGGCAACCGTCAAGGAGCGGCAACGAACGCTGGCTGGCCGGCGCGAAGAAGCCCTGGCGGTTTTGCGGCGCGAGCCGGAATTGATCGAGCCGGGCGACGCGATCTTCCTTGCCCACGCGCTTGTCGTACCGTCCAGCGATCCCGAGGATAAGAAGCGGCACGATGCGGCGGTGGAAGCGATTGCCGTGCGGTTGGCCTGGGCCCACGAAGAGGCCGATTCTGCGCAGGTGAAGGACGTTTCAAAGCCCGCTCTGGCGCTTGCGGCCGGGCTCAGCGAAAGCCCGGGCTTTGATTTGCTTTCGCGCAGGGCTGGCCGGCCAGAGCGGTGCGTCGAGGTCAAGGGCCGCGCCGCAATCGGCGACGTGGAATTGACCGAGAACGAATGGGCCAAGGCCTGCAATCTGCGCGACCGCTATTGGCTTTACGTGGTGTTCGATTGCGCCACGCCGCAACCGCGGTTGCTGCGCGTTCAGGACCCGTTCCAGAAACTCCTGTTCAAGGCAAAGGGCGGCGTGATAATCGACGAGCGAGAGATTCTTGAGGCAGCGGACTGACATCGAAGGGCATACTTCATGAATGAAGATTTCACCGCAGCAGCGGCGCGGCATTGGAATGATGCGGGAATACTTTTTTCGGCTGGGCGATTCGATAACGCGGCATACTTGGCTGGTTACGTGGTGGAGTGCTCGCTCAAATCGCTCATCAAATCGGCTGGCCTGGCGCCCAAGCCGTTCAGCCATGCCGTCAAGACGCTGGCCGGGGACGTTCTGCTTCTGGCGTGCATAGCAGCGCCGTCGATCCGGCGCTATTGTCTCCCCACATCGGCACAACTGGACCACCTCGCGAAAAACTGGAATCCGGAGATGCGTTATTGGCCTACCGGCCAGGTGGCAAAGGTTCTTGCGGAGGACTGGATAACTGCGGCTGGGGAAGCGTATCGTGCGCTTGTCATCGAACGTGTCCTGGATGGATGGAGTGATCTGTCATGAAGCACTTTGTCGAAGCACGCGGCGACGCATTGGCCGCCCTGCAGGCCCCCGAAATCAAAGCTCTTGTAGAAAAGGCCTGCCTGATCGTGGACCTACGCGGCAAGTGTCGTGTTCTCACGCGCCCCCGTGGCGGAGTCGATCCGGGGGAGGTGGTGCAAAAGCTAGGCGAACTCATGGGCGCGGCTGCCGACCCCTTTTGGGACAACGAGATGTGGGTCGAAGGCCGGGAGCAAACGTCGGCGGAAAGGGCTCTTTACGAAGCAGTCTGGAAGGATGCTCGGCCGGTGCCACCCGGGCAGGAGGAGACCTTCGTTCTGGACCGGCGACTCTCTAAAGACGCTTGGTTAGGCGCGCCTTTGCAGCCACCCTGGCCGCAAATCGCGCAAACCCCACCAATTGCCTCCTTCTACTCATTCAAGGGCGGGGTCGGGCGCACTACCGCTCTCGTCGCCTTGGCCGTCAATCTTGCACGCGCCGGGCGACGAGTCGCTGTGATCGACTTCGACCTGGAAGCTCCGGGAGCTGGCTCCCTGCTGCTGCCTGCTGAGGCGATGCGCAGCAGCCTGGGTGTCGTTGATTATCTTCTCGAACGGCCCGTCCTGCCGGCCGGCGCTCTCGACATTACCGAGTTCTATCGCCCGTGCGACGACCATAGAATCATAGGCGATGGCGAACCGATCTTCGTGGTACCGTCGGGGGTAGTGGACGCCTGGTACATCGAGAAACTGGCCCGGCTCAACTATGAGTACCTTTACCGAAGCGCCACGGAAGACAATGCTCCGCAGTCCCCCCTGCACGACCTGTTCCGTTCGCTTCGCAACAGTGTTCAGCCGGAAGTCTTCCTCGTCGACTCCCGGGCCGGATTCCACGATCTGGGAGGGCTGTCTCTCAGCGGGATTGCCCATCTGCAGGTGCTCTTCGGTCTGTCTTCATCTCAAAGCTGGGAAGGCCTTTCTCTGGCTGTCTCGCACCTGGGCAAAGACATGGTTCTCTCCGGAGGGCAGCAACGGACCTGCATGATGGTGCACGCCATGGTTTCTCCTCGCGGCAAACCAAGAGAGGAAGAAATCCGTGCCTTTAAGGAACGGTCTTTCCAAGTCTTTTCCGACAACTACTATGATGCCCCGGACATTGCAGAGGCCGAATGGCCCGTCCCGGACCCCGAGTCGACCGACAGCCCGCACTTCCCGTTCGTGTTGACACGTGATGACAAGATCTCCGGCTACACGTCACCCGCCGATGTGGCCGAGTTTCTGTGCGAGGGGGAATATCGCGGCCTCGCGAACGCCATACTTGCCAGAGTTGGAAGGGGGTTGTAATGGCCAAGCTCACAAGAGACGATGCGGACAAGCTGCTCGACCTCATATCTAAGATGGGCAGCCAGGGGAGTGCCGAAGCGGAGCCCAGCGACGGTTTTCTCCCACGGTACTTGCCTCTCCCGGAACACGCCCGTGCTCTCGACTCGCAAGTCATTCTCGTCATAGGCGACCGCGGTGCTGGTAAAACCGAGCTTTTCCGGGCCATACAGTTTCCGGCCGGCCTGCAACAAATCCGCAAACTGGCGAAAGGCGGCGGCGTGCCGGACCCTTCGCACAGCGCTTGGCTCGTCGGTTACTCGACATCCGGGACAGAGTATCCCCCGGAACTGGTCTTTCGGGAGTTTTCCAAAGGTAAGCAGCCCACGGATCTGCAGCTCATCTGGCTCGGACTCTTGCTCCGTTGTTTGCACCGTGTTCGCTCGATTGCCGATTTGCCAGAAGCAATGCTCGATGCGTTGTCTCCCGAAAGCCCGCTCCCGGTATTGTTCAATCGGGTGCAGCAGCATCTGGAATCGTGCTTTGCGAGTTTGAATCGACTGGATGGTGAACTGGACAGGAGTTCCAAGTGGATTTTTGTCACCTATGACGAATTAGACCGCGTGAGCGCCGGCGATTGGGATCAGCTTAAGACAATTCTCCGAGGTCTTGTGCAGTTCTGGTCCAGCAATTGCCGCCGCTGGCGGCGGCTGCGGCCGAAGATTTTCCTTCGCCGTGACTTATTCAACCGGGTTGCCCTGTTTGGGCCAGACGTCTCGAAGATCGCGGCCCAGCGCGTCGAGCTTGTGTGGACTCCCCGGAATCTCTATGCGCTCTCCGCCAAGCGGCTGGTGAACCATGATCTCCTCTTGCGTCAGTACTTCGAGTCCGTCATGCCTGGCGGTGAGGAGCGCGGTGAACTCGGCTGGTATCCGACAGCGGCGACCGAAGAGGATTACCGAAAACTCATCGAACGGATGTGCGGGAAGTATATGGGTGCTGAGCCCCAGAAGGGACAGTCATTCACATGGATTGCCAATCACCTGCAAGACGGCAATGGTCAGGTGCTGCCGCGATCGATTGTGAGGTTCTTCGAGGGCGCTGCAGAAATAGAGCGGCAAAACCGAAAAGCCGAGTGGCCACGTTTGCTCCACCACACATCCATGCGTGCCGCGGTAGACCAGGTGTCGGTGAGCCGCGTCCAGGAGATCGAGGACGAGGAGTTTCCCTGGATGAAGACCGTCCGGAACACCCTACAAGCCACGCATCCCCAAGTGCCGATCGAAAGAAGGGATTTGGAATACCTGCTGGTAATTGACTGGAGCCGCGCTTCCGAGAAGCCACCGGAGACGTCCGGCCATGGCCTGCTTCAGTTGCTGATGGAGCTCGGAATTTTCTATCTAAGGGGCGATGGTCGGGTAGACGCACGCGACCTCTATCTCAAGGGTTTTGGGTTGAAGCGGAGAGGCGGGGTGGCCCGGCCATATTGACGACCAATGGACCAACGAAGGCTCATCGAGGTGGCGTTCCCGCTGAAGCAGGCGTCGCTGGATTCGGTGCACGAGAAGAATGTGCGGCATGGGCACATCTCCACGCTGCACATCTGGCCGGCGCGGCGGCCGCTCGCTGCCTGCCGCGCTGCGCTGATCGCCACGCTGCTGCCCGATCCGGGCACGCCCGAGAAGCGCAAAGAGATCCTGGAGAAGCTCGGCGGCAAGGTGATTGAGACCGTTGAGAAGAAGAAGATGCCGTCCGGCAAAGTGGTCGAGCGGGTCAAAGAGGAAACGGTCGGCGGTATCTTGCACTGGGGACGCGAATCGGGGCCGGACCTGCAATGGTTCCGCGACGAGATACGCAAGGCATACGGCGGCCGCGCTCCGAAGGTGCTTGATCCGTTTGCCGGCGGCGGCGCCATCCCGCTCGAAGCCATGCGCCTCGGCTGCGAGGTCACGGCTAGCGATATCAATCCCGTCGCCTGGTTCATTCTCAAATGCACGCTGGAATATCCGCAAAAGCTGGCCGGCCAGAAACGCCCACTCCCCGACTTCATTTTGAAGGACCGAGAGTTCATGGAGGCGTTTTTCAAGAGCCAGGGGCTAAAGGGCGCGAAGCTGCGGACTCAGCTTCATAAACTGGGGCTGGTTGAGGGTGAGGTGAACATGGCGCTGCCCGGCGCTGTTGCCATCCTCGATGCCGACCTGGCCTGGCACGTGCGCGCTTGGGGCAAGTGGGTACTGAACCGGGCGCGGGCTGAACTGGCGCGCTTCTATCCCACCTATGCCGACTTCGAGCCCGTAGCGCCGCCGTCCCCGGCGGCGCCCCGGGGGCCGATGCCGGCGGGGACGCCGGCGCTACAAGCGGGTGCCGGCGGGGACGCCGGCGCTACAAGGCGGCTCGTTCCCAACAAACCGGACGGCACCCCAGACATCGACGCGCTAAACAAAGAATTCGGCGCCGAGTACCTGAAGGACAAGCGGAAGCCGCGCTGGGTGGCGAAGCCCACGGTCGCCTACCTTTGGGCACGCACGGTCACCTGCAAAAACTGCCGGGCGACGATTCCCCTGCTGAAAACGCGCTGGCTCTGCAAGAAGGACAACAAGCGTGTCCTGCTGGCCATGGAGCCGAACGCCAAGCGAACAGGCGTGTCATTCGGCATCCGAAACGAGGTACCGGTCGTCGGCGCCAATGCCGCACAGCGTCGCGAGCACGACAGACTCATCGCAGCGGGCACGATGACGCGCGCGGGTGTAACGTGCCCATGTTGTCGGCAACCGAGCATGACGATGGGGGACCTCCGACTTGAGGGAAGAGACGGCCGAATCGGTGTTGTGATGACGGCCGTCATGATTGAGACCGAGGAGTCACGGCGATACCGCTCGCCAACTCCGCACGAAATCGAGGTGGTCTCCGAAGTGCCAACCGCTGTTGACAATCTATTTGTTCAGCTGCCGCACGGCAAGCTTTGCGAGCCTTTGAGACCGGCAAGCACGCGCTCGATCTCATGCGATCTATACGGCATCGACAGCTATGCCGCCGTTTTTACTAGCCGACAGCAGCTTGCGCTTGGCACATTCATCCGCGAGACGCGCCGCCTCGGAAGCGAACTGGGCGGCCTCCCACCTGGTTGGCGCGATGCGATCTTCGACCTCCTGGGCTTGAATATTGATCGCGTGGCTGATCGCTGCAGCACCTTCTGCCGCCCTGACCCGACTCCAACCCAGAGTGGAATTATCAACACATTCTCGCGTTTTGCACTACCCATGACGTGGGATTTCATTGAAGGTGTTCCGATCGCTAATTCAAGCGGCGGCTACATCCATAGCCTTGAATGGATTGCAAGAGTCGTCGAGCATCTGACCGCAACCATTCCCGCTGGTGTCGAAGGCGTGGCCAGGAGGCAAAGCAGCACAACAGTGGACGCCCTCGACGAGTTTGATCTGATCATGACGGACCCCCCCTACTACGAGGCCATCTCATACGGCGATTTGTCCGACTTTTTCTACGTCTGGCAACGTCGGCTCCATGACGACCTGGCGGAGTTCGGCGGGCTTCTCACGGACAAGACAGAGGAAGCGGTGCAGCATGTGCGCTCCGATAAGAAGCGCTCCGACGAAAGACTGAAGTACGAGCGCATGATGGCCGCATCCTTCGGTGCCGCCTTTAGGTGCCTGTCCGACTTCGGGCGGTTCGTATGTGTGTTCGCACACAAGCAACCTGATGCTTGGGAGAGCCTCGTTTCGGCTATGATCCGGGCCGGGTTTGTCGTGGACGCCAGTTGGCCGATACAAACGGAAATGGGTAATCGCACACGCGCGCTCGCCTCTGCCGCGCTTTCCTCGTCTGTTTGGCTGGTGTGCAAGAAGCGTGACGAGGCGATGCAACCTGGGTGGGACAACAAGGTGCTCGAGGAGATGCGGGCGAACATCCACGCTCAATTGCGCGAGTTCTGGGATGCGGGTATCCGTGGGCCGGACTTTGTCTGGGCGGCGACGGGGCCGGCCCTGGAGGCATACAGCAAGTACCCGGTCGTCAAGAAAGCGAACGATCCAGGCAAGCTGATGGAGGTCTCGGAATTCCTGCGCCAGGTGCGCCGGATTGTCGTAGACTTCGTGGTCGGCCGCTTATTGTCACATGATGGCGGGGCCGAAGTTGCCAGCGGTCTGGACGACGTAACGACCTATTACCTGCTCCATCGGAACGATTTCAAGATGGACGATGCCCCGGCAGGCGCCTGCATTCTATACGCGATTTCATGCAACCTGTCCGATTCCAAGCTGGCGGATGATTACGAGATACTGACACGAACAGGCCGGCAGGCCAACACCGAAGAGGAAGAAGAAGCGGCGGAAGCAACCGAGGATGAGCCTGGCGAACTGGCGGAGGGGACAGGAAGCAAGTTCAAGCTGCTGGCCTGGAACCAGCGAACAGGCAGGAACCTGGGCGAGGGAACCGAGGGCCGTCCGGCGCCGCTGATCGACCAGATCCATTGCTTGATGCAGCTCTGGAAGGCCGGCGACCAGGTTCGGGTCGATGAATACCTGGACGCGAGCGGTCTGCGGTCAAATCAGCTTTTCCATCAGGTGCTCCAAGCGCTGATCGAACTGAGCGGGGCCGGCGGGCCAGAGCGGTCGATTCTGGAAAGTCTCTCGAATCATGTTGGAGGCATGGGAGCGAAACCCGAGACGCCTCAGCTCAAGCTTGGGTATGCTGAGAAGGGAGGGCCAGAATGATCACGCGAATAAAGGCCGAGAACTTCCGATGCCTGCGTTCGGTCGATGTTCCTCTGCGGCCGTTCCAGATCCTGGTAGGGCCGAACGGGAGTGGCAAGTCAGCATTCATGGACGTGCTGGCGTTTCTCCGAACCCTCACCGCCGAGCACCTGGACGCGGCCGTGTCAGAGCGCACCGCTAATTTTCACGATCTCGTTTGGGGACGGACAGGAAATCAGTTTTCCCTGAGCCTGGAGGCCGCGCCAGCGGCCGGGTTCGGAGCCGCCCAGAACGGCTATACCTTTCCTGTTGCTCGCTACCACCTGCGCGTCCGTGCTGATGTTGCCTCCGAAACTATCGTTATTGAAGAGGAGAAGATAGCGATTCTTCGCGAACAAGGAGGCGACGAGCTCCCTGTGGCGCGCCTCAGCGGGGTCACCGCCACTTACTTTTACGAAGGCGGAACAACGCCGCCCATGCAAGTGCAACTGGATCGCGCACATTCGGTGCTGAGCATTGCTCCGGTCGGAGAGACGAACTTCCCCGAAGCGCTTTGGCTCAAAGAAGCGCTTTCGCTGCGGGATCCTCTGGGCGGGGCGGTTTGTCCGGTGGCTCTCAAAACCGAGGAACTCCGCGCCCCGAGTCCTCCTTACAAGGGCGCCGTAAAGAGCTTCACTGGCTCTCACTTTGCTCGGCTCGTAGCTGATTTGCAGGATAAATCTCGCGAGTCGTTTGAAGACTGGATCAAACATCTGCGGACCTGCCTGCCTGACCTCGAGACCGTTCGCACCGTGTTCCGGCCGGAAGATCGGCACCGGTATGTGATGGTTCGGTATCGCAATGGCATTGAGGTTCCCTCGTGGGCGCTTTCGGACGGCACACTACGTCTCATGGCGCTCACGGTCCTGGCCTACCTTCCGCAATCGAAGGGAATCTATCTGATCGAGGAGCCGGAGAACGGGCTTCACCCGACGGCCATTGATGCAATCTACCAGTCGTTGTCCTCGGTTTACGAGGGGCAGGTGCTAATGGCGAGCCACTCCCCTATATTGCTTGCTGCAGCTAAGCCGGAAGAACTATTGTGCTTCGCCAGAACCTCCGAGGAAGGGACCGAGATCGTTAGAGGCGACCGGCACCCCGTGCTCCAAAATTGGAGGGGCGAGGTCAGCTTGGGCGAGTTATTTGCAGCCGGGGTGCTCGGACAGTGAATCACCATGGAAGCGTGGATCTCGTGGTTCTGGTCGCTGACAAAGATGCAAACTTCGCACTCAGCGAGATACTTGCCAACCATCAGCGCCTCGCAATCCGGGCAATCCAGGCGCGTGTCATCCCGGGGGAGTACCACGATTCATAGGTCTTCCGCCGGTGTCATGATCTGCTCCAATCCCAGCTAGGCCTTGCCGGGCACGCTCTGGTCATCTTTGATCGCGAAGGCTGCGGTAGTTTGCATCCGCGGGACGTCCTGGAGGCTGACGTGGAAGCCCGGCTGGCGCAGAATGGTTGGGTGGGGTGTTCAGGGGGCGTGGTGATTGATCCTGAATTAGAAGCTTGGGTATGGGGTGATTCTCCCCACGTCGATGAGGCTCTCGGCTGGCCGTGTGGCGGTCGGAGCCTCCGCCAGTGGCTGGAACACGAACACTACCTCATTCCAGGCCAGCGAAAACCAAGCCGGCCGAAAGAGGCCGTCCAGCACGCCATGCGCTTGGCGAGAAAGAAGCGGTCATCGGCCCTCTATGGTGAACTCGCGCGGAAGGTCAGTTTTGAGCATTGCTCCGATCCGGCTTTTCTGAAACTGAAGGCTACGCTAAGGCGTTGGTTCCCGCCTCAGTCCGGAGCGGGCAACAACGTGGGCCGAGGCACAACATGAGTACACAAACTGTGAGCAAACTGGCTTGGAAGCCCTGGCATCAGGTGGTCGCGCTGCGTGACGATCTGAAGTCGGGTGAATTATCGTTGGCCGTCTTTGCCGCGGATCTATACGACGTGGTGATGGGGAAGGCGCGGCCGGTCTACCAGAAGCCTGGGGAGTTCTTCGCCCTCACGTATCCGACTTTCAACTTGCGGGAACTGGCAAAGGACGTAATTCTTCGGCTGGCGGCGAAGAATGACAAGGCGGTGCGTCAGTTGGAGCTGACCTACGGCGGCGGGAAGACGCATACCCTCATTACTCTCTACCATCTTGTCGCCGATCCGAAGAATCTGCCCGACCTGCCGGCGGTCAAGGAGTTCGTCGAACACGCCGGCATGACTCCTCCGCAGGCGCGCATCGCTGTGCTTGCCTTCGACAAACTGGACGTTGAAAAGGGCATGGAAGTACACGATCCGGCGGGCCGCCTTCGATGCCTGAAGCACCCCTGGAGCGTCATAGCGTGGCAGATCGCGGGCCCCGACGGGTTAAAGCTTTTGCACGCGGAGGACCGCGACGAGGAACGGCAGAGCCCGCCAGCCGAGAACCTGCTCGTCGATCTGCTGTCAATGCCTGCCAGGGACGGCCTGGCCACGCTGCTGCTTCTGGATGAAGTGCTGACGTTCGCCCGGGCGAAGATTGACCTGGATGAGTCATGGCGAGGCAAGCTCCAGGGCTTCTTCCAATATCTCACGCAGGCGGTCACCAAGGTGGACCGCTGCGCCATGGTCGCTTCGTTGCTGGCCACCGATCCGCGCAAGAGCGACAAACCCGGTAAGGAGATCACCCGGGAACTTTACGCCATCTTCCGGAGAGAGCGCGAGGAGGGCGTGCAGCCGGTAGTGAAAGAAGACGTGGCCGAGGTCCTGCGGCGCCGCTTCTTCAAGGCGGAATCCATTCGCGACCGAGAGGCGTTCAGGGCACACGTCGTTTCCGCGCTGAAGGGGATCGGCGAGTTCGACGACCAGACCAAGAGGGAAGGCAAGGCCGCGGAGGACCGCTTCCTGAACAGCTACCCGTTCCATCCCGATCTCACCGAGGTCTTTTACTCAAAATGGACGCAGCTCGAAGGCTTTCAGCGCACTCGTGGTGTGCTGCGCACCTTCGCGCTCGCTTTGCGCGCGGCGGAGAAATGGGACAACGCGCCGCTGGTGGCCGCAAACGTCTTTCTGACGGCGCCGGGCAAGGAGGACGTCTCCGAGGCCCTGCGCGAGCTGACCACGATCGCGGCATCCGAGGAATACGAGGGCAAGCACCAGGAATGGTCCGCCATTCTCCAAGGCGAGCTGGCGAAGGCGCGGGCAATTCAGACGGAGTTGCCCGGGCTGCGGTTCCGGGAGATCGAGCAGGCGGCGATCGCCACCTTCCTTCACTCGCAACCGATTGGCCAGAAAGCCCTCACGCCGGAGTTGCTGGCCCTGCTGGGCCACACCCGCCCCGACAAAATCGAGCTGGAAAAGGGCCTGCGGCGCTGGGCCGCCGAGGTGTCGTGGTTCCTAGACGAAGCCGCAGTCGGCGAAGCGGAAAGAGGCGCGGACGGGAAGAAGCAGCTTCCCAAATGGTGGCGGTTGGGGTCGCGGCCGAACCTCCGACAGATGCACAACGACGCTTGCGACACCCGCGTCAGTGGGGACCTGGTCGAAACCAAGTTGATCGATTCGATTGGAGGTCTGAAGAGCCTGACAAGCGGCGCCTCTGCGGCCGGCGCAAGGGTACACAATCTGCCGACCAAGCCGAGTGACATCGAAGACGACGGCGAGTTTCACTACGCGGTGCTCGGCCCAAAGGCAGCGTCGCTGGCGGGCGCACCGCACGCCGAGGCCAAGCGGTTTATCGACGAAACGACATCGGCCGACCGGCCCCGTGTCTATCGAAACGCCCTGGTGCTGGCCGTTCCTGCTCGCGATGGACTCGAAGCAGCCCGGAAGACGATCCGCGACCACCTCGGATGGGAAGAAGTGCGCGAGCAGCTCAAGGATCAGAAGCTGGACCCCCAGCGGGTGGCTCTCCTGGAGGGCTATATTGACGGCTCGAAGAAAAAGATCCCGGAGAGCATCCAGCAGGCGTATCCCATCGTTGTCACTGTCTCCGACAAGAACGAGGTCCAGGCGTTCAAGATCACCGTCGCGAACGAGCCGCTGTTTACCACGGTTAAGAACGATTCCCGATCGCGCATCCAGGAAACGGCAGTCAGCGCAGACGCGCTTCTGCCCGGCGGACCGTATGACTTGTGGCGGGAGGGCGAAACGGCGCGTCGAGTAAAGGACCTGGTCGGCGCCTTCGCTCAGTTTGCCCACCTCCCCAAGATGCTCCGCCGGCGCGAGATTCTGGAAACCCTGGTGCAGGGTGCGCGGCAAGGATTCTTCGTTCTGCGGGCAACTCGGCCGGATCGGTCAGTTCGCACCATTTGGCGGCAAGAGCCGGAAGAAGCGGACCTCAAAGATGCCAGCCTCGAATTGGTACTACCCGAGGCCGCTGACTTGAGTTCCCTGGCGCCCGCCCTTCTCGCGCCGGGGATTCTACCCGAGCTCTGGTCGAAACCCGAAATCGCCGTGAGCGATGTTTACGCCTACTTCTCAGGCAAGACGACAGTTAAAGGCCAGTTCGGCGAGCCAATTCGCATCCCGAGGGCCGATCGCCCGATTGTTGATGCGGCGGCCGCGGAAGCCGTGAAACAGGGATTGCTTTGGCTGACTTCCGGCCCAGCGACCGTCCTGGCCGAAGAGATTCCGGCGGGCTTGCTGAACGAGGGGGCAATCCTGCAGGCGCCGCCTGCGCCCCTGGCCGCTACTGACATCCTACCGCCCGGCCTGCCTGCGGCCTGGAGCGCTGATGCAACGACTGCCATCGGCATTTCAGCCGCCCTGGCTTCACGGGCCGGCAAGAACCTGCCGTGGCTCACCGTGCGCAATGTGATTGAAGCGGCCTTGAAGGCGCGTTACCTGGAGTTGGCCCCTGATTCGGGCACGTGGCCGTGCGAATTCATTGCTGCAGCTTCAATCAAGCTGCGCGTGCCCGGCAAGAAGGAAGCGAGCCTTCCACCACCGCCCGCGCCGCCGCCACCGCCTGGCGTACGGGCGGTCGAAGCGGAATTCAGCTCGAGCGAAATCCAGGACCTTGCGGATAACGTGAGTGAATTGATGACAGCCTCGATCGGCCACGACCTCAAGTTCCGCGTGCGCATCGAACTCGGCGGTGAAAAGCCCCCATCCGACGAGGCCGTAGCTAAGGTGAACGCCGTCCTCAAGCAGATTCGCGAGGGCATCACATTGCGGTAGTGCCGCTGACGCATCTGCGGACACCGCCGGCCGCAGCAGTTTCGGGGTGCCTACGTGCGGCTCTCGGCTTCCCGTCCGCCGCCGGCCGATCGATCAGGCTTTGCGGAGCTCGCCCAGGACCAGGCGGGCCACTTCCTTCAGGGTCTCGAACACGCCGACGTTCTTGTAGGCAATCGCTTCGAAAACAGGTTCGCCCTTGCGAACCAACTCCTTGGTGAGAACATCCATGGGCAGCGCGCTCGGCAGATCGCGCTTGTTCATCTGGAGCACGTAGGGAACCTTCGTGAAGTCGTAGCCGTGCTCCTTCAGGTTGTCCATCAGGTTGTCGAGCGCTTCCAGGTTGGCGTCCATGCGTTCTTCCTGCGAATCGGCCACAAAGATGACGCCATCGACGCCGCGCAGGATCAGCTTGCGGCTCGCGTCGTAGAAGACCTGGCCGGGCACGGTGTAGAGATGGAATCGCGTCTTGAAACCGCGAACGGTGCCGAGGTCCAGAGGAAGGAAATCGAAAAACAGGGTGCGATCACTCTCGGTGGCCAGCGAGATCATCTTGCCCTTGTTTGGGGCGTTGTCGAAGATCACCTGCAGGTTCGTGGTCTTCCCGCCCAAACCGGCGCCGTAGTAAACCAGTTTGCAGTTGATCTCGCGGGCGGCAAAGTTAATGAAGCTCAAACCGCACTCTCCGGCTTGACGAGACTTTCATCCCGTTGATAAATAAGGACAATCCCCAGTCCATGTGCCAAGCAAAGGCAACATATACCACGGCGGGCAAGCTATTGCAACGGTTTACCTCAGCCGGCGTTTTTTCGGCCAAAGGCTGAGGGTGTCGGCCGGGGTTCCCGTCAGCCGTCAGTCGCCAGCCGCAGTCGGTCGGTGGCCGGTTGCGTTTCCTGTTGAAAACTGGTAAGCTTTAACCTATCTTACTGCGGCTTTGCCTGAGAAACCCTGGCCCAGACGAGGAGTTCCATGCCGGGAGGCACGAAGATGAAGAAGCAGGCCAAGCGGAAGCCTGCTGCCGTTGGCGCCAAAGCATTGAAAAAAAAGAAGATGTCTGGCGTCCGGCGCAATAGGGCGCCAGCGGCTGCAGGGCGTACCCGCCCCAGAACCGTTTCCAGGCCACCTGTGGACTACAGACTCGCCCTTGTGGTGGAGAAGTATGAAGCGGCGGTCCGGCTTCTCCAGCAGCAGAAGTTTGAGAAGGCCAAGGTCTTGTTCGAGAAGGTGCTGGCGACGGCGCCGCCGGAGTTGGTGGATCGCGCCCGGGTGCATCTGAACACTTGCAGGCAGCGCCTGGAGCGGCAGACTGCGCCGATTCGCACCCCGGAGGACCATTACAACATGGCGGTGGCGCT
>Ga0315282_10007622_pt1 | contig 17733 bp, 16 predicted proteins | sample YL17G07_20_MG_FD_203693 | JGI IMG/M metagenome (GOLD analysis project Ga0315282, IMG submission 203693) | Sediment microbial communities from Yellowstone Lake, YNP, Wyoming, USA - YL17G07_20 | ecosystem: Environmental > Aquatic > Freshwater > Lake > Sediment | place: USA: Wyoming | collected... | reverse complement strand
AAATAAAATGCCACATCAATTCCAGTAATAACGGTGGGTAGAGTCCACCAAGCCAACTTTCGACGCCAAAGCAAAAGTGCGACCAGTAGGGCTAAAAGACCTCCTGAAATCGCGCTATCCGACGAACGGTACCACCTTAGAATGTCCGACGAGGATGTACCAAAGCCTCCGAGGAGGCTCTGTTGCATCTATGGGACACCCGTTTTCTCGGTTTTCTTGTTGCGTTTCGGGACATGTCTAGGCTTCGGAATGTACGGAGTCAGGAATCCCGATGCACCGTAAGTGCTGACTTGATTCGGCATGACTTGGGCTCCACTGGCTGTTGCTAGACTTTCGGCCGCTATTCGTTTGAATGTTTCCAGCGGTAGTATGCTTGACGATCTTAGAACGAATGTTTCGTAGGTATTTCCGGTCTTTTCCTTTGAATACTCCAAACCGGCCTGTTGTGGTGAAAGTGTGCCAGCAATGGTTTTCCGTTCGTTCTCAGGAAACTTGATTGAGAGGAAATCTACTTTGACATCAGTGTCTGGATTGTTGTAGCTTACCCAAAACACATCGTCTTTGAATTTCTTGTGCTTGACTATGTCGGGCATAACCTCAAATTCCGTTTTCCGAGTGGTTAAGTCTTGTTCCCCCGCGACTTGCTTGCGTTCTGAATAAGCGTAATCCACTTGTTCTCTCCCTCAACCTTGATTCCCGCTAAGTCGGCGGGTGTTCGGTTCTCCAAGGCCATGTGTGGGCGAACGAAGTTGTGGTAGATTTGGTAGCCCTCAATCAGAGGGCTATCGGACTTCTTAACGCCCCGAACCACTTTCTCCCGATCTCTGATTTCTCCGTTGAGCCTTTCCATCTTGTTGTTGTGAATTTGACCACCAAATCGTATGTCACGCTCATGCACGATTGCGAGAGCTTTCTTTTCTCTCCAAAACTCAGCCCCAATTCCGGCGTGAAAGTTTGGTGCGCCATCAGTGATTATGTGGAACGGTGCTTTGCCCGCAACCTTTCGGCCTTGCTTGAATAAGTCGTGAACATCAGCATGGTACTTGGTGTCGGCAACTTCTTTCGCTATCCAAAACCGTGTCTCATCATCCATCAGAGCGTAGAGATATTTCGTGTTGCCTTTGACTTTCAGGAATAGTTCGTCTGCTCGCCATGTGTTGCTGACTTGAGGTTGCATTTGCTCAAGGTATCTGCCCATGATTTCGACATACTTCGCAATCCATCGATAAACAGTCGTGTAATGGACTTCGACACCTTGCAACCGTAAGAATTTCTGCACGTTGCGGAGCGATTCGCCCGTAAAGTATAGCTGCATCGCGGAAGTGATTGATTGAGGGTTCGCTTTCAATCGCTCAAAGCCAAAGTTCTGAGAGAATCGTTTGCCACACGCCTTACAGGTCAAGCGTTGTAGATCGCCGTACTTGTTATGTCGTAATCCGTGTCGAACAAGAGTGCTTGCACCGCAATAGACACAAACGCTAATGTCTAGCGGTTCAATGACAACATTCCGTTCAACCTCATTTCTGAGAGCGAGAGAGAATTCGACAGCCCAAATGTGGTTGCCTATGCACTACTCTACGCTGTTGCGCTTTGGTCCCTCGTAATAGTCTTGAACTTCAAAAAGAAGCGTGTTCAGTTCAAGCATTTTCCACAAATCAGCCTCATGGCATATGCTTGACAGGCGGGTAATGTCATATAAAGAAAGATTCTGAACTTTCTTGAACAGGATTATCCAAAGAACAAGATGGAGATCATAATCTACGACAATCATTCCACAGACGAGACAGAAGCAATCTGTCGAAGATACGAAGCGGCTGGTCTCACAAAATATCGACGGTGCTCTGCAAGCGTACTGCTATCTCGAAGCCAAGCTGAGTCCTGCAAAGCCGGGATGGGTTCAACTTGCTCCCGTGTTCTAACTACCTACATCCATCTTCTACGGCGCAGAGTTCCGTCCACACATGCCACCCACTCATCTCAATCATTCAGTGTCTTTTTATCACTGACACATGTGGGTAGCTAGCTCAGTTCAACTTGCTCCCGGGAAACACTATCATGTCGGAACACCGATACGGACTGACTAGGCTCCTATGAGTGCTATCCACCGAAATCCAGAAGTGTCCGTCCGGGACGCTTCGAGGAATCACTCGACCCGACCGCTCCCGCTCCCTCTCCCCTTAACTCATCAAGCAGTACAATCGCCTCTCCCGCTGTAATGTCCAGCTGAACCGCGAGTTCTTGGGAAGAGATGTTGGGTTTCTCCTTGAGCATTACATCCTCCACAAAGTGCTTGTGATGCTTGTACATCGGTAATGCGTGTACAGTTTCTGTGAGAAGCTTCCACAACTCGTCCTTCTGAAGTCCTGATCGCGTCTGGGACATCTTCCGTTACCAACTCCTCATTGATGTGCAAAGTACACTGTCATGTGATCGGAGGATACGCTGTCGATTCTGCCGAAACCAAACCTGACAAATTGAACAACCGTCCCAACTTTTTCCTTGGCTAACCCCCTTTCGGCCAGCCCTCTTCTCATTATCGCGTCCGGCATCACGACGTCAACAGCGATGCTTTCATCAAGCGGAACCCATTGAAGGATAGGCGCATGCTCTCCCTCTGCCACTGCTTCACCAAGAAACTCTGCTGAGAGTTCGCCGTTAGAGAGTTTCGACGGTTTGAAGTTGAAGAGCCCCATCAACCGAGCAGACTTCGCAGACTCTAGAAGCTGTTTGTCTGTGCCTGCCAAGAAGACTGAAGCCACGCCGTTCTTGGGTTGAACGGTCAGAACTCTTGTCCCCATCTCTGGGTGTTCTGGATGTAGTGGTGCTTGAACAACGAATTCTTTGGGTACGCTATAGATCTTGGCGGTAATTGGCTCTGGGACGTAGTAGTAGCGGTGGGATGTGGGATCGATTAGTTTTCGATTCTGTGAGTTAATGTTATCCCAGCTAATCGTCACATCCACAGGCTTGGGGCCGACTTCCCATATCACCTTGCGAATGGTTTCGGGTAGGTATCCTCTTCTGCGTAGAGCGGCCAGTGTACCTAGTCTCGGATCGTCTACTCCCTTGTATTCTCCAGATTCGAGACCCTTCATGAGCTTCGACTTGCTGAGATTCATTCCCTGAATCTTCAGCCGCCCCGTGTGAACCGCATCAGGATACTTCCATCCCAAGTGATTGTACATGAAGATCTGGCGAGCCATGTTGGTCAAGTGCTCCTTTCCTCTAATCACATGAGTAATGCCAAGCTCATGGTCGTCTACCCCAGATGCCATATTGTAAAGCGGCCAGACCTTGAACTTTGAACCAACTCGCGGATGCGGATTCCGGACCGTGTCGATCACTCGAAAACTAGGCCAATCCCTAACGGCAGGGTTTGGATCATTCAGATCCGTCTTGACTCGAAAAACGACCTGCCCCTCTTTGTAGCCACCGGCGAGCATTTTGTTCCAACGTTCAAGCTGCTTCTCTGCGCCAATTGCTCTATCAGGGCAGGCCTTTGAGGCGTTTACGAGTTCCCTGAACTTTTCCTGTTCACACTCGCAGACGTATGCAGCCCCCTTCGAGAGCAGAGTCTTGCCTACGTCGTAGTAGATCTCAATGCGATCACTCTGGACGTACTCTTCGTCCCACTCGCAACCCAGCCATCTGAGGTCTTCGCGAATCATGTCGTAGTATCCGAGTTGCGCTTTCTTCAGCCTCGGATCCGTGTCCTCGAATCTGACGATGAACTTGCCTTTGTACATCCTCGCGTAATCGTGACTGAGAATGGCTGCCCTCGCGTTTCCTAAGTGGAGGACGAAATCTGGGTTGGGTGCCATACGCGTTACTATGAGCGAGTATTTCTCTGCGTTCGGTAAGGGAGGCAGTTTTCTAACTTCTTCAACATGCTGCCTCACGAATTCCTCAGGCCACTTCTCTTTCGCAGTCTTGGTTAGCTCCTCTTGAGGAATGGAGTTGACTTCCTGCACTGTCTGTTGGATGAGTGGTACAAGTTCCTTGGCCTTGGGACGCAGGTCGGGGTTGTCGCCGAGCAGATTCCCTAGAACAGACTGCAAATCCGCCCTGCCATCATGTTTGATGGCGTTCAGGATAGCCGCTTTTCGTATCTTCTCGGCGATCGCGGTCGACATATGATTAGCTCTCGTGGTGAGTTGTGCTGGAGTGCTCCTAACGTTCTTAGTCAATCACGCCTGTAATTGAAGCAACTCGATGCGCGGCTTCTTTAGTGAGTCCACTTTCACCAAGAATCGTGTAGCGCTCAGGCCTAATTGAATGCGCCTTGATCAGCGCTTCGATGATGTACGCCGTATCGATGCCTAGTTCCTTTGCTGTCGTGGGTCCCCCGATCCGATGCAGAACATCTTTAATCAGCTGCCAGTTTGCCCCATGAAGATAAGCGCACATTATAGTCCCGACACCACACTGCTCACCGTGCAGAGCAGGTTTCGGCGCTATCATGGTAAGAGCGTGGCTAAACAAATGCTCCGCGCCGCTGCAAGGGCGACTTGTCCCGGCTATGCTCATGGCAACCCCACAGCTGATCAGAGCCTCGACTAGAGTCCTCACACCCGAATCGGACATTCGCCTGATGTCGTTGGCGTTCTTCATCACCAAACGCGCACTCATCAAGGCAAGTTCAGCCGCGTAATCACCGTAGTACTCGTTCTTGATCCTGTGCGCCAACTTCCAGTCCCGAACAGCCGTGTACTTTGCAACCACGTCACCACAACCACTAGCAATCAGACGATACGGAGATTTGGCAATGATGGAGGTGTCCGCGACGATTGCGATTGGTGAATGAGCAACATATGAGTACGGCCTGTCGAGGCCTTTCATGGAGACCAAGGGGCTCACGATGCCGTCATGCGATGCTGCTGTTGGCACGCTGAGAAATTGCGTCCCACTCTTCATGCTGCTCAATTTTGCGACATCAATATCCTTGCCACCGCCGAGTCCAACGACGATGTCAGGCTTGATCTGACCGATTTCACTCTCCACCCTCGATACCTCTTCCGTTGTGGCGCTGTCCACGGTAATTGTTGTTGATTTGAAGCCTGCCTGCTTGAGCGAATCAATCACCGTGCCGCCTGCAATCGATATGACAGTACGACCTGTTACGACCAAAGCTGGGCCGCTGAAACCGAGACGGGTGAGCGTCTCACCCACAGAGGGAGCCACGTTCTTTCCTATCAGGACCTCGCGTGGTAGCTGCATGTAATGTGAGTCGCGAGGAACGCTGGGTATCAATAGCTCACACCAAGAATATGATTGAAAGCGCGGCGAGCAAAACGACCATCGGAAACAACGTTAGCGCTGTCAGCTTCGAGTTCCGATACACCAGTTTCATAACGCGCCTAAGGGATTTCGATCCGAGCGTGGTCACCGGTATTTGTCCAGACACCGCGCCTACCTCACCGGGTTCCAAGTCCACCATTGCCCGGCGGCAGACGTCCGCTATCTCCTTGAGCAGCATGTCCTTGGGAACAACTTCCCCGACCAAGTGATAACCCAGAGGGGCTGAAACGATTCCATTAACCATATGTGTATCGGTGGTCATGACTTCCGCATCTTTATACCCGACTTGCTTCGCGACGTCCAGAATTTCCTCCCTCAAACCCTTTATCATGTTGTTTCCGTCGATGGTGATATACGCAAAACGGTGACCATTCACTTCCACTGCGATTACTGCTATTCCACCGGGACCAAAGCCGTCCTTCAGCGTAAATTCGCGGGGCACTATTCGAGCTACACCTACCTTGAACGGGCCTCCTTCCATCTGAGATGCCGCTCCTAGAGTAGACAGCGCTGCATCTTCCAGTGCTCCGATCTTCTCCGCGCTCATAGTTGTCGGACCCGTCAGACAATTGTGCGCATCGATGAACGCGACATGCCGAAACTTCCCTTGGGTGAACCCAGTCAACCTGTTGGCAACTTCCGACGGCACATCTTCCAGATCGTAGGGCGATGTGGTCATTGTTACGAGGGCGCACCCGTCGAAGACCTGACTCGTTGCGGTCGCGATCTCATTCACTGCCCTTTTCACAGGAGTCGCTCTGCCAATGTAATCGGAATTGGCGAGTTTCGCTAGTACCCATGCAATAACACGGGCATTCTGCTCCTGTGAAACCAGGTTCAACTCATGTCCAGATACACCATGCGGAACCACCCCAACAGCGGCAAGTTTCCTTTCTACAATAGCGTGGAACAGAAAGGGGAGCACACTACTTCCAATGTTTAGAAATGGACCTGGATGCAAATTGGAAACCAGCATTACGGCCTTTACATTGCGATCCGAAATCCGTCGGAATGAGAACGCCGCCACGTCAATCTCGGTTTCAACTCCCAGCTCGTTCAGGTAAGATTCAAGATCTGCGCTTTTCGCCTCCAGCCAATCCGTGAGGAAAGCTCTGAACATACGTATGGGTGAAAACCCGATCACCTTGCGTCCCTGCACTTCGATAACAGAGATCAGTGCAAAGGCCAGCGTTAACCCCAGAACCGACGATAAAACCCATGCAACTATGATTCTGCCAAGAGAGGCGTCGAAGAACAGAACAACCAGGAATGCTGTTAAACTCGGTTCCAGTACCGTGAAGAGCGTTCTTTCAGCGAAGTTCGTCTTTGACATGGAAAAGACGGCTATTGATCGCAGTGGCATGACCGCAAACAGTCCCACGATGACGGCGAAATCCGGAAAAACGAATCCCGGTACCGCAAGCGCAAGAACTGAGGATAGGATGAAGACCAAGACCCAGGTGGTTATCGTGAAAAGCGAGAAAGCGATGCACCTTCTGAAATAGAACAATGGATCCGTCTTCATCACGGTCACGTAGAGCACGGCATCGGATGCGAACGAAGGAATCACCAGAATAATGATCCCCCAGAAACCTCCCATTAGGAAGGAGAGGGCGGCTCGCTGAGCTATCACGAATGAAATACCTATTCCGAACGTCGCGAAAAGGAAGCAGGCAACTACGATGATACCTGTTGATCGCGGGAAGGCCACCCGACGGATAAGGTTGTAGTACGCTTTCGTGCCGCTAAGGCGCTTTGAGAAAGAGAGAGCCAACCGGTTTTCCTCAGCGGATCTCTAGCGGATGGCTCGAATGATTTCCCGCAGCTTCCTCACAGACGCATTCTCAGCTATCGTCCCAGTAACAATGAGCTGGGCCCCAGCATCAACTATAGACTTGGCTTGCGATGGAGTCCTTATTCCGCCACCTGTGATAATGCGCATCCGACAGGTTTTCTTCACAGCGCGGACCATGTCGGGTGGGACGGAGTGCTTCGCTCCTGAGCCGGCTTCGAGATATACGAACCGCATTCCCAGATACTCCGCTGCAAGAGCGTAAATCGCCGCCAACTCCGGCTTATCGTAAGGAATGGGATTCGCCATGCCAACGAACCCTGCTGCGCCAGTGTGCTCGCCAACAATCAAGTAGGCGAGTGGTATTGGCTCAAGTCGATAGCGTTTGACGAGCGGTGCACCTAGTGCTTGCGCACCTGAGAGATAATACGGGTTTATCGAATTGAGCAGTGACATGAAAAAGACCGCGTCCGCATGCTGACTGAGCCCAGCAACATCGTTGGGAAAGAGGATCACCGGCAGCCTAGAGGTCTTTATGGCTTTCACTATGGCGTCAAGTTGATAGATCGACGTGGCCGTAGAACCGCCAACCATGGCAGCTGATGTCCCTGCCTTCTTGACCTGCAGAGCAAGCTGTCTCGCGGCTGGGGGCGTCAATTTCTCAGGATCAAATAGGGTGAGATGGGCGACGCCATGCTCCTTAATCTCATTCTCCAAATGATTTTCTACGTCGCCTATCCTCAAATCGACCAAAGGCTGACCCACTCACCGTTTTACGTAGCTAAAGCGCGGAATCTTGTGACAAACTGGGCGCGATGTTATTAAAACTGCTTGTGGCTAATGTGTGAAAATCCAAACCGATCCGGCGATTGAGCTGAGTACCGTGGAGTCTTATCCTTCAATTTTCAAACGAACGCTCAGCCTGTTCAGCATGATGCGCTTGCCCAACTGCATAATGATCGGGTTCGCTGTGATTGCGGGCGAGATAATTGCGACTCAGAATGTTCCCATCCGACCTGCATTTTACGGCTTCATGACGGGCTTTCTCCTACTGGCAGCATCGATGGTACTCAACGACTACTTCGACCGGGAAATAGATGCGATTAATCAGCCCGAGAAACCGGTCCCAGCTGGAATTGTGAAACCAACTGAGGCGTTATCGTTTGCAGTGATCCTCGCATCGTTCGGCCTGCTGTTCTCCACCTATTCTGGGCCGTGGACGCTGCTAATCGCATTGCTGAGTGTTGGCATCATGGTAGCCTACAATGCGAAAGTCAAGAAATCGGGATTGGTAGGCAATGCGTTTGTGAGTACCAATGTTGCCATACCTTTCATTTATGGTGGTTTTGCAGTTGGAAGTCCTACCTGGTCTCTTGCAATCTTCGTCTTGTTGGCCTTTCTTTCGAACACGGGACGCGAGATCATGAAAGGCATTGTTGACGTGTCGGGGGACGCCGCCAAAGGAGTCAAATCAGTTGCTGCCACCAAAGGAAATGCACAAGCTGGAAAAGAAAGCGCTTTACTGATACTGTGGGCTGTCGTCCTCAGCGTGCTGCCTATCCCGCTTGGACTCGTGTCATTCTACTACATACCGCTGGCTGCAATATGCGATATTGGCTTCCTCCTAACATCATACTCAATTGTATCTAACCCTACGCCAAGAAATGCCAAACGCAACAAGAATTTCGTCCTTGTATGGATGACTTTCGGCCTGCTGGCGTTTGTGATTGGCACACTGTGAGCATTTTCCATTTAAAACACCTCTCTCTCACTGCGAGTATGCTCTCAAAACATTTTTATGACATCAAACCCGTATCGTCCAACTGGAGGGCGTGCCATTGAAAGCAATGAAAGTTAACACCCTCAGCAGAATGCGAGGATTCGAATCGCGCGGTAAGAGGAAACTGTCAAGAGAAGTAATAACTTCTTTTCCAAGGGAGATAGTTGGAACTTTCGCCCATCTTCCCAAAGTATTCAAGAAAGTTGACATCGACCGCCTAATGGGAGACAAGATTTCAAGAAGCATGAAGTGGCGTTACATCAGAAGAATGGAGAGACTGGGAATCGTCAAACACGCCACCAAGAAATATTATCGAAAAGTCTACGATACGATCTCTGACTGGATGGAGAAAGACGCAATTCCCAGGATCCGGCGCATGGAATCGCTGGTAGAGGTTGAAGCAGCAAACTAGCGCTTGCTGAACTTCTCTAAGAGTTCCTTAGCACGGTCAACTCGAATCTTACGTTCGGCAACCATCTGTTCTGCTACCTTGTCGATTAGCTCGCCCGCAGCTCCCGCGCTGATCGCAATGTTGCGCGCATGAAGGCTCATATGCCCTCTCTGGATACCTTCAGCAGCCAAAGCTCTGAGGGCTGCAAGATTTTGCGCCAAGCCAACGGACACGATTATTTCCGCTAGCTCCCTCGCCGACTTCACACCAAGAATCTTAACAGCAATTTTCGCAATCGGATTAGAAGCGGTTGCGCCTCCAACGATTCCAACTGCCATTGGCATCTCAAGCGTTCCCACAAGATCTCCGTCAGCATTCTTCTCCCAAGTTGTCAACGACGTGTAATGTCCCGACCTTGCCGCGTAGGCATGTGCCCCCGCCTCAACGGCCCTTGTATCATTCCCAGAAGCCAAAACCGCGGCCGTAACTCCGTTCATTATTCCCTTGTTGTGCGTAGCACAACGGAAAGGATCCGCCGCCGCAAAGGCGTAGGCCCTAACGATTCCGTCAACGACCTCCTCTCCACCCAACGCCTCCTTGGCGAAGATCGCCGTCGCGCGAGCGAGACGCTTGACCGCCAGGTTAGAGACAATTCGCAGGTAGACGCGGCCGCCGGAGACCTCTTCGATCATGGGTGCAACTGCTTCGGCCATTGTATTGACAGCGTTGGGACCCATCGCATCCCGACAGTCAACTAGCAGTTCTGCGATTACCATTTTACCGAGAAAGGTTTCTACGAAGCGAACTTCCACATCCCGTGCGCCGCCGCCCAATGACACCAGAACGGGGTCTTGATCGTTGGCTTTCTTCAATATCTGTTCCTTGTGTGCAAGGATTTCCAATCTTGCTCTATCAGCGTCTTGAACCCCAACAATCTGTATCTGTCCGATCATTATTGGATCTGTTGAGGTTGCGTGGAACCCGCCCCTCATTCTCGCAATTTTCGCGGCGTTGCTTGCAGCCGCGATCACAGACGATTCTTCTATCGCCATAGGTACAACCAGATCTCTTCCATTTATGACGAAGTTCACCGCCACGCCGAGAGGAACGGGCATCACACCAACTAGATTCTCCACCATGCGATTCGCGACATCGAAACTGAGCACGCTTGGCTTCTCGAGCAGACCAGCCTCCTCGTCTGACAGGCCTGCGAATCCCTTGACCAGTTTGACTCTCTCTGAAACAGGCAGCTTGTAGAAACCCGAAAACTCAGAGCTCTTGCTCATTCAACAATCACTCTCATTTGATCCTACGCATGAACTTTCGGTCGAGACTCAACGCCCTAAGTGGATTTGTTGCTTCTGGTTGCATATTTAGCGGGATCGAATCCGCGCTGGGTCAACCACTGATGCGTAGCACCCGTAATCACCAAAGGAGCTCGTCGTAGCTCGTCAAGGCTACTTGAACCTGTAAGAAACATCGCATTCCTCAGCTCTTCGATCACCGCCGTCAGACGCTCGATCGCAGCACCCTCTCCTGAGGATGCAGACTTGAGCATCGGAAGTGCAAGCCCTCCGTAATGTGCGCCTAGGGCGATAGCCTTTGCAATGTGAAGGCCATTTCTCACTCCGCCCGACGCGAAAACCTTCAGATTCGTAGAGTTCGCGACCTCGACAATGCTTGGGACAGTTGGTGTCCCCCAATCCCAGAATGTTGTTCCCAATTCCATCTGGAGTCCGTATCTTTTCGCTCGTGCTCGATAGTATTCCACGCCCGCCCAGCTTGTTCCCCCAAGACCCGACACATTGATTCCCTTCACCCCAACCTGCTCTAAGACTCTGGCAGTTTCCATCGAAATGCCTGCCCCTGTCTCCTTCACTAAAACAGGCACAGACAACGCAGATGCCAGTTCTCCGATCTTCTTCACCATACCCTGAAAATCCGTTTCACCCTCGAATTGGACAGATTCCTGCAACGCATTCAGATGTATGAACAAGCCCGTTGCACCAATCATATCAATTGCCTTCCTTGCACGATCCAAGGCATCGTCGCGAGCGATCTGAGGGCACCCCAGATTCGCGAAGAGAGGGATAGACGGCGCGGCCTCACGAGCAACGCGATACGTACGCGCCAGACTTTGATCCTCGATTGCACCGCGCTGGCTACCTACGCCCATAGCGATACCAAGCTTCTCAGCCGCTTTTCCAAGTGTTCGATTGATCTTTGCAGCAAGCGGTGTCCCCCCCGTCATTGACTCAATGACAAGAGGAGCTCTCAACTTGTGGCCGAAGAGATCTGTCGAGAGATCTATCTCAGCGCGATCAACCTCCGGTAACGCTTTGTGAATCAGGCGAACGTCATCAAAGCCTGTCGGCACATGCGATTGGACATCCTGATGCAGAGTAGTCTGAATATGGCTTAGTTTTCGCTTAGCTGTTTGGCTGTCTGGCATAGGACTCGGCTCCCTTTGATCGCAAGACTCGTCCACCTATATCAACGAGCGTCTTTACTTCTCACATTTTCGACAGGCAATCTACTGTGCTGCTATAGATTGGGCTTAATGATCGATACAGTTCCAGCAGTCGCGTCAACGATCAAATGATCGCCAGTGGAGATTTTCTCCACAGGAATTCGATCGATGCATGGGACGCCTGCTAGGATTGCGCCAGTGGCCACAATGGTTTCAGTCTCTCTGTTCACGATTGCCAAGGGTGCTTGATTGTTTCTAGCGAGTCCGTAGATCACGTAAGAGCCGACGGTGGATCCTTTGCCACACGGGAACACCAAGATCTTGCCTTTGACAGACTTACCCTCAAGTTCATGACCCTTTTCGATGAAGATGCCCGTTTTGGCGTCGACTCCGCCGTAGAATCCGATTGGCTCTTTCGATACGAGACTCTCGCCTTCAACTCTGCCGGGGCTAATTGTTCTTCCCTTTAGGACTTCCAATCTGAGCCACTCCTTACCTCTACGTCACTGTCTCAAGCAGTGTGTCCAATCTGGTGAATACGACGTTCTGTTTGCAGAAACCTGGGAGATAGTTTGCTGCTTTGCCTGAGTTGACACCGGTGGTCTTGTATCCCATGTTCTCGATCGGTGAAACTACCATACACGTATCAGCCACGATTCTTCCTCCCGCGGCCTCAATGATTTGAGTGAATCCCATGCGGTTTGCGGCTTCTTTGACCATTCTTGATGTGCAGACCCACAAGGGCTTCTTCAGTTTCTTACCCTCCAGCTTGCGAGAGATAGTCATTATCTCCTTCAAGGAGGCGTGCGGGCATCCAATGATCACAATGTCAGGCTCTTTTCCTGTTGAGAGTTTCGAGAATGTTTCGTCCAGATCTGTGTCGCTCACCGACTGTCTCTCCAAACCTTCAGATTTCATCAGATGAGCCTCAGGAGTCAAGTTCTCAATGTGGTATAGTGCTACCGCGCCTGATGCTGCCATTGCCGCTCCTAACGCTTTCAACTGGTCAGTATCAGCATCCTTGATTCCTCTAAAGTAGGGTATTCTGTTCTTGACCTGTTTTCCGACTACGTAACCGAGTGCTCCAAAGTCCGCGGTGTCTTCCAGTGTGGCATTGACATCCACGAGTACCTCAGGCCTCCTGTTCTCGTCCAAGTGGAGACCGTAGTTCGGAGTGACCCCACACAACGAGGCAGCGAGTGCAGACGGTCCTCCTTCCCGGTTAGTTCTGGCACCTATGACGGAGTTAGAGAATGAGATGGCTGATGACTCGGACCAAGCGATGTGCTCCCTGAATCTTGGAAGATTTCCTGCCAAGTATGGAGTACACGTTGCACTTACAACTATGCCCATCTTCTTGAACGCGCTCATGATTCGGAGCTGCTTCTCTGCAAAGCTTGGAGGTATGTTCAATTCCTGCCAATCTTCAATGTCCATCCCTGCCGGATTCAGGAAGGTCACAATCTTCGCGACGGCACCCTTACCTGCATAGTCTTCGAGAAACTCAACACCTGGATCGCCTATTGATTTGTACGAGACTCCTGCGACCTGCGCTGAGCCGACAGGGATCATCCTGTCAGCACCGTAGATGTCTCCGAGGCTGACAAGTAAACGAAACATGCGCTCCATAACTTCTCCGCTCTCTCCCGACAGGATTCGTTCTTCAGCATTCGTTAGGTGCATTCTCCGGTTCAGCTCCTCTCTTCGCGTGTAAGATAGTCGTCCACGTTCAGCTTCATTGGGAGATCGGGTCGCCTGAACTCCTTCTTCCCGCCTTCGGGTATGGTCAGGTCAAATCCAACCTTGCACGTCATCTGTGTATCCATGTCTGAGGATGGATCGAGAGAGGATCCCTTTTCTTTCTTAGTGATCATGTTCTTGTCCGCTTGAAAACGCGTTGCCATTGCCCATTCAATCTCATTCGGGTCGTGGATGTTGATGTCATCGTCTACTATGAAGACATGTTTCATTGACTTGTGACCCTTGAAGGCGGCCTCTATGGCTTTCCGGCCGTCATCTGGGTTCTTCTTGTGTATGCTCACAACTCCGTGAAGCCAAGAGCAGCCGCCTGGCGTCACTAGAACATCCTTAGCATCACAGACTTTGGCAACCTCTCTGTAGATCGTCGGCTCCCTGGGCATGCCCATCAGTACTTTGTGCTCAAGGCCGCCTGGCAATAGTGCGTGATACATCGCACCCTTCCTCACGAAGATCTTCTTGACTTTGGCAATTCGTTGCTTGCGGATGATGTCGAAGGTTTCGGTTAGGTCAAGGAAAGGCCCTTCATCACGTAGCTCACCAGTAAGTTCAGCAATGATTACAATGTCCGAAGGGGGAACCAAATGTCCATCAAGTCGCACGAGCGGTGTTTCTTCCAAGGCATTGGCGATATCGATTTCACTAATCCCGATGTCCACTGATATCGCTGCGCTCACTAGAACCTGCACAGGTGAGGAGATGCAGAATGCAAACTCCTTCAATCCTCGCTTAATGTAGGAATCAAAATGCCTCTCTAGGATTCGTAATACCAGCAGATCCTTGTCGAGAACCTGTGCACGGTGGTAGGAGAGATTGACCCCGTATTCCTTGTCATTGCATGCGACTATGCCCGAGGAAATGTAGGGTCCGCCGTCCTTTGGATAGTGAGTCAATATCGGCAGCTGGCTGAGATTTGATCCAATGTCTTGATATCCGTTCGCTTCGATAGTCCTCGCTTTCTCAGGATGGTCGATCGCATCCGTGAGTCTTGGGATAAGTTGCTCTCGGCTCGCGCCAAGTCCTATTGCGACCAAGTCCCGCGTTGAGCAAACGTTAGCTACGATCGGCATGTTGAATCCTTTGACGTGGTCGAAGAGGAGGACACGTCCGTCCAGCATCTTCATCAAAGTCGAAACTTCGTATTTCGGATCCACGGGCCTGCTAATCTTGACAAGTTGGCCTCTTTCATCAAGAACATTGACGAACTTCGCTAACTCCAACAACATACACCGAAGGGGATAGACTAGGTTTGTCTAGATACCAATCATCGTGCGGAGTGCTTGAAAACCCTTCTTCTCAATTTCACCTGCGACGCGCTCTTGAAGATCCGAGCCCGGAGTGAGAGCTACCATGTAGCCTCCGCGGCCTGTTCCGGTCATCTTCGCTCCTAGCGCTCCGCAGTCCCGCGCCAAGTCCACGAGCATGTCTAGCTCATTACAGGATACGCCAATTTCCTGCAAGAGCTCATGATTCTTGTTCATGGAGGTGCCGAGTTCTTGAAGGTCGAACGCTTCAAGCTGCTTCCTTGCGTCCTGAACCAACTGTGCGGCGTTCTCGAAGACAGGGGCGTATTTCTCAGGTTCTTTTTCTCTTCGTTCCTTCACGCCTGCGACTACGACCTTAGTGTCAGCTACTATGCCCGTGTTGCCCATCACTATCTCCACGGGCTTCTTGAGTTTCATGCGCTCCATATGTTGTGAGTTAGCTTCTCGCTTGTACCAGATCAAGCCGCCGTATGTTGCTGCTGTGTTGTCGATTCCGGATGGAGTGCCATGGTATCCTTTCTCTCCTTCATACGCGACCTCGTTCACCCGCTCATCCGAAAAGCCCAAACCCAACTCGTCTGAAAACGCTCGCGCAATCGCAGCACATGACGCGGCGCTGGCTCCGACCCCGCTTGCCGCAATCAAGTCACCGCCTAAGATTACTTTGAAGTGGTTACGCTGCGTGTCGATGCCCATGAACCGGAGCATCTTGTCGAATGATTCCTTCTGTTCAGCCAGTTTTTCGGCTTTGTAACCTGGTGTTTCAGGCCGGTTATCCTTAATCTCGGCCCCGGAACCATTCTGTCTTTCAACTTGCGCTGTTGTCTTTGCTCCAATTGCCGATGCTATTGCCGGAAGACCATACACAACAAAATGCTCGTTGAAAAGAATGACCTTGCCGAACCCTATCCCTGTTCCCATGATTCAGCGCTCCAAGTTGATTTCTACAGAGCCACTAGAAAAGCCGAACGGACAAGCGTGATCTGGAGAATTACTGACCAATTGCACTAGAATAGGTGCTGGTCAAGCGTGCGTGCTGAGCCGCCCACTTCACTCTTTATGACCGGCACATGAACATTGGTTTCAATGTCCTCGCACACTTTCTGCAAGTATTCAGGTTGAGTGTTAAGGAAGACCGAGGGGCCTGTGTCCAGTGAGTACCAGACCGGAATACCCTGATCTTCGCGCATTGCCCTGACCCTTCGGATTACGTTGATTGTCTCGGGAGCGACAAGCACGAGTCCTCGTTTTCCCGTCATCGTGACTGAGTGCAGGCTAAGTGAATCGGCCTCTGCGAGTCCGCATACCTCGCTCAGGTCCCCTTTCTTTATCGCTCGAATCATCTTTGGCAGGGCTGCCTTCACTTCTTTCACCCTCGCAGTGAAGAATGGTGAACTAACCGATTCCTCGTGCGCCATGTCCGTCTTCACAGGCGAAGCCATTGGCACAATGCCCATCGCCAGCTTAACCCGCGTTCCGTCATCCAGCTGTCGCGCGAATGATCTCCCGTTCTTGTTCGCGTACCAAATGGCGAAGCCTCCTACGAGGCTCCGGCTCGCTGAACCTGCTCCGAGGCGCGCAATCTCGCTCAGGCGTGATAGATCCATTTTCAAGTTGAGCGCGGTGCTTGCAGCGAGCGCAATTGATGCGAACGCGGACGCGGAAAAACCTACCCCTTTGGCATTTGCGAGATTGTTCTTGCTCGCTATTTTGACGCGGTCTTTGCTCTTGGCGAGCTTGCGCAACGCGTCGATGACGTTCATTACTCGTTCGGCTTCGGTCCCTTTCGCAACTGAGCCGTTGATCTCAACCACATTTTCATTGTGCTGAGGGTCAAACTCGACAGTCGCCGTTGTGGTGAGTTCTTTGGCGCACACGGAAATGCTATCGTGGAACGGAAGCCTCAACTTCTTGTTCTTGAGACCATGGTATTTCAGAAGTCCTTGGATTGTGTGTGCGCACGCTGTTGCCTTGGCCAACCTAGTTTCTCCTGTGATTTCCCAGCGGAGGTTTTCAGTAGCCAAAACCTATATCGAATTTAAGTCTTAAGTCTTAGGCAAATCAGCGCATGCCTTTTCGGACCGCCGTATTCCTGTTGTTCACTCGCGTGTGAATACTATGGAGGAGTACCCTACAACGTAGCCCGACTCGCCGGTTAAGTCATAGCTTGTCTTGTGGGCGAGGAATTCGGCTTTCGTAGATCCCAATAACTTTGCTGCGGCTATGAGTGTGGTAATAGGCCCGTAGCCGCACATTGTAACCTTTTGAGTCTCGCCCAGCTCGTTCAGTGCGGCGTCATCGAGCTTCGTTATCGCCTCTATTGCTGATCGATCCTGTTCCTCTATTCTTTCGAGCATTTCTTTCTCGTTCCTATCTCCGTGGCCTCTTTCATGGTGTGTGAAGTCACTTGAGGCGATTATCACGAAATCTCTGTCCTTGACTTGTTCGACTATGCTCTTCGCTATTTCCCGACTGGTCTTGAGGTCCTGCATCCAACTGCATAGGGGAATGAACTTGGCCGTTCCCTTTGAGATGAACTGGATGAACGGCACCTGGACTTCAATTGAGTGTTCCGCAGAATGAGCTGACTCGTCGATGTCGATTATCTCGCTCGCTTTCTGAATGTTCTTTGCTAATGGAGCGTCGATTGACGTTATGCCGAGCGGTGTCTCCCAAGCTCCGTCTGTCTGGATGGAAACCCCGCTGCCACGCCCATAGTGATTGGGGCCTAGAACGATGAACACTTCGGGCAGGCCATCTCCTGCTAACCTACCGTAACCGTTAGCGGCTACTGGGCCTGAGTAGGCGTATCCGGCGTGGGGCGAAACGATGCCCACGATTCTTCTTGGTCCGTGGCTGTCGGTTTTGGGGACTGTTCCTGGTCCGAACCGATGTGAAAAGCATTGGGTTATTTGCTGTTCGAGTTCAGGTTTGGTTCCGGCGTAGAATTGGCCAGCGACATATGGTTTTCGAATTTTC
>Ga0315282_10007621_pt1 | contig 17735 bp, 23 predicted proteins | sample YL17G07_20_MG_FD_203693 | JGI IMG/M metagenome (GOLD analysis project Ga0315282, IMG submission 203693) | Sediment microbial communities from Yellowstone Lake, YNP, Wyoming, USA - YL17G07_20 | ecosystem: Environmental > Aquatic > Freshwater > Lake > Sediment | place: USA: Wyoming | collected... | reverse complement strand
AGAGGCATGGGTTACAAGAAAGACCTTTACAACATAAATATCCCCTAACTGATTTTTCCTCTTCTCTCCATTCCAAAACCATGAGCCTGCACGTTTTTAAATGAGAACTGTGATATCTCTCTGTCATGCTATGAAATCGGACAGTGAAATTGCACGTGTAGCCCTCATGCAGCCGATTGAGGAAATCGCCGCGAAAATCGGGATACGAGATACGGATTGCATCTTATGGGGAAATTCAAAGGCAAAAATCTCCCTTGATATTTTACAGCATTTAAAACAACGTAAAAACGGGAAACTCATCCTTGTCACCACAATAAATCCGACAGCCACGGGGGAAGGAAAAACCACGGTGACCATTGGGCTGGCTCAAGCACTCGCAAAACTTGGGAAAAAAACCATGCTCGCCATCAGGGAGCCATCGCTTGGTCCGATCATGGGGAAAAAAGGCGGTGCCACCGGCGGCGGGTACTCGCAAGTGCTCCCTATGGCGGATATCAACCTTCATTTTACCGGTGATATGCACGCAATCACCAGCGCCCATAACCTCCTTGCAAGCCTCCTCGATAACCAGATACATCACGGTGACCTTTTTCACATCGATCCACGATACATCGTCTGGCCGCGAGTCCTTGATATCAGTGACCGGGCGCTCCGTCACGTGGTCGTCGGACTTGGTGGTCCATCAGACGGTGTACCTCATGAAAACGAGTTTGCCATTACGCCTGCCTCTGAGGTCATGGCGATTCTCTGTCTCTCAAAGGATTTACCGGATCTTAAAAAACGACTGGAACGAATCATTATCGCGTACACTTATAACAACAAGCCAGTGACCGCCGCTGATGTCAAAGCAGTGGGTGCCATGACGGTTCTGTTAAAAGATGCGATCATGCCAAATCTTGTACAGACCATTGAAGGCGTTCCTGCGTTTGTCCATGGGGGACCGTTTGCCAATATCGCCCATGGGACAAACAGCCTGATTGCGGATACCATGGGATTGAAACTTGTGGATTATTTCGTAACCGAGGCAGGGTTTGGCTCAGAACTTGGCGCAGAAAAATTCTTCGACATCGTCTGCCGAACAGGGAAGATGATACCTGATGCCGTGGTCTTAGTCGTAAGTATCAAGGCATTAAAACGACATGGCAATGGAACCGACAAAACTGCACTTCGAAAAGGGTTGGTCAATCTCGAAAAACACCTGGAGAATCTCTCGTGGTTCCAAGTCCCTGTCATTGTCGCAATAAACCATTTCAATGGGGACACGAATGAGGAAAACGATATCGTCGAGTCGTTTTGTAATTCAAAACAAGTCCCCTGTGCAATAATCGAGGTATTCCAGAGCGGTGGCGAAGGTGGTATTGAGCTTGCGGGTAAACTCATTAGCATGATCCATAACACCGCGCCTCGTTTTATCTACCTGTATAATCTTGATCTCCCCGTGAAGGAAAAGATCGACATCATCGCAAAAAAGATGTACGGTGCGGACCGCGTGGTGTATACCGTCAACGCGGAGAGTGACATTAAACTCTGTGGGGAAATCGGGCTTGATCATCTTCCGATTTGTCTTGCGAAAACACCATACTCGTTGTCTGACGATCCCTTACTCCTCGGGCGGCCAACCGGGTTTAAGATCACCGTGCGCGACATTAAATTCTCAGCCGGTGCCGGATTTTTAGTGCCGATGACCGGGAAAATTACGACCATGCCCGGCCTGCCAGGAAACCCCCAATCTGAATTCATGGATGTCGACAAAAACGGAAACATCGTCGGATTATGACAAAAAATTTTTTTATGTAATAGTACTACAGTACTCTTTATATAATAATTTGCGATTATCATTTTTGGGCGAGGAAACCAGTATGACCGAAGATTCTATTGACCAGCAGATTGATGATATTCTTGAAGCCCTTCGAGAGGCGTCAGGAAAAGAAGTAAGCCGTGAGGAACTTGAAAAAGAACTGAGGAAGTTTTTAGAGTACGGCGTCCCGGCGGACCACGCGAAGCAGACGCTCGTGAAGAAGTTCGGCGGGGGAGCCGCCCAACAGCCGTCATCTGAACGAACACTCGTCGTTGACCTGAAACCCAATCAGCAAAGCGTGCGTGTGCTGTGCCGCATTGTGTCGGTCAATCCCAAAACCATTCAGGTAAAAGGGGAGGATCGGAAGATTTTTTATGGGATCCTGGGGGATGAGAGCGGGACTGTTCAATTTACCGCATGGAAGGATTTTGAGATTGAAAAGGGAAACGTGGTTGAGATCGTCAATGCATACACGAAAGAATGGCAGGGAAGCGTGAAGGTCAATTTCGGTGATCGAACCAAGATTAAAAAAATGGAAGAGTCGCAGCTCCCTGAGGTGAGCGTGGAACCGCGGGAGTACAAAATAAAGGACCTTCGCGGTGGACTCAGTGCCGTGGAAGTGAGCGCACGAATTCTTGAGATAACGGAACGGGAGGTCGAGGCCAGCGGAGAGAAAAAAAAGGTGTTTTCAGGGGTGCTCGGAGACGAGACCGGGAAAGCACAGTTCACTGCGTGGCATGATTTTAAACTAAAGGAAGGTGCCGTGGTGAAGATCTCCGGTGGATACGTGAAAGCCTGGAAAGGCATTCCACAGTTCACGTTTGATCAGAAGGCGTCTGTTGAGAAACTGGATGCGAACAGAATCCCGAAAAAAGATGTGAAAACGCAGAAAATTCTGATTTCTGAGCTAGTGGAACGCAATGGTGCCCTAGATGTGGAGATTGAGGGGACCGTCATTGAAATTCGGAAAGGCTCCGGGCGTGTCCAGCGCTGCCCCGAGTGCAATCGGGTGCTCCAGGGTGATACCTGTGCGGTACATGGGGTCGTTCAAGGGAAAGCTGATATGCGCATGAAACTGGTGATTGATGACGGTACCGGCTCAGTGAGTGCGATTCTTGGAAGGGAGCCTACAGAAAAACTCCTGGGAAAGACAATGAATGAATCATTAGGTGATGACGGCATCGTAGAGGAAATGAACACCCTGCTGTTTGGCCATCGCGTGAGTCTTCAGGGGAATGCCTTGGGTGATCAGTTCGGGGTTACTGTGATTGCGCGTGACGCGAACCGCGCTGATTTTAACGTTACTGAAGAGGCAGAACGGCTGTCGCAAGAGCTGGAGGAATTGCTATGAAACGGGAGCCGGCCTGGCGTATTTTTGCCGCGGAGTACAACGATGCGTCCCTGGAAATAAAGGGGACTGGCGAAAAAGTCCCGTCCTATGTGGTGACACCCCTGGGTGGGAAGGTGAATCGTGTGTTTATCACCGGGGTTCTCACTGACGTGGAGAATGTCTCCGAGGGCGGTGAATACCTCCGGGCGCATTTATCTGATCCCACGGGCGTATTTACCATCTACTCCGGTCAGTATCAGCCGGAGGCGACCGCCAAGCTGCAAAGTATCGAGGTGCCCGCGTTCGTCGCGGTGATCGGCAAGGTACGGACGTACGTTCCCGAGGAAGGCACGCTGTACGTGTCGTTGCGCCCAGAGCTAGTGCGTGAGGTCAACGCTGAGGCGCGGGATCGATGGATCATAGAAACCTGCCTGCAGACGAAACAACGCATCCAAGCAACGAATGAGGCGATGAAGATGGCACAGCCGAACGTGTACGATCTGCGAAAACTGGGGTACAGCCGGGAGTTATCCGAGGGCGTTGTCGCCGCGTTGAAACGATACGGAACCGTGGATATCGGGAAGTATGCGACCCTTATTCGAGAGTCGCTCCACTATATTGTCCCGACAGGTGAGCCGACATTCGAAGAGGTTCAAAAGGATGAAAAACTGGAGATCAAGGAACGGAAAAAGGAGACAAAGAAAGAAGCAAAGAAACCAAAAAAACAGCCTGAAGAACCACCAGCTGACGAGACCATCGAAGACCCCGAGACCATGGTGCTAAACACAATCAAAGACAGCGAGGGAACCAATGGAGCCCCGTGGGATGTTATCGTAGAGAGCTGTAAGAAAAAGGGGTTGGATGAAAACACCATTGAAGAAGCGCTCACCTCCCTCATGGACAAGGGGTTTATTTTTGAGCCGGTGTTGGGGACGCTAAAAACGACATAATCAATCTTTTGTGAGGTCTTCCCCGCCCATGAACTGCAGCTGGATATGAGTGTACAGATCATCAATGCCATAGTCATTCTTTTTTGACGTTGGAATGAGCGATGTATGACCCCCGAAATCCTTGATCAGTTGAAGGATGCCTTCACTCATCTCGCGATAGACTGATGGCTCCTCGTTGATCAGGGCCTCCGTGATCTCCTCAGGGCTTCTCGACCATTTCTGGATGATTTCCATATCCTTAGTTGAGACCATGTCTGCCTTACTGAGCACATTGATTTGAGGTTGGTTGAGCCGAAAGTTCGTCGTAATCGCTAAGAGGAGCTGGGAGACAAACCCTGACGCCGTGCGAGCGAGCATCGGGTCGATCAGGTAACAGATGATCGCCTTTTCCGGACTTAAAAACTTCACCGTATACTTACCGGATTCCCGAAACACAAACAGTTCAAGTTGACCTGGTGTATCAACGAGAATGTAGTCAGATTTGAATGTCTCAATACTTTTTTTAATCTCATCGGTATTCAGCGCAATCATATCTGCGCATGCGATCTGGGCACCGTTCGGGCCTAGCTCGTTTGTCTCCATGACTTCCTTTAAAGAGATCCAATCCCTGATATCAACATCGGGGATGTACGGGAGATTTTCTGCTCCAGGGTCTAGGTTCACAATTATTGCATCGAGTCCTCGCATTTGCGCCCAGTGTTGTACGGAGGCGGTTAAGGTTGATTTTCCGGAGCCGGCTGTCCCAATAAAATAGATGAAGATTTCTTCTTTCATGCGAGTATTCCACGGAGTTGTTTCATATGCGAAACTCGTTTGTCCAGGAGTTTTTTTGTCCCGATGTCATGGCGAATAAAGATATGGTCCCCTCTCACGTAGGTCAGCGCCTGTTCACATATGTTTTCTGCTTCTGAAAGTTTGTCTGCGATGCCGACAACGGCGAGTGATCGGGAAGACCCAGTCACGATATGGCCGTCTTTTTTATTCACAGACGCGTAGAACAGCATCGCACCGTTCTGTCTGATTGCTTCCTCGTTCACCTCGATTTTTTCTCCAACCATACTTTTTACGCCATAGCCTTCTGGTACGACATATTTGCATACCGTTGATTTCATCTCCATATGGATGTCTTTTTTCGAGAGCGTTCCTTCAAGCATCGCGGCGCATACTTCCATGAAATCGGTTTGTAATAATGGCAGGACGTTCATCGCCTCCGGGTCGCCGAACCGAGCGTTCACCTCGATGACTTTCACTCCGTCTGTCGTGAGGATAAACTGTCCGTAGATAGGGCCGACGTAGGGACATCCTTCTTTTTTAAGTGCGAGGATAATATTTTTCAGCGTCGCTACACCTTGATCATATTCATATTGGGTAAGGAAGGGAAGCAATCCGTTCGAGTAGGAGTACGACCCCATACCACCGGTGTTCGGACCTTTGTCATCCGGGAGCAGTCGTTTGTGGTCTTGGACCGCAGGGAGTGGCGCAAGATGCGTTCCGTCGGTAAATCCTTGGAGCGTGAACTCCTCACCGATCGCTTTTTCCTCGATGAGTACCTTTGCCGCCCCGCCGATCTTCTGAGAAATTACGTCATGGACGTACGCTGCTGCTTCTTTTGTGCCGTTGAAATGGTCACCAGCGACATGCACGCCTTTTCCACCGGTGAGCCCGATCGGTTTGATTGCGACTTGTGCATCAAGCGTTTCGATGAAGTCTGTGGCCTCTGCGGGATCCGTGAAGCTTTTATGGCGTAGCTGCCCAGGAACATGGTATTTTGTGAGAAGGTTTCTCATCCATTCTTTATCTGTTTCGATGCGTGCCGCGTGTTTCGTCGGTGCACACGCCTTTACCCCATTCTTTGTGAGCGCGTCGACAAGGCCGGCTTCGAGCGGTGCTTCTGGACCGATAAGAGCGAGATCAATGTGTTTTTTCTGTGCGTAGGCTACGACTTGATCGACCTGTGTTTCTTTTGTGAGCAGGTATTCGAGAGCGAGTCGTTCGATTCCAGGGTTCACATTGCTCATCACACTATACAGCGATGTATTTTCAGCTCGTGCCACGGCATCGCAGATCGCGTGCTCTCGTGCCCCACCACCGACCACCAACACATTCATTTGCGTCCCCTTCTCCTTTCTGATGAGATATTTTTTTTAGCCTCGGTTTTTTAGAATTTCACTGACTGAGACGAGCGGGATGAATTCAACCTCGAGTTTTTGGAGGAGTTCTCGCGCCCCGCTTTCTCGGTCCACCACGGCAAGGACTCGTTCTACTTCTGCATTATTTTCCCGTAAAATCTGAATTGTTTTCACAACGGACCCACCGCTCGTCGTCACATCTTCCACAATGAGCACGCTTTTTCCTTTGACCTCACCGCCTTCTATCTGCTTTCCAGTCCCGTGCTCCCGTTTTTCTTTCCGGATAATCACATACGGGATACCGGTTTCTAGTGATAACGCAACGACAAGGGGCACCGCTCCAAGTTCCATGCCAGCGAGCATATCGTACCCTTTCACGTATCCGCTCATCTGTTTCGCTATGGACTTCAGGATTTTCGGGTCGGTGCTCGCTTTTTTGATGTCAATGTAATAATCGCTAATGGCTCCAGAGGTAAGGACGAATCGACCGAATTTTATCGCCCCGCAAGTCTTGAGTTGCCGGATGAGATCGTCGTTCTTCATGCAAGAGGACGGTAATCGTTCTGTTCCATTTATAATTTTACATTTGGTCTAAAAAAGGCGGGTCTTTTTTTCAAGAATCGGTGCATTTGGAAAAAGCCGAACGTAAACAAACAGTATTTAAAGGTTGTCGGAGATAGTTGATGGTAAGGGTATGACAAAAATTACGCTCGACCGAGAAACATTCAAGGCACTTGCGTCTGATACACGGCTTGACATTATTAAGGCGCTCGATGGAAGGAACATGGGCCTGAATGATATTGCGAAAGTAACATGTTTGAATAAAGCGACGCTCCATGAGCACCTCGGGAAATTAAATGAGGCAGGGCTGATAAAGAGAACTGAACGTGACGGGCATAAATGGGTGTATTATAAATTGACGTGGAAAGGGGAGAGCCTCTTGCACCCTGAGAACACAAAAATCGTGGTCCTTTTTACTACGACGTTTCTCGCATTGTGGGTCGGCATCATTCAGTTAATTTTGTACATCAAAGGAACCGTGATAAATCTCGGGTACAATATTTATACGGTCGGTAGTGAAACGTTCCTGGCGAAGAACGGGTCCCTGTCAGATATTGGTCTTCTTGGTTCTAGTCGAGGGTCATATGTTTATGTGCCGCCTGATGCTCCTGGGTTTTTGCGCGAGATTTTTTTGCACGGTAAAGTTCCCGCCTATTTCCCTTCAGCTACGTCTGGGATTCCCCTTGGTGGGAATATTAATGTTGTCGATGGTCTCGGGGGTCATCAGTATTTGACTGCGGGTGAAAGCAATCAATTTGTCGTGGATAAATCACAGGGGTTGTTACAGGCGGTGTATCAAAACCCGATGTATCTGTATATTGCCATGGGCTGTTTTGTTGTGTTCACCATCGTTTTGTGTGTCGCGCTCTGGCGGTTGTGGAAGAATCGTACACCAAAATTATAAGAGAAGACGTCTTTTTTATTTTGTTGTAGCATTTGCCCGTCTCTCTTTTTCATCATCAAGTTCGAAGAAATCGAGTAGAGTTTTTTGCATCCATCATCACCCTTGTGTGGTGATATGCAGAGGATTATTATATGGTTTGCGTCGGCGATGAAATTTTTACAGCAAAACTATAAATACTTGCAATGACAAATAGTATCATGATATAACCTATCAATATATTTGGCGAAGAGGTGTCACGCGCATGAACACGGAAAACCGACACGCATCATTTTCTTTTTTGAAGGTGGAGGCTCGATAACTATGCCTGCCATTGCCTTTGCATTACTAGGCTTCGTGGCAGGATTATTTGTGATGACGGTCATCAGCCTTTACAAATATATCATCAAGGTCATGAGCAGTGGGTAAAAAAAAATTTAGGAGAATCTGACCAATCCTTTTTGAGAACAAGTAAATATGTTGAGGAAAAGGTCTGACTTATTCGTACGGGGCCGCTTCTTTTAAGAGATCAACGTGAGCGACGATCATCCGACGGCAACAGTACCGCTCGATCTTCAGATCATCAAGGATGCGTTGCGGGGTTTCTTTTGGTTTTTCCCCCGCGTCAATCGCCTTCTGGTACTCCTCACAGCGTTTCTTGTATTCCTCATACATGGGGGCAATAACCGTCCCACAGGTAAAACATCTGACTGGGATTATCACGTTTGATCACCTATATGATTTCTGCCTCTTCTTTCGAGCGCCACGCCCGAGAGGCTTTTTCGATTCTTTGATTCGTGAGTCACTCACGAGGAGGTCTCTGTCAAACCCAAGGAATGACAGCCGCAGCGCGGGATCCCCGGTATATTCCACAAGACCCTTTGCTATTGCGGTTCGGATCGCGTTCGCTTGGCTCATGAACCCCCCACCGCTCACCATCACCTTGATGTCAACACTAGCGACGTAGTGCTCCGCAAGCTTGAGCGGCTCCATGATCTTCCAACGGGCGATCGCTGGCTCGTAGAGCTCAACCGGTTTTTCATTGATACGCACGCGACCGACGCCTTTAATCACGGTTGCTTTCGCGATAGATGTTTTTCGTTTCCCTGAAGTATTGACTACTTTTTTTGACATTTATATCTTCGCCCCTAGGAAATGCGAGATTTCTTGAATCGTCATATAATTGGCAGGATGCTTCTCGGCAGTCGTGATTTTTTCAAAGGATTGTCCTGCGTACTGTTTCGGGACACCAATATAGCATTTCAATTTTTTAAATGCTGCCCTCCCATGCGGCTCCTGGTACGGGATCATCCCGCGGACCGTCCGCTTCACGATTTGATCAGGCATCCGGGGATAGAACGGCCCCTTCCGGTAGGTCCCAACCTCTCGTTCATGTTTGTAATGTTCTTTAATCATTGCTTTCTTCCCGCTGACAATCGCTTTCTCCGCATTTACGACCGCGATCTCCTCGCCTTTCAGGAGGCGTTTTGCGACCGAGGTGCATAATCGTCCGAGTATCGCGCCTTCCGCGTTAATAATTGCTACCATAGTTATCCCAATATCCTCACGTCTTTTCCTTTCGGATTATGTTTCACCAGGTCTTCAATCGAGAGTGTCTTGCCACCTGCTTTCTTGATCTTTTCATGGGCTTTCTCTGAGAACGACCAGGCGGCGATCGAGACCTTTTTTGTTAGTTTTCCCGTGGAAAGAACCTTCCCTGGCACCAGCGCTGTCTCTTTGTCATTGATGTACGTGCTAATTCGAGTAAGGGTCACCTCTGGCCAGTTCCGTGCCGGTTTTTCGAGCCGTTCCGCGATATCCTTCCAGATAGGTGCTTTGTTCTCGTACGCCTTTTTACGAAGATCTTCGATAAGGGCGATTAACATAGGATTTGTCTTTTTTGTTTGCTTTGCCATAGATTGGTTCCCCGATAGTAATGGATGGTGGAAAACAAAGTGGACTTTATAAGATTTATGTTGAGGGCCTTCAGGGTAATCCACCTTCCTTTCTTCCACGTTGTGCGTCGTTAGTTATCGCTCGCATTAGACATCCTTTTGATTGAAGCGCCAGGACGCGAGGATAAAAAACAAAAGAATCCATACAACCAATACACCCAAAAGGAGCCCCGGAGAGTACCATGAGGGATAGGGGACGTTACCTTCGCCAGTCATTGACGAGACAGGACCAATGGTGATGCCAATGAGCGCTGAATAGACAGAGACAGGATTGAACAGCTCCAGAACATAGTACCATGTGGGTATTGATTCTTGTGCGATATTCAATAAATTTATCGCTGTGGCAAGGAGCCCAACAAACACGATTGGCAGGATAATAATAAAAAGAAACCAGAGGAAAATCGTTCCACCGAGCGCGGTTGATCGTTTCGAAAAAACCGTGGAGAAAAACAAGGCCACGCTTAAAAACACGAGTCCAAATACCATCGTCATCCCAATGAATCCTAAGTACTGGAGATAGTCCACATTGGAAACATTCAACCCGATAACGATTCCTGCAGCCCCAAAGCCGGCAAGTACGGTAAAACAAAGCACGCTTCCGAGGCCGAGGAATTTCCCCATTGCAATTTCGAATCGAGTCGCAGTCAACGAAAGCAATGCACTCATTGAGCCGCTCTCAATTTCCCCAATAATGGCCGCATACCCAAGCATAAACCCGATGATCGAGATCAAAAGGGTCACCAAGAATGTCATCCCAGAGATAGTAACTCCAAGGTTCTGCCACCCATGGCTCATCAAAGAACCAAAATAGGAAACTACAAGTGTCAGGATCGCAAACATGATTGAGACAAGAATGATCCATTTATTCCTGATGTTATCCATGATTTCTTTTTTTGCGATGCTAGTGACCGTATCGATTTTCATGCTCATGCCTCCGTGTACCGCATAAACACTTCTTCCAGCGAGGGCTCTTTCATCTGCAGATTCAGGATATTGCCACCGGCGGATGAAACTGCAAGAATCACCGAGGCTTTCGCGGTCGCATCACAGACAATCTCTAAAGTGTTTCCCACGACTTTCACATGATCCACCTTCGGGACCTTTTTCACCGCGTTTTCAATCGCAGAAGACATGGTTTGAACCGTGACCGTTATCTGAGGTTTCAACTTCAACTTCTTTCCAAGTTGATCGACGGTGTCCTGGGCGACTAATATCCCTTTATTGATGATGCCAACCCGGTCGCAGATCTCCTGGATTTCACTAAGGATATGGGACGAGACAAAAATCGAGACTCCTTTCTTTTTCATGTCAAGGATTTTATCTCGAACAAGAACCACGCCACGGGGGTCCAGCCCACCGCTGGGCTCATCCAGAATCATAATCGGTGGACTCCCGAGTACTGCGCGCGCCATCCCAAGCCGCTGCACCATACCTTTTGAAAATGCGCCGACCTTCTTTTTTCCGACATCACCCAGACCAAACTCCTCGATGAGCGTTGAACATTCTTCTGTAGACGCATGCTTTATCTCAGCGTAAAAACGTAGATTTTGCAGTGCGGTTAAATTATCGTAAAATGCAACCTTCTCAGGCATGTACCCTACGTACTTCCTCGCTTCTTTTCCCTGGGTCCTCACATCGATGTCGTTGATGGTGATCGTCCCTTCATCGGCATGAATCAGATCAAGGATCGCTTTAATGGTTGTCGTTTTTCCAGCCCCATTTGGACCGAGGAATCCAAAAATTTCCCCTTTTTTTACGGAAAACGAAAGAGTATCGACCGCTTTGAACGAATTATAGCATTTCGTAAGACCCTGTACGACAATAGCTCTTAACTCGACCGATCCTTCTTCTGTGCGTCCTCCTGGGATGATAAAGAAGCCTTTTTCATGGCAATTTGGACAGGTGATATTGACTTTTTCTCCTGGATTTCCCGAAACAGAGATCTTGGTTTTACATACCGGGCATTTGACAAATTGCGTTTCCATATAATGATGCTCCCACACAGGTGGCGAGTAATACACGTCGTCTATTTAGGTTTATTGGAGTCCTAAAAAAACGAGTTTGGTTCGTCCCAGGAGGAATCAATCAAAATTTTGTTTCAAAACATATTTAAGAGGGTGCTTATTAAATAATACTGATGGATAGCCGTACTTATGGTATTTAAGGTCAAAACATCACAAATTCGCAGGACGTTCGTTCTTTTTTTCTTGCTCTCAGCAGCGGCAGCGCTACTCATAGTACCCTGCATTCCTGTGAGTGGATCTCCGCCAGATGTCATTTCCTTGTCGGACTCGAGAAGTTCACTTCAGGTAAACAAAACGATGAATGTCAAGAATTATACCGAGATTGTTACCGATCCGACCCTAAAAAGCACGATGGTTAATGATCAGGGCTATTTTAAAACAATCGTGGAATTACCGAAAGAGAGCGTTGTTGTGATGCTTCCAGACAATCGTCTTGCGATCAAATATCCTTCTGAGGACGCAAGCATCCTTCCCAAGGGGAGTACCGTCTCATATATCCAAGATATGCCGGTCGTACAAGTACCGCAGCAATCACCGGTAATCGGGGTTTCCCGTGTCGTTGAATCCCCGCTTGGGAATTTTACCTCGAAAACGGTGTTACATCAGACGATTCAGGAATTGGATACGTACGAGGTGCAGGTGATCTTTTTTGAGTTACTACGAGACGTGCCCGAGGACCCATTGGTGTCGTATGTGGTTGATTGGGGTGATGGGAGCAAGGATGTGTACACCCCAGCTAACATTTCAGTGTCGCATGTGTATGAAAAAAACGGTGAGTACTCCTTACAGATCAATGTCTCTGATCAGCTCGGGTTTACCTACGTCACCTCACAAGAATTGACCGTGAACTACGAAGGAAACATCGCCCATTCGTATCTCTGGGTGAAGAAAAATAAGGCACCAGTCGCAGTGGCGTCGACAACTGGTGTTGGCCTATTGTTGGTCGCTGGTGTTTTGGCGTTCACGGAGTCTGGGAAATACAAGCTTCTCATGCTTTTTACGCTCATGCTTCCGTTGTATACGCGGATCCAAAAAGAGGATGTGCTTGACCAGTTCGTCCGGGGTCAGATCTATGGGTTCATTAAAACGAACCCTGGCGCGTATTATAACCAAATCCTGCGGCAGGTTGGCGTGAAAAACGGGACGCTGTCGTACCATTTAGGCGTGCTTGAGAAAACCCAGCTGATCCAATCACGCAGGGAAGGCCTGAAGTATCGAGCGTTCTACCCGACAGGGATGACGTTTCCGAAAAAGGAGCGGTTCCGCCTCACCGAGCTTCAGATTCGGATTATCGCGTACATCAAGGAGCGCCCGGGGATGACGCAAAAGGAGATCGCGTTGCTCCTTGGGCAAAAACCGCAGACGATTAATTACAACATCAAGGTGCTGGGGCAGGCTGGCCTTATCCACGTGGCGAAGAAAGGGCGAAAAACAACATGCTTTCCTGTTGCTGACACCGAGGTTTCAATCCAATAACCGCGTGGTTTGAACCGATGATCACGGCCTCGTTCATATTTTTTTTATATAATAATCAAAACACTGCTCCAAAAGCCGTTTAAAATGTCGCAGATATTCTTCTTTGGGTTCGCGTGTCTGTGGTAAGGAAACAGAACACAGACACCGCCTAGGCGTCTGCCAGGATGAACTCTCCTCTCGTTCTGGCAGTAGAACCAGAGGGTGGTAAGGAGATGTGATCATTGTATCATCCTGAGAGGGAGTCGAAGGTGGGCTCCCTCTTTTTTTTTGACGTACGATGTGAAAACAATTAAGAATGGTGATTTGTTAGCCTGCATCCATGCGCACTCTTATTGCGGTCGTTGGAAGCGATGAAGATGATACCCGTTTGTCTGCAGTCGCGCTTGAGATCGCGGAAAAGGTCGGGCGGGGGATCGCACAGCGTGGCGGTGTTCTGGTCTGTGGTGGTCGTGGTGGGGTGATGCGTGCCGCATGTAAAGGCGCGAAGGCGGAAAATGGTATCACGGTCGGCATTTTACCTGAGGCAAAAGAGGAGGCAAACGAGTTTATCGATATCCCGCTTCCCACTGGGCTTGGGATGCGGCGGAATCTCCTCGTCGCGTATGCCGCGGATGTGGTGATCGCGATTGGTGGCCGGTGGGGGACGCTTTCTGAGATTTCGTTTGCCATGATTTTTCAGAAACCCGTGGTATTGGTGCAGGGCACGGGTGGGTGCGTGGATGAGCTTGCCCAGGGGAAACTGATGCGTGAGACCGAGGTGTGTTGCACGATTGCGCATTCGGCTGAGGATGCGGTGGACAAGGCATTTCAGCGTTGCTCTAGGTAAATTCTCGCTGCGGTATTTTTTCAGTCTGCGATTCTTTATACAAATATTTAAATAGTACATTAGACAAAGTATAACATAAGAGGATCTGGAGTTTCTTGTTTCCTTTTCCTTCCATCTCTCCTAACCCCTTCCAGATCCTTCCTACCTCTACTCTTCTCCTGAAACTACATACACCACGAACAAAAAGTACTTTTCAAAAAAATAGGAAAGAGAGACTACCTATTGCTTTTTTGGATGATTCTGCGGTTCGCTTCAACCTCAGCGAGGTAGTCTGTATATCCCTGTCTAATCAAATGCGAAATATATGCATCTTTATAGAGTTGGTCAAGCTCGCTTTCATTGGACATATTCATCTACCAATATAAATATTAATTTATTAATATATAAATATTTCTTTTATTTATACGCCATTTTTATATAGTACCTCCCATGGACGAAACAAACACAGAAAATCCAAAGAATTTCACCTTTGATGATTTACCACGTTATTGTGAGAAAAAATAATCGACCAACATGGGATGAGTAGTCCTCAAACCGAAGTCGTCCCGATCGCAAAACCCGTAGAAATGATCACCGAGGAGAACAGGTATTTCTCATTACTCGTAGATTTTAATGACGCTGATGTTTCTGGGAAGCTTCATCGCACGTGCGATCGCACCACATTTTGTCCTGAGGAGATACACGACCGGTTTGTACGTGGTCTCGGAGAATGATTCGTAGTTCGCCATGCCTTTGCACATGATGATATCAGCCTGCGACAGTGCGGTTCGCGCCTCGGCAGGAAGGTGCGTAAAATCAACGCCGACGCAAAAACACCCGGTCGTGAACAGTTCGTCGACCACCTCATGGAACTGTATCGCGTCCGCGTCGTTTCGTGTCGCATCGCTGAGCACCGGTTCCCCTTTCACAATCGCGGTGATATGCAGGCGTGGGTTGCATTGTTTCAGCTCTCGACACAGAATCTTATCAAAGACGATCTCCCCGCAGTTATCAGTACAGAGCACAAGACGTCGTGCCTGCGAGAGGCGCTGTTTGAGCTTCGGGTAGTCATCGTACCCAAGGCCCTCGGCATAGAGCCGGTCAAACACCTCTTCAAGCACCTGCGGATGGGCGCTGGATCCCTCGATCCCGAAATCCAATACGTTTCCGATAATCGCGCAGATCGCGCTCGTCCGTAATGGATCCGAGGAACTGGCGATGAGTCCTTCGACCTTTGGTACTAACGAGGATGCGACAGCGGTGCTGGTTTGTTTCAACGATGCATACGGGTCGCTGTCCTTCAGAATTCCGTACACGGTTTTGTGCACCTGCGTCGCAATGGTTGCACTGCACTCAGACGGGTCGTACAACTCAGAGAGCAGTTTACAGGCGGTGCGCAGCACCGCTGTCTGGCGTTTTTTATCGGAGGTACTCAGCTCCGCTTCGAACAGAATCCGTTTCAACAGACACGGCACGCATTCTTGTTGGATCTTCATGGCGACACTCTGAAAATGAGAGGTATTAATTATCTTTACTGTTGGTGCCCGCAAATAAAGAAAAAACGATCATGGATTACGACCATAGTTTTTCGGTTTTTCTTCCTTTTTTTTCAATCATTCATCTGCTTTTTTTCTATCCGGTCCGGCATCTGACCATTGAGATATATTTTCATGGTTCTCATATTTAAAACCAGGGTACGAATATGTCAAAAAAGGTGTGGAATTGCCTTCCTGGTGTTCTCCTGGTTGTTTATTATTAATATAATATGTTATAATTAAAAATTAGAAAATTTAATGTATGAGTTATATGATTATCATATATATAACAATTGAAGGGGTTTTATCGTATGCGGAGGAAAATAGTAGGTATATTAATGTGTATGATGCTGCTGGCAGCGGTACCCATCGCCGCAGGAATGACAATCAACAACTCAAAGGAAGAACCGGCGAATATATTTGATTTCACGACCATTCATGGATTTGTGGTCTTAAAACGATCCGTCGATGGCGGGAGAAACCTTCGGTTCTTCGCAATTCGTATCCATTATACGACCGTGAGTCTCAACGGCGACCATAGGTCTGGCGTGTTGAAACTGCGGCCACTCATGATCCCGAATTCCATGAAAGGGTATTTCGGACAATTCTATATCTTCGCCTCGTTCATGGGATCGATCGATTAGAACTCGGTTCCGGTTCCCCATTTTTTCTTTTTATTTTTTTCTTCAAAGGATTTTTTATCGTAGTTGGAAGAGTTATAACTCCAAGCTCGAATCTTTTTCCCTTGGAACTACAAAACAAAAGAATGGCCATGTGACTGCGACCACCCTCAAAAAGAAAAACGATGGTCCGTAATTTTTTTATCGTTAAGTTTTATAAAGCGGAATGGGTTATCAACTTGCAGGGGATAGCAACACGTGGTGGGTGAAAACAAGCATCTGCACGCTAAGAAGGTAAAGTACGAGAGGGTTTTGAATAAGAATGATCCGTTCGATCAGCTTATCTTAGAACTGGGACAGAAAGGTGTACTAGACGTCAGTGTCGTCGGCATTGGTATTGAACAGTCCGTCGTAAACACTGACGAGTATTCGCGCAAGCCTGTTCCGCCTCGTGGGAAACATACCTCGTGATGAGTGCGTGAGATGGCGCTTCATTTTTTCTATCTATTAAGTGGGCAGGCCAGCATCGTCTCATGGCTTGTTTGGGCGTTTGAGAGATGCCCTGATAATTATTTTTTTGAAAAAATTTAAATAGTAAAACTGCGTATATAAGGACTACGGAAAGCGATTGTTTTCTCCATGATTCTTGTTGGAATCCTGGTCAAAACACCACCTTCCATTCAGGTGAACACCATGGTTGCGTTCGTGAAAATCTCGAAAACCGGCGCCCTCGTACGGATCAAAGAGGTGCCTGATACTTATCGGGATCGACCATACGTCTGGGACGAGGACGAATAACTACGTTTATAGATGCAGGAACATATTAAATCTAGGTAGTGCAGTAAATCCCTTTTTTTTAATTAATGTCAACTGAATTTAAGAAATTGAACAAATGATGGTATTCATTGGAATATGCGGAGATGGAAGAGATAATGAAAAAATAAGAAAAGAAGGATGAGTGGGTATGACCGGTTTATTTACTGTCTTTTTTCTTTCTTGACATCAGTAGTACTGCGATAAGCGCGAGGAGTGCGAGGAGCGCTAACGCGATGATTGCGGTGTTGTCCGCGACGAGCGTCTCTTGGATGACCATGTGCTTTTCTGATACTGCAGTCAAGGTGCCGTCGGATGCAATCACGGTAATCGTATAGTTTCCAGGTGAATCCCAGCGGTGGGTAAGGGAGAAATACACGCCACTGTGGAACGGACCGATCTGGTAGCTTGTCCCGTCGCCCCAGTCAATGCGATAGGTGATGTCATCATGATCTTCATCCGTGGATCCGATGACATAGGAGTAGCCCGTGTTTATTGTTCCGTTTGCGGGGCCACCTATGATCGGATTCGACGGAGGTCTATTTGGTACTAGAATTGTGGCTGTCGTCAAATCTGTAGCTGAGGCACCGAGGTTATCAATCACGGTCAGTGTGACGAGATAGGCCCCGCCCTGAGCGTAGGAATGGGTGACTGTTTCGCCTGTTCCGATGCTTCCGTCCCCAAACTCCCAGCTATAGGTAATGATGAATCCATCGGGGTCGTAACTGTTCGAACCGTTGAAAGAGATTTCCTCGTCGTATGCTTTGTGTAATTAAATTTTAACGACATAGTCTTATGCATCCTCTAGAGGAATAGGGATGCACAAGACTAGTCAAAAGAAGGAAATGTGGGAGAGGCA
>Ga0315282_10007620_pt1 | contig 17736 bp, 15 predicted proteins | sample YL17G07_20_MG_FD_203693 | JGI IMG/M metagenome (GOLD analysis project Ga0315282, IMG submission 203693) | Sediment microbial communities from Yellowstone Lake, YNP, Wyoming, USA - YL17G07_20 | ecosystem: Environmental > Aquatic > Freshwater > Lake > Sediment | place: USA: Wyoming | collected... | reverse complement strand
CATAATTATATTTCCTAGTCTATGAACTCTGAACAATGAACTCTGAACTAAACCGGATCCACATCCACCATCACTATTATACCCGAATGGGAGAAATGTTTTAAGTTTATTTTTAGGAACCTGTTTGCCTTGAGCACATTTGTGCAGCTGAGCAATATCTGCCAGTAGAAGTTACCGCGTAACTTGGCCGGCTGGGCCGGGTTAACGGAAATAATCTTAGCACCTCTTGCGGCCTTTGCCTCTTTTAGCTTATCAAACAATGCCTGCGCTGTATTTACAGCCTTCTCTTCTATTTTGGAACGCACCTTTATCAGGATGAGATGCCTGAAAGGAGGAAATCCCAGTTGCTTCCTTTGTTTTAATTCCTCCTCGTAAAAGAGATTTACATCATTTTTAAGGATTGCCTGGAAACAATGATGCTGGGAAAGAGCCGTCTGTATAACCATCTCGCCCCCTGCAAGCGCTGATAGGCGCGACAATAAAACAAATGCCTTTTCCGCGGAGCGTAAATCCACCCGGTTAAGGGTGTTATCTATGGAGAGCACTCCCACCAGGCCGAATTTCTGCGCGGGCCGCTTGATTATGCCCGCGGTAGCAATAAATATATCCGCGCTCTCTATATCTATTTCCTGTCCGCTGTCTATCCGGCGAGTGCGCGCCTGAGGGAATATCCTGTAGAGCTCGCTCTCTATTTTCTCCGTTCCCATCCCTGAATATTTAATATAACCGGCATTGCAGTTAGAACAGACTAAAGGCGCCGGCATCTTAAAATTGCAGTAATGGCAGCTTAAAACCTTCTCCTTAAAATGATAAACCAGGTTTATATTGCAGCGGGGGCACTTGAGAACAACCCCGCATCTGTTGCAGGCGCAGGAAGTGGCAAAGCCTTTGCGGTTTAAAAATAAAAGCGCTTTGCCTTGCGCATTGAGGCCTTTAGTAATAGCGTCTTCGAGGTATTCTGATAAGACGGCATTGCTTTTACGCAGGCGGTTATACTCGGAACGCAGATTAATAATTTTTACCTGCGCAGGCGCCGCGGAGCCGGGAAGAAAAAGGTATTCTTTCTTCTTCTGTGAATCTTGCCTTTTTTTGCGACAGAGATACATCGCCTCCAGAGAAGGAGCGCTGCTGCCTAAAATGAGATCTGCCTTCTCTATATCTTGACGCATAACAGCAACCTGACGGCAATGGTAATGCGGCACCTGTTCCTGTTTGTAAACGCTATCTTCTTCCTCGTCAATAATAATGAGGCCTAAGCATTTTAGCGGCGCAAAGACAGCGGAACGGCTGCCGATGACTATTTTAACCCGGCCGGATATGATCCTGTCCCATTCCTCCAATTCCTTCGGCGCATCCCTGTATAAAACAGAAACACCGACTTCTCCCAAAGCGGATTGAACCGCCTCTTTAGCAAGAGAAATCGAATGTATGTCCGGTAATATAATTATGCAGGATTGGTTTTTCTTTAAGGCTTCTTTGAGGTATTGGATGTATCTATCCCAACGCTGCCTGCTCTCTAAGCTGTGAATTAACCTGACATTTCCCGTCGGAGATTGCAGGCCGTAAGTAACGGCGGGGACCCTTTTAGTTTGCGTAAAAGGCCTGCCTTTCCTTAAAGCCTGCGGCAGCGCTGCACAAATAGCCTCTCCCCAGGAGCAGTAATAATATTGGGATAGTTTTTTGGTAAGTAAAAGTATATTCTTATCTAAAAGCGGCGCTTCGTCTATGAGGCTGGTTATTGTCTTCAAATTCCTTACGCTACTTTTACGGCTAAGGGCCACGACATAGGCCACCAGTTTCCTGTTGGCAAAATTAACCCAGGCCCGCTCGCCTGTTTTTATCTTCTCGTGCAGCTCTTCCGGGACAATATAGTCAAAAGGGCCTTCAACGGGCAGGCCCACTACCACCTTTGCATACAGCATTAAAAATTGCTCCTGCCGCAGAGGGCTTCTTAACTTTACGCATCTTTTCTTTTATGCTTATTAACTCCTCAGGATGCGACTTAAAATGCAGGATTGTCCGGGCTAGTTCTCCAAGATTACCCGCAGATATACCTATACCGTATTGCCTCAACACCTTGACATTGTTTTCTTCCTGTCCGGGTATCGCCGAGATAAACAGAGGCGGCAACTCCATCGCCAGAAGTTCGGAGATAGTTAAACCCCCGGGCTTGGTAACAATCATATCCGAGACAGCCATTAATTCCTCAGGATTATTCACCAGGCCGAACGCCTTCATATTGGGAAGATTCTTTCTGTTCAGGCGCGCATATAATTTCTTATTGTTGGCGCAGACAACCAGGACCTGGGCCTCTTTACACAGGGATTCTGCAATCTGCTCCAGCGGCCCGCTGCCAAAAGAGCCGGTCATTACCAGCAGCGTAAATTTATGCGCGTCTATGCCGAACTTACTGGAGAGTTCTACCCTATTGTATTCTCTGGAAAATTTCGGGTCTATGGGTATGCCGAGTTGTTTTATACGCTTTCCCTCAATACCGAAATTCAGAAGCTGCTCTCCAGCAAACTGCGAAGCAACGATATAGGTGTCTGTGCCGGGCGATACCCAAAAATAGTGCACGCCGAAATCAGTGACCACTGTTGCCAGATGCGCGGTTATTTGCCCCCCTTGTTTAAGATAAGCGGCTATCTCGGAAGTCAGGAAATGGGTGGAAATAATATAATCCGGTTTATCCCGGATTAAGAGGCGGGCAAAATCTTTTGTGTTGATGCGGTTGATAAACGAAGTGAGCGGCCTGAACAGCGGCCGGAAGATTCTGCAATCCGTGAGCCAGAAACCCAGGCGCCAAAGAAAGTTAGCGCGCCTGGCCAGAAAAGAGTAACCCCATCCGTAATTGAATTTAAAAAATGCGCTTGCATGCGCCAGCACATCCGTTATTTCAACTTCGGTTTCCGGATGGCTTTCCCTGATATAATCATATACTGCCTCTGCTGCGCGCCGGTGCCCGGCGCCGGAAGAGGCATAAGTCAAGAGGACCTTCATAAATTATTCAGGATAAACTCGCTGGCTTGAAAAAGGTTTTTAAAGATAAAATCCGGCTGCGTTTCCCAGTTTTTGCGCTTGGACAATTTTTCTTTTCCGCAGAGGACCAGGATAGACCTGCAGCCTGCGGCATGGGCGGCTTTTACGTCACGGATAGTATCTCCGACAAAGAAAGATTTTTTCAAATCTAAAATGTGGACTTTAAGCGCCTTGTGTATCAGGCCTGCTTTGGGCTTGCGGCAGGAGCAGTTTTCTTCCTTACGGTGGGTACAGTAATAAACTTTTTTAATCCTGCCTCCGGATTTCTCAACCTCACGCAGCATATTCCTGGTTATGCGCGCCAGGCTTTCTTTGCTAAATTCCCCTTTGCCCACTCCTGCCTGATTGGAGATGACAAATAAGGCCAATCCCTTACCAGACAAGTTCTTGATTGCTTCTTTTGCGCGGGGCAGGAATTTAAAGGCCTTCCAGGAAGTTACATATTTGCTATCCCCCTGATATTTATTGATTACTCCGTCCCGGTCAAGAAAAACAGCGCGCATTATTCCTCACCCATTCAGTTAACTTGGCTATTCCCTCTTTAACGGGTATTTTAATCTTCCAGCCAAGCGCCTTTTCTAACTTTTTGGTATCGGTGATATAGACCTTCTGGTCAGAGGGCCGCCAGTCGGCAAATTTTACCTTTGGCCTCCTACCGGTCAACGCCTCTAATTCATCCAGGAATTCCAGCAAGGAAATAGTATTACCCGGGCCGCCTCCGATATTAAAAAGCCCTCTCTCTAAGCCGCTGTTGATAAATTTATTAAACGCGTCCACTAAATCATCCGCGTAGAGCATATCGCGCACCTGCTTGCCGTTGCCGTAAATCGTAATCGGCCGGTTAAAGAGGGTGGCAATGATAAACCAGGCGACCCAGCCCTGGTCTTCAAAACCGAACTGGCGCGTGCCATAGGTACAATTATGGACAAGAAATCCATTTGCAAAAAAATTATGCTGGTCGGGAACTGTAATATCATAAATATCAGTCATAGGAATTTTCTTTTTTTCTATTATCCTATCCCACAGCAATCCGTTTCCGTTAAGAAGATATGTATTTTCTTTTAACCACTCATCATAATAGCTATAAGGCAAACCTGTTTTTAAGAACTCCGCGATTTTAAAAAGCGTTGACTTTCGCTTTTCATTAAATGCAAAACCTATCTTCGCCAAATTTAATATATTCTCTTTTGAGGCGCTGACTATGAGATCAAAACAAATTGACTCTTGCCCGTCTTTTTTACTGAAAAATTTAGCCTTGGTTATATAGGTTCTAGTTTTAATTCCTCTTTTATTTAACATAGAGATAATTTGTTTTCTAAAAAACGACAGGCTTTTATGCAACCGTATTGTCTTTGATTGGGTAAAATGTGGCGATTGGAGTTCTGGCCTGTCTTCGCCTCTTCTTTTATAAAAGCTCGGAGCGCTCATCTCCGCGCCAAACAGGCCTGCGAGATATTCATTTTGTACATCTTCGGGAGCTTTTACTATCCAATGTGGCACTTTAAATTTTATTCTGCTTTTATTACCTACCGGCACACTAAGCAGTTCAAAAAAAGCAAAGGCTTCGGTTTTAGTAATTGAAAATTTATAACTTGTGCCGCTTATAATATGCCCGCTTGAAAGCATAGAGTTCGACGATGACCATCTTGTTTTGCCCGGTCCAAAACCTAATTTCCTAAAAGCATCTTTGATATTTTCTATTTCTTCCTTAAGCGCATAAACTTGAATTTCAGTATAAGATTTGCCATTTGGCCTAATCCTATGATACATGTGACCATCCCCCGTTAAGTATCCTACTAACCGTGCAATTATATAAATATTCGGGTTTCTAAAAGTAAGGGGAATTAATCCTTTTTCTTCCATTTCTTTTACATATATTAAATTATTTTTAATGCTCCTTCTATATTTCTCAATATATTTTGTAAATTTATCTTTCGAAATTATCACAGTATCTGGAAGCTGATTCGTATGTTTCCGTTGTATAAAGAAAAACTCAGGGCATGTTGCAACTAAACTTCCGTAATCTATATTCTCTAAATTTTTGTAACCTGATGGAGTAAAAAATGGGTGGTCTCCTGTAGCCTCTATTTGATATCCCCGTTTAGTCCTGATGCGATATAAGGTTTTGCCGCGGTTAACTGCCTTAAAGGCCCCATCAGTAGATTTCGTATCAATACTGTTACCTAAACAATATACCTGGGTCTTCTTCCCGTTTATTGCTTCAATCTTTATCGAACCCTGCGGGGTAGCAACCTCTGTATTCTTCGATAAACAACTCATTCTAAATACTCCGGTCTTCATCTTATAAATATGGCTGTATTCCTGAACATACAAATCTCCTGTTAATTTAGAAACTCCGTAAGGAGTATGCCCCGTGGCATCTACGGACATAGATTCAGAGACGCCTGCTACCCCGTCAAAGGCATACCTTTTTTCTAATTCTTTCAAGGGGATCTTATCCACATTCTCCCCGTAAATCTTATTCGTTGAGCAATAAATAATTACGGTATCTCTGGATTTCTTGCGCGCTGCTTCTAAAACATTTAGCGTGCCATAGGCATTGATACTAAAATCTTCTTTGGGCATGCGCACGCTGGAAGGCACACCCGGCTGTCCGGCGGTATGGATGATCACATCCACCCCCCTGCCTATTGCCTTGGCAACATCCTTATCATTACGCACATCGCCTTTAATACGGGTAATATTCTTAAATTTTTTCAGGTAATTCCAGTTAAATTCCACCGATGCCTTGTCATAGCCAAAAATCTGCGAGCGCATCAGGTTATCTAAAACAATGACCTTGTTTTTAGCATTGCTTGAGGCAAAGAATTCCGCGCTATGGCTGCCTACCAGCCCGGCCCCGCCGGTAACTAAAATCTTCATCTAAATCCTCCCTTGTTTATTTAATTCTTCCAATGTCTGCGCTGACAATTTGTATATATCGGCGTTACGATATGCCCGGAGGCTATTCTCCTTATCATTCATAAGTTCGTATGTGCGGCCTAAGCAATAATAGGCGGCGTTCTTCCATTTTCCGGGGTATTTCTCTAAAATGAGCTTGAAATACCTGGCGGCCCCGGAAAAATTTTTGGTGTCAAAATAAAGCAAACCGCAGAAAAAAATAGCATCCTGGGCATAATCGCTTGCCGGATACTTTTCTAAGAGGGTATTATAAAGCTTAAGCGCTGCGTCCTTCCTGTAAAACAGGTGGTAGCTGCGCCCCAGGTAGAACAACCTGAAATCATCTTTTTCTAAATTGCCTTTTTTAACCTTTAAGTATAAATCCTGATAAAAATTGGAGAAGCCGTATTTGAATAATTTAAAGTAAATATCCAGCATATAGTCAAGGATGTGGGTTTGATACAGCGTCGGAGTTGAACGCCTGGGCGCAAGCCGCATGGGAAACACGACAGAATAGAATCCAGAAATCCTGTTGTATTCTGACCTGTCATATTCTTTCAGCGCCACTAATTTTTTATTGTTTTGGGCTAGGAGAGGATTATCCGACATCTCTTGCAAAGAGAGCCGGTTTCCTTTATCATCTTCAAAAATAGTATTCATAGAAGGGTCAAAAACAGCCCACTTTTTCCTTAGAAAAATCTCATTTAGAGTATGGGGGGAATTGCCCTCTTTATCTAAAAGCATGGCATAGCGGCAGGGTATGCCAATTACCCCTAAAAGCGCGTTCAGGGTGCGGGACTGGAAATCACACCAGGCCTCTCCATACAGGAGTGACTCTGCCGGTTTACAGGAATAAGGAGTGCCCTGTAAGAATTCGTGGTCCACTACATATTGAAACAGCCTCAGCGCCTTTTCCTCTTCGCTGCGGCTTCCCGCAGTTTCCTTATCGGCTATCACATGGTAGAGTAATCTATAATATGTCCGGTTGGTCAGTTTCTCCGGAAGCAGAAGAGAAACAAAGGGCGAAATTAACAACGAAAAGATAGCTATGGTGCATACGGCTAAAATAACTTTAAGGTATTTAGGCATTGTGAATTTTACGGTTTTTAACTATCTCGCGGTATTTTAAATAACTTAAAATCTGGTATAGTCCGGCAAAGAAAGCAACCACAAAGCCCATAAACCCGTCGCGGAAACCTTGCCGAACTATGTAAGTGCGTATAAACCTGTCTATGCTGCGGTAGAGGAACCTTCCCAGGCGCATAGGCTTACCTTGCGCAAACCATTTCTGGGCCTCCCGGGTAGTCTGATTATTAAGTTTATTTAAGAAATCCTCGATATTCTTATAAGAGTAGTGGATGATATCTGAATTCAGGTGGCCGCAGGGGTCATCCATAAAGGCGCGCGGGTGCACGCCTACTTCTTCGTAGCGGAATTTGTCTTTGCGGAATAATTTTAACTGCGGGGAGGGGTACCAGCCTCCGTATCTTACCCAGTAATCCCCGATATAATTCCTGCGCGGGATGGTAAAACCGTTGTCTGGCGTATCCGGCTTTAGTGTTTCCTCAATCTCTCTTTTTAATTCCGGCGTTACCCGCTCATCTGCATCCAGGCTTAAGACCCAGGGGTTGCGCGCCTGTTGGTAGGCAAAATTCCTCTGACTGCCCTCCACCTCCATCTTCCGCGCAATGATCCTATCGGTATATTCCCTGACAATGGCAAGCGTATTATCCGAACTCTCATCATCCACAACCAATAGTTCATCCGCCCAGCCCACTACAGACTTAAGGCAGGCGCCTATATTTTTCTCTTCATTTTTAGCCAGAATAACTACCGATAGTTTAATCATGGCAAAAATTCTTTCACTGCCTCAATAATATAGTCCATTTCTTTCTGTGTCAGGTCAGGGTAAACCGGTATTGCCAGCACCTCTTGCGAGGCTCTTTCCGATTCAGAAAAATCGCCTCGCTTATATCCTAAATATTTAAAACAGGGCTGCAAATGCAGGGCTAAGGGATAATAAACCCGCGCATCAATTCCTTTATTTTTTAAATGCTCAATTAATTTAGCGCTTGAATGGCTGACTCTCAAGACATACTGATGGTAGATATGCCTGGCGCCCTCGGCTACATAAGGAGTCCTGATGTTAAGGCCTCTGAAGGCGCGGTTAAAATAGGCGGCATTAGCCTGCCTTTTTTTATTCCAGGAATCCAGATACTTAAGCTTTACTTTTAATATGGCTGCCTGAAGGGCATCCATCCTGTGGTTATAGCCCAGCAACGAGTGGTAATACTTTTCTTTATTCCCCTGGTTGCGCAGGAGCCTTAATTTTTCCGCAACAGGCTGATTATCAGTCAGAATCATGCCGGCATCGCCAAAGGCACCTAAGTTTTTCCCCGGGAAAAAACTCACCGCAGCGCAATCAGCCATTGTGCCGGCCTTTCTTCCTTTATACTCTGCGCCAAAGGCCTGGGCAGTATCCTCTATTATTTTCAGGCGGTATTTCCCGGCCAGCATGGCTATTGCCTCCATATCCGCACACTGGCCATAGAGATGGACCGGCAGAATAGCTTTAATCTTTAAACTTTTTCTTTGTCTTATAACAGCCTCGGCCCCTGAAACTGAAATATTATATGTATCGGGATCAATATCCGCAAATACCGGGACCGCGCCCATACTTACTATTGCCCCGGCTGTAGCGTAATAGGTAAAGGCAGGGCAGATAACGCCTTCTCCGGGCTGAATCCCTAAGGATAAAAGGGATAATTTTATGGCATCCGTGCCGTTAGAAACAGCTACCGCGTATTTTATGCGGCAGTATTTTTCCACAGCATGCTCAAAATCTGCAATTTCTTCCCCCAAAATAAAATGCGCGCTATCCACTACGCGCTTAATAGCCGCGTCTAATTCCTTCCGGATGGGCTTAATCTGCCTTTTAAGGTCAAGTATGGGTATTTTCTGCATTAGCTATTTCTCTAATAATTTTTTAACCGCGCCAAATGCCTCCTCAACTTCTATCGCGTTCAGGCACTCTTTATCTTTTAAGCAGCCGCTAAAGCGGAAATTTTGGTAACAGGGGCTGCATTCCAATTCTCTCCTTAAGACGATATGGCGCGCTGGGTCCGGCGGGTACGGCCCGTATACTTTAGGGTCAACCGGACCGAAAAAAGAAACTGTCTTTTTCCCTAAGGCAGCTGCCATATGCAAGGGCCCGCCGTCATTAGCAATAAAAATATCTGAGCGCTCTATAACAGCAGCTAATTCTTCAAGGGTGGTCTTGCCCGCCCAATCTATTACTTCTGCAGCCGCGCTCATTGCCACCACCTCAGTGATACCCCTCTCGGCTGCATCCCCCACCAGCAATACCTTAAGCCTAAGTTCTTTGTTTAACCTTTCGCTCAATCGGGCAAATTTCCTCGCTGGCCAATGTTTTATAGCAGCGCTGGAGCCCCAGCTTACTCCGCCTGCAGGAGCAATAACCGCAACTAAATCCTCTTTAGCGACTCCGCAAGCAGCCAGAAGGTTGCTTACCTTTGTTTTAACGGCTGCCTCGACTGCCAATTCCAGTTTGTATGATGCCGGCTCTATATCAAGGAACTTCAATAAATCCAGATAATACTCCACTACGTGTTTCTTGCTGTATCCTTCTATATCTATCTTATCGGTAAGGAAAAAACCTCTTTTTTTATAATTGAAGCCGATGCGCTTTTTGATACCTAATAATTTCGCTAGCAAGGCATACCTGTGGTCAAGGGAAAAATCCAGGGCAACCTCAAACTTTTCTTTTCTTATGGAACGCAGGAGCCCGAAAAAACGCTTTAGCGCCTCAAACTTTGACAGCTCGCAAATCCTTTTTAAGTCGCCCCGGGATAAGGCAAAGGTTTTATCTATTGTCCGATTGTTTTTTAAAATACCTTCTACCCTTTCATTGCACCAGTAACCCATGAAACTACGCGGGTATCTATTTTTTATGGCCCTTACTACGGGTGTGGTGAATAAGACATCACCTATGCCAAAAGGGTTGATGAAAAGGTACCTGTTCAATGCCTCCTACCCTTCCTTCCTTTTAACAGGCGGACTACTTTTTTTACTTCCTGCGCCTTATCTTTACTGCAAACCAGGAGCGCATCTTTAGTATCTACCACGATAATATTATCCAAACCCAGCGCAGCCACTAAACGTTTATCCGACCAGATAAAGCTATTGCTGGTATCCAGGGCTATGCAGTTGCCTTTAAGGACGTTGCCCTCTTTGTCTTTACGTGAGACCTCCTCCACTGCCTGCCAGCTGCCCAAATCAAGCCATCCGTAATCAGCGGGTAGTAAAGCTAGTTTCCTGCTTTTTTCCATTATAGCATAGTCAACGGATACAGAAGGTAATTTATGCCATAATTTAATAGGGCTTGCCTTTTTCATCCGCGTGATGAGCCGCCAGGCAGAAGGCATAAATTTTTTAATCTCCTCCAGCATAGTATCCGCCCGGAAGATAAAAATCCCGCTGTTCCAATAATACCTTTTATCTTGGATAAGTTTTTTTGCGCTTGGCAAATCGGGTTTTTCGATAAATTTTTGCACCCCATACACCATCGACCATCCCCGCCTGCCCGCCAGGCAGGCGGGGACCATTGACCCTATCTTGATATAACCATACCCTGTCTCAGGCCTTTTAGGGACGACTCCCAGGGTAACGATATACCCCTGGCGGGCAACTTTCAGCGCCTTTTTTAAGGCGCTGAGAAACCTGGCGCTATTTTTAATAAGATGGTCGCAGGGAAGTAAGGCTATCACTGCCTCAGGATCAGCCCGGTTAATCCTCTCGCATAAAACCGCTACGGGCGCAAAAGTATTTTTGGCCTGCGGCTCAAATAAAATATTCTTGCAAGGGATGCCTAAAGATTTAACGCATTTTCTAACCTTGCGGCTATACAACCTATTAGTGGCAATATAGACGTTCTCTTTCCGTATCAGGCCATTGAGCCGTTGTATTGTTTCTTCTATCATGGGCTTATCAGAGCAGAGGTTCAGGAACTGCTTTGGCTCTGCTCGCCTGCTTAAAGGCCAGAAACGGCTGCCTATGCCTCCGGCTAAAATAATCGCGTAATTCATCTTTTGTTTAATACCTCCATCACCTTCGTAAATACCTCTTCCGCGCTTATCTCTGAAAGATTATCCCTCTCTATCACCGCGCTATTTTTTTGTAGCGGCCCCCAGCGCCGGCTGCTCTTTCCGGGGAGGCCGCTGGCGAAGATAGCCAAAACAGGAGTATCTACTGCGCAGGCAAGGTGCACCGGGCCGCTATCACCCGATACCAGGAGCGCGCTCTTTTTCAAAAACAAGGCCAATTCCTTTAAAGTAGTCCTGCCGAGCATATTGATGATATTACCGCCTAAATTATCAAAAAGAGAGCTGTCCTGGCCTGATAGAGGATGCGCGCCTACGATAACTATTCTTACGGATAACTCCTGCGTTAATTTCTTAGCCAATTCCCGGAAATTCTCCTGCGGCCATTGCTTAAGCGGGTCGCTTGTCCAGGGATGAATGGCGATAAACCTGTCCGTGTCTTCTATGCCGCAGAGAGGCAATTGCCCGGATATATTTAGGACTAAACTTTTATCCGCTGTTTTCGCCCGGCATAAACCTGCCAACTCCAGGTTATACTCTATTTCGTGTTTTTCTGCCCGGTATTTGCTGTCCTTTATTTTATGCGTAAGCAAAAAACCCCATTTCCTGTCATAGCCGGCCCTGAGCGGGATACCGGCAAGAGCAGTGATAATATTAAATTCCCGGGAAGGGTTAAGCATAACGGCAATATCTATATTTTGCCTCCTTAATAAACTGATAAGCTGTAATTTCTCTAAAAGCGAATGGCTCCCCCTCCCCCATTCAATTACTCCGTCGATAAAAGGCACGCATTCAGCCAGTTCCTTTACATAAGGGTCAACTACGAGCTCCAGCCGGGCATTGCCAAAAGTTTCTTTTAAGGCACGTAAGGCCGGGATATTCAGCAGAAATTCTCCGAACCTGTCATTGCGCACCGCGAGTATATTTTTTATCTCTTCAGGCTCTATGCGCATCAATAAACTTCCCCAGTGCCAAGTTTAAACCCGCCAGATACCAGAAGATAAGCGCTACCCGCGCATAATAGAGGCTGGACTCTGTCAGTCCGTTTACCAGAAACGCCAGCAGGCAGAGAAATAAAGAAAGTGAAACTACTTTTAAGAAACCTTCTTGCAGTCTTCTGTAAATACGCAGGGACTCTCTGAATAATTTATAAAGCAGCCAGAAAAAGATAGCAAGGCCCGCCAGGCCTATTTCCGCAGCCATCTGCAGGTACATATTATGCGCATACATATAATCCTGCGTAACTACATTGCGGTATTCGGGGAATTCTTTATATTTTTTGTAATTTTTCATATAGGTGTTGGCACCCAGGCCCATAAAAGGGTGGGCTCTTATCATATTCAGTGAATTACAATAAACCGCGATCCTGTCGTCGTTACACATAAAACGTAAAGGGTTATAATTGACGCTTCCGGCAAACGCTTTTATTGAGCGGGGCATTAATAGGGGTGAGGCAACAGCCAAAATAAGAAGCGAAATTACCAGCATTTTACTTCTTTTAATAGCCCCCAGGGTTATCATTGCAATGTATATTGCCAGAAGCGTGGGCCGGGAATAAGTAAGGCCTATTGCGCAAAGCACGGTAATGCTAACTAACGCAAAGATAGCTTTTTTTACCCCTTTCCAGTAATAAAGCGTAAGCGCAAGGAGAGCGGGCGCTATAGCGCTTAAATAAATCCCCAGGGTATTGGGATCTTTAAAAGAAGCGGTGGCACGAGCAAGGCCTATGTTCATTACCGGCGCGTATCCCCTGATAAAATCCCGGCCTCTGGATACCTGCCAGATACTGTCAAGGGAAGCCAGTAACAGGCCAAAAGTCATTGACAAAATTATCTTAAAGATGTGCTTTTTGTCTTTTACTTCTTGGAGCGCGATAAAGAATACGAAAATATATTGTAACAGCCTGAAAACCCCGCCGCGCAGGCTGTCTTTGAGGTTTACGGAGTGAAACAGCGACAAACAGGTTATGAGAAAAAAGAGAAATAGCGGGATATTGACAGCGGTCCTGCATAATAGCCGCTCTCTTTTAATGAGCTTTTTGGCCAGGAAAGCGGCGATCAGCAAACCCGTAAACACGCTCACCGGCGCAGGGGAAATAGACATGGCAGGAGGGATTAAAATCAGAGACCAATAGATTACATAATCCAAATATTTAACACTACGCATATTTGTCCCTCAAGAACTAAAACGGTGTTTTAGGATACTGAAAATAGCGTGCAGGCCGTCTTTCCACCTTATCTTTTTTCCTTGTGCGTAATTACGCGGATAATATGAAACAGGCACCTGGGCGATACGCAGATGCCTCCTGATTGCCTTAGAGATAATCTCTGCTTCTATATCAAACTTCTGCGAGGCCAGGCCCAAAGACAGAAAAGTTTCCCGGCGCGCCATTTTATAACAGGTCAGGTAATCGTTTAATTGGGACTTAAACAAGAAATTTAAAAATCCGGTTAAAAAACGGTTGCCGGCCCTGTGCATAAACAGTCCGGTATGGCCTTTAAGGAATCTTGCCCCTAAAACCAAATCCGCTTTATCCTCTAAAAGCGGCTTGAGCAGATTAAGGTATTCCTGCGGCTCATATTCCAGGTCGGCATCCTGTATGACTATAAAATCACCTTTAGCTAAAGATAAGCCGGTTAGAAAAGCCGCGCCCTTGCCCCTGTTAGTAGTGTGGTGGACGGTTTTTAAATTGCCGCGCTGTATCTGGCGTAAAACTTTATCCGAGCCGTCGCTGGAGCCATCATCTACCACAATTATCTCTTTATCCAGAGCCACGGCATTTATCTTTTCCAGGATTTCTCTTATGGTCTTTGCCTCATTAAAAAGCGGGATTATTACTGAAAGAAGCGGCATAATTATCTTGTAAACCTCTTAAGAATAGCCCGGAGGTAGAAATTCAGGTACCGGGGAAGCAGTTTAAACATTTTAAAACTGGATTTGCCTTTCTGCCTTTCCCTCCAAACCGTGGGTAGTTCCGTTATTTTAAAACCTAAATAAAACGCCTTAAGCGGAATCTCCATAGATATCTCAAAGCCGCTTGCTTCTATATTTATAGCGTCCAAAACCCTCCTCTTGTATATCTTAAAGGCATTGGCAATATCATGCGTAGGTATTCCCAGCAGCCAGTAAAGGGAGTGTCCGGCAAGAGAGGATAAAAACCCTTTTAATTTAGAACCGCCGAGCCGGGTACCCCCTTCTATATAACGCGAGCCGCAGACAATATCATAACCCTCATCCATCTTTTCCAGCATCTTTTTTATGGTAGAAAGGTCATCGCAAAGGTCAGCCATCACCGGGATAACCGCCTCCCCGTCTGCAGCGGCAAAACCTGTTTTTAGGGCATTGGCAAATCCGCAGGCATTACGGTTTTCTACAGGCCTGACATTGTTATACCTGGCGGCTAAACCAGCGGTGAGCTCTGCGGTTTTATCCTGCGAATGGTCATTTACCACTACCAGCTCATGCTCGATGCCGGTCAAAGAATCTTCTATACTGCTGATAACCTCTACGATATTCTCTTCCTCGTTATGCGCAGGCACTACCACGGAGAGTTTCATTTAATTATCTTATAAATATGGATGGTGTCATTGCTGAAGACGGGTTTAAACTTACCTGTATTGCTCTTTGCCCAGGCATCTTCCATTGGAAAAAGAATATCTTTTGTCTGGTGCAGGGAATAAACAAAGAGGTAATTGGTGTTTCTTTTTTTAAGGTTAGCGGACCAGGCAGCGTAATCAGCGCCCCCCCGGTAATTTCCTCTTTCCTCCAGGTTCCTGTGCAGGCTTAAGAAATCATAACCCCAACGATAATGGCCCTCCTTAAAATAATGCAGTTTCGCCGGCTCTAGCGCGTTTACGGAAACATAATAGACATTGTTTTTAAAGCCGCTTCCGTATAAGGGAAAAGGCACGGGCCTACCGGTATAAGCGATATTCTCTCCCCTAGTGTTTCTGTTCAGCCACTCCCAGGCCTTGGCGGCAGGCGGCCAGAAACCAGAATATTTTACCATTTTTACGTATCTTGCATACTCATTTCTTAGGTAATAGCCGTGCGCCAGCGTAAGAAAGCTAACAGCCAGGACAAAAATGCCTGCGGCAAATAAGCCCCCGCACCAATTGCCAATACAGCCTCGGCTAATCCGCAATTGGTGCGGGGGTAAAGGCCTGTTTATCTTTAGTTTAAATTTCTTATATTTTAAAAATAATAGCGCCAAGCAAAATAGCAGGAAAGTTGAAATTATAGAAGTTACTAACTCTTGCCGCTTAGCCAATTCCGGCATAGAGGCCAAAGCACAGATAAGGGCTGCTATGGCGATAATGCGTTTAGGTATCTTAAGGAGAGCGCTAAGATAAAACCCGCTGATCATGCCGACACCCAATAGCGGGTATAAATAGCGGGTGTTTGCCAGGGGTATAATATATCTAAAGGCAAGATAAAGAAGCACGGGCAGGGCTAAAAAATAAAGCGTATAATACTCCTGCTTCCCTTTCCTCTTGAGCAGAAAAACAGGCAGCGCTATAAAAACTGCGGGAAATATAAATATTAATGTCTGCACGCCCAGGCCTTCATGAAAAAGAAACTTGGTTAAACTATAATCCTGCGGCTTAAAATGCGCGCGGTAAGTCTCGGCATCCATTACCCCCTTAAAGATATTCCTGCCGAACAATTGCAGGTCCAGAGGATATAAGGGGTTGCCTGTTTCTAAAAAATTCCTGATATAACTGAACCCGCCCAGGGCAATCACCGTAAGTAAAATTACAGGCAATAATTTAACCCCTCCCCGCCCGTTCTTAAGAGAGAGATAAAGAAAAGGGATTAAAAGCAGGGCTGCGTAAGGCAGGGCTAAGGTCTTTGTCCCCAATAATAAACCCAGGCTTAAGGAGAAAATTAAAACATTGCCTAAAGAGAACTGTTTTTGTAGTAAAAAAAGCCAATTCAGGCAAACCAGGAATAACGCCCCTACCATCACATCTACATAGGCAATCTGCAGCTGTTTAAAATAATTGGGGATAAGGGTAAATAAACAGGCGGCAAAATAGGCATTGCCTCTGGTTAAATCCAGTTTCCTGCAGATAGAATATACAGCCAGAAAAGCAAGAATAAAAAAGGGAACTTGCGCTACGTCCGCCAGAAACACGTCTCTTAAAGGCAGGATGCACCAGAGGAATATCAGGCTTCCGTTTAAAGGATAATAGCTAGGGCTGGGGTCATCGGCGATGGTAATAGGGTTATTCAGATTGCCTGTTTTAAGCCACTCTACCGGAAAAGTAAAATGATAATTCAGGTCATCCCAGCCAAAAGGAGGATTTAATAAGTTGATAAGGATTTTTATTGCCCCGAAACTTACGATGAGGCAGGCGCAAAAGAGCGCAATCCTATTCTTAAAAAGCCCCCTTAATTCCGGTTTCGGAATTGCCAAGGCGTGTTTCTTTCCGGCACAGATAAGCCAAATAATCAAAAGCACAGCCAGGTTAAGCAGGATAAGGTTATTCAGGTAGAGTATGCCGCAGATGCCCAGGAGCAGCTCCGTTGCAATAATCTGGGTAAAATAACAAATAAAAGAGGCCAATAATGAATCTACAAAATTACCGGGCTTTAATACCTTAAACCCCAGCAAGAATGCCGAAATACCTGCCGCCAGATTCATAAATAAGAGTGCGGTCATTTTTTTAAAGAGTGGCCTATTTTATAAAACGTAAGGCAAAGTACCTGATAAAGATACTGCATCCCGGCAGTCATATTCAGTTTGCTCCTGCCTTTCTTCCTGCTGGTAAAAAGATAGGGTATTTCTTTATGGCTTGCGTAATGAGCTTTAACAAATATCTCAAGGCCTATTTTAAAGCCGCAGGGCCTCAAGCTCACTCCCTCCAGGCATGCTTTCTTTATACAAAAAAATCCCGAGGTATTATCCTTGATATCCGTGACCATAGCGCCCAATAAACACCCTAAACGCGAAATAATCCTGCGCAACAACGGGAATCCGGCGGTAGAACTGCCTTGAATATAGCGGCTGGCGATTACGAGCTCAAAGCCCTGGCGCATACTCTTGGTAAACTCAGGAATTAATTCCGGGGGATGGCTGGCGTCCGCATCCATCACGATTATGGTATCGCCTTGCGCCTCTTTTATCCCCTCCAGCACCGATAGAGATAAACCCGCCTGCCCGCAAAGGCGCCTGATTACCCTGCCGCTATTGCCCAAGGCGCTTTGCGCGGCCTTTGCGGTTTCATCATCTACGGAGCTATCAATAACCACTATTTCGTAGTCTATCCCCTCTTTGTTCAGGACGGCCTCAGAACGGCTTATTACCTCGCCAATACTCTCCGCTTCATTATAGGCGGGTATAATTACGGAAATCTTGCCGATATCAGGCATTTATCTTATATCCAGGAGCCTTGCGTTAATCAATGCGCCGCTGGCAAATACTTTTACTAAAATAGGGATATTCTCTTTGTCCCTTAAAAGGACAACGGTAATCTCTGTTTTATGATACGGGTTTTTATCCCGCCTCCTAATCTGAGCTTTTACAATTACGGCCCTGTATGTTTTATTACCGACTCTCAAATCTTTCGGCTCTGCCCTGGCCGTCAGGATATAGTTTTTCTGGTTGGTATTGATGTTCATCTGGAATTCTTTTGTCTTATCAAAATCCATACGCCGGATATTCAACATCAGA
>Ga0315282_10007619_pt1 | contig 17736 bp, 16 predicted proteins | sample YL17G07_20_MG_FD_203693 | JGI IMG/M metagenome (GOLD analysis project Ga0315282, IMG submission 203693) | Sediment microbial communities from Yellowstone Lake, YNP, Wyoming, USA - YL17G07_20 | ecosystem: Environmental > Aquatic > Freshwater > Lake > Sediment | place: USA: Wyoming | collected... | reverse complement strand
AGGCGGGGAGGAAAGCCGACTTGCCCGTGAAAAAAGAAAAGGAGTCCCCAGCCCAGGGGAAGAAACTCTTTCCGCGAAAACCTCTCCAGCCGAAGAGCTGAGTCGCGTAAAGAACGAGAAAAAGGAGAAATCATGGAGATCAAACAGGCCCGGACATTGGAGACTTTAAAATGGTCGGAGGATGACGTATTGAAGTAGTCTTTTGACTGCGGTTCAAAATAGCCGGCGCAGCGAATTCGATGGTGTAGAAACTTCGGAGAAGGGGGGTGGTAAAGAGATGAACCGTACGAGAAAAAGTGTATTGGGTAGTAAAGGGGAGAAAGATATTTCCCCTTTCAAAGAATTATGAAAGGAGGTGGGTCATAAGGAGATCGCGAGTTGGAGAGAGTCTAAAAAGATTTTTCGACGGATTAATTTTTCAAAAGGAGGGAGATCATGAAACAATTAAGAAAAACCATATATAAGTATATTACGATTACGATGGCAGTCTCTTTATTTTTTTGTTTTCTTGGCAATTATGCGCATGCACAAACTGCAAAAGCAATTGTTTTGACATTATGCGGAACCGTTGCACCTTCAGATCCAGAACACTGGGCTACCATGAGGTTTGCTGACTTGGTATTTAAAAAAACGAAAGGAATGGTTAGGGTTGCTGTTTTCCCAGCAGGGCAACTTGGAGGGCAAGTGGAGAATATGGAAGCCATTCGTGCAGGAACACTTGATATGTTTGTTACCGGGGATACCCTTCTTATCCCATACTATTCTCCCATAGCTCTTATTATGATGCCTTACCTGTGGAACGATCTGGATCACCTCCACAGGTTTTACGATAGTAGCCTAGGTCTTGAAATGTTTGATAATTTTAGAAACACTTCAGGGATACGAGTGATAACAGAACTAGATCGAGGTGCTAGGCAAATTACAAATTCTGTGCGTCCGATAAATTCCGTTAAGGATCTTGAAGGTCTCAAAATACGTGTTCCCGAAGATCCTGTATTAATCGAAATCTTTAAGGCTTGGGGTGCAAAACCTACTGCAGTAGATTGGAAGGAAATTTATACCTCATTGTCTCAAGGACTGGTTGACGGACAAGATAACGGTATTGATACCGTATTTGGGGCAAAATTAGCTGAGGTCCAAAAATATTTTGCCTTTACGGATCATGTCTTCATGGGTTACCCGATAGTTATGAGCGACAAAAAATTTCTCAGCTTACCGCAAGAATATCAACAAGCAGTTTTGGAAGCAGGTAAAGAGTCGACTCAATACCGGCGTGAATTGCTCAAAACAACTGAGTCACAGAATTTAAAAGAAATGGTAGAGAAGCATGGAATGATTGTAACCCATCCTGACAAAACAGGATTTAAAGAAAAGGCAAAAGACCTCTGGAAAATTTTTGTCCCTAAATTTGGGAAAGAGTTTGAAAAGTATTATTTGGAGGCGAAGAAAATAAAGTAGCATCCATAAGTCATTATTGAAGCATTATTCTTCGCACCTGAATCCCTTGGGTAGGGGTTACTTGCAGGCAGAGTGTTAACCGCGTCAAAACAAATCCACTTTCAGACCACTTTGGCAATCTCTTGCAAAGGCCCTGAATTACTTCGAATTTCGAGTGCTATTAACCTCTACCCAAGATTTCACTACACTCTGAAATTTTATAAGGCAATAAAATATGGACGGAAAAGTCTGCGCTAAAAGACGTTGCTTATAATTTCACTCATGTGGTTGAGGTGAACATGAAGATAAATATGAAAATTAAGACAACTTTATACATCATTGAGAAGGCCCCGGACTATTTTGGAATTACTCTCCTCTTAGTTATGCTCGCTTTAGTGGCAATTGGAGTTTTCTATCGTATCGTTCTAGAAAGACCTATTCTGTGGGTTAATGAGGCTGCCAGATACCTCATGATCTGGCTAGTTTTTATTGGTGCAAGCATAGGAGTGAAATTGGGGGATCACATAGCAATTGATCTATTGATAGAACGGGTTCCCGCAAGGCTATCTCAATTTGTTGATTGTTTAATACGTGGAAGTATGCTGTTATTTTCCATAATAGTTTTATACTGGAGTGTCATCTATGTGTCAGGTATTTATGCTGAGTCTACTGTTTTGCGCATTTCACTAAAATGGGTTTATGCATCCCTTCCTGTATCTATGATACTGATATCAATTTACCTAATAAGGCAAATAATGGATAATGTAAATGCATTGATAAGAAAATAAGCTGTTTTCCCGAGGGCAGAATGGTTTCATTTGCTCTAATGTTTATATTATTCCTTGCTGGCATTCCTGTGGCTTTTGCTATTGGGTTAACTCCTATTCCCTTTATTCCTAATGGGCTTTCATTGCTAATTCCTCAAAAAATGATCAGTGGAGTCGATTCTTTTGTTTTATTGGCGGTTCCTTTTTTCATATTAGCTGGAGAATTAATGAATGTGGGAGGAATCACTGACAAAATATTTGATTTCGCGAGATCCCTCGTAGGGCACATTAGAGGTGGTTTAGGGCATGTTAATGTGCTTGGTAGCATGATCTTCTCTGGGATGACAGGCAGTGCCGTTGCCGATGCAGCCGGATTGGGATCCGTGGAAATAAAAGCTATGAAGGATGCACAATATGATGATGGTTTTACTGCAGCTGTTACTGCAGCCTCCTCAGTTATAGGCCCGATCATTCCACCAAGTGTACCCTTTGTGATCTACGGTTCATTAGTTGGAATATCGGTTGGACGTTTGCTAATCGCTGGTGCTATACCAGGTGTGATAACCGGATTGGCACAGATGATACTTATTTATATTATGGCAGGGAAAAGAAATTTCCCGCTTGACCCTCGTCCTTCATTAAAGAAAATGTTGCGAACATTCTTAAGAGCTTTACCTCCTATGGTTACACCGGTAATATTAATAGGAGGAATAATGATTGGAATTTTCACCCCTACTGAGGCTGGAGCAGTAGCGGCACTCTATGCATTGTTCTTAACATTTATCATTTACCGGGAAGTGAAGTCGAAAGAATTAATTGCTATGTTAATTCGGGTTGTATCTCGTATAGGAAGCTTCCTGTTAATAGTGAGTACTTCAGCTTTATATGCAAATATCCTTGCCCGTTTAGAAATTCCCCAATTTATCGTTGAAAAGCTTTCTTCCATTAGTTCTGATCCAATAATACTCTTGCTGATAATAAATATCTTTCTCTTAATAGTAGGTTGTGTTATGGAAGCGTTAGCTGCCTTAACTATATTGGCGCCGATATTATCTTCTATATGTGGAATAATTGGAATAGATCCTGTCCATTTTGGAGTGATTGTTGTTTTTAGTTTAATGATAGGAGCTATCACGCCTCCCGTGGGAGTTTGTATGTTCATTGTTAACAAAATAACGAATATCTCTACTTTATGCTTTATTAAGAATATTTGGCCTTTTTTTATCTGTTTAGTAGTTGTGCTATTCATGATTACCTATATTCCTGGCTTATCCCTTTTCTTACCGAATCTTTTTATGGGCAAATAATCTTATGGACCACATGTTACCTTATAGGTGTAAGAGCGTATAGCACAATATGAACGATGGTAAGAAGGAGTTTGTCAAATGGAAATGACGAAAAATTATATGAGTTCTTTTCAAAGGGTTCATTGTGCTTTAAGAAGGGAGGAACCTGATAGAGTCCCTCTCATGGAGTTAACAATTAATCCCCATGTTATGGATAAGATATACCCGGGTTGTTCCTACTATAATTTTATAGAACAAATGGATTTAGATATAGTTGGAATTAATGAAGCTTATGATTTTAGGACTGATGTGAAATTTATAGATCAGGATGGTAAGGTATTTAAAGATAAATGGGGGGTGGTGAGGAAGTATAGCGAGGATCTAATTGCGTATCCTATTGAGGGACCTATAAAATCAGAAGCAGATCTTAAAAAGTATATTCCTCCAGACCCGACAGATAAACGTCTCTTGGGCGATCTCTCTGAAGTTGCAGAAAAGTTTAAAGGGAAAAAATCGGTTATGTGGCTTACCCATGCTGCTTTTACTTATGCCTGGTGTCTTCGTGGAATGGACGAATTCTTAATGGACTATATTCTGAATCCCTGGTTAGCTAAAGAAATCACTAAAATCTGTGTGGAGTTCAGTAAGCAAGAGGTAAGAACAGCCATAGATGCCGGAGCGGATTTAGTGGTGTTAGGAGATGACTACGCCTATAAGGGAGGCTCCATGATGTCCCCAGCTCATTTTGAGGAATTTATATTACCTGGCTTGGCAGATATAGTCCACATAATTAAAAAGAGTGGCGCAAATGCAGTAATACACAGTGATGGGAATATTTGGCCACTGATTGATATGATAGTAAGCACAGGAATAGATGCTATTCATCCCATTGATCCGCTAGCTGGGATGGATATAGGAGAAGTAAAACAAAAATACGGAAATAAAGTTTGCCTAATAGGAAATGTGGACTGTGGACCTACGTTAAGCTTTGGATCCAGAGACGAGGTTGTAAAAGCAACAAAAGAATGCATTCGCAAGGCCTCTGTGGGTGGAGGGCATATTCTATCTTCCAGCAATAGTATTCATGCTTCAGTTAAGCCAGAAAATTTCCTTGCCATGATTGAGACAGCCAAAAAATACGGTAGATATCCTATTAATTCAGAGGCATTGAAATGAAATATGTTTTCTTTAAAAAATGTTAATTTCGGAGGGCATTAGGAGGGCATTATGATTGATAGAGAAAAATTCTATTTAGCTCTTTCGCAAGGAATGGTAGAAGAAGTAGTGAAATTAACCCAGGATGCATTGAATATTGAGCAATCGCCAGTATCCATCTTAAAGGAAGGACTTATCCCAGCCATGGAACAAGTTGGAATCAAATTCAAAAATGGTGAGATTTACATTCCTGAAGTACTTGTCGCAGCTCGGGCCATGCATGCTGGAATGTCCATTCTCAAGCCCAGCCTTTCCAAATCCAAAGGTGCATTCTTGGGTAAAGTGGTTATAGGGACAGCCAAGGGAGATCTTCATGATATCGGGAAGAAATTAGTCATTATGATGTTGGAAGGAGGGGGAATGGAAGTCATCGATTTAGGAATTGATGTTCCCAAAGATAAATTTGTGGAAGCTGTAAAGGATCATCACCCGCAAATAGTAGGGATATCTGCTTTACTCACGACTACGATGGGAGAAATGAAGAAAATAATTAAGTCAATGGAAGAAGCTGGGTTACGGGAAAAGGTTAAAACAATCATAGGAGGAGCCCCTGTTACAGAAAGGTTCGCTGGGGAAATTGGGGCAGATGGATATGCTCCGGATGCAGTCTCGGCCGTAGAAAAGGTTAAAGAACTATTAGATCTGCACTACTAAAACCCTCACCCTTCGCACCTTACCCTTTGGACAAGGGCTCCTAGCCGAACGGGACATTGACCTTGCCCTTGACCAAAGGGATTACAACCCCTTTGGTAATCCCGTTAAAGGAGATTGAATTCCTTTGAACCCGCTTGCCATTTATTGGACGGGCGGATTGAAAATGAGAGTGTCCCGATGTGCCAAGCTTGTGATTTAGGCATCACCATGCAGTCTTCACTTGCTCAGGGCCTTCTGGCTTGCAGGTATAGAGTTCCTAAGAACCTTTTAAAAGGGAGCAGATCAACACAGAAGTTAGTCTATGCCGAACGGATCACTCAAAAGAGCATCGAAGTAAGTTTTTAACTGGTCAAAAGGGCGCCCGAAAAAGTTCTTCCGTACATCAACGTGCTGTGGTTTGGGTCTTGAATCAACCAGGGGTCACCAGTCTCATTATTGGACCAAAGACTCTGAAACAGTTTGAAGAGTTGTTGCCCAACATGGACATCGAATTGGATGAACGCGATTTAAACTTTTGCGATGCACTGTTTCCTCCTGGGACATATGTATCCAATCACTTCAATGCATGGAACTAGATAACATTATATCTGAATATCTGGTCACCGAGGACCCAAATTGAGGGAGATTCTTTCAATCAGTACATCCGCCTACGATGGATTCTGCCTTGAAGCCCAGCATTTTCCAAACTCGCTCAACATCCCTCACTTTCCTTCCACCCTCCTGCGGCCGGGAGAAACCTACCGGCAGGCCACAACATTCAAATTCTTGGCAACCTGATTTCTCGCTACTCCCTTCGGATATGGGGATCGTGTTTTTCTGGATCGCTCAGAATGAGAGGGTGGTGAGAAACCCCAGGGTCACGTGGTCAAAAGATTTCTCTTGACAAAATTGTTCGGTTGAGCTAATTTGAATTCAAAATTCAAAATTCATCTTGTTGGCCTTTGCCTTTTTCTTTTTCCCCGCCGAGGTAGGAACGTTCGATGGAAAAGCTTGGAACGGCCCACGAGAACCTTGATCACAAGGTCTACCGGACCCTCAAGTCCATGATCTCCGAACGGAAGTTCAAGCCCGGGACCAAAATCTACCAAGACCAGCTGGCCCAAGAGCTCGGGATCAGCCGGACTCCCCTCGTTGCTGCGCTGAAGAAACTTGAACAAGAACGTCTGGTGAAGGCTGTTCCCCGCCGGGGATTTTTCGTCCGGCGGTTTTCGAAGCACGAAATGATCCGGATTTTTGAACTTCGAGAGGTCCTAGAGGGGCTCGCCGCGAGAAGGGCGACCACGAACAGCTCGGAGGGCGAGATCCAGAGGTTTCAAGAGTTTTTCAAGGGAGTCAAGGTATCGACGAAAGAAAGGGATGTCCAGCGCTATGCCGAGGAAGATCGGCGTTTCCACAACTACCTCGTTGAAAGAGGCGGAGACGAACTCCTCTCGGGCATTCTCGAGACCTACAGCATCGTCACGTTTAGCTACCTGGGCGGATTTCGGGCCGGACTGGTGAGACCTCCGACGGAAACCATCCATGAGCACCAGGCGATCATTCATGCCATTACGAGGAGGGATCCGAAGAGAGCGGAGGAGGCGGCTCGGTTACATTTGAAGAGATCGATCGAGAGACTGAAGTCGCTTCCTGAAAACACCGACGCTGGCAGCGAGCCGCAGAAAGGATGAATCTATGGAGATCAAACAGGCCATCATCACGGGATTTATGGGAAAATTGAAAGACCGTTTCTGCGAGTACCATGAGGCACGGACGCCGGAGGAAAAGATCGCCGCCGTCGCCCAGGTGAAGGGTGCCAAAGGGATCGAAATCGTCTATCCCTATGAGTGCGAGGATCTTGAATCAGTCAGGCGCACGCTCAAGAAGCATCGGCTCGGCGTGGCTGCGGTCAACGTGAACATCAAGGGAGAGCCCGAATTCGCCACGGGCTCCTCGAGCGTCAACAGCAAGAAGATCCGGGACAAAGCCATCCGGTTCATCTGCGAAGGGATGGACGTGGCCGCGAAGCTGGGAGTGGATAAGGTGACCTGCTGTCCGCTCAGTGACGGATATGATTATCTGTTTCAGGCAGACTACCAGAAGGCGTGGAAGAACATGGTGGCGACGTTCAAAGAGGGAGCGCGGCACCGGAGAGACGTTCGACTTTATCTGGAATACAAAGGTTCGGAGACGCGCGTGAACTGCTACCTCGATACAGCGGCCAGAACGCTCTGCATGATTCACGACATCGCTGAGCCAAACCTAGGAATGACCATCGATGTTGGCCACTCCCTCTACATCGGCGAGACGGTAGCCGAGTCGGTTTGCCTGGCCCAAACCCAAAAAGTACCCTATTACATCCACATCAACGATAACAACCGGAAATGGGATTGGGATCTCATCCCTGCAACTCGGAACCTCTGGGACTACCTGGAGCTCTTCTTCTATCTGAAAAAGTTCAACTACAAGGGATGGGTCACCTCCGATATGAGCCCTGTCCGTCTCGACCCCATCCTGGCTTTCGAGAGGACGATCGCTACCACCGAGAAGTTCATCAAGATCGTGAACCGGCTTGACGGGCGAAGACTTCAGTCGATGATGGATCAGGGGAAAACGGTCGAGACGTTGAAGTGGCTCGAGGAACAGGTCTTAGCCTGAGAGAGAATGAACGACTATCCGACTTATGCTTGTTGAAACCAAGAAGGGGGGTGAAAGAAGAACTTGCAGGATCTCAAACATGTTCTTGCGTTTGTGGAGAGTTGAACTTCGAATTCCAATACTCAACAAAGGAGGAAACCATGAAAAAGATTTTCGTCGTCGCTTCGTTAATCCTGTTGTGCTGTGCCAGCCTCAGCTTAGCTCAGGCCAAATTCCCCGTCCGTGACATCACCAACACGGTCGTCTGGGCCGCAGGCGGTGGAACCGATGTCTGCAACCGAATCGTTTCCGGCGAAATGGCCAAGATATGGAAGGTGAACATTAACGTGATTAATAAGCCAGGTGGTGTGGGGGGCTCCATCGGGATGAATGATGTCTTCACTCGTCCCCTTGACGGATATAGCTGGGCGGGCGTATCCGAATCCTGCGTGACGGCAGGCGTCCAGGGGGGATGGGACAAGCGGATGGATGTCTGGGACTACTTCATCGTGGGAGGATCCCCGGATGTCCTCTCGGTCACACCCAGTGCACCTTACAAAGATATCAAAGAACTCATGGAGGCTGCAAAGGCCAAACCGGGATCCATTCGTGCGGGGGCCAGCGCCTCAGGATCGATCCACCACCTCAATCTATTGGCTCTTGAGAAAGGTGCCGGCGTAAAGTTCAATTACATCCCCTACCCTGGGTCTGCCCCGGCCCAGACAGGAGCCATGACGGGTGAGGTCTCCGTCGTTGTCACCTCTGTCGCTGAACAGCAACAGTTGATTAGGTCCGGGAAACTGAGGGCCCTCGCCATGATGACTCCCGACCCCTTCACGATGAAGGATGTGGGGACGATCCCGTCCGCCTTCGTGCCCTACCCCGGTCTTTCCAAGTACCTGCCCATCATGCAAGCCATCGGCTTTGCCGTGCCGGGAGGCGTTCCGGAGGATGTGAAGAGTGTCATCGCGGAGACGTTCAAGAAAGCCGTTGACAGCGACGCAATGAAGAATTGGGCAGAGGCAAACTACTATGCCCTTTCAGGTAAAACGGGTAAGGCAGCCAAGGATGAATTTAACAATCTGGAATCACTTTTTGCCTGGACCCTCTGGGAACTGGGTGCCGCAAAAGTCAATCCCGAAACGCTGAAGATTCCTAAACCATAACCCTCACCCCCTCACCTCCTCCCCGAGGGGGTGAGGGGATTGATATTTGTCTTCTTAGAGAATCCCTTATAAGAGCTTCATCAAACAAGAGAAATGAAACCCTCGGACGGGAATGACATAGAAGGAGCACTTTTATTCAAGGCTAAATTATGGACAAAACAGAGCTGAGAAAAAAAGATTTCATTACCAGCCTCATTCTTATCGCTTTTGGAATCTTTATGATCTTATATACTCTTACCGTTATCCCCATGAAGGACAGCTTTGGAGGGGTGATGAACGTTTGGTACGTTTCACCGGGCCTATTTCCGTTAGGCATCGGTATCCTCATCATCATCTTGGGAATCGTCCTATGCAACAGGGCGATTAAGGATGGAGGAGCAAAGAAGTTCTTTCAAGACCTGTCCCACCGGGAGAAGGATTCATCCGGGAAGACCTTGCGCTTCTTTGGAATTCTCCTTGTCATTTTTGCTTATGTATACTTGTATATACCAAGAATCGATTACTTCTTGAGCACCCTGTTGTGTTTGGCAGTGTTCATCTCCTTTTTCTATTTGGACAGGGGTGACCTCCTGAAGAGACTTTTTACATTTTACCTCACCGGATGCCTTCTTTTTCTAATTGTCTTTCTTATGGGAATCGACAAGCCACTCAATGAAAGGTTTCTTTATTTCATGGATCTTCTGGTATTCTTGTTCTTTCTTGCTTATATCGTTTATTCTGGAATCCTTATTCGCGGAGATGGGGTTTTACAAAAGAAATTGAAGATTACCTTGATGATGTCCATCATTCCTTCTCTCGTCCTCATTCCCTCGTTTAAATACTTGCTCCTCGTTCCACTTCCCGTGGAGGGAGGATTTATTGAATTGATGAATATCATCCGCTATGCGTTACGTTAACCAGGGAGGGTGAGTAAAAAGGAAAGGGCTCCTATGTTTATTCTCGAACGAATCTTGGATTTCTATGCTACCGTCTTTCATTTAGCCTTTAGCCTGGAAAATTTGCTCCTCTTATTTGGTTCCACTATCCTTGGAATCATATTCGGCGCCATGCCGGGTTTGACGGCCACTTTGGGGGTGGGTCTTCTCACCACATTGACTTATGGACTCAATACAAACGCAGCCATGATCACCCTTCTTGGAATGTACGTGGGTGCTGTTTATGGGGGGTCCTATGGTTCGATCTGCGTCAACATCCCAGGAACCGCCGCGGCAGCAGCTACTGCCATGGATGGCTATCCAATGGCCTGCAAGGGAGAAGCAGGAAGGGCCTTGGGTCTTACCACAACCGCCTCCTTTATTGGAACCATGGTCGGAATGTTCTTTCTCGCTGTCTTTGGTCCAATCATTTCTACGTTAGCTCTCCAGTTTACCTCCTTCGAATTCTTCTTTTTAGCCTTTTTCGGAATTATGATCAGCGGAGGATTAACCGGTCAGGATCTCGTTTACAAGGGATGGATTTCGGGACTCCTAGGTCTCTTTTTAGCGGTCATAGGAAGGGATAGTCTCCAGTTCTTTCCACGGTTCACTTTTGGCGTATCTGAACTAGACGGAGGGCTTGAAGTCGTACCCGTTCTCATAGGCGCCTTCGGAATCCCACAGATCATCCAGGTCATTCGGGATCAATTATCGGTCGGAGACGCCAAACAATTTCAGCGTGTCCTCCCCGAATTGAAGATCATCGTCAAACACATTGGTACCATTGTGCGCTCTGCCTTGATTGGCGTGGGGATTGGCGCGGTTCCTGGAATCGGAGAAGATATTGCTGCATGGGTCTCTTACGGCGCAGCCAAGAAGGCGTCAAAACATCCGGAAAACTTCGGGAAAGGAGAGTATGCAGGCGTCATCTCGTCCGAGACGGGTAATAACGCTTGTATCGGTGGGGCTATTATCCCGCTCCTGACTCTCGGTATTCCGGGTAGTCCGCCTGCGGCCATGCTTCTCGGAGCCCTGATGATTCATAACGTCACTCCAGGACCCATGATCTCCATTGAACACCCCCACTTTATCACAGAGATGACGGCGATTCTCTGCCTCGCTTCCTTCGCCATGTTCATCAGTGGTATCTTTCTGGCAAAACAGGTGGTGAAGGTCCTCCGGATTCCACCTCCCATCTTTATGCCCATCGTTCTGGCCCTCTGCGTCATCGGCTCCTATGCCCTTGGAACGAAGGTTTTCAATCTCTATCTGATGGTTCCAATAGGCATCCTGGCCTATTTCATGCAGACTATGGATTATCCCGTCGCTCCCCTTGTCATTGGAGTCATCTTGGGACCCATGGCCGATGTAAACTTTCGGAGGGCCTTAATGGTGTCCCAGGGGAGTTTCTGGCCTTTCTTCACTCGACCGGTTGCCCTGATTTTATTCTTGATCATTGTGTGGATGTTCGTCAGCCAAACGCCTTTCTACAGAAGATTCACTGCTCGGTTAAAGAGCAAGATATTCAAACGGAAATCCAGAGAGGACAGGGCCGTCTCATGATGGAATATAGACGTCTTGGCAGATCAGGGTTGCACGTGTCATCGTTGGTCTTGGGGACCATGAATTTCGGGGGCCCCACCTCCGGCGAGGAGTCCTTTCGCATCATCGATCGAGCGATAGAGGCGGGGATCAACCTGTTTGACTGTGCGGATGTCTACGTCGACGGCCAGAGCGAACGGATCCTCGGAGAAGCCCTCCAACGGGATGGGAAACGCCAGAGGGTCCTGGTGACGTCCAAGGTTTACTGGCCCTCGGGTCCGGGGCCCAATGACTCGGGCAACTCGAGACACCATATCCTCGAGAGCTGTGAAAACAGCCTTCGGCGTCTGAAGACCGACCATATCGATGTCTATTTCCTCCACCGCTCCGATTTTAACGTCCCCCAGGAAGAATCGCTCGAGGCCTTGGATCTTCTGGTCAAACAAGGGAAAGTGCGTTACGTGGGCTGTTCGACCCATCCCGCCTGGAGGGTGGTGGAGGCCCTGATGATCGCAGACCGCCTGCGTCTTCCGAAGTTCACCTGTGAACAACCCCCTTACAACCTGTTGGACCGTCGCATAGAAAACGAAATCATCCCCATGTGCCGCGCTTATGACCTGGGGATCATCACGTGGTCACCTCTGGCCCAGGGGGTCCTGGCAGGAAGATATACCGATGCCTCCCGTTTTCCCGAGGGGAGCCGGGCGACCCAGAAGCCGATCTATGCCGAGCGTATCACCCAGCAGGGAATCGAGATCAGCACTCGTCTTGCGAAACGAGCGACCGAGAAGAACTGCACTCCGGCACAACTTGCCATCGCTTGGCTCCTCCATCAACCCGGTATCACAGGCGCCATCATCGGCCCGAGAAGTGTGGGGCAGTTGGAAGATATATTGCCTGCGGCAGAGACGAGGATGGAGGAGTCGGATCTCAGGTTCTGCGATGCCCTGGTTCCTCCGGGGACCTACGCCTCCAGCCATTTCAACACCGCGAACTGGATGAAGGGATAGAAGGACGTGAACCGAATGCTCTCCGTCAGCACAGCCCCTTTTGATGGCTACGATCTCTCCGTTGCGATCAGCGAAATCGCCCGCCTCGGAATCCGATACGTCGAGCCGGCATTCATTCAAGGTTACACCGACCCCTTCTGTGAGGACGTCTTCTCCCCGGCGAATGCCAAGAGGATCCCCAAGCTCCTTAAGGATGGAGGCGTCTCGTGTTTCGCGTTTTCCGCCCACATGGATCTCGGCTCGGACGATGCCGTTTCCATCTTCACACGGCGCATGGAGTTCGCTCGCCAACTCGGTGCGAAAGTGATCGTGACCAATGCCGCGCCGAGCGACAGCCGCGAACTCTTTCTGAGAAACATCGAAACGCTTGCCAGAACGGCCGAATCCCTGGATCTGGTCATCGGCCTCGAGAATCCGGGAGATGGGAAACCCAACCTCTTGAATGGAGGTACCGACGGAGCCACCCTCATTCGCCAGATCGGTTCGGAGGCGGTCAGGCTCAACTATGATTTTGGGAATGTCATTTCCCATTTCTTTGAGAAACGTCGGCCCGAAGAGGATTTTAAAGATGCACTACCTTACTGTGTCCACCTTCACATCAAGGACGTGCGTCAGAATGAGGACGGTTGGTATTTTACGGAAATCGGCCAGGGTTCGATTGACTACGACTCCGTCCTCAAACACTTTGCAACAGAGTGTGATTCGCTTCCCGTGAGTCTCGAGATCCCTCTGCGAGTGACCCGGGCGAAAGATGCGTCACCCCGAAGAGGGCCGCATCCCATCCCCCTTGATCACATCCGCAAGACGCTTCGGAACTCCGTGGACTATGTCAAGACAAGACTCCGCGTCGAGTGACGCCAAGAAAGGATGATGCTATGGATGAACTGATCATTTGTGTCGCCCCCTATCCCGGGGAAAAACAGGAGGAGAAGTTTCCAGGCAAGATGGATGTGGCTGATGAAGTGATCCGCTCCCATGATCAAGGCGCCTCCATCGCCCACCTGCATGTCCGGGACGAGAAGGGCCTCCAGACGACGAATACGCACGGGTTTCAAAGCGATGTGGAGCGAATCCACTCCGTTTGCCCGATGATCATCGAAGGATCCACTGGAGGGGCCCCTGAACATACCCTTGCGGAACGATGTGTCTCCTTCACGGTGCCCGGGGTCGAGATGGGATCCTTAAACCCCGGTTCGATCAACATGTTCGATGGCGTCTACCAGAACCCGATGTCCCATATGAGGTTCTATGCCCAGGAATTGAAGAAGCGCAATATCAAACCTTTTCTCTGCATCTTTGACCTTTCTCACTTTCATAACGTTAATAGGCTCGAAAAAGAGGGATTGATTCGTCCACCTCACGTCTACAACCTGGTATTCGACATCCCCGACACTCTGCCCTTTTCTAAAAAGGCTCTCGAGATCTTTCTGGGTTATGTTCCCAAACGATCGCCGTGGTTTCTCACACATCACCATGCTCAGGGATGGAAAGGGTTCCGGTTGGCCCTGGAGCGCGGCGGGCACGTTCGGGTGGGATATGAAGACGGCCCCTTCCTGGTTTCCGGGGAGCGGTCGAAATCAAATGCCGACCTCGTTGCTGAAATCGCCAGGGCAGGCAGAGCAGTCGGCCGCAAGGTCGTTGGCCCGGATCGGGCAAGAAAGATCCTCAAAATAGGATGAACGCTATGTTTGACGCCGAGCCATTTGCATTGCCTGAAGAAATCGATAGCGACAGAACCGTCGTCGCCACCTATCTTCTGCGTTCCCCTGAGAAACATATCCTCGCCCAGGTCGCCTCCATGGCCGTGGAACAGACTACGGGAACCTGGGTCAAGGTGCCGGGCGAGACCCACAATCTGACGCGTCGACATCAAGGGAAAGTCGTTGGGGTCTGGGAGGTCCCGGACGTCGAGACGGAAAGACGCGACACAGGCCAAGAACGAACCTATGTCTTTCAGATCGCCTATCCCGTGGAGAACATCGGGTGTCAGATCCCCATGCTCTTGACCACGGTCTTTGGGAATATCTCCATGATGGGGGACATCAAACTCCTGGACCTCGCTCTTCCCCGAAAGTTCGTGGATGGGCTTCCGGGGCCCCAGTTTGGGGTGGCCGGGATCCGGAAACTCCTTAGCATCCCTGAACGTCCCCTCCTGAACACCATGATCAAACCGTCGACAGGGATCACTCCCGAACAAGGGGCGGAGCTCTTCTATCAGGCGGCGCTGGGAGGAACAGACATCATCAAAGACGACGAGGTCCTCGGGGACACCGATTTCTCGCCGGTCCTCAAACGGGTCGAGCTTTACATGAAGAGAGTGGAACAAGTGTACCGTGAGACAGGCCATCGGGTGCTTTACGCCGTGAACGTCACGGACGAGCCCGAGCGGTGCATCAACAAAGCCATCGCGGCCGTCGAGAACGGCGCAAACGCCATCATGGTCAACTACCTGCCTGTGGGGATGGCCATCCTTTCTTCACTCGCCAGAAACCCTAAAATTCAGGTTCCCATCCTCGCCCACCTCGATTTCGGAGGTGCCTTGTACGCCAGTCCCTACCACGGCCTCAGTTCCCACCTCATTTACGGAAAACTGGCCCGTCTCGCAGGGGTTGACATGCTGACGATTCCGACACCTTACGGCAAGTTCGCTATCTCCCGCGAGAAATATCTGAAGATCACCCTGGCTCTCAGGAGTCCAATCTCCGGCAAGGAGCGGGTCTGGCCCATTGCAGGCGGGGCCGTGAAACAAGGCCACCTCCCCCTGCTTTTCGAAGACCTGGGAAAAGACTTCATAGTCGGTGCGGGTGGAGCCATTTATGCCCATCCCAATGGACCTACCGCAGGAGCCCGTGCCTTCCGGCAGGGCATCGATCTCCTTCTGACCCACGGCGCCTTTGACCAATCCGTCAACGACCTCCCGGAACTCAAAGCTGCCCTCGACCGATGGGGAGGTTATGACCACCGCTAGGACGTCTCTCCTTCTCTCGTTCTATGGTGACGACGTCACGGGAACGACGGCCACGGCCGAGGCGCTGACGGTGAGCGGTGTCCCGACGATCCTGTTCACGAAACCTCCGACCTTGTCCTTTCTGAAAAGACACTTTCCAAGCGTTCGGGCCGTCGGGGTCGCAGGTATCTCACGATCGTTCCCCACCAAGGATCTAGAGCCCCTGCTCAAACCTGTTTTCAGGAGAATGAAGTCCTACGGCGCTCCTCTCTTTCTCTACAAGATCTGTTCGACGTTCGACTCCTCTCCTGCCATTGGCAGTATCGGGAGGGCGATTGAAGTCGGCATGGATGTGTTCGCCTCCGGTTTCGTCCCGATTCTTGCGGCAGCCCCCCGTCTAGGAAGGTACACTCTGTTCGGAAATCACTTCGTCCATCTGGCTGGCGACGTCTATCGTCTGGACCAACACCCGTCGATGTCCACTCACCCCATCACCCCCATGAAAGAATCAGATCTTCGGAGACATCTCTCGAAACAGACCGAACTCCCCTGTGGTCTTATCTCTGCCCTCGATCTCGAAAAGGGTCGAAAGAAAATGGCACAGAGGCTGCGAGATCTTTTGAACCGGAGGACGCCTCTGATTTTGTTTGATACGATGACGAGCCGTCACTTGGACATGGCCTGTTCCGTCATTTGGGATCATACGGACCGGACAAAACCTCTGTTTGCTGTGGGATCCCAGGAGTGGGGATACGGCCTGGCACGGGTGTGGAAACAGAAGGGGTTGCTCCGGACTCAAGAGATGCTGCGCGGCCAGGGGCGGCGAAGATCAGATCGGAGCCTTCTGGTCGTATCGGGGAGCTGCGCCTCCATGAACGGGAGACAGATTGAGTGGGCGACACACCGGGGTTTCACTGGAATTGCCGTCCATCCGGAAAGACTCCTCGATCTTTCGATGCGGAAAACCGAGTCCGATCGAATTCTCAGGTGCGCCATCTCTGCATTGCAGGCAGAGAGGTCCGCGATTATCCACACCGCCATCGGCCCGGGGGACTCCAGAATTCCTCGGACGAAGAGGACGGCAGAAGCCCTTGGACTGAGCCCACAGGCGGTGACAGACATCCTGGGTCAAGTCCTCAGCGACGTGATCAGACAGCTTCTCAGGAGGGTTGCGATACGTCGTCTTGTCCTCGCAGGTGGAGACATTTCAGGCAAGATTTCCCATGCCCTAGGAATCTGGGCCCTCCAGGTAGGGGCACCTGTGGGCATCGCGGCGCCCCTCTGTTATGCTTATTCCTCGAATCCCCGGGTCATGGGTCTCGAAATCGCCTTCAAGGGCGGACAGATCGGTGACGATGCCTACTTTGAGTCGGTTCGCACCAAACCTCTGCCGGAGTTCAGGCGCGTGTCCATGGGACGTTTTTAGAGAGATCTTGCCTTGCGCCATGTTTTTTATAACTGATCCGGAGGGGACATGCTGACGAGAAAACAGGTCCACGAAGCGCAGCAACGGGCCCTTGCGTATCTGGATCGGGCCGGGGTTGTTCTTTCCGAAGGAGAAAGAAAGAACATCAGCGTCGCCGACTTCGGCCTGAGCGATCTGGAACGCCAAGGGGCTCAAATCCTGACCTTCTTCAACACGGAACGGATCAGTGCCAAAGTGATCGTCCTCTTTCCCTGGCAGATTCTCCCGGAACACTGGCATCCAAAAATCGGCGAGGATGTCGGGAAGGAAGAGATCGTCAGGGTGAGATGGGGAGAACTCTACCTCTATATTCCCGGTGAACGGACCCTCCATCCGAAGGCCAGGATCCCTCCTGAAGAAATCAAGAATTTCACTGTCTGGAGGGAAGTGGTTATGAAACCGGGAGATCAGGTCATCCTTCCTCCTCAAATGGTCCACTGGTTTCAGGGAGGTCCGGAAGGGGTGGTGATCGATGATTACTCGAGCACGGCAAAAGATCTTCAGGATGGTTTTACCAATCCTCTCATTGTGCGGGAGACAAAATTGGTTGATCCATAGAGGAAATAACCGCAAGATTGGTTTCAGGCCAAGCGAATTTTAGAAAGGAGAACCCTGGGATGAAAAAATTTATCAATGACCCATTTGATGTGGTGGACGAGATGCTGGAGGGCTTTCTGGACGTTCACCGCCGGCATGTGAGAAAACTCGAAAACACCA
>Ga0315282_10007618_pt1 | contig 17736 bp, 11 predicted proteins | sample YL17G07_20_MG_FD_203693 | JGI IMG/M metagenome (GOLD analysis project Ga0315282, IMG submission 203693) | Sediment microbial communities from Yellowstone Lake, YNP, Wyoming, USA - YL17G07_20 | ecosystem: Environmental > Aquatic > Freshwater > Lake > Sediment | place: USA: Wyoming | collected... | reverse complement strand
CGATGCCCTCCGCATACAGGCCCCGAGTCGCCTCCCGCACCCATTCCAGATCGAGCTGTTTGGCCAGCGCCTCATAGAAACCGCTGCGCGGCAAACGGGCATACGGATCGCCGTAGACGAAGAGCGAGGATTCGGGCGGTGGTTTGTGTCCCTGCATGACGCCTACCTTAGCAATCGCTTACTGTCTTACCCTATTCGCCGCGCAGAGGGCACACCATTTCTTGCCGGACAAGAAATCTGGACTTTATCACAGGGCTGCTAGACCCGCGTAGCGGCGCTTCCATCGGTAGAATGTCTGCTCCGCCACCCCCATCCGCCTCAGGCAGATCTCCGCCACCGGAGTGCCGCTTTCTGCCTGCTGCAGGGCGAAGACGATCTGAGGCTCGGTGTACCGCTTCCGCTTCATGCTCCATCCTCCTGAAATGAGTTCGGCTTCGCTTGCTTCCTCTCATCCCAGGCGGATCAGAAATCGGGGTTCAGACCCTTAAGACGCTCCAATTCTGTAACTCCAAAACGCTACAGTGTGGGACTGGACCCGAGAGAACGAGGCGCGGGGTCCGAACACCAAACGCGGCAACAAGTGGCTCCGTCATACCACCGTGCTCGCGCGCAGCGTATGAGCCAGATGCACCAGGCCGACCCCGGCATCAAGCGGACCTTCCTCTCGGTCGCCTTCCGGCACGGACACAACCCGGGCAAGGTCGCCGGCCGCCCGCCGTCTGCTTGATCTCAGTTATCATCTCCTCAAGAAAAAGGCGGACTATCAGGCGCCTCGCGCCCGTACCGCACTCACAGGATGGATTCGGAGGCACTCTCCACTAGCTGTCCTGGCCGGCCGCAGCGGCCCTCCTGGACCTGAGAGGCCTCGAGATCCGACGATAGCATGCGCGAAGTCAGCGCCGATAGAGATGTGATGTCATGAGAAGGCTAACCTCCCTCCGGGCCTATGCTACAATGCGCGGCTTCTGCGACTGTGATAGTCTTCCCGCTCTCCGCCGACTCCTCTGCGGCCAGGCAGGCGCGCACGGCCTCCAGCGAGTCCTGCGGCGACGCGATGGTCGGGGGCGTCCGCTCCAGTGCGCAATTCGCGAAGTAGGTCAGCTCATCGCGCAGCGCGCCGGCCCGTGTGCCATGGATCGCCGGCCAGTAGGTCGCTTCGGGATAGCGCCAACCGTCACGGCCGCAGACCGTCAGGCTGGGCCCGGACTCCTGGATCTGGATCGAGCCCTCGGTGCCGATGATCTCCATGCGCTCGTCCAGAAGGTACGGCGTCTTCTCTGGCAGAAACCACGCGTTCTCCAGCACCCCCACCGCGCCGCTGTCGAACCGGTACATGGTCCAGCCGATGTCGGGATGCGCCAGCCCTCGGACGCTGACCGTCTGGGCATAGGCGCTCTGCACCTTCTCCCCAGTGAACCAGAGCATGAGATCCGTGTCGTGCACCCCGTCGCCGATGATCGGCCCGATCTTGCCCAGCACGCTCTCGCTGACCGACGCCGGGATATTGCGGCGGGCGTACATCGACACGATCCGTCCGATCTTGCCCGCCTCGATCTCCTTCTTGGCGAGCGCATAGCGCGGGTTGAAACGGCAGATATGCCCGACCATGAAGAAGCCCGGAGCCGCCTTTGCCGCCTCAACGATCCGCCGGCAGTCCTCCACCGTGGAGGCCATGGGCTTCTCCAGGAAGACATGCTTGCCGGCCGCCAGTGCCGCCAAGGCCGGCCCGACATGCTGGTCCCACATCGTCACGATGCTAACCGCCTGCAATTCCGGATCGGCCAGCATCTCTCTGTAGTCGCGGTAGGTGCGGGTGACGCCGAAGCGAGCTGCTAGCTCGGAGAGTCGCGACTCAGTGCGGGTGCAGAGCGAGCGCAGTTCCACCTGGGCGATGGCCGAGAGCGCCTCGCAATGCTTCTCGCCGAACCAGCCCAGCCCGATGACGCCCCACTTCACTTTGGTCATCATGGCCCCCCACGAATCAGTTCCGCTCATGGGCGAGCGCCGCATCGATGATACCGTAGATATCGTACTTTGGTCGGTATCCCAACACCGCACGCGCTCGGCTGATGTCGATCTCGAAGGAGTGATAGCCCGGCACCTTCAGTTCGGTCGTCGGGACGCCAGTCTTCCCCGAGAGGTACGCGGCCGCCTGGTCATAGGAGAACGCGGCCGGCGCGGCGATGTGAAAGGCCTGTCCGAGCGCGGCCGGATTGTCGAAGGCAAGCAGCCAGGCCTGCACGACGTCCTCGAGCTGCACGATGTGGCGCCGGTAGGGAACGCTCGCGTCGTTGACCAAGATGGGCACTCGGTCCTCGCCCTGCGCCACAAGTCGGCGATGATCCTCGGTGAGGAACTCATCCCACGACGAGATCGTGGGCCGGTCGGGATCCACCGCACGGGTGAGCGAGAGATGCTTGAGGATATCGTCCCCGGTGAACACCCAGGACGACCGCAGGCAGGTGTAGGGCAGGCCGTACTGGATCGCATACTGCTGGCCCATCACCTCTTCCATCACCTTGGTGAAGGCGTAGTAGCCCGGATACGCGCGCAAGGGCATGGTCTCGTTGATGGGGATGAGTTGCGGGTAGTACCAGATGCCCATCGCCGCATCCCCGCCCGAGAGGAGGAATTGCCTGATCTGAGCAGACTCGCGGCACGCTTCGAGCAAGTTCAATGTCCCACGCACGGACACATCAAAGAAGGTGTCGCGATCATCTTTGGTGGTGGCCAGTTGGCACACCGCATCCATCCCGGCCACCGCGTCGCGCATGCTTTGTGCATCGGTGACGCTGCCGGGCCAGATTTCCACGCCCTCAACACGCACTGGGCTGCGATGCTGCACGGCTCGCACTCGGTAGCCCGCTCCCAGCAGCGCCCGCGCAATCGCCCCTCCGAGCTTACCGCTAGCGCCGGTCACCAACACCGTCCTAATGCCGAGTTTGCCCATGGCGGACCTACCACTCGAGGAGAATCTTGATCGCCTGGTGATGGTACAAGAGCTCCACCGCCTCGGCGTACTGCTCGAATCTCATCGTCCGCGAGATCATCGGGGCAGGATCGATCAAACCTTGCTTCCAGAGACTCACCACCGCTGCTAGGTCATCGTGGTTCTGGATCTTGGAGTTCCTGATCACCAGTTCCTTGTGGAACCACTCCGACTGGACTACCTCGAAGGGCTCCATGCTGAAGCCGAAGATGGTCACTTCCCCGCGGCTGGCCTTGAAAGCATTGAGGATGGAGGCCGGCACGCCAGTGCAGTCGATGGCCACGTCCACACCCCGCACGAAGAGCGCGGCCAGCTCGTCTTCGTTGCCGGCGTTCACCGTCTCGGTGGCTCCGGCCTTGAGGCCGGCCGCACATCGGTCCTGGTCCAGATCAACGGCAATGAGTCGGCGCGGCGCCCGCAGGCGCGCGATCTGGGTGAGGCAGAGCCCCGCCGGACCCAACCCGAAGATCGCCACCTCCTTGCCGGAAAGCTGCGCGCTGCGCTGGAGCGCGTGATACGCGCAGCCGAACAGCTCTAGCACCGCCGCCTCCTGTGCGGATCGATCCTTCGGAATCGCGATCACCCAATCGGCATCGCGTACGACGTACTCCATGTAGAGATTCGGCCCGCCGCCATCTCCCGTAAGCACGACCCGATCGCCAGAAGCCAGGCCTGCCACACCCTCCCCGACCTCCACGATCTCGCCGACACCCTCGTGACCGAACTCGCCCCAGGGCATGGGGTAGCCGAAGCCGGGATACATGCCATAGAAGAACTTGTAGTCGTTCTGGTTGCACATGGAGGCGTAGACCAGCCGGACCAGCACCTGACCCGGGCCGACGGCCGGTCGATCGATCTCGCCGATCTCGAACTGCCTGGGAGTAACGATGCGCAGCGCTTTCATGGATGGCTCCTTCTTCCGCTACATGGCCAGGATCTTGTCGAGACACGGTGACGCTTTGGCGGCCCTGATTCCAGACCCATAGCAGGGCTTTGGGAAGCGCTGTCCGCAGCGCTGCAGCCTACAGTATGTGGTGGCGAACTCCCGGCCCGCCTCCATGTACGCCCGTGTCAGCAACTGTCGGTGTGATCAACTGCTGTTGTGCATCGCTACGTTCCCGGCGCATGCAGCGCCGGGAACGTAGCGGACTCCTCTGAGTTTGGGCACTGCTTCTAACTGCTCGGGGGCCCGGTCGGGGGCGGACAGTAAGGGAGATACGAAGTCAACCCAAGCAGCGACGGGTCCTGGGACACAGGAGCTGAGTTGTTAATGATCGCCTCGGCAGGCATCCATGCGGCATGACCGTCTGCGAATCCGATGTTGCTGCCACCGAGGTGACGCGTGTACTGCTTGCGGAACTCCGTATCCGTCCAGAATCTGTAAAACTGGGTCTTATCGATCGTGCACTTGTCAGCCCACGGGCACTCCGCCAGGTCTGGGCCGCAGGCGCCGTAACAGCCGTTACACCAGCCGCAGTGACTGATCACTATGCAGAGTTCAGGGAAGGCTATCTGGGCGGTGGTGAACAACCTCTCGGCCTGGGAGCTGTCCCCGACCACGACATAGCGCGAAGCGTCCTCCATCTGGCTCGTCTTCATATCGCGCAAGGGTCCCGTGCAGGCATAGGTAAACACGAAAGTGTTCCCTCGAGGGTCCGATGAACGATCCAGCCTCAGACTGGCGCTCTTCTGCTGGATGTAGCTGTCGGTGACGTCACCGCCCCAGCCACTGGGGAATACATTCTCGCACGCCTTGTATCCGTTGTCTCCTGGATCGTCGCGCGTCCCACTATACCCAAAGCCCACGAAACCGCCATTTGTGAGCCACCAGTCGTAGATAGTTGGGCCGGGAGTTGCGGAGACGATAGTTCCGGGGGAGTTTATCCACTTCGCGCTGGGGCAGTTCCACACCTCGCGGTTCCTAATGTACTCATCGAGGACTACCTGCTCCCTTAGGTAGGGGTTCAGACGCTCTTTCAGCCCGCAGCTTGCCCTGCCCGCAATGTCAGCGACCTGTTGCAGGAACTGCGTGTTGTGCTCGGTAGGCCAAAACCGGTCATAGTCGGTCAGGTACATCTGGACCGCCATGGCGATGTTCTTCACGTTGGAGAGACACTGGATCTTGCGCGCCGATTCGCGCGCTCGCGCGAACACCGGGAACAGCATTGCGGCCAAGATCGCGATGATCGCGATGACCACCAACAACTCGATCAGCGTGAAACCTTTGCTTCGCCTGCTTCGCCCTGTCATGGATTCTTCGCCTCCTTGCGTTGCTTGAACGACTGACAAGAAAACCGATGGCAGATTGCGTCCGTCCAATCCTCACCTCCTTTCGGTCCGTCGCGATGCCTGCGCGCGGCTGCGTCCGATCGATGCCGTGCACAGGCTACTCTCATCCAGGGGAGGTGTCATTGCAGCCGCGTCTGATGTTTATATATAATCATCTGCCCGGGTGGGTAGCAAGCGGTTTCGGGACGGGCTCCGCGGTTCATGGATCGCACGATCTGCCTGCATTTGGTCGCTAGCCAGATGATTGTGCAGGAATCTCAGACGTGGCTGCAATGACACTGATGCTCCAGAGCAGTAACATACATGTTCTGTGGTCGCGCGCGGGATCCGGATTGCGTCGGGCCCCCATGACAGTGATGCTCCAGGAAAATGACGTACCGTCTCGAGGCACGCAACGGAGGCGCCAAACGGAGGCGCCAACGGTGATGAATCATCCTCTCGCGGATCGGAGTTCGAGCGTGCCTTGTATGCGCTTTGTCTGGCGTCGACGGCATTTGCCTCTCTTATCTCTCTCACTAGCGGTGTTCATGGCATGCGGCTGCGGAACTGCGGCCGGCGCCGGTGCCGCGGGAGGTGTTTCGGTGATTGAACCTGCTCTGGTCGTAACGCTTCACCCCTACCCGGTGGAGGGAACCCTGGAGGTCGACTGCGACACCACTGCGCTCTCCGCGGCCGGCAAGCGGCCCGCGGAGCTGGCCGCCTCCCTGCTGCAGTCGGGCAAAGAGGTGAAGGCGGCGGCGGTCCCGCTGGCTGCGGATGCGGATCAGGCCATCGTCTCCCTCCCCATCGCCACGCTGCTGGCGGGAAAGTACCTGGTCCGCGTCACCGCGCGGGATGCGCAGCAGCACGCCATCGTCGAGCAGGAGGCGCTCTTCGAGATGCTGCCGCCGCCCCTGTGGCTCGGGACGAAAGAGGGCCTCGAACCGAAGTTGCCCGTGGGCTGGCCTGCGGTGCAGGCGGAGGGGACGAGCGTGAAGGTGTGGAAGAGGGAATATCGCTTCGCCGGCGGGCTGTTCCCCGGCTTCGTCTCTTCCCAGGGCGTCAGTCTGCTCGCCGACGCCCCCATCGCGGCGCAGGTTCGCTGGCCCGGCGGTGAGGCTACCTTCACCGGACCGCCAGCGGCACTCGTTCACCAGGACCCATCGCAGGCGGTGCTGCAGGCGAAGGCCGAGGCGGGGCCGTTCCGCCTGGAGGGCAAGATCAGCGTCGAGTTCGACGGCATGACCCGCATCGACTTCACGCTTTCTGGCCCGCCCGGAGAGAAGCTCGAGAGCTTCCGACTCACCATTCCGATCAAGGCCGAGCATGCCACCTATCTGCACTATGACCCGGGGAAGTGGCGCACCACGGAGAACTCCCGGGCGCTGCCGGCGGAGGGGTGGACGGGGCCGTTCAAGCCGTACGTGTGGCTGGGGGACGAAGAGCGGGGCTTCTCGTGGTTCGCGGAGACAGACGAGCACTGGACCCCAGCCGACAATCCGCAGGCGATCGAGGTCAAGCGGGAGGGGAACGTTGCGGTGATGCAACTCAACGTGATCGCCTCGCCGGTGACGCTCGACAAGCCCATCGACTTCACCTTCGGCTTCCAGGCGACTCCGGTGAAGGAGATCACGCAGGACGCCTGGGACTACCGCATTGTGCGCACCTTCGGCTACGGGCTCGAGTCGCAGCCTTACCGCCCGCGAGAGGGGGAGACGAGCAAGGCCACTACTGAGCTGGGCCGCCTGGCCGAGCTCGGGGTGCGGACCCTCGTCTTCCACGAGGGGTGGACCGATGTTCAGAACCACCCCTCGACCCGTCACGGCGAGAAACTGCACCGCCTGATCAAGGCCTGCCACGAGCGCAACATCAGCGTGCTGCTCTATTTCGGCTACGAGATGTCGGAACTCGCCCCCCAGTACCGGTTCTACGGCGACGAGTGCCTGGTCTACCCGAAAGCCGGCGGCTATCAGCGTGAGCCCAAGCAGACGACCTATGTGGTGTGTTACCAGAGCCACTGGCAGGACTTCATGGCCGAGGGCATTGCCAATATCATGGACGAGTACGATGCGGACGGCGTGTACCTCGACGGCATGTTCGCCCCTTGGTGCAACTGTGCAAATCTACATCACGGCTGCGGCTACCGGCGCGCTGATGGTTCGCTGCACGGCACCTACGCCATCTTCGCGAGCCGCGAGATCATGAAGCGGGTGTACAACATTGTGAAGAGCCGCAAGCCGCATGGCCAGTTGAACGTCCACAACTCCACCGCCATGCTCACTCCCGGACTCGCCTTCGCCACCTCCTCCTGGGACGGCGAGCAACTCGGGCCCAACGACCGTGGACCGGAGTCCTTCTCCTTGCTGCCCCTGGACGCATTCCGCACCGAGTTCATGGGCCGGCAGTGGGGGACGCCCGCGGAGTTCCTGTGCTACGACAACCACCCCTTCACCTTTGAAGAGGCGATGTCCATCACCCTGATCCACGACGTCCTCGCGCGCGGGAGCCTGGGCGGTTCCCTTGAGATGGAGTCGGCGCTGTGGCAGACCATGGACGAGTTCGGCCGGCGCCAGGCGGACTGGCTGCCCTATTGGTCGAACCAGCAGGTGGTGCACGTCGAGCCGGAAGCCTGTAAGGTGAGCATCTACAACCGAGGGCCGAAGGGCGCCGTGATCATCATCTCCAACCTCGGGGAAGCGGCGGCGGACGTCCGGCTCGCCCTGAAAAGCGAGGCGCTCAAGCTCCCCGCGGGAACCATGGCCCGCGACATCCTCTCGGGAGAGCAATTGAGCTGGGACGGGGCCACCCTGCGCACGGCCATCCCCTCGCATTCCTTCCGGGCGGTGCGCATTTCGGCCTGACCTTGGCCGGAGCGCCTCCCTCCCTGATAGGTGGGTCCGCAGGAGCAGACCCGCCCAACTTTGGGTGACCGACAGTATCACCCCGCTGCTCGCGGTTCCCGGATTGGGAGCTCCGGCCGGCCTCGAATCGCCAGTCGGAAGATGGTCACAGACACTCCCGCAATGACGCTCGGTGCCTCGGCGGATTAGGATAGATAGCAGACGGGCCTCGTTGCCCGCACCGCTGCGATGAATCGCAGCACGAAGCGCCGGGTGGAGTGCGATGGCGCCTGGCGGCTCTGCCGTTCGCCTCACGCGGGCTTGATTGCAGAGGAGAGATTGTCGATGGCGCATACCGGTCGATCTGCCACCACGCTCGGCGAATGGGAAGCCAAGTTTGACGAGCGCACGGCGGTGCTCGACTGCCGGCACCGGGCGAGCACCGCCCGCCTCGTGGGCAAACTGGAGTTCCGCTCTCCGGGCGGGGAGCAGATGCCGATCCTGATCGGTCCGACTCCCAAGCCGGGCCAGTTGATGATCTATGATTCCCGGGGGGACGGCCAGATGTACCTGCGGTTCAACTCCGCAGGCGGCGCCCTCACCATTACGCTCACGCCCCGCCGCCGGACCGCGGCTCGCGGGCAGCTCACGCTCTGCGGGACCGCCACCCTGGGGCGCCGCTCCTTCGCCTGCCGCACCTTTCCACCGCAGCAGACGAGGGTGGTGCAGATCTCCTCGGGGCCGGCGGACAGCGCGCTGAACGACTCGCTGTTCGACATTGCGCGCGACGTCGCCCTGCGCCTCCGCGCGGAGCACGTGGCCATCACCACGAAGCCGGCCGAGGGCGCGGGCAAGCCGACGTTCGCGGTGACGATGCAGGGGCGCATCGAGGAGCCCGCGGCTTCGGAGCTCACCATCACCGTCCACCAGGGCTTCTACCGCAGCCGCTACGTCCCATGGTACCGGCCGCTGGATAAGAAGCGGCTCCCCACCGCGCCCACCGGATGGATGTCGTGGAACACCTACTTCGACCAGGCGGGGGAGAAGGAGAACTTGGACGAGGCGCGCATCGGGGCGAAGTACCTGAAGCCCTATGGGCTGCAGATCTGGTCGATCGAATCCTGGCAGGACAACTCCCCGTGTCTGCCGGTCAGCAAGTTCCACCACCTCTCCCTCCGCCCGTGCGCCAAGCAGTTCCCGCATGGAATGCCGTGGCTGGCCATGCAGATCCGGCAGTTCGGCTTCGTCCCAGGCCTCTGGAGCGTCCCCTTCGGCACCGGCGACGAGGAGTTCTACCGGCAGCACAAGGGATGGTTTCTCCACCACCCGGACGGACGGCCGATGAGCAACTGGTGCGGCAAGTTCGTGCTGGACCCGTCGCAGCCCGCGGTACGCCGCTTCATGACCGAGTGCAATCGCCGAATGGTAGAGTGGGGCTACGATTTCTTCAAGATCGACGGCCAGTGGGGCGGTCACCGGGACTACAGCGCCCAGTTCTACGAGGTGCCGGAAGTTCGTGCCGCCTTCCAGCGGCCCTGCGAGAACCCATTCGAGCTGTGCACCAAGGCGCTGCGCAAGGGTATCGGACCGAATCGCATCTTGCTCGCCGGCGCGGCCCACTTCACCGGCCCCGAGGTGGCCGTGACCGACGCGGCGCGCGTCGGCGCCGATGTGGCCTCACCGGGTCATCCCACCGGGTGGCGCAACTACCTCGACCAGGCGAGGATGATCCTCACTGGTCTCTTCGTGCACGGCATCGTGTGGTACTGCGACCCGGACACGCTGCTGGTGGGCACCGGCGCGCCGATTGAGCAGGCCCGGCTAATCGCGACCGCGATCGCACTCTCCGGCCAGGTGACGTTCGCGGGCGATAAGCTCGGCGAGCTGACCCCGGAGCGCATGTGGCTCCTCCAGCGCTGCCTGCCGGTATGCGACGTGCGGCCGCTCGATCTCTATCCCATCAACCAACTCGCGCCCATCTGGGACCTGAAGATCAGCCGCCCATTTGCTCACTGGGACATCGTATCGCTGTTCAACTTCAGCACCGAGGCCGACACGACGATGGACGTCGAGATGGCCGAGCTGGGCCTGGACGCAGAGAAGCACTACTTGGTCTACGACTTCTGGGCAGGCCGGCTGCTGGGCCGGTTCTCGGGCCGGGTCTCGCTGGAGGTGAAGCGCCAGTCGAATATGCTGCTCGCGATCCACGAGGACCTGGGACGCCCGCAATTCCTCTCCACCGACCGGCATCTGACCCAGGGCGCGGTCTCCCTGACCGCGCTGGAATGGGACGAGTCGCTTCTCACACTTTCGGGGGAGAGCGAGATGGTGGCCGGCGAGCAGACCCGGCTGACGTTCTCCGTTCCCGCGGGTTTCCAGTCGAAGGCGGTGGAGGCGGCGCGGGCGCAGGTCGGTCGCATAGACAGAAATGACGACGGCATGGTCGTGGTCGAAATCGGCAGCTCGCGTGCGACGACCGCAACCTGGCAGCTTCGATTCGCGGCGGAGAGCGGACGGAGGAAGTGACGGAGCTTGCGCTCACCCGGAGAGTCGCGCTCGGGACACTGCGGGGGGCCTTGCGCCCAGGCGCGGCGAGGGACCGGTACCAGTTCTGACGAACGAAGAGCGGAGAGGGTCGGTGTCCCAACGGCCGAGACCCAGGAGGCAAATGAGATGATCAGGTTGGGTGTGGTCGGGTTCGGCGGTCGCGCCAGCAGCATGGTCGATCACTCGATGCGAGAGGTGGAGCCGGACCTGCGCGTCGTGGGCATCGTGGACCCCAACGAGGCGGTCGTCCGCGCTCGCCTCATGGAGTCCGACCGGGAGGCGACCTTCTACCCCAGCTTCGAGGAAATGGTGAAGAAGGCCAAGCCGGACGGCCTCGTGGTCGGCACTCGGTGCAATCTACACACCCCCTACGCGATAGCGGCGGCGAAGTACGACATTCCATTGTTCCTGGAGAAGCCGGTCTCCACTTCTATGGAGCAAGCGGTGCAGTTGGAGGCGGCCTTCGAGAAGGCGAAATGCGAGGTAGTGGTCAGCTTCCCGCTGCGCGTTTCCCCCATCTGCGAACTCGCGCACCAGTACATCGCGGAGGGCGCAGTGGGCTCGCCCGAGCATATCTCCGCGGTGAACTACGTGCCCTACGGCACCGACTACTTCGACGGCCACTACCGGGATTTCAGCGTCACCCAGGGCATTTTCGTGCAGAAGGCGACGCATGATTTCGACTACATGATGTACCTGATGGGCAGCACTATCACGCGGGTGGCGGCGACGGCGGCCTATGGACGGATCTTCGGGGGCAAGAAGCCGGCCGGCCTCGTCTGCTCCCGGTGCGAGGAGGAGTACACCTGCCTCGAGAGCCCGCGCAATCGCGCCCGCAATCTCTCCGGCGGCCGGACGGTCGATCACCCCTGCGTCTTCGGCGAGGACATTGGCACTCCGGAGACGGGGATGAATGAGGATGCCTCCAACGCGCTGGTCGAGTTCGCCTCGGGCGCCCAGGGCGTCTACTGCCAGGTCTTCTACAGCCGCCGTGATGTCGCCGCGAGAGGGGCAACGATCAGCGGCTACCACGGCACGGTGAGCTTCGATTGGTACGCCAACGAGCTACGCCGCATCCGCCACCACCAGCCATTCAGTGACCGCGTCATCGCCGCCGATGGGATGGGCCACTTCGGCGGCGACAAGGAGCTCGCCTACAACTTTATCGACGTTATCCAGGGAAAGGCGAAGTCGCGCACGCTGATCTGGACGGGAATCCAAAGCATCTACACGTGTCTGGCGGCGAAGCAGTCGGCCGAGACCGGGGAGTTCGTGAAAGTGCGGCAGGTGGGCGGGGGGTAAGAGCCAGTCCCGCGGCAGATGAGAGTAGGAACGTGCCATGAAAGCATTTAGGATCGTTGCTCCGGGAAAAGTCGAGATCGCTGACATCACCCGCCCGGCCCCCGGGCCGCGGCAGGTTCCGGTCTGCCTTAGGCCGTGGAGATGCTCTACTGGCACTAGGCCATTGGGATCCTACTCGAGTGGTAGGGAACTATGAATCGACTGGGGATCAGGAGGGTCCTGGTAAGCGGGGCGAGCGGGAAGCTCGGGCGAGCGATCACCGCGGCGCTCGTGAATGCCGGGTGTGAGGTCCGGGTGCTTGGGGATTACACACCGGTTCATCTGGACGGAGTGGAGCTCTTTCAGGGCAGCGTCAGCGACCCGCGGGCGACGCAGCAAGCAGTCGCGGGGATCGACGCGATCTGCCAGCTGACGACGACGATGGGGGATCCTGAGACCTTCTTCGAGGCGAGCGTCCGGGCGCCACTGAATCTCCTGGAGGCGCTTGCATCGGACAGGGCGCAACGGCGATGGAGGGCGGCGAGCATCCTGGGGACGCTGAATCTCCTGGAGGCGGCCTGGCAGGACGGACGGGTGAAGCAGTTCCTGTTCTCCAGCAGCGACGCCGCGATGGGCGTCTGGTTCTGCTCGCAACTGGGCCCCATCAACGAGGCGATGCCGCTGCACGCCTATCCCGGGCGCTACGCCTTCACCAAGGTCATCGAAGAGGTGATGTGCCAGCAATACGCGCTCGAGTACCGCCTCCCGTACACCTGCCTGCGCGCCTCCTGGATCTTCAGGGGCGACGATATCCTCAAGCACCTCTCGCTCACTCGCGCCATCGATCCCGATCGGCCCATCGTGTCTTCCTGGGACGCGTTCCTGAATGACGAGCAGCGGCAGCTTGTTTCCCGAGGCGAGGACCGGGTGCCGATCCTGGTCAACGGTAGTGGGATTCCCTATCGGCGCCACATCGTGCATATCGACGATGTCGTCCAGGCCTGGCTGCTGGCCATCGGCAACCCGGTTGCCGTGGGCCAGACCTTCCACATCGCGGCACCCAGCGCGTTTTCCTACGACCAGGCGGCCCGCTACCTCTCGCAAAAGACGGGGGTGCCGACAACGGAACTCGTCGTGCCTGGATGCCATTCCTTCGAGATCGATATCAGCCGGGCCCGGTCGATACTCGGCTATCGGCCCGCGCATGACATCTATGCCACCATCGACATGGCCCTGGAGGAGGCCGGACGGGTCGCTCGCCGCCGCCGCGGGGGACCACGTGAGGCACTATAGGCCCGGGGGGTTCTGAGGCGAGAAACAGTGCCGCATATGGACGCCACCGCTCCACGTGACCCGCGCTCAGACGAATTGTTCCGCCGAGACAGGCGGGGCGACCTGGCGAACACGCAGCTCGAAGAGCATCGCCAATCAGTTGGCATGGAGACTGCAGCAGCCGTCCACCTCAGACCCACCGCGTGGCGCGGGTTCTTCGTCGGCATCCTGCTCCTGCCGCTGAACACGCTCTGGGTGCTGTACATGGAGTTGATCGGCGGCCACGGCCCCTATTGCTCGACCATCTCCCTGTTCTTCAATGTCGTCTTCATCATGGTGTTCGCGGCACTGGCGAACGCGGCCGTGCGGCGCCTCCGGCCCGGGCTCGCCCTCAGCCGCTTGGACCTGATCATCGTCTATGTCTTCCTGACTATCAGCACCTCACTGTCGGGGCTCGACATGTTCAAGGTGCTGATCTCGGTGATTGCCTCCGGGTACTGGTTCGCCACCCCTCAGAACCATTGGGATACCATCCTGTCGCGTTCCACCCCCGATTGGCTCCTCGTCTCGGATAGGGAGGCGCTCTATGGCTACTGGAACGGCTCCTCCACCCTGTACCAGTGGCCGGTCATCCATGCTTGGTCGTCGCCCGTGCTCTGGTGGACCGGGTTCACCGTCGTCCTCGTCTTCGTCTCGATGTGTCTCTCGGTCCTCATGCGCCCGCTGTGGTCGGACCGGGAGCGCCTGACATTCCCCATCATCCAGTTGCCTGCGGAACTCACCGATCCGGCCACGAGGCTGCTCCGAAGCCGCGTGCTGTGGATAGGCTTCGGCATCGCCGCCGCAATCGATCTGATCAACGGCCTGAACGCCATCTACCCCTCCATCCCCGCCGTTCCACTCGTGCTCGACCTCAGCGCCTATTTCAGGAATGCTCCCTGGAGCGGCGTGGGATGGCTGCCCGTCTATCTGAGCCCGGCCGTGATCGGGTTGTGCTTCCTGATGCCGGTCGAGATCCTCTTCTCCTGCGTGTTCTTCTTCTTCTGGTGGAAGGCGCTCTACGTCGTGGCAGTGGCGGCAGGCTTCAACACCGGGTACACGGGCTTGTTGTCCGAGTCGGCCTTCCCCTTCGCGAACGAGCAGATGTTCGGAGGTTTCCTCGCCGTCGCTCTCGCATCGGTGCTCACGGGCAGGCACTATTTCCGACGTGTGTGGCGGCGACTCCTGGGGCGGCCTTCGGAGGTGGAGGACGCGGCTGAAGGTATGCCGCTGCGCGCCGCGGCCGTCGGGGGCGTTGTCGGAGTCGCTCTGCTCGTGGCGTTCAGCCTGCACGCGGGGATGTCCCTGAGCGTGGCCCTGGCCTTCTTCGCCATCTACTACCTGCTGGCGCTCGCGGTGGCACGGGTGCGGGCTGAGTTCGGATCGCCGGTTCACGATTTCCACTTCACCGGCCCGGACTACACGCTGTCCTACGTCGTCGGCACCGTGAATCTGCGCCAGCAAGACCTGGGCCTGCTGACTCAGTACTTCTGGTTCAACCGCGCCTACCGCGGCCACCCTATCGCGGACTCCCTGGAAGGACTGCAGCTCGCCGCGCGGTCCCGCCATCCGGGACGCGCGATCAGCGTGGCCGTGGTTCTCGCGACCTTTCTAGGGATGGCCGCGGGATTCTGGGGCCTGCTCCATTTTGGCTACAAGAACGGGGCCGTGACATGGGGCTCCGCCGGATTCGGGTGGGAGGCCTTCGGGCGCCTGCAATCGTGGGTGCAGAACCCGAAGCCGGCCAACCTCGTCGCGCCGGTCGCGATGGCCGTAGGGTTCGGCGTGACGTTGGCGCTGGCGGCCGCTCGCATGTCCATCATCGGCTGGCCGCTGCACCCGGTGGCCTATGCTCTGTCCGCGAGCTGGTCGATCCACCTCGTCTGGGCCTCCATGCTCGTCGCCTGGGCGGCGAAGGTAGGCTTGCTCCGGTACGGCGGCCTGCGCGTCTACCGCGACGCACTGCCCTTCTTCTACGGCCTCATCCTCGGCGAGGCGTTGGTGGGCTGCTGCTGGCCCTTGGTCGGGCTCGTCTTCCATGTGCCGAGCTACAACTTCTTCGGTGGCTAACAGGAAAGCAGGAGGGCGGCGTCCAGAGCGCTCATGTCGTCCGATAGAGGGAGGACAGCTAGTGGGGTGAACTCGGCAATAGCGCTGAGCGAAGCGGCGTGGCGATGGTCCTGCCCGCTTCCATCAGGCGGCCGCGTCATCGGCCTCCAGGGTCGCTGCCTGGAGGTACGGACGCCGTGCTCAGCAGTTGAGGAACCCCCATCCGACCATCGACACATAGTTGAGTCCCCACGAGTGACGACCGTGTGCCAGCCTGTGTGCCTAGGTTAGCGGTCGGCGCAGCATCCCTGACTGAAGCCCGATGCTCTTCCAGAAAGGCCCGGGTGAAATGAAGGATATAGAGCTGCCTGCAGGCGAAGCCGTTTCCGTCAGCCACTACGACCTATCGGCGGCGGCGCCGGTCTACGTCGCCTACCACACCTCCAGCGAGATGCCGCTGGCCTCCAGGGTTCATGAAGGCATCGAGGTCGGGATGGTGCTGCAAGGCGTCCAAGAACGCTACTGGCATGATTTCTCCTGTGTCGCGCGGCTCGGCGACCCGTGGCTCTGCGCGACCTGGGAGGCGCACGGGTGGAGATCGGTGGTCCCCGACACCCAAACCATGGTGGTGATATTCCTGCCCGGGTACCTGGGAGACGAGATGTTCGGCGAGCTGTCGTGGCTGAGCCCGTTCGCCGTCCCCCCAGGCGAGCGCCCTCGTGCCGATGATTCCGCAAAGCGAGAGCGCCTGCTGGCAGCCGGGGCCGAGCTGCTGGAGTACCACGCGAAGAGGGACGTCGGCTGGGAGAGCGGGGTGCGCCTCTGTCTACTGAGGATGCTGTTCCTGCTGACCCGGGGCTGGAGCCCTCCCGGGATGGCAGGCGCCTCGCCCGGGAGCCATCCAGCCCAGCTGGCCCGGATCATCCCGGCACTGACGCTGGTTCACACCCAACCGGTGCGACGCGTCACCGTGGCCGAAGCAGCGGAAGTGTGCAGCTTAAGCCGGGCACAGTTCTGCCTGCTCTTCCGGCAGAGCCTGGGGATGGCTTTCGGGAAGTTCTGTCTGCACAGGCGCCTGGCGATTGTGGCCAGTCGCCTCCTGGACACCTACCTCCCGCTCCAGGCGCTCGCCGAGGAGACGGACTTTTCCAGCGCCAGCCACCTGCACCGGAGCTTCCTGCAACGCTATGGCTGCACCCCTGCGCGCTACCGCGCCAGAGCCCAACAGACGTCGGCCACGATGAACGGCGGGCGTATCTCGAAGGAAGGGACCAAACGATCTGAAGGTAGATAATCGTGCCTTCCCGCCCGCTACGGACGTTCTCCACGGCGAAATGCGCACCCGTAATGTACCGAAACTGATCTGAGGGTTTCTTGGGCAGGTGCAGAGCGGGACCTGCCCTCTTGTATGGTCGGCTGGTGCGTCGCAAGGCGCTCGCGCGTCGGCAAGATCTGCCATGATGAGCGCGGGAAGGCCACGCCAGGCGCGCAGCTGCGGCAGTGGACAGTGGAGCGGACCCAGGACTGCGTGCCCATGTTAGGTAGCGATGGGACACCCTGTGCACGTTAAGTGGCGATGGGACGCCTCAGACAGCCCTGCAGGCTTGCCTGTGAGTCCCGGACATTCTACCATATGGAACCTTTGGGCGGCCGTAGGGTCCCAAAACTCATCGCCGCGCCCATCCGGCGCAACAGTTTCCTAGCTTCGAGGCATCTCGCCGGGGATTGACTTCGGCGAGCCAAGCCCTCATCCTTCAGGTATGGTCTGGAACGTGCTCCTTCTTCTGTTCTCCCCCTGGTATCTGTTGCTGGGTCGCCTGCTCCGGGATGACCGGGACCGGCAGATCCTGCTCCTCCACCAGCAACTTCTGATCGCCCAGCGACGGCTGGGGAAGCGGCCTTGCCTGCGGCGCGGGGAGAAGCTGGCCCTCGTGCTCGGTTCTCTGGGGATGAAGACCAGGCAACTCCTGGACAGCCTGGTGCTCATCAAGCCCACAACCGTGGTGGGCTGGCACCGGGAGATCGTGCGCAGACACTGGACTTTCCGCTCGAGACCACGCCCCGGGCGTCCGCCGATCTCGCAACAAGCGAAGGCACTCTTGGTCCGGATCGCAAGAGACAACCCTCGCATGGGCTACACCAAGCTGGCCGGGGAGATGCGCAAGCTCGGCTACGCTGGCTTTGGGAGAAGCAGCGTGGCGCGGATCCTGAAGCAACACGGCCTCCCTCCCGAGCGGCGCCGCGGTGGAGGCCTGAGCTGGCTTCAGTTCCTGCGCCACTACGGGTGCTTCATCTGGGCCAGTGACTTCGCCACTGTGACCACCGCAACGCTGCGAACCTACTACCTCGTCTTCTTTCTGGAGATCGGTACCCGGCGGATCCTCCACTGGAACGTCTCCACCTCCCCGGAGGAGGCCTGGGTGGCCCAGCAGTTCCGAAACCTCTCCGTGG
>Ga0315282_10007617_pt1 | contig 17736 bp, 17 predicted proteins | sample YL17G07_20_MG_FD_203693 | JGI IMG/M metagenome (GOLD analysis project Ga0315282, IMG submission 203693) | Sediment microbial communities from Yellowstone Lake, YNP, Wyoming, USA - YL17G07_20 | ecosystem: Environmental > Aquatic > Freshwater > Lake > Sediment | place: USA: Wyoming | collected... | reverse complement strand
GGGGGGGGTTGGGGGTCCGCCCCCCCCCCCCCGCCCCATATGCCGCCCGGTAGCCCCTAGCGGTCGTCGTCACACGAGGCGACCGGGACCAGGGCCGGCTCGCCGTAGCGGCCGCTCACCTCGTCGCCGTCCGGCAGATACGACACCGAGTCGGGCACCACGTCCTGGCGCGGTGGAATGGCGATCGCGGCGAAGCTCGCCACGCCCACCGCCGCGGCGCCGACTGGTCGAACGCGGACTGGCCGACTCACGAGGCGAAGGCAAGGGCCGTTCGTACCATCACTCGGCGTCAGGCAGCGGAGCTCTGCAAGGTATCGTCTTGTCAAGCGAAGACGATACTTCTGCGTCTAAGAACGGCTAAGCGACTCGAATGGGTGGAGGAGAAGCGTCGTGCGTACTACGTACTCGTGCCGGGTCACGAGACAACTAGTCCCAAGCTCGATCCCGCGGGAGATTGATGCTCCGGCGAATGAGGTCCATCTTGACTTCGATAGAAGGAATGGTCGTGAATCAGGAGGTTCTTCCAATCGCTTTGGCAATGATTCCAAAGCAACTTACCCCTTAACTACCGCAAAGTGCCTGCATTTGGCGCATAAGACTCCTTAGGTCCTTTGGAATCATTGGCACAGCTGATTCCAATCACTTCCAATCCACTCTTCCAGCCAATGACAGTCACGATTCGTCACTGCCTGTCTAACGCGTCCTTCCCGCGGTCTAGAATACGAGGACGATGAGTAGCCCCGTTCGCCTGCAACGATGGAACCGCCGACCGCGCGACTCAACCCCCGAACGACAACCCACCCGATGACAAGCGTCGACCTCCCCGCTCTCGCCCGCCACCTCGCGACCCGCTCACCAAAGGCAGAGGCCAACAAGCAAGCCGACATCCAGACCCTGCTGCTCTACGGCGGCCTCAACCTCGGTGAAGGCGACCTCGACATCGTCGAGCTCGAGGCACAAGTGGGCGGCGGTCGCCGCATCGACGTCGAGATCGGCCTCACGGCGATCGAGGTCAAGCGCGACCTGCGCCCGACTGGCGTGCGCGAAGAAGCCGAGAAGCAGCTCGCCGGCTACGTTCGCGACCGCAGCACAGCCCTCGCGCAGCGCTACGCCGGGATCCTCACCGATGGCGCCGAATGGCGCCTCTACCACCTTGCCGACGACGCCCTCGAAGAGGTCGCGTCCTTTGAACTCTCGCCCACCACAGCCGACTTTGAGGGACTCAGCGTCTGGCTCGAAGGCGCGCTGGCCACCGTCGAGGCCATCGCGCCCACGCCGCGCGAGATCGAGCGCCGCCTCGGCGCGCGCAGCTCCGCCCACGCCCTGGCCTACGCCGAGCTGGAACGGCTCTACCTCAAGAACCGCGACAATCCGACAGTCCGCCTCAAGCGCGAGCTGTGGGCCCGCCTGCTGCGCGTAGCGTTCGGCACGAGTTTCGAAGACGACGACCAGCTCTTCATTGACCACACGCTGCTCGTCATCTCGGCTGAGGTCATCGCCCACGCCGTCGTGGGCATCGACCCCAAGACCCTGGCGCCGGCGTCCGTTCTCAACGGCCAGCAGTTCGCCCAGGCCGGCATCTCCGGCGTCATCGAGGAAGACTTCTTCGACTGGGTGGCTGAGGTGCCCGAGGGCGAAGGGTTCGTGCGCGCACTTGCCAAGCGCCTCACACGCTTCGCCTGGGACGACGTCGAGCATGACGTCATGAAGGTGCTCTACGAGAGCATCATCACGACTGACTGGCGACACCGCCTTGGCGAGTACTACACGCCCGATTGGCTCGCAGCCTGCATGGTCGCCGAGACGGTCGACGATCCTCTTCACCAGCGCGTGCTCGACCCAGCCTGTGGTTCGGGTACCTTCCTGTTCCACGCGGTTCGTCACTGCCTGGCCGCCGCGGCAGAGGCCGGCATCGCAGACGCAGAGGCGCTCACCGCCGCCACGGGCCGCGTCATCGGCATCGACGTGCACCCGGTGGCGATCACGCTTGCACGCCTCACGTACTTGCTCGCGATCGGCCGCGACCGACTCCGCGCACCCGACCGACCGAACATCCACGTTCCCGTGTACCTCGGCGACAGCGTTCAGTGGCGGTCACCCGAGACCAACCTCTGGAGCCGCGAGGGCCTCACGATCGGCGTGGACGATGGGGTGCAACTGTGGGCGAGCAACCTCCATTTTCCGTCCCGGCTGCTCGACGATGCCGGGAACTTCGACCGCCTGGTAGAGGAGATGGCGCGGCGGGCGTCGGCGCGCGAGCCGGGATCTCCCGTGCCATCGCTCACCAGCGTCTTCTCTCGTTTCGCCGTCCATCCGGACGATCAGCCCACGCTTGAGAGCACCTTCGAGCTGATGTGCCGACTGAACGACGAAGGCCGCAACCACGTCTGGTCGTTCTACGTGCGCAACCTGGCGCGCCCGCTATGGCTCAGCCGCGAGGAGAACCGCGTGGACTGCATCGTGGGCAACCCGCCGTGGCTCGCGTATCGCTTCATGACCATAGAGATGCAGGTGTCGTTCCGACAGATGAGCGAGGAGCGCAAGCTGTGGGCCGGCGCGAGCGTTGCGACACATCAGGATCTCTCGGGGCTGTTCCTCACCCGCGCCGTGGAGCTGTACCTCAAGTCCGGCGGCCGTTTCTCGCTGGTGATGCCGCTAGCGGCGCTGTCAAGGCGGCAGTTCGCAGGCTTGCGAACCGGTCACTACCCGACGCCCACGACCGAGCTGGACGTGGCCTTCGACACGCCATGGGACCTGCACCAGATCAAGCCGAACCTGTTCCGCGTGCCGCCGTGCGTCGTCAGAGGAACGCGGTCAAGCGCTGCGGTGCCCCTGCCAACGGAAGCAGAGTCCTGGAGCGGTCGTCTGCGTGGCCGCAACATCTCCTGGGAGCTCGCTGCGCCGGACATCATACGCACCCCCGCCGGCGTCGGCGTGGCCACGGACGAGGTGAACAGTCCCTACCATGCGCGCTTCATGCAAGGCGCAACCCTTGTGCCGCGTTTTCTGCTGATGGTCGAAGACGCGCCATCCTCGCCAATCGGCGTGGCTGCGGGCAGGCGTGCAGTGCGTAGTATGCGCAGCGCCAACGAGAAGGCGCCGTGGAAGAGTTTGCCTCCGTTGCAGGGCTCCATCGAGAGGGAGTTCGTGCGGCCCGTGCACCTCGGAGCGACCCTGCTGCCGTTTCGGCTGCTCGAGCCGTGGCTCGGCGTCATCCCTTGGGATGGAAAGGTTCTGTTGGACGGCGCTAACCCAGACATCGAGAAGTACCCGGGGTTCGCCGAATGGTGGACGAAGTCGGAGTCCGTTTGGGACGAGAACAAGGGGGAGAGCCGCCTGACTCTGTTGGAGCGGGTGGACTTCAGGGCTGGGCTCGGACTCCAGTTCCCAACGGCAGCGCACCGTGTCCTGTACGCGAGCAGTGGACAATACCTGGCGGCCGTCCGAATCGATAATCCGAACACAGTCATCGACAACTCCCTGTACTGGTCAGTGGCCAGCTCGTTGGATGAGGCACGCTACCTTACGGCGATTCTTAACGCGCCCTCGCTTACGGCGCTGATGGCTCCTCTGCAGGCCAGAGGCGAACACAACCCCCGGCATTTCCACAAGCTCGTTTGGCGCCTGCCAATCCCCCTCTTCGATGGGAAGAACGAAGACCATGAGCGGCTCGCTTCGCTCGCTTCACATGCGGAGGCGCTTGCCGCAGAAACTGACATCAGCGGCAAGCGCACCTTTCAAGCCCAGCGCCGCCTCATCCGGGAAGCCCTCGAGCGCGAAGGCATCGCGGAGGCCGTAGACGAAATCGTGCTCAGGCTTCTCTCGGCCTAGCAGTCCACGCCGCCACCACAGTCGCTCGTCGCGCTTCCGCAGCCACACGTGGCCGTCAGGTTGCTCCCAACTAGGAGGTGCTCCCGCTGTCGCTCAGCCCTTGGTCTGATTGAGTGTGCACAAGAACCTGGTCGGCTTCGCTGTCGGTGCTCAACTTGATGATGTCGGGATTGGCTGCATGCACAACTCGCAGAATGGCGATGGGGAACGGCGAGGCGGCTCCAATGCCACCCTCAAGTTGTCGCGTTTCTCTTCCTCCGAAGACCCACAAGCCGTCGCGCTCGAGATCTCCAATCATCTCGGACATCCTGAACGCGATCTTGACACGCTGACCGGCCTCCCAATCGTCCGACAGGTCCCCGTAGTCCTGAGCCTCCTGTAGGAATCCGGCAACCAGGTCTGCTTCCGCCTCAGACTCCAGCTCGTCGTGCCCGAACTCAAAGGCACAAGCGCGGTCCACAATCGCCATCAGCGAACGACCTGACGTGACGCGCCCGAGATGCGAGGGGCTCTTGCCCGCGATGCGGCGAACCCGGACAGGTGTGGGACCATTCCCGACGTCGAGAGTTGAGGCGACCCATTTCTCATGGTTGGTCTTCAAAGTCCGCAGCAGTTCGACGGTGTAGGTCTCACACTGATCATCAATCGTCTTGTGGTGATTGCGACACAGGAGAATCAGGTTCCCGGGCTCGTCTAGCCGGCTTCCTCGAAGCGATGGATCGTACCTAGGACCCTGTTCGTGTGCCGAGACGATGTGGCACTCCTCGCCAACGACGGATTCGCCATCAACGATAGTCGCGTCGGCGACGAGTTCGCGACGACACATGGCGCACCGGTTACCTGAGCGCCCCCAAAGAACCTTCCGTGTCTTGTGTGAGATAGCCACGGCTAACTCGAGAGACTACTCCAGTCATCTCGGCCAGGTTCGTTTGCCTACCCGTCAGACTCCTCGGCATCTGGCCGCACCATTGGCGGAACTACGCTGAATCGCCACAAGCGCAGCTTCTCTCCAGTGAAGGTATAAGGTATCGCGATGCCAAGCTCCTCAGGCTCTCTGTCGGGAGTAAGCAGATTGACGCCCTCGGCGTCTGCGGTGAGTTCATTGTACTCGCGAGACAGCATCTGACTCATGAAGCCGATCATCTCGAATCCCTGGCTCGGTTCGGTGAGCTTCCCTGGCCAGACTTCAAGCGCAAACGAGACCAGCTTGTCAGCCTTGGTTTCTGGCTGGGTACCCGCCACAGTCCATCCGCCATATCTCATGAGGAACCACGCAATCTGCTCTTCGCGGGGGTCATCCACCACATTGCCGGCGGCGAGGAGCTCGACGGCGCCGACAGTGAACTCCGCCCCACCATCAGGGTCACACCGGCGGGGCTTCTGTGTGTCCGCAAGCAGTCGGAGAGCCAGGGGTGGGGCCGTGGCAATCATGACGTCTCCCAGCAGACTCATCTCGTTCATCTTCAGGGCGTCCTCGAACGAAACCCGGTAGGAGTCGGCGCGCACATCGAACGCCTCTCGGCGAAGCAGCGTCCACATCTGCCACTCCGACCAGTAGATGGCGACCAACATCTCGCGACCGAAGGCTTCGCAGTACCGTTGAAGGCTATCCATGTAAGAACTCGACAGGGAGAATGCCTGGGTCGAACACGAAGGGCGATGGTTCTTGACCTCAACGAGAACTTCGCGACGGTCGATCGTCACAATGCGAAAGTCCGGCACGCGCAAGTCGTTGTCGAGGACGTACAAATCTCCGGCGTCTTCCTCTTTGACCACCGTGCAGCCACCGAGCGCAGCAACAACATGCGCGAACATGGCTTGCGTTCGCAGCCCGTGGACGAGGGCGTCTCGACTTCTTGTCGCCTCGAGTGCCTGAGCAATCTCGCTGAGGAAGTAGGCGCCATTCGTCTCGTCTCGCATGCTGGCACCGTGAGCGCAGGTGAATTCATCGAGCATGCGCAAGAGATCGAACTCAGGTCGATTGCGCCTGACTCTCTTCACATCGACCCTTCTTGCGGCCGGCGACTGGTCATGCACCAAGGGGCGTGAAACCCCTTGCGGCGAGCCTGTGAAGTGGTTCGGCTCCATGCACTTGTCCGGTGACCATGACGGGTTGAGAGCGGATTCTCGCGTGAGGTTGAGTTGTCAGAAAGCATCGGTCTCCCGTTCAGCGATGAGCGCACGGCCTGCGCACTGCGCACCGGACAGCGTACGCCTTCCCGCAGACAGGAAGAGCTTCCGAGAAGTGAGAGCTCGTCTGTCCGAACTCGACGGCGGCCCTGTCGCTCGCAGTGCCGTCAGAGACTCAGCGTTCCAGCCAACCCGTCGGCCCACGTTGCGACCGCTCCCCAATCCCGGTCGTCCCGCGCCGGCAGCCCGTGCAACGGGCTCGCCGGCGGCGCCGCGACCAACTTGTCGGCGAGGCGAAGCTTGGCCGGATCGTACTTCCCCACGAACATCTCCGCCGCGACCGGCTCGAGCCAGGGCATCTTCTCCAGCGCCTTGTCGAGCTGCTTGCTCGCTTTCTGCACGTCGTCATCGGCGCTCGTGGGGCCGAGCGCGAAGATCGCGATCGGCCTGTCTTCGAGCCCCGCTCGCTGCTGCTCCAGGAACTTGCGTCCCTCCTTGAGCATCGAGCCCAAGTAGAAGGGCGCCCCGAAGACGACGGCGTCGTAGCCATCGAGTGAGCTCACCTTCTTGCTCGGCTTCACGTCGACCGCGAGCCCCTGCTCGGTCAGCCGCTCACCGACCGTCTCGGCGACCTCACCGGTTGAACCGTACCGTGTCGCGTAGGCGACCAGAACCTTCCCTTCCATGACTCCTCCTTCGCGCGCCGGCATCAGCCGGCGACCAGTCGTCGCAGGCCGTCGAGCAGGGCTTCTTCGGGATGACTCGTCGGGTCGTCGCGGATCATCCGCACGGCCTCCATTCCCATGGCCATTACGAAGGCGGCCATCGCGTCGGGGTCGGGCACGTCGAACTCGCCGGCTGCCACGCCCTCAACCAGCAGGTCGCGGACCATCGGCCCGTAGACCAGGGCGTTGACCTGCGCCTGCATCTCGGGCGGCTCGACCATCTCCGCGTTGGGGCCCGACTCGTAGAAGCGCCGCGCGTCGGCCAGGGCGATGCTCACCACCTGCACCACGCGACCGAGCGCCGTCGTCTCGGTCACCATGCTCTCGACGCGGGCGCGCTGCCCGCGGGCGCCGAGCTCGAGCGCGTAGCGCATGAGGTCCTCTTTGCTCGAGAAGTGCTCGTAGATCGTCTTCTTGGAGATGTGCAGCTCGCGGGCCACGTCTTCGACCGCGGTGCGGCGGTAACCGAAGCGAAAGGCCAGCTCCATGAACTTGGCGGCGATCTCGTCTTTGGTGGCCGGCATGATCCTCCATCTGCTGTGGGGTGTACCCGTAAACGACTTGCGTTTGCGCGTACATCATAGAGAACAACGCGGGTAGGGTCAACCGTCTTTGGTGAGAAGTAGATTCGAGACCGATGCGCATGGCTGAAGCACACGCCCGCGACCGACCTCAGCCGCACGACAGCTTGAAAGGAGACGCCATGGATGATGATCGCGCCGGCAGCTCGCCGGACGAGGCCGCGGCACGGCAAGCCGCGGGATGGACACCCGACGACGCGGCCATGGAGGAGCTCGATCGCGGTGTGGCGCACTGGTTCGGCGCCCGCGTGGCAACCGACGTCACCGCCTTGCGCGACACCGAGAGGACGACCGGCGAGCGGGCTGCCGACTGGCTGGCGAGGCAGGCCGGAAGCTGGCACTTCATCATGATGTTCGGCGGCTTCCTGGTCGTGTGGATCACGCTCAACGTGATGTTCTTCAAGCGCACCCTCGACCCGTATCCGTTCATCCTCCTCAACCTGATGCTGTCGTGCCTAGCCGCTATTCAGGCGCCGGTGATCATGATGAGCCAGAACCGGCAGGAGCATCGCGACCGCGCGCGGGGCGAGAACGACTACGCCGTCAACGTGAAGGCCGAGGTCCTGCTCGAGCACCTCACGGCCGAGATCGAGGTCATCAAGCGTGCTCTCGGAGTGCCCGAAGCCCCCGCTGAGACTGAGCAGCCGGCCGACGCGGGCCGCTGAGGAAGCGGCCGTCGTCGTCGGCCGCGCACCCGACACGGACAGCGTGATGTCCGCCCGAGCCGGTAGGCTTCCTCTGACTTGAACGTGCGCGCACCCCATGACATTCGGTGGCCGCCATGAACGGCGGCGCCCACGTCGCCATCGGCGCCGGCGCCGGCTGGCTCACCCTCTGGGGTCTCCATTCCGCCGGGGTGCCGCTCAAGCCCGAGGTGCTGGTGGGCGGCGGCATCGTCGCGGCCGTCGGCGCCGTCATCCCCGACATCGATCACCCACGGTCCACCGTGAGCCAGCGCGTTCCCCGCCGGCTAGTGCGCGAAGGCCTGCGGTTCGTCGTGCCACTGGCGGCTGTCGTCGCTGTGTCCGCGGCGCTCGGTCACGAAGAGTTCTCCGACAAGGTGCTCACCTCAGGCGCCCCACTGCTAAGACTCGCCGCCATGCTGATCCTGCCGGCGGCGATCCTCGTCGCCGTCTCGCTGCTCGTGTCCCGCACCCTCGGTCATCGCGGCGCGACACATTCGCTCGTCTTCGCCGCCGGCGCGGGTCTGCTGGTGGCGGCGCTCTGCGCGCGATTCGACGTCTCGGCGTGGTTCGGCGTTCTGTTTGGCGTCGGGTGGCTGAGCCATCTGGCCGCCGACGCGATGACTCGCAAAGGCCTGCCGCAGCTGCTGTGGCCGGTGCCGGCGGGCAGCAAGAGGCGATGACGGTGACAATCCCAAGCACGGCGAGCAGACGTGCGTTTGGCGAGAGATAGACTCGGGGCCAATCACCGACGAGGGGGTTTCCGATGGGATGGTTCGGCAAGAAGGAGACGGTGCAGTCGCTCGCCGAGGTGCTCGCGGACGGTCGCGCGGCCATGGACGACAAGATGAGCGGGATCAGGTACCGCAACCACTACGAGGGCAAGGAACCCAAGATCGACATCGCTGTGCGCGTCATGCCGGAGTTCGAGGTGCCGTGGGAGGCCACGATGAAGGCCGGTATCGGCTCCAGCTTCCTGCTCATGCCCGGCGTCCAAGTGCTGGTCAGGTATGAGCCCGACAAGAAGGAGAAGGTCGAGCTCGACGAGGACGCCCCAGCGATCCTGGCGCGCAACCCCCAGATGGTCAGGAAAGAGTAGTCCTGGCGAAGGGGGCGGGGGAGCGGCTGCGCCGCTCCCCCCCCCCACTGCCATTCCGTCCGGTGACTCTCCGGACTACATCTGTGGCGGCTTGTGCACACCGACGCGGTTACCTTCCGAGTCCTTGAAGAAGCCGATGCTGCCGATCATGTCGCCCATGTAGGCGACCGGCGCCAGGATCTCACCGCCCGCGTCGGCGGCGCGCTGGAGCATCCCGTCGGGATCGCCGTTGCTGTTCAGGTAGATGGTGCAGCCGTCGGTGCTCGGCTTGTGGTTCTCACTCAGAGCCAGGTCGAAGCTGACCGGGAACGAGCCCTCCGTCATGTCCGGAGGAGGGGAGCCTTCGGGAGGCGCCTCCAGCGCGACCCCGTCCATGCCCTCGACCCGCTGGAACTTCCTCTGAAGGACGGCGCCGTAGAACTTGATGGCGCGATCCAGATCGGTGACCGGTATGTCGGCCCACACGATGGTGTTATCCATTGTCCTCTCCTTCGCATTCTTGCCGCGATGCGGCTCCACGACGGCAGGATGCCCGCATCGCTGCGTCTCCTACCCTGCTGTCACCGGAGGCGTAGATGCGACCGTTCCGCGGAACCATCCCGGGTGTCCACAAGGAGAACCTCATGATCGACCCGCCGCAGATCGCGCAGACCACCGCACAACACGCCGCCGTCATCCGGTTCACGATCCCGCGGGACCAGATCCAGGAAGTCATGGGCCCAGGCCACACCGAGCTCATGGACGCCCTCGCCGCCCAAGGCGTCGCTCCCACCGGACCCTGGTTCTCGCACCACCTGCGGATGGACCCCGACGTCTTCGACTTTGAGATCGGCGTGCCGGTCGCGATGCCGTTCGCCGCCGCGGGACGTGTGCTGCCGGGCGAGCTGCCCGCCGCGACGGTCGCCCGGACCGTGTATCACGGCGACTACGACGGTCTCAGCGCCGGCTGGGGCGAGTTCATCGAATGGATCGAAGGCGAGGGGCTCACACCCGCTCCCGACCTGTGGGAGTGCTACGTCACTGGCCCCGACTCCGACCCCGATCCGGCCACCTGGCGCACAGAACTCAACCGGCCACTGGAAAGCTAGAAGCGAGCGTTCGAGGCGGCGCGGCGGCGGGCCGGCCGGCCCGCCGCCGCGCGCCTGGCGTCCTCCCCGGCGTTGCAGTCAGCGAGCGCCGTAGACGCCGGTGTACACTGCTTTCAGGCGGCTCGTGCCGTTGTTCCGTGAGGGGGGTCAGCATGAGACCACGTACGCGCTCCGTTCTCTTCATCTTCCTCGTCCTGGCGATCACTGCGGTCGTCGCTCCGGCGGCACAGGCTGCCCCCGGCGACACGATCTGGTCCCACACCTGGAACACGGACCCGGCGACCACCATCCTCATGCCCCGTGTGGTCACCTGCGCCACCGGCGACGTGTACGTGACCGCCAGCATCGACCGCGGCACCGGACATGGCTACGACTGGATGGTCTCGCGCTACAGCGCTGCGGGCACGCGCGTGTGGACGCGCTACTTCGACGGGCCGGCGCACGGCGGCGACTATGTGACGGCCCTCGCGGCCGACCGCGCCGGCAACGTGGTGCTGTGCGGCAACGCCGTCTCGTCGGCCGCGCACGGCTACGACTTCACGGCGGTCCGTTTCTCCCGTGCCGGCAAGCTCCTGTGGTCGCGACGCACCAACGGCAGCGCCAACGGCCCCGACGTCGCCCGCGACGTGGTCGTCGACGGCGCCGGCAACGTCACCGTCGCCGGGGTGGTCCAGCGCAATACGACCGGCACCGACTGGCTCACCCTGCACTACTCGCCGGCCGGCAAGCTGCTGTGGCGACGGTACTGCGACGGCCCGGCTCACGGCTACGACAACGCCGCGTCGCTGACCCGTGACGCCGGCGGCCATCTCTATGTCGCCGGCTCCGTGGACGGCGGCCCCACCCGGCTGGCCGACGTGCGCATCATCCGCTTCAGCGCCTCGGGGCACACCGACTGGACCTTGAACTGGGGCTCGGCGAACACGAACGAGTCAGTCTCCGATATCGCCGTCAGTTCGTATGGCATCGCCTGGGTCGGCGGCATGACGAGCGCCGGCAAGCAGTGGGGTCTGCTGGGCTCCGTCGATCTCAGCGGCCACATGGCGGTCGCGCCGTTCACGGACGGTTACTTCGACCCGGCGGGGACGACGTGCACCACCGACTGCGTCGCCATCGACCGCTTCGGCGACGTCGCCTGGGCCGGAGACAAGATGACATCGCCGGCACACGGCCTCGACTACTACCTCGCACAGTCGACGGCGGGCTTCGGACCGACGCCGCTCCTGCGCAACGGCACAGCCAGCAGCACCGATCTCGTCGCCTCGATCTGCATGAGCGCCGGCGGCATCGTCTACGCGACGGGTGCGCTCACCGACACGGGGACGGCCAGGAACATCTACACAGTCGCCCGATACGCCAACGGGATCCAGCTCTGGGAGCAGTACTACTACGGCGCCGGCGCGTCGGCCGACGCCGGCCAGTCGATCGCCCTGGCAAGCGACGGGGTGTACGTCGCCGGCAATCGCGGCAGCGACCTGGTGCTGATCAAGTACGTGCCCTGAGGCTGGGGAAGTGCGGCGGGCGCATCGCGCCCGCCGCCCGCGCGCGCTCACGCGACGGGCGGCCGCCGGAGGCGCGCTTCTCTCACCGGCTTGAAGCCTTGCTGCGCTCCTCCATCCGCGCGCGCAGGCGTTCCTCCTGCTCGCGCAGTTCGGGGCTGAACTCGGCGCCGAAGTCGTCTGCCTCCATCACTTGACGGATCTCGATCTCGGCGCCGCCCTCGAAGGGGGCGCGCTTCAGCCACTCGATCGCCTCTTCGAGCGATGCCACTTGCCACAACCAGAAGCCGGCGACCAGGTCCTTGGGCCCGGGGAAGGGTCCCTCGATCACGGTCCGCTTCTCTCCCTCGAACCGGACGCGTACGCCCTCCGAGCTCGGGTGAAGCCCCTCTCCCGCAAGCATCACGCCGGCGTTCACCAACTCTTCGTTGAACTTGCCCATCTCGGCGAACAGCTTCTCGTCGCCAAGGTCGCCCGTCTCTGTCGTCTCGTCGGACTTGACCAGGATCATGACTCGCATGGTGGTGTCTCCTCTGTGTGCTGACTGCCCGTTCGGGGCCCGGCGCCGGCCGTTCCCGACCGGCTGACCTTCATTGTGTGTACCCGCGGCACTCCGCGGTCCTCACCCGTGAGCCGTTGGGATTCCTGAGTTCCGTCCTCGCCGATGTAAAGCCCGCTTGACATCGACTTGCACGCGACCTATCATCGTGTCAAGCACGCCTTACATGGGAGGAGCTGTGGACAATCGGGTGAAGGAGCTGAGGACGGCGGCGGGCCTGCGCCAGGAAGACCTGGCCCGCCGCGTCGCCGTCAGCCGGCAGACGATCATCTCAATCGAGACCGGCCGCTACAACCCCTCGCTGGAGCTGGCCTGGCGGCTGTCGCGAGCGCTCGGAGTCCAGATCGAGGACCTGTTCCTGTTCAAGGAGGCTGACTGACATGCGCACCGCCCGCACAACCATGCTCTTCGCCGCCGTCTTGGCGCTGCCCTACCTTGCCGTCGGCCTGTTCTCCGACGGCAAGTACGCCTCAAAGCTGATCGGTGGTGGCGTCATCGTGCTGGTGGTGGCCGGCGTCGCGTCTGTCTTCATGGCGTGGCGCGGCAAGAGATTCGACGAAGCTCAGGACGAACGCGAGATCCTCCTGACCAGCAACGCGATGCGTTTCTCCTTCGTCGTGATGGCCGTCGCGGTGCAGGTCTACTGGGCACTGCAGTTCGCGCGTCTTGGGAACGCCGGCGACAGCTCGTTCTGGTTGCTCGTGGCGCTTTGGGGCTCGTTCGTGGTCGGATACGTCTACAACAGGATCCGTCACTAGACCTTCCCGAGATCACGCTCCGGATTCGGCCGCCCGACCAGCTGCCGCCGGCATCCTTCCGCGCCGGCCGTTGGCCGGCCGTCGCGAATCGCACGGTTCGGCTGCTCACCGGCTCCCCAGGAGCTCCTCGAGGCGGTCGAGGCTCTCCGACCAGCCGTCTTCCATGCCCATGTTCACCATCGCGTCGCGCAGTGGGACCGAGTCGAAGAGAGCGCGAATCATGAGCCTGGTCATCCCGTCGTGCGCGTCGAAGGTCACGGTGTTGGGCGCCTCCCGCGCGAGCTCGCTCTCGCCTGCGTGGAGCCTTTTCAGCATGTGGTGCCACTCGGCAAGGTGTTCGTCCCACGCGTCGGTGAGCACCAGCCGCTCGGGCTCGGCGGTCGACGACGCACCTGGCACCGGCAGACAGCGCGGCCGTACCCCAACAACGGCCACCCGCGCTCATCTCTACGAGCAACGTGCTACTATGACCGCGCGCCGCGATTCCGCTCCCCGGGGGGCTCAATGAGGCTCCGCTCCGTCTTAGCCACTTTCGCTGCCGTCCTGGTCCTGGCGATTGCACCAGCGACCGCGTCGGCGAGCACCCCCATCGCGTTCGAGGCCGGCCCCAACTACACCGTCGGCACCAGTTTCCCCGGACCGCTGGCGCTGGGCGATTTCACCGGTGACGACATCACCGACGTGGTGCTCTGCCGTACCCTGATGGCGGGAGGGGCGGCCGGCGCCTTCGCGCCGGCCGCCCCCCTCCCTGGCAACCTGCCCTACAACGCCGCCAGCGCCGACTTCAACGAGGACGGCAAGCCCGATATCGCCGGCTCCACCTGGACTCCCGAGACCCAGTACGTGCTCACAATCGCGCTCGGCGACGGCGCCGGCCGTTTTGGCACCCCCGCCACCATCTCGCTCGGCGACACGGAGTTCACCACGCCCACCGTCGGCGACTTCAATGGCGACGCTCACGTCGACCTCGCCGTACCTACGGAGAACGCCGGCCACACGGTGGGAACGGTCGCGATGCTCCACGGCAACGGCGACGGCACCTTCGACGCCCCCGTGCACCTGTCCGTCTCGTTCGTCCCCGACGTCTGGGGTCCCGCGGCGCTCACCGGCGACTTCAACGGCGACGGCAAGCTCGACCTCATCTTCGGCCCCTCGGTGCTGATGCTGGGCGACGGGGCCGGCGGATTCGCCACACCGATCTTCCTCGACATCGGAGGGCGAGAGCCGGGCGACTACTTCGGTCCGGTGGCGGTCGCCGATCTCGACGACGACGGCTGCGACGACATCGTCAGCGCCGGTGGCTACTGGCCGTCCGGTGGCAGCGACCACGCCGCCGTGTTCACAGCCCTGTCCGACGGCGCCGGAGGGTTCCAGCCGGCGACACGACATCTGCTCGAGGGCTCATCGACGATCACCATCGCCGCCGCCGACTTCAGCGGCGAGGGTGTCCCCGACGTGGCCGTGTCAGTGACGTCCCCGAGCGCCGTGTGGTTCCTGCGCGGAAACGGACGCGGCGGGCTGACCTCTCCGACCAGCGTGACCCCCAGCGATGGCGTCGCGGTCCGGCGCATGGCGATCCACGACGCCGACGACGATGGGCGCGACGACGTCGTATGCGGGTGCTATCCGAACTACTTCCCGGCCGAATCGTCGCTGGCGGTGCTCTTCAACCGGACCGGTCCCTCGATGACCGTCAACGGCGACGACATCGGCTGCAAGCTCCCAGACGTGACGCTGAACTCGTCCGTGCGAAGTGTGACTGAGATGCGCTTCCGCAACGCCGGCGGCACTTGGAGTGCCCGGCTGCCGTTCGCGGCCGCCGCCGACTGGACGCTGCCGGGCGGTGACGGCCCCAAGACTGTCGAGGCCGAGTATCGCGACGCCGGGGGGGCCGTCACCGCCCTCTCAGACGACATCATCCTCGACACGGTGACCCCCGAGACGACCGACGACGCCCCGGCCGTGGCATGGCTCCGCGAGGCGACGACCATCACCTTCACCGCATCCGATCCGACGTCGGGCGTCGCGCGGACGCAGTGCAAGCTCGACGACGGACCCTGGCGCATCGCCGACTCGATCACGTTGTCCTCGTCACAAGAGGGCCCACACACGATCCTCTATCGTTCGACCGACAACGCCGGCAACGTCGAAGGGGCACACACGATCACGATCGGGTTTGACTATCAGCCGCCGACCACCAACCTCAAGGTCGGCGACGAGTACTACGTTCCGTGGCCGAACACCTGGCACAAGGCGGATCTGACGCTGACGTTCTGGGGTCAGGACTTCGGCTCTGGCACTGCGACCACGTACCACAAGGTCGACTCGGGCGCCTGGAGTGACGGCCCGAGCGTGACCATCCCGGCCCCCGCGGACGGCTCCAACGACGGCGTCCACACGCTGTACTACTACTCGGTCGACGTGAGCGGACTTATCGAGGAAACGCGCACGATAGCCATCCGGATAGACACGACACCGCCTGCGGCCCCCACCATCACCGACCCCTATGCCGGTGGTTGGCACCGCTCTCCCGCACAGCTCGACGTGGCCGCCACAGACGCCACTTCCGGCGTGTGGTACTACCTGTACCAGCTCGACGGGGGCGAATGGACGGGCTGCGGGACGCTGATCCCGGTGCCGACTGCCGGCCACCACACGATCGTCGCGCGGGCGGTCGACTACGGCGGCAATCAGAGTGCGAGCTGCGCGCCGTTCGAGTGCGACCTGCTGCTCGACGGAACGCCCCCGACCATGACCGTGATAGGTGCCGACGACGCCTGGCACGACAGCGACGTGAACCTCGAGATCCAGGCCACCGACAGCGAATCGGGCGTGGGGGCGGTCATGTACGAGATCGACCCGTCACCGTGGACCCACGACTTCACGTGGGGCGACACGCTCACCGTCGCGGCTCTGGCCGATCACTCCAACGACGGTGTCCACACGGTCGCCTACCAGTCCGTGGACAACGTGCAGAACTGGAGCGCCATCGAATCGGTCGACGTCAAGATCGACACCGGACCACCGGTGACGACCGTCTCGGGAGACGGTTGGCACAACGGTCCCGCCCAGCTCACGTTCACCGCCCACGACGCCGGCGTCGGCGTCGACTACACCGAGTACCAGGTCGACGGCGGAGCCTGGCAGAGGGGAACCAAGGTGGACTTCACCGACGACGGAGCCAGCGGCAGGCAATGGACGGTCCGCTACCGGGCGGTCGACCTGGCCGGACACGTCGAGGACCCCAACATGACGACGGTCGGCATGGACCACACGCCTCCGGTCACCTCGGTGACCGGCGCCGACGACCTGTGGCACTGCTTGCCGGTGACGCTCGCGTTCACGGCGACCGACAGCGTATGTCCCGTCGACCACGTCGAGTACCGGGTCGATGACGGCCCCTGGGTGGTCGACGACGAAGTGACGATCGAGGCGCCGACCGACCGCAGCAACGACGGCGTGCACAACATCGACTACCGTGCCGTCGACGCCGCCGGGAACGTCGAGGCGCCCAAGACGGTGCAGGTCAGGATCGACTGCTGCGCCCCCGGCACCAGCGCCGACGGCGTCACCGACGCCTGGCAGAACCAGCCCGTCGAGGTCCACTTCGTGACCGACGCCGACGCGTCGGGCATCGCCCACACCGACTTCCAGGTCGACGCCGGGGGCTGGCAGACGGGCAGCGAGACCACCGTCTCGGGCGCCGGCGAGCACTCGCTCGATTTCTGCAGCGTTGACAACGCCGGCAACGTCGAGCCCACGCACACGATCCCGGTGCGCATCGACACCAGTCGGCCGTGCTCGACAATCGCGTCGCGCATCGTCGTCAAGCGGGGAACCAAGGCCACCATCCGCTTCAGGGTCACCGATGCGGCGCCGACCTGCGGTCACGCCCGCGTATGGGTGAAGGTCTCCACGCTCGGCGGCCGGCGTCTCATGTGGGTCGCCAAGGACATACGGCCGGTCAACTGTCCCGACTCCGTCTCCGTCCGCATCACCTTGAAGAAGGGCCGCTACGTGTGCCGCATCGTTCCTCAGGACGTGGCCGGCAACAAGGCCGCGAGCGTCGGAAGGGCGGCGCTGGTAGTCAGGTAGGCGACGCCGACGGACCGCTCCGCCGCCGCCGTTGGCGGCGCGCGTCGAGGTCAGAGCGGCCAGAAGGGGAACCCACACATGATGTATGTCGAAGACACCAGATGGGGACGACGGTCGCCTGGCGAATGGGGGAGCCCACTGCGTGGAGGTGGCCGAGTAGGGCGCTCCATCAACCGTGGCGCACTCGTGTTCATGTGCGTCCTCGGAGTCTTCCTCCTCATCTCACCCGTCGCGTCCGCGGCGCTCAGGTCGGGAGCCGGAGGCTGGTTCCTGGTCGACCCCGAAATTCCCCCCATGGCGAGTACGCACTTCGTGTCGCCGGACACCGGATGGAACGTCGGCTTCGGAGGGACCGTGCTGCATACCGTCGACGGAGGCGCGACCTGGGCGCAGCAGAACTCGGGCACCGGCGCCGACCTGAAGTGTGCCGTGTTCGTCGACGAGGCCATCGGCTGGGTCGGCGGTACCGGCGGGGCAGTCATCCACACCACCGACGGCGGCGCCACATGGCAGGTCGAGCCGACCGGGACCACAGCCGACATCCTGTCGTTGGGCAGGTCCGGGAGCGGCACCCTCTGGGCCTCCGGCTCGGCCGGCTGTGCGCTTCGCTCCAGCGACGATGGCGCCACGTGGGACGTGCTCGACACGGGAACGACGGTTGACCTGGCTGATGTTGCCTGCGCGGGCA
>Ga0315282_10007616_pt1 | contig 17737 bp, 8 predicted proteins | sample YL17G07_20_MG_FD_203693 | JGI IMG/M metagenome (GOLD analysis project Ga0315282, IMG submission 203693) | Sediment microbial communities from Yellowstone Lake, YNP, Wyoming, USA - YL17G07_20 | ecosystem: Environmental > Aquatic > Freshwater > Lake > Sediment | place: USA: Wyoming | collected... | reverse complement strand
GAACGTAGGAACCTTGCCCGCGTCCGGCCAGAGAGCGTTAGTGCCGTGGACCGGGGTTACAGAGAGATTGGTTATGTCTCCCTTGCGAAGCATCAGTTCCTTCGGAGCAAGGATGATGCTTGGGCACATGGGGCTCTTGCCCTCAAGCCTCCAGTAGACTACTCCAAGGGTGGAAGCGGTCTTCTTTATCGCCTTCCACTGGGAGGCCGTAGGCGACCAAGCATATTTGCCCACTTTGATGGGGAATTTAAGGTGCTTGTTTGAGAAAGCAATGGAGCCGCTGAACGCAATGAATGCCTGCCTTACATCCTTGCCCCTTGTGATGACAAGCTGCGGCGGCAGGCTGGGAGGCGTCACTATAAAGTCACTTTCTCCCTGGTAGGAGAGCCCCATATACGTCGCCTGTCCCTGTTCGACGTTGGAGAGGGGCGACGGGTTGCCTGCCGCATCAACGACCTTCACCGCCCCGTAGACCGTCCCCTCAAGGTCTCCCGTGCCAAATACGGTCTCAACGAACTTCCCCGGCGCCGCAGGCGCGGGAAGGGCCCCGACTTTGGGGCAGGACTGGAAATTCGATTCCGTGATAACCGAAGAGCTATACCGCAGGTCGGATGTATCCGCCCAACCGCTCAGGTTGTCGTAGCCGTCATTGGCGCTTTCCATCCACTTGGCATGAAGCTTTCCGCCGTCGACACGGCCAAGGATGCAAACCTTCGGGATATCCGTCTGGTAGCAACCGGCTGCGGGATTGTACACCGCCGTTGCAGTGAGTCTGACGTAACGGTACTCATCGGGATCAAACTGCCAGACGTTGGCGCCTTTGACCGCGCGATAGTCCATGTGGGAACTAATCGTCCTCCAATCGCTGCCGTCAGCGGATACCTCGATGGTGAAGCGCCTTGGAAAGAGTCTTGTAGCCTCAGGAGTGAGAGCTACGCCGCCGATGGTCGTGAGGCTGCCGAGGTCAAAGCTCTTGACCTCATCCATAGGGGCGGGTCTTCCGGAGGTCTGCCAGGAAGACGTTAGGATAGTCTCCATATCCGTTGTGGGCACAAGACTCAGCGTGAAGACACGTCCGGGAGGCGTGCCGTCGGTGACCTCGACTGTTGTCGAAGCGGTGTTAAGGCTCACATGTCCCGCCGAATCCCACGCTCTCGCCGTGATAGTTCTCGATCCGTCTATGACTCTCCAAGTGGACGTGTCAATGACGGCGGTAGCCGTCTCCAGCATGGAGTTGTAGCTTCCGTCGCTTGCGGTCATCGGGTACCAGGCGCTGCTAACCGTCCCGGTTGTCACACGGTACTCGAGTGACGCTATCCTGCGGCCGCCGTCGCGCTTGCCGTCACCGGTGCATGTGACAACGAGGGATTCGTCAATCTTCTCCCTGATCGTACTGGGCACCGCAGCGACCGCGGAAACAAGCGGCCCGCCAATGTCCTCGTAGGCCACGACGACCGAGAGGGCTTTCCGGGTGGTCTTTCGAACCGAATCCACAACTACGGCCGTGAGTGGGAAGGTGCCGACGACGGTAGGCGTTCCGCTTATCGCCACGGCGTAGCTGTTGAACCTCAGGCCGTCCGGAAGCGCCCCGGATATGTCCCATGAGAACGGGCCGTAATCGCCAGAGCATACAAGGTGCGTCGAATAGCCCTTGTTAAGAGTAGCCGTGGGCAGCGATGCTGTCACGATGACAGGGGGCTTCGTATCAACAATCGTCAGCGAGAGAGCTTTGCGATCCGTCTTGCCGAAAGAATCCCTTGCCTCTGCCATAAAGGGGAAAGTGCCTGGCGTGTAAGGCGTCCCCGCTATCGAGCCGCTCCCGCCGTCGAGAGATAACCCCGATGGAAGGCTGCCGGAGACAATGCTCCAGGCGAAAGGAGGGAATTCGCCGGAGCAGGAAAGCGTTGCGCTGTAAGGCAGCATGGCCGTGCCTTCAGGCAGAGACTCCGTGCCGATGACCGGAGGCTTTGTGTCCACTACGATCGAAAACCCGCGGCTCGCCGTCTGCCTGTCCTGGCTGGCCACCCGAACCGTGAAGTCGTATGTTCCGACTGTCGTAGGCTCGCCGGATATCTCGCCGGAGTGGTAGAGGCTAAGGCCCGGAGGCAAGGCCCCGTCAGCCACTGTCCACACGTACGGTGTGAGTCCGTTCCTCGCGCTGAGAGTCTCAGCGTACTCGTGTCCAACGAATCCCTGAGGCAGGGACTCTGTGACGATCTTGAGCACCGTCTTGAAAGCCACTTTGACGGCAGTGATGTCTAGGTCCGGCGTTGTGTGGGGCAATATCTGTGGAAAGAGATTGCCGCCGAAAGTATGCCCCACAAAGCAGGCGTTGCCTGTGGAATCGAGCGTAATCAGACGACCTTCGTCGTCATCATTTCCGCCAACATAGCTCGCGCATTCTATGTTCCCCTCTGAAGACAGTCTGGCTATGAATGCGTCGCCCCCGCCGGAGATCCTGTTCCCGCCGTACCTCATCTGGAACCCGCCGCTGACAGGAAAGTCGGATGAATTCGTGAATCCTACCGCTATCACGGCGCCGGATGCCGTCGTCCTGACCCCACAGGCCCTGTCAGAACCCCTGCCGTCCAGGTAGGTGCCCCACATGAATTGGCCGCCAAATGAATATCTCGCAATGTACGGGTGGTATTGACCGGCGCCAGACCTCCGCAGCGCAGGATAGTTGGGATTCTCACTATTGATGGCGACAAGAACGTTGCCGGACGGATCAAGGTCAACATAACCCTCTTCCGCCCAGGCCATGGTGGTGTCGGGGTTATACCCGTCGAAGGATTCTGCAAGACTGGACCGCCACAGAACCTGCCCTTCAGAGGATATGCTCGCAAAGCTCGCATCCAGTTTCGCGGCAAGGGGCGGCCACGAGCTGAAGCCAAGAACCACGTCTCCCGTGGAGTCAATCGCGAAACCATCCGGACGCCCCGGTCCCAAGTACCAATGAGAGTAACTGGTGCCGTCATAGGCGTAGTGCGAGAAGAGGACTTTGTCATCGCTCCCCTCAAGGTATCTCGACCAGATGATGCTGCCGGCGTCCGTTCCGTTCCCAACAAGCTTTGCTACGAAGATGTCGACCCCGGGCGCGCTGCCTCCCTTGGTTGTCACAAGCGAGCCGGCAATCGGAAAATCATCCGAATAGGTCTGGCCCGCCATAATGAGATTGCCGTCTTTGTCTGCCCCGATATCTGTAGGCCAGTCCCCTTGCCCGCCGCCGAAGACCTCGGACCATAGGAGTTCGCCCGATGGCGAGAGGGCCGCAACGAAGACGTCGCTGCTGCCGCTGTGGGGGCCGTTCATGGTCCTCGTGACCGGAAAATCCGCGGACTGCGTTTCCCCCACCGCGATGAGGTTGCCCGCCGCGTCCAGCGTCATGGCGTGAATGCGGTCGAAATCCGCACCTCCCATCTGCATTTTCCAGATGATATGACCGGAGGGATCCAGCTTCGCGACGACCGCGTCCATGTGAGTATAATTCTCTTTGTACGCCCCCGAATCGGAAGTTGTCCCGCCTACGTAGATGTTGCCGGCGCTGTCGCAGAGCAGATGGCAGGTGGAGTCCCAGACCCCGCCCGCGCCGATGAACGTTGACCAGACATGCGCGCCTGAAGACGACAGCTTCGTCACGAAAATCTCGGACCCCCAATACTCATAAAACGTGGTTCCGTCCGTCACATGGTAGTTGCGCGCCTCGGTGACTCCCGTGAGGATCAGATTGCCCTCATTGTCCGTAACCGCCTCGTCGCAGATGTCCAAGCCGGTCCCGCCGCACCTCAGGCCCCATTCACACACCATGCTTTCATCAGGGCCGTCGGCTTTCACGATTATCGCTGTGGCAAGTAACATCGCTATCGGCAGCGCCAACATCAGTGCGATTCCTGCCATTTTCGCTAACGAGAGTTTCAGCAACATGTCCGGTCCTCCTGGATCATCTGACGTAGAACCCGCCGGTACCTCGCTTCAAGGCAGACCCCGCACTCCACGGCCGGAGGCAGCCTGTTTGACGTCGATGTTCTGACGCAGAGGGATAGAAAAGGGACCGTGGATTTTTCATTTTCTTAATGCCACCGGGGCCCGCGCGCGCGGGCCCCGGTGTAGTGCTCTATGCGCCTTGTGCGCCTAACCCTATGGCGTGAGCGTCTTTACGTCGCCATACCCGATAAACGCCTTGTCGCCGTCCTCGCCGCGCACGCGGTAGTAGAGCGTTGTCGTGCCGTTGCGCGTGGCAAGGGCTTTGATCCGGGTGACTTCCTTGGCCGTGAAACTGCGGGAAGTCGCGCTCGTGGAGGCGGCGGGGACCTTGAGCGTCTTTGAAGCATTGCCGCTGAAGTCCGGCAGTACCGAGAACTGAAGGCTCGTGGTCACCATCCCCTGCCCCGTGTACGGCCAGGAGACCGCGGGCGCCGTCGAGTTGAGGTCGAGATCGCCGAGCGCCCATGAGCCGGGGTCAATAACGAGCTTCTTCACGACGCTCACGATGGTAAGGGCTTTCTGAGCGTCCTTGGCCCTGACGCGCCAATATAGCGTGCCGCCGCCGGCCGTCGCGAGCTTCCTCATCTTCTTCCATTCGGATGCGCTGAGAAGCTTCGACACCTTGCCGGGGTCCGTGACTGTGAAGACGAGTGTCTTTTTCTTATTGGATATGGGTATCGCGGCGTCGGTGGAGACGTCCACGTAGAACGGCACCATTGCCGCCGCGCCGTTGGCCCATAGGAAGGTTACAGGCGCGTTCTTGTCAGGGCATATAGCGGTTACGGGTGTGCCCGATTGGCTGACAGAGAGGTCAGTGATCTTGTTCGAGTCGAAAAGGATGGTCCTCGCCGGCCCGAACGCGACTGCCGTCTTGCCAAGCATGCCTTGCAGGCGCCAGTAAAGCGTCGTGTCGCCCTGCACGACGGTCTTTATCGCCTTCCACTGCGCCGAGGTCGGCGTCCAGGAGGAGGCGGTCGGCTTGAGCGCGAACTTCACGCTTGCGTTGGTGACGCCGCTTGAGTTTGTCGTACGCTTCGAGGCGAAATCGAGGCTGCTCGAGAAACTGATGGAAACCGAGCGCGCGGCGGCTTCCCACCTGAACGCAAAGGTCGGCCGCGTCACGGCGTCCCCTTGAGTCTCGTCAGCCGGCGCAAGAGAGACGAACCCCGAAACCAGCGGCTTGACTGTTATGACGTTGGATACCGGCGACCAGTTTCCGACGTCGTCGACTGTCTTGAGCGCCATGTAGATCTCCGCGTCAGCCGAATCAACCCTGACAGTGCTCTTCTCGATCTGGGCCGGAGTCTTCGGATTGCCGAGGCCGTACACGCGCGGACAGGACAGGAAATTGTCCTCGGTGATATTGGTGGCGCTATATCTTGCGTCGTACTGGCAAGCGCGCGCCCCTGAGTATCCGTCGTTGCCGGGAGCCGTGAACGTCAGTTGCAATATCGGCCCGCCGGTCTGGCAGGCGAGCGCGTCCGCTATCCTCCAGTAGTAGTGCTTGTCACTGGCGCGGACGCCGGGGCCTGATATCCTGATGTATCGTGCATCAGTCGGTTCGAACTGCCACAGGTACTGCGCGGCGGCCTTTTTCGGAGGCTTGAGACCGAACACCTTGGTCCAGGCGGAGCCGTCCGGGGATGTCTCGGCCGTCAGTTCGCTCGGAAATAGCTTAAGCTTTTTTGCCGGAGTCAGCGTCACCGCGCCGACCGATTTCACCGCTGTGAGATCGAACGTTACATATTCTTTCTCTGACACGGTCGTACCGATGGTTTGCCACCAGGTGGCGCTGCTGCCGTCGAAAAGATTGGTGGCCGGCGTGGTGGATCCCGCCGAGGAGAAGTCGTGCGAGTTCGCCGAGTACTCGACAAACGTCCCCATCGGCGCCACGGACAGGTCCTTGACCTGTCCCGGCGGCGTAACGTCGGTCGTGCCGCGCACGGTCATGTAGTGAGCGTTGCCCCAGTTGCCTATCTGGTCTTGGGCACGGACGAAAACTCTCGTGTCCGTCGTCCAGGATGACGTATCCACAAGGGCCGTCGCGACTTCCGCCGTGGAGTCGAACGAGCCGTCCGCGGGGCTCATCGGCGCGCCGTGGCCGAGGCCCGGGTCGGCGCCGGTGAAGTACTCGAACGCATCTATCGTCGAACCGCCCCTGGTGCTGTCGTCCGCGGTAGCGGTAAGCGTCAGGGAGTTCTCGATGCCGTGGCGGATGATTGTCGGCTGGGCGGACACTGCGGTAATAAGGGGCCCCTGACTGTCGTGGTTGGCGTCGACGGTAAGCGTAATGGAGATCGAATCCGTCGCCGCCGCCGCCTGGGAGTCGCTTACCTGAACAACGAGGGGTGCAGGCCCGGGCGTTCTCGTCGTTCCGCTTATTGTCCCGGAAGCCGATTCCAGCGAGATACCCGGCGGAAGAGCGCCGGCCAGCAGCCGCCACGAGTACGGCGGTATGCCTCCGGTCGCCGCGAGCGTCTGCGAGTAGGGTACGGCCACTACCGCATGTGGCAGCGACACCGGCGTGATCGCGAGGGCCGCCCCGATGACCCGCAGGGAGAGCGCTTTCGTCGCGGTAGCCGCCGTCGATGCGCTGTCGATCACCTGAACGGTGAAATCGGCCGCCCCTGTCGCTGCGGGCGTACCGACGATTACCCCGGTTGATTCGAGTGATAACCCCGCCGGAAGCGTCCCGCCGGCGAGCGACCAGGTGTAGGGGTTCGTGCCGCCGACCGCCTGGAGCGTGGCCCTGTATGCCGTAGCCTTCACTGCCGCCGTCAGGTCGCCGGTCAGTACCTGGAAGTCGATCGGATCGATCTCTATGGAGAGCTGCTTGTAATCCACTCCGGGAGGGACATGCGAGTCCGTAACTGTGACGATGAAGCGAGAGACTCCGTATGTCGACGGCGTGCCGCTTATGATGCCCGATGTCGATTCGAGCAACAGGCCGTGCGGCAGGCCGGCATCGAGGATCTCCCAGCGATATGGCGTTACTCCCGCCGCCGCTACCAATTGCGCCGAATAGGGCTGTCCCGCCTTCCCGTCGGGCAGCGTTACAGTCGCGATCGTTACGGATCCCCCAATCACGAGGGCGTTGCTAAGCCTGGGCAGCGCATGGGCAAGCGGGAATGACCCAGCATGCCTGGCCGCCGCCGTGCCTGTCAAGGCGCCGTTCAGGACAAGATCGCCGGGCCGGGCCTGAGCACCCGCCAATATGGGCGCGCCGAGGAGCAAGCCGAGCGCGGCCGCGAAAAGGAAAATGAGACGAAAGGTGACCGGAAGGGATGTGAACGCTCTGCGCATGGAGTCTCCCGAACTTCTGCCAGGACCTCTCGTAACCTGTCTGGCATTTGAATCCCCTGACTGCCGGCAACCCACGCGGTAGCGAAATGCCCTCCTCAAACGCCACTCTGCGGGTCCGAACTGCTCCCCGGCCTACTCGGCCGGACCGCACACACATAACAGGCGGCAGTGCATGGTAGTTCCTGGATTGTCGGACTGCCACGCGGTGGACACTCCTCGAGGCGTGGAAGCTGGAATGCACTGGGAAAACGCCGACAGAGGGCCTGTCGGAACTCTCTCAGGGGCGTTCCTGGCAGTCACCCTTCTACGGCGTGAGCGTCTTTGCGTCGCTGTACGCGATAAACGCCTTGTCGCCGTCCTCGCCGCGGACGCGGTAGTAGAGCGTTGTCGCGCCGTTGCGCGTGGCAAGGGCTTTGATCCGGGTGACTTCCTTGGCCGTGAAACTGCGGGAAGTCGCGCTCGTGGAGGCGGCGGGGACCTTGAGCGTCTTTGAAGCATTGCCGCTGAAGTCCGGCAGTACCGAGAACTGCAGGCTCGTGGTCACCATCCCCTGCCCCGTGTATGGCCAGGAAACCGCTGGCGCCATCGAGTTGAGGCTAAGGTCGCCAAGCGCCCATGAGCCGGGGTCGACGATAAGCTTCTTCGCCGCGCTTACGATGGTGAGGGCCTTCTGTGCGTCTTTGGCCCTGACGCGCCAGTAAAGCGTGCCGCCGCCTGCCGTCGCGAGCTTTCTCAACTTCTTCCACTCGGCCGTGCTCAGGAGCTTCGACACCTTCGCGGGGTCCGTGACCGTGAGTGCAATCGTCTTCTTTTTGTTGGTGACGGGTATCGCGGCGTCAGTGGAGACGTCCACGTAGAACGACACCATATCAGGCGCGACGTTGGTCCACGAGAAGGTTATGGGCGCGGCCTTGTCCGGCCACACTGCGTCATCGGCACCCTTCTTGTGCGAAGGGTCGACGGCAAGACCGGTGATATCGTTCGACTCGAAAAGGATCGTCCTTGCCGGCCCGTACACCACAACGGCCTTGCCCAGGAGTCCTTCGAGCCGCCAGAAGAGCGCCCTGTCGGGCGGCACGACGGTCTTGATCGGTTTCCACTGCGACGGCGTCGGGGTCCATGAAGTAGCCGTCGATTTGACCGGAAACTTGGCGCTTGCATTCACGACGCCGTTTGAGCCCATGGTCGGTTTCGGGAAGAAGTCGAGGCTCGACGAGAAGTCCATGTGGACTGAGGCGGCCGCGGGGTCCTGCCTGAATTCGAAAGTCGGCTGCGCCGTCGCGTCGCCCTGCTCTGCGTCGTCCGGCGAGAGAGAGACGAACCCCGAGAATTCCGGTTTCACCGGCACAACGTTGGATAACGGCGACCAGTTCCCTACGTCGTCGACGGTCTTGAGAGCGATATAGATCTCGGTGTCAGTGGAATCGACCCTTACGCGGCCCTGCTCGCCCTGGCCCGGCAACTTCGGCGCGCCGAGGCCGTAAGCGCGCGGGCACGAGAGGAAATTGTCCTCAGTAATCATGGCGGTGCTGTACCTTACGTCATATTCCGTGGCGCGCGATCCCGCATCGTAGGCGTCATTGCCTGGCGCGGTAAAGGTCAGCTGGATCATCGGCCCCCCCGTTTGGCAGACCATTGCTGTGGCAATGCGCCAGTAATAGTGCCTGTCAGGGCCCTTGACCCCGGGGCCGGATATCTTGATGTATCGCGCATCGACCGGCTCAAACTGCCACCAATACTCCAATGCCGTCTTCCTTGGCGGCTTGAGCGCAAATATCCTGATCCAGGCGATCCCGTCCTCCGACGCTTCGCCCGTCAGTTCATTCGGAAACAGCTTGAGACTGCTCTCGGGGGCCAGGATCAACGCAGCAACCGTCTTCACTGTGGTAAGATCAAGGGTGAGATACTCGGTCTCCGGAACAGTCGTGCCAAGGGTCTGCCAATAGGTCGTATTGCTGCGGTCAAAGAGGTTCGTAGTGGGCGTCGTAGGCCCCGCGGAGGAGAAGTCGTGCGAACTCGCTGTATACGCTGCAAGCGTCCCCTTCGCATCCGCGGAGAGGTCCACCACCCTTCCCGGCGGCGTCACGTCGGTAGTGCAGTGCACGGTTACGTAGTAAGTGCTGCTCCAATTGCCTATGTAGTCCTGGGCGCGGAAATATATCCTCTTGTCCGTCGTCCACGAGGACGAAGACGTATCCACAGTGGCCGTGATGACTTCCGCCGTCGAGTCGAACGAGCCGTCAGCCGCGTTCATCGGCGTGCCGTGTCCGTAGCCCGGATCGGTGTCTGTAGAATTGATGGGAACAAAGTACTCGGCCGCCGTTACTGTCGAGGCGCCTCTCGCGCTGTCGTCCGCCGTCGCCGTGAGCGTCAGGGAGTTCTCGATTCCATGGCGAATGATGCGCGGCTGTATGGATATCGAGGTTAACGGTATGGTCGGCCCCTGGTTGTCGGGGTTCGCATCGACCGTGAGGCTGATGATATCGCTGTCCTTGGCCGCGGGAGATTTGGAATCGCTCACCTGCATGACGAAACCCCAGTGGCCGACTCCTCTGGTTGACCCGCTGATGGTGCCGGAAGTGGATTCCAGCGTTATCCCCGGCGGCAGGCTCCCCGCCAGAATCTTCCACGCGTACGGCGGCACGCCGCCCGTCGCGGCGAGCGTATGCGAGTAGGGCACAACCGCTACCGCATGGGGCAAGGACGCCGTCGTGATCGCCAGAGGCGATGCGACAACAACCAGCGAGAGTGGCTGTGTAGCGGTTACAGGCGCGCTATCGACCGCCCGGACAGTGAAACCGGACGTTCCCGTGGCGGTTGGCGTACCGACTATGACGTCGGTTGATTCAAGTGAAAGTCCCGCCGGCAGCGCCCCCCCAGCAAGCGACCACGCGTACGGCTCCGTGCCGCCGCCCGCCACGAGCGTCGCCGCAAATGCAGTGTCCTTAATGGCTTCCGGCAATCCGGCGGTCAGGATCGCAAACTCTGCTGGGTTGATCTGGATGGACAGCCGTTTGTAGTCTTGGTACGGAGGGACGTGCGAGTCGGTGACCACGATGACGAAGTCCGATATACCGTACGCCGCAGGTGTGCCAGCTATCACGCCGGACGTGGACTCGAGCGTCAACCCGCCGGGCAGACTGCCATCGACGACCGTCCAGGTATATGGCGTAACTCCTGCCGTGGACTCTATTCGCGCCGAGTAAGCTTGACCGACCTTCCCATTAGCAAGCGATGTGGTCGTGATAGTGACCGTGCTGTACGACGCCGATGCGTTCCTTATCCGCGGCATGGCAAAGGCGAGCAGCCGCTGCGCGAGGTTTGCCCCTGCCGGCGCGTTCATCGAAGCCCCTCTGAGCGCGAGGTCGGCTGGGCGAGCCTGAGCGCTGACCAGCACCGGGGCTACGATGAGCAGGCCTACAGCCGCGAGAGTGCAAACAATGAAACGGAATGCTGCCGAACGTGATGTGAACGCTCCTGACATGGAGATCTCCCTGAGTTCCGGGCAGAGTTTCCACTGTCTGCCTCCAATCATACTTTATACACTGACGGCGCTTCGCGCGACAGCGAAAAACCGGCTGAAATCGCTCCCGGCGACAGATAGGCTGCACCCCCGCAGGAAGCGCACGCGCTCGAGTTTGCTGCCTTTATCGGCTTATACAGACGACAAACGCAAAAGTGAAGCCGTTCCTTGTGGGCGATTTCGCCATATAGTGAGCCCCCACCATAACTTAGGGCGGGAGGAGGGCAGGATCAGCGCGATTTCGGCAGCACCCGGCCAAGGGATTTTTGACAGCTTCATGCCGGCGGGGTATATTCTTCAAGAGGCTGGAATGAGGGCCTCATAGGGGGCGTATATGGGTAAATCTGCACCCGAGCGCCGTGATTTGTATTCTCGCACTCAGGTTGTCGCAATCATCCTCCTCGTCGCAGTTCTCACCATCGGATTAGGCCTCACCAAGCAGCGCACAGCTACAGGCGTCACCATCACGCACGGCGATTCCGGCGATTACAGGTTTCGCGTCGATGTGAACGCCGCTTCGTGGGAGGAGCTTGCCCTTCTGCCCGGCCTCGGCCCGAAGAAAGCCCAGGCAATAGTCGCGCATAGAGAAGCGTTCGGCCGGTTTGCATCCGCGGAAGATCTGGCGGAAGCGCCCGGGATCGGAAAGAAGACGGCAGCGGATGTCGCGCAGTATACCACTTTCGGGACACAGTGAAGAGACGACGCACAATACTTAAGGTATTGCTTACCTCGGTGCCGGTGGCAACCGCGGGGATAGGATTCTCCCTGCTCTACGTAACGGTCACCGCAGGCATACCGAGCCCGCTCCAATACACAATCGCTCTCGCCAGTCTTGCGCTGCTCCTGTCGTTGGAGGCATTTGGCCTGCTATACCTATATATGGATGCGAGGCCGCGGCTCAAGCAACTCGGCAGGGAGCGCGACTTCCTGCAGAGGCGCGCCAAGTTCCTCGAAGGGCGCTTGACTCTGCTGGAGGAGGACGTAGAAGTGCTGGCCGCCATGAGGCAGGTCCAGCGCGCTGCGGCCGCGCATGACGGGCTCGATCGCGTGCTCGAGGAAACGCTCAGGATCGTGCAGGAGCTCGTATCCGCGGAGTGGGTGAGCGTGTTTATCTATGACGACAAGGCGCACATGCTTATTCCGGCGGCGCACAGGAGGGGCAAGGCGAACTTCCTCGGCAAGAAGATCCCGCCGGCGCTCATTGACGACACGAACGTCAATGAAGCGTTTGAGCACGGCTCGGTGATTAAGGCCGTCGAGGACGACCGGCTGCAGGCGGCGATCCCGGCGCTCACCGCGGGGCAGAAGCTCGGGGTCGTAGCGGTATCCGCGCCGCTATCGGGCACGCCGGAGGAGAAGAATCAGCGCGTGGAGGTGTTCGAAACCGCGCTTAAGGACGTAGCCGAGCACATAGCATACGCGCTCCGCGCGCTGACGCTGCAGGCGCGCGCGTACGAGGATGACCTTACGGGGCTGGGCAACCGCGGGCTTTTCGACGAGCGCCTCGGCGAGCTCATTGCGCTCGCGCTGCGCAAGAACCAGTCGCTGTCGCTCATCCTTGTGGACCTCGACCACTTCAAGAACGTCAACGACACGTACGGCCATCAGATGGGCGACCGGGTGCTTCGCGAGGTGGCGCGCCTCCTCATAAAGAACCTGCGCCGCTACGACACGGGTTACAGGTACGGCGGCGAGGAGCTGGCGCTCTTGCTGCCCCAGACCGATATCGTGGGCGCGGTGAGACTGGCCGAAAGGATCCGCATCAAGCTCGAAAGAAGGACTTTCGCCGGCGGGAAGTTCCGCGTAACCGGGTCCTTCGGGGTCGCCTCCATCGGCGGCAGCGTCCTCACCCAGGAAGCGCTCATCGCCGCCGCCGACGCCCAGGTCTACAAGGCCAAAGACCTCGGCCGCAACCGCGTCGAACCCACCTCGCCTCTTGCCGCAAAGAGACAGTAGGTTGCCGCCGGTAGTTGCGGTGCCTCACAAAGAGCATCTCTCATCGCTCGTGAATGACAACGCCACGCGCGCTCAATGCCTGGCGGAACGCCTCCCATGGAACGTCACGGACGGGGGACACAAGCCCCGCGCCGCGGATCGTTCCGTCGGCGATCATCTGCGCGCCGATGCTGGCGGTAAAGCCTACCGTACGGCTCATGGCGCTGAAGCCGGTTTGGAGGTCCCGGCGGTCGACGACCTCAAAGATAACGCGCTTCTCACGGCCGTCCTTCGTGCCCCTCACGTCCACGCGCAGAAACGCGACGTCTCTCTCGTTGTCGCGATACTGGAGTTGCGGCGTAAGAAGCGCTGCGAGGAATCGCCGCGGACTCACCCGCGCGCCATCGACCTCGATGGGCTCTTCATCGAGAAAATGCAGGTCCACGAGTTTCTTCCAAAACGCCGAGTGCCCCGGCCACCGGCACGTGTAGCGACCCATCTCTTTGATCGCTGACGCATCGGGCAGATACGGGATGTACTGAAGGGCATCCCCGTTCGGGAACGCCTCCAGCGTACCGACTCCGTCGACCTCCATGGAGCGGACGCCGGCCGGCGCGAATTGTTCGGTCGCCGGAATCTCCACGGCCTTGCCGTCGTGCATCATCCGCGCCGGGCGCAGGTAGGAGCGCAGCACGCCTTCAAACGTCCAGGCGATCTTGTACTTCAGCGGATTGTCCGCGGCGGAGGGTTCGGGAAACCCCGCACCGTAGGAATAGACCTCCGTGACCTTGTCAAAGCGCTTTATTGCCTCGCCCAGCATCACGAGGTCTATGCCGGGGTCCATGCCGAACTCGGGAAGGATGGTAACTCCTTTGGCTGCCGCCTCATCCGCAAGCGCGGCAACCTCAGGCATCACGTAGAACGTGTTGACCAGATGCACTTTATGGCGAACCGCCGAGCGCGCGACGGCGCCGATGAACGGCACCGGCAAGAGGTCAATCGCCACGTCGGGCCGGAGCGCCATGAGACGATCGATCGACGCACTGTCCGACGCATTGACCTCGGCGCAAGTGACGTTTCCGTATCCTCTGGGCGCAACGTATTGCTCCAAAGCCGCACGGTCGCGGTCCGCGGCAATGACAGAGGATACCGACGGACTTGATGCGAGGTCGTGAAGCGCGGCCTTGCCCTGCATGCCTACGCCGAGAAGAAGCACTTTCACTCTTCGCACTCCTTTCCATCCCGTTCCCTGCTGCAGCAGGATGACCGCCGCGCCGCAGCCGCTTGGGGCCCCTATGTGCAGACAGGACCGTATTGCCCGAATAGACAAAAACAGACAAAGCCCAACTCAGTATAATAGCTGACTCGGCACGCAGGAATCCCATTGCTTTCCTCGACACCTGATGGAGGGCGGTAAGATGCGATCTGCGACCCTATTCGTGTGCTTCGCTGTGCTTCTTGTTCTTCAGACCGCTCCGTGGGCAAACGCCGTCTCGCGCGAAGACGTAATCGACCAACTCCGCGCGAACGTCGACAGCACCGCCGCTTACGAGATGGGAAACGAGACGGAACTCGTCATCTCGAGCAACAAGACGACCTGCCTCCAATGTTCGGACAACGACTGCGGCGTAAAGGAGGTGCTCGTCGGACGGCTCAGCATGCCCGGCGACATCCTGTTTGTCTTCGGGATACTCCAGGACGGCGAAAGCGGGGGCGGCGGCACCGAGGTAACGAGATGCAGGGGCGCGATACGGCAGGTGTGCCGGACGCACTGCCTCTACGTGGCCAAGTGGCAGGCCGACGGCGACAAGGTCACGGTCAAACTCCGCCTTGAGACCGACGTTGCAACGAACAGATCGCTGGTGGAGCAGTATGCCTCGGCGAGCGGCTTTGCCGTTTACATTCCGTTTCGGGAAATCCTGGTGGGCGATACCGAGGTGCCGGTCGCCGAAGCGCGTCTCGCGGGTTTCATCCGGCTCTGGAGCGAGGTCAAGTACAACTTCGCGTATTTCGACAAGATTCCAGATCCTGACTGGGACAAGGCCCTGATCGAATATCTGCCGCAGGTGCAGAACGCGCAATCAACTCTCGAGTACTTCCGGGTGCTGCAGAAGTGCCTCGCGAGCCTGCATGACGGACACACGGGCATGCAGGTGGACCTGGCGGGCGATGCCGAAGGGCCGCCGATATTGGTCCTGCCGATTGAGGGAAAGGCGGTTGTTGTGAAGATGACCGAGACGCCGGAGATAACCGCGGCAGGCGTCAAAGTGGGAGACGAGGTCGTAAGCGTTGACGGCAGAGCCGTGTCCGAGATACTCGCGAAGGACATTTACCCCTACATCTCGGCGTCGACGTCTCAGGCGCGCGACCTCGACTCCTACCCGCAGATACTTTTCGGCCCGAAGGGAAGCGTCGCGACACTGGTGCTTCGCGACGGCGATGGCACCGAGAGAACCGTCAAGGTCGTGCGGGACTCGCATGGCGCTGGCGTTCCTCCACTCTATTCGCCGAGCAGGTTCGAAGAGCGAGACCTCGCTGATGAAATCACTTATGTCGCGCTGCGCTCGTTCGGCTCGAACGAGATCATCGGCGAGTTCGACAGGGTGTTCGGGAAGATATCGAAGTCCAAAGGACTCATTATCGACGTAAGAGGCAACGGCGGCGGCAGCAGCGGCATAGGCAGCTCCATTTCCGGATATCTCACCGACAAGGAGCTTAGAGGCGACCACATCAGCACGCGCCAGTATCGCCCGGCTTTCCGCGCGTGGGGCCGTATCGAAACATGGTATTCGAGCGAGATCGACCCCGTGGAGCCAGTTAAGGGGAGAAGGCCGTTCCTCGGACCCGTGGTCGTTCTGACGGACGCCGCGACGGGCAGCGCCGCCGAGGATTTCCTTGTCGCGCTCCACTTTGCAAAGAGAGTCACCCTGGTAGGCGAGAAGACCGCCGGGAGCACGGGCCAGCCGCTCATGGTCGATCTGCCGGAAGGCGGCCGGGCGAGGATATGCACGCTTCGCTGCACGTATCCCGACGGCAAGGAATTCGTGGGCGTCGGGGTGATACCCGATATCGAGGTTCATCCCACGATCAAGGACCTGGTCTCGGGTCGCGACGCTGTGCTCGAAAAGAGCATCGAGGTTATCAGGGGCATGACGGTTGATTCAACGGGAACAAAGCAGCGTTAGCGAGGAAACAGGCTCGCATAATGGATAACAGCGGTTGGATAAGGGTGACGCTTGCCCACGAGGCGGGGCACGTGCCCTACAACTTCACATTCTCGCCGCCCGCTCGGCGAGTCCTGGAGGAATACTACGGGACGCGCCATCTCGAGCAGGCGCTGGACTTCCCGATTCGCATGGCGGCGCCGATCAATAAGAAGCCGCTCTACGCGTCCCCGAGCGAATTCGGCCCCGCCATCACGGACGAGTTCGGCGTTGTCTGGAATACAAGCGACGTGGACCGCGGCGCCCCTATCGGACCCTGCCTCGCGGAGCCCAACCTCTCGTCATATAAGTGGCCGGACCCCTTCGCCGAGGAGCGGTATGCCGGGTTGCCTGAGATATGCGAGAGGTTCGCGAGCGATTACCGGATCATGTGGGTCGGCGATCTCTGGGAGCGCGCGACGTTCATGAGGGGCATGGAGCATCTCTTGCTCGACGTGGCGCTCAATCGCGCGTTCGTGGAGGAGCTTCTGGAGGGGCTCACCGAATACATCCTGAAGACATTCAACGTGCTTGCCGAAAGGTGCGCATTCGAGTGCATCGCGGTAAGCGACGACTACGGGACGCAGAAGGGGCTTCTCATATCGCCCGACGACTGGCGTGCGCTCGTGAAGCCGCGCCTGGCGAGGATCTACTCCGCTGCGAAAAGCCGCGGTTTCGCGGTCATGCACCATTCCTGCGGGAGCATCCTGCCGATCATCCCGGACATGATTGACATCGGCCTCGACATCCTGCACCCGATCCAGCCGGAGGCGATGGACATATTGCACTTGAAGCGCGAGTTCGGCAGAGACATCACGCTCTGCGGCGGCATCCGGACGCAAGACCTCCTCCCCTACGGCACGCCGGATGAAGTGAGACGCGAGGTCTATCGACTGAAGCGTGAGATGGGCGCCGGCGGCGGGTATATTCTGGAGCCGGGGATAACGCTTCAGGCGGACGTACCGGTGGAAAACATGGTGGCAATGATCGAGGCAGCAAGGGAAAGATAGGCCGAGACCAGTCCTGTGAAAGCGGCGGGCGAGTATGTTGCTTGTCGCAGAGCGGATATTGTCGGTTTTCTTGTGAAGAGTTGAACAAAACGCCCCGCTGTCACACTCTATCTCTTGTTCGGGCAACACTGGTGAAATGATTCCGGCGGGTGGCCTTAGTCTGGAGGCTTTCTATGCGTATGCGAACCGCGGCTGTGTGGGTCCTGGCTCTTGTGCTCCTTTTGGCCGCCGATCGTGCGTGGGCGGCGGGATCGCAGAAACAAGTGCAAGCAACGAAGACGGCCACAAAGAGTCCCTCCGACAGAGGCGCGCAGGCGGGCAAGGGACAGCCTGGAGAACAGATAACCATTGACAGGGTGATCGAGCGAATGCGCAAAGACGCCGAGACAGAAAAGCCTTACCAGTTCGGCACTGATGTAAGCGTCGCAATTGCCGAAGGCAAGACTGTCATATTCAAATGCGGCAAGAACCCCTACGGAATCACCGAAGTTCTGATCGGCCCGTCCGACTTGTCACAGAAGGTGTTCAGCACCATTTTTCTTGGGAAGAGTGGAGTGATGGGTGCCAGCGTCAACCCTTTCAGTAAAGACGGAGGATATGAGGGATTGCTCCAACAGACCGCATGTCACTTTGCGGTAAAGTGGCAGTCTAGTGCTCGGTCACGGCTGGCATGATGTATTTGAGGGGTTTTTCTGCCGATAAGGGTGGAGGTAACCGAGGCAGGGAGACCCGATTATGAAGAAGAAGTATGTTGTGACGTTGACGCAAGAGGAACGAGG
>Ga0315282_10007615_pt1 | contig 17738 bp, 14 predicted proteins | sample YL17G07_20_MG_FD_203693 | JGI IMG/M metagenome (GOLD analysis project Ga0315282, IMG submission 203693) | Sediment microbial communities from Yellowstone Lake, YNP, Wyoming, USA - YL17G07_20 | ecosystem: Environmental > Aquatic > Freshwater > Lake > Sediment | place: USA: Wyoming | collected... | reverse complement strand
TTCAACATGACTAATGTAAATTTCAGGCGTCTTTTTTCTATTCGTTCCCCAATTTGAAAAAATGGAATCCCCAGGCGGCAAGGTCAACGTATAGTCCTGGCTGACACATCTCCTCGCCGTTCCGTCCATAAACGGCTCCGGTGAAAAGATCGATCAAGCGCCATGCCCTGCCCTTAATCTCCTCCCAGGGGAGCCTTACCCGTGCCTGCGCACCCCAGTCAGACAGGTTCACCACCATCAAATATCTCTCCCCGCCGCTGCGCCAGCACCAGGCAATGAGATTGAGATAGCTCTGGTTATCCGGCCAGCCGCTCCGCTCACAGAGGCGCCATTCCCCTTCTCTCAATGCCTTGTTGTTCACCGCTTTCAAGAGCCGGTGGTAGAAAGATTGAAGATCATGATCATCGGGCTCAAAAGGCTGCCGGCACAGGAAAACAGGGAGTCTGACCATGCGTCCCTCGAACTGACCCTCGTGATAGAGCTTGGCGCCCGGAAGGGTGGCGATGGTGACCGCCGCCGCACGGCCTTTTTGTGGGGAGAAAGTCGCCGCGACCCGGGACTCGTCATGGTTCTCGATGAAGCGAACCAGCCTGTCCTGGTAGGCAGGATCGGCGCAGAGGTGAAGCCGGACGCTCTCGGGAGTTTCATGCGCCAGACGATCGTACAGCTTCTTATCATAGCAGAAGTTAAATCCCTGTTGCTGGAGTTCCCACTCGAGGTCCCAGTACGCTTCCGCCATGAACATGAAATGGGGATGTTGTTTCCGAACGGCTTGGATTACCTCCGGCCAGTACTCCGTTGCCGGTCGCGCTCCAGCCCGACGGCTCCATGTCCGTTCGAAAATGTTGTTCAGGAGCAGCATCGCCATATCACAGCGAACTCCATCGCACTGGCGGGCGATCCCTGAAACCGTCTCGATGGCCGCCCGGCGCATCCCCGGATGAAAGGCATTGACCTGCAAGACATCCTGCCACGCCGGAAAGTAGGGGTCCCGCCCGCAGGCGAAAATCTTCTCTCCTGTGCCAACGAACGAGTGGGGGTCTCCCCGCAGGTCGTCCGCCTCTCCCTGGATAAAATATTCGGGATGCTCAGTCACCCAGGGGTGATCCGTGGCCACGTGATTGGGGACAAAATCGAGAACCAGGCGGATTCCCCGTTTGGCGAGCACGCTGCGGGCGTCTGCCAGTCCCTCCGGTCCGCCCAGATGGTCATCGACGACGTAGCGGCGCACGGAATAAGCCGACCCGACATTATCCTTCTCAGAGAAGTCCGGGAGAGCCCGGCGGAAGTCAGCCAGAAGGTCCCGGTTCTGCATGGATATCCGGATGCTCTCGGGACTCCGCTCCCACACCCCCATGAGCCACACGGCGTCGACCCCTAAATTGGCGATGGAATCCCACTCTTTTGGGGGTACCATGCCTAAGGTTATTAAGCCCTTGTATTTCTGGCTCAACTCATGGAGCCACACCCAGGTATTGATTTCATAGATGATTGGGTATCGGGTCCAGGTTCCCATAATCCCTCCCTTGTAATGAAATGCTCGAAAACCTTCATCTCCTGTTTGGGGAGGCGGTTCCATTCCGGCTACAAGCCCCCGTTACGAAACCTTTTTTCCGGATACGTGAAGTATAACAGATAATTTGGATGCGATGGAGTGAATAATGAAACGAACGAAACCTCGTTTCAACACACCCGAAGATTTCTGGGAGCGGATGGCGGAACGGAACAGGTTATCTTGAGGAAAAAATAGGGAGGGGAGAGGGATTTCCGGATGGGCACTGGTTAAAAGGGTTATTTCCCTTCCAATTGCTTCTTAAGGTCTTTGCGTAAGACCTTTCCGAACAGGTTTTTGGGCATTTCCTCGACGAAGAATATTTTCTTCGGCCGCTTATAACCTGACAAACGTTCTTTGCTAAAATTCAGGAGTTCATCGACGGTCACAGGAATTCCTTTTCTGGGGATCACGGCGGCCGTTATGATTTCGCCCCAATAGGGATCATCCGCTCCGAAGACAACCACCTGGGCCACCGCCGGGTGGGCGGCCAGGACCTCTTCCACTTCCCGGGGATAGACATTGAGCCCGCCGGTAATGATCTTATCATGTTTCCGGTCGATCAAAAAAAGGTATCCTCCTTCATCCAGATAGCCGATGTCTCCGGTATGGAGCCATCCTCCCCGCAGGGCCTCTTCTGTCTTATCCGGCTGATTCCAATACCCCCGCATTACCAGATCGGAACGTGTGACCACTTCCCCGATCTCTCCCGGACCAAGGACCTGATCTTTTTCATCAACAACCCGGACCTGCACGCCTGGATATTCTCTGCCGGCTGAGGCCAATCGCCGTTCCCGATTGGGATCATCATCTAAGATATGTTCCTGTCTGGGAAGGTGGGTGATGGTGATGATCGATTCCGCCTGACCATAGGACTGGTCGAGAACTGGACCGAATAGGCGCAAAGCTTCTTTGATCCTTTCCACAGGCATGGGAGCGCCGGCATAGGTGATCCTTTTCAACGAAGAAAGGTCGTATCGGGGCCTCTCCGGGTGATCCATAAGGCCGATGAGAATGGTGGGAACCGTAGAGAGGTCCGTGATCTTCGATTCCTGCATCTCCCGCAAGGCCTTGACCGGGTCGAAGTGGGTGTGGAGATAGTTTGTTGCCCCGCGAATGATAAAGGGGAGAATTCTCACCGAGCCGGCATGGCTCAGGGCGCCTACGGTCAGGAGTTTATCGTGCGGGGTTATATCATAAACATCGGAGAGCAGGAGTTGGGTGCAGGTCAGGATGTTGCGGTGGGTAAGCATGATTCCTTTGGGCAAACCCGTGGTGCCGGAGGTATACCAGAAATCCGAAAGGTCGTCGAGAAGGACTTCAACCTTGGGCTCATCCTCTGAACCCTTTTGCAGGAAAATATCGTAATTTATCTTGGGCCCTTTTCCTTCGTGGATGATCCAGCGAACGGGGGGAGCCATCTTCTCGACGGTTTCAACGAATTCAGGCCCATGGATCAAAACCTGGGCCCCTGAATCCTCAATCATCCGCTTGATCTCGGAAGGATGGAGCCGCGCGTTGAGGCGAACCCAGACCAATCCGGACTTGTAAAGGGCAAGGTATGATTCCAGGTACGCCAGGCTGTTATGGAAAAGGAGGCCCACCCGATCCCCTTTCTTCAAATCGAGGGAAAGCAGGGCATTGGCCAGCTTGTTGACTCTACGGTTCAGATCCTGATAGGTGATCGCCTGGCCAGCGATGACAAAGGCAGTACGGTTTGGGAAATAGTGGGCGCTACGCGCGATGAGATAGCCGGCGTTCATACCAAGAGTTCTCCCTTTAAAGATGGAATCGATTCCCGTTGAAAGAGGAATCTAATACGAACACAGGAAGTATTTTGACCTTAGGCTCCCTCTCCCTTGATGGGAGAGGGGTAGGGTGAGGGTGAATGAAACCTTGGCTACCCTAATCCCCCTCACCCTGGCCGTTCGGCTGAGCTCACGACGAAGCCCTCTCCCGCGAGGGGAGAGGGGAACGAATTTAAGTTAAGGTGTTCTCAACATTGATGATCGGGATCCGCGTGATGCCCCCTTCCCGCAGCAGGACCTGACCCCGCCTTGGCGTTCACAATGGACTCGATATATTTTACGATCTCCTTCACCGCCGCCCCCGGAGGGAAGATCTGGCTGACCCCTGCTTCCCGCAGAGGGCCATAGTCCTCCTCGGGAATGATACCCCCCAGGATCACGGGGATATCCGAGGCATTCAACGCTTCCAGCTCCTTCATCAGCTTCTTGACTATGGGAAGATGGGCTCCGACCATCGAAGAGATCCCAATCACATCCACGTCCTCCTGAATCGCGGCTCTGGCCACGGATGAAGGGGTCTGCCGGATTCCCGTGTAGATGACCTCCATGCCCGCTTCCCGCAGTCCATTCGCCACGACCTGGGCTCCGCGGTTATGCCCATCCAACCCGATCTTGGCCACCAGCACGCGAGCGCGCTGCCGGTTCTCTTTCATATCCATTTCGCCCCCTCATGATAGAACCCCCAGATTTTCCCCAGGACCCGACACATCTCGCCGATCGTGGCATAGGCCAGGGCGCAATCTCTCAGAGCAGGAATGGAATTTTTCCCGAGTCGGACCTCCTGCTCGAGGCGGCCAAGGCATCTTTCGACGTCATCCGGGTTTCGCTGGGCTTTCAGGTTATGGAGTTTCTCAATTACCTTCCCCTGAACCCCTTCCTCCACTTTGAAACAATCAATTTTAATCTTTTCTTTCTCTTCCCGAAATTTGTTCAAACCGACGATAATCCGTTCCCCCTTTTCGATCTCTTGCTGATATTCGCCGGCGGCTTTACGGCTGAGCATCTGATAGAACCCCTCCTCGATGGCCCGCTGAGCCCCCCCTTTTTGGCGGATCTGTTCCATCAAGGAAAGGGCTCTCTTTTCGATCTCGTTGGTGAGGGATTCGATGTAATAAGACCCGCCCAGGGGGTCCGCGACATCCGCAATCCCGGTCTCATTGGCGAGGATATGCTGGGTCATCAGGGCGACCCGGGCCGCCTCCTGGGTGGGAATGGAGACGACCTCATCCATGGCATTACAGGAGAGGCTCTGGGCCCCTCCCAAAATCGCTCCCAGGGCCTCGACGGTGACGCGGACGATATTGTTGAGGGGCTGCTGGGCCGTCATCGTATATCCGGTCGTATATACACGGATAAAGCATTTCATGCTCTCCGGCTTCTTGGCCTGGTATCGTTCCTTGAGCATCCGCGCCCACATCCGTCGAAAAGCCCGGTATTTGGCCACCTCCTCAAAGAGATTCATGGGAACGGAGAGCTGACACTCTATGAAAGGGGCGAAGTCATCGATGTCCAGGCCCCGCCCCACCGCTTCGTCAATATACGCCTCCGCGTTGGAAAGGGTAAAGGCAACCTCCTGCACCGCCGTGGCCCCGCCCTGTCTCATGTGCGAACCGCAGATCACAATGGGTTTGAAACGAGGGTAATGGCAGGTGCAATATTCAACGGCATCGATGGAAAATTTGAGAGAAGGGGATGGGGGAAAGATATAGGCGCCCCGGGCCACATACTCCTTGAGAATGTCATTCTGTAAAACGACCGAATACTGCCCCGGATCAATCCCCTGCTTCTCCCCCAGGGCCAGGAAAAGTACGAGCATGATCGGGCCGATCGCATTGGCCGTGGTAAATATTTGCCGGGGCTTATTGAGAGGGATCCCGTCGAAAATTTCCTCCATATCCTTCAAAGAGTTGATGGCCACTCCGGCCTTCCCCACCTCGCCATCCGCCAGTTCCTCGTCCGATTCAATCCCCAGCTGCGTGGGTAGATCCAACGCCAAGGCCAAAGCGGTCTGGCCCTTGGAGAGAAGATATTTAAACCGCTCGTTCGTGGCTTCCGGGTTTCCGAAACCCGCATACTGGCCCATGATCCAGAAATCGGCCCGGTACATGGCCGGGTGGATGCCCCGGGTAAAGGGGAATGTCCCAGGCAGCCCAAGGTCTTTTTCCGGATCAAAGCCCGTCTTCATGAGTTCTTCCGGATCATAGCAATCGGCCAGCTCAATTTTTGATTCAGAATGATAGACGGGTTTTCGCCTTCCGCGATTTTTGTAATCCAGGGACAATAAATTTTTCCATTCCTCACGATCCATCGTACTCTCCCTCACTGGCCCTGGACGTTTTCGCCCAAGGCATCAAATAATTTTTTGGCGGATTCGGTTCCGTCGGCGACGTCGAGCAACGTTTCCATTCGTTCCCGGGTCTTCCGGCTTAAGAATGTTCCGGCCGTGTTCCGGAATTTTTCGAGGGTGATGGAAGAAGGCAGGGGATTCTCCGGCTCACCCAACGGATGGTTCACCCTCCCGGAAAGAACTTTTCCGTCTCGTAAATGAATTTCGACAATCGCCCCTCTTTGACGGGGGTATCGGCTTTCTACCTCGGGGTCGATCATGACCCGCACTTTTTCCATGACCGCGACGAGGGCTTCATTTTGGAAATGTTTTTCATCGAAGGAGTCCCAGTCCGTTCTTCCCAGCACCATCCTCGCAGCCAGGGCATAGGGGATGTTAAAGTAAGCATCCCCCCGCCGGTTCACATCGTGAATCTCCGTTTCCACGGCCATTTTATAGGTCCGGACCTGGATCTTCTGAATCCGAGCGGGATCGATTTCCTGCCCCTGCAATATTTCGCCCAAAGCGTCGATGGAGGGGTGGACATGCCGGCAACCCGGATAGGGTTTCAAATAACTGCCCCGAATGGCATATTCAAATTCGAGGGGTTGATCGACGGGAATACGGGGTTGGCCCCCTAAATAAGCCGGGAAGAAACCTTCTTCCAGAATTTTGGGATGTCCGGAACAACCCATCCCCGCCATCATGGCCGCGACCATCCCGTTCCGTACGGAACCGCTGACCTGGAGGGGTTGCGTTTCGCCGCTCCGGAATGAGGCCATCAATCCAGCCCCGCCAATGGCCGCCAGGCAGAGGGCGTTTTGGGTCTTGCCCGGATCGTATCCCCAAAGCAACGAGGCCGTCGCGGCCGCGCCCAGGGGAGCAATGATGGCGGTGGGATGAAAGCCCCTTCTCGTAAATTCGGGGTTTCCACTCCGGCTCAGCCGGACCATCACCTCATATCCCGCAGCGATGGCCCGGTCAATCTGCTCCCAGTCTTTTCCCTCCGACAGGGCGATGACCGTGGGGATCACGACAGCCGCTGGATGGCAGGCCCCTTCCCTGGACCCATCCTCAAAAACAGAACCGTTGATGGCGAAAGCCCAGAGCATGGACCCATCGAACGGATGGACCCGTTCGGTGCCGCCTCCGGGCCAGGCACAGCCGTCCGTTCGCCGGGGACATAAACGCGCAAGACTCCGGAAAGCGGGGCTGCGGCAGCCGATAAAAGCGGAGGCAATGGCGTCGAGCAGGTGCTGCCGGATGAGCAAACGGTCCTCATCGGAAAAGCGGATGGATCGAATCCGCTCGACCTGCTGAGCCAGATAGAAAGCAATTCCTGATCCGGGTTGATTGGACATGGCCGTAACGCCTTTCCTGGCACCTCTCCGGAATCGAAGGCGCATATACTAATGAGGCCAAAATTGTCTAGACATGGATTTCATCTTTTTTAAATCATCCTGGATTCCGGCTTCCGCCGGAATGACGACAAAGAACCATGCCTTTCTAATGTTCGTCTGTTCGTCTCTCCGGCGAAAGCCGGAGTCCAGTTCGAGGCTTTTAAAAGGAAAGGTCCTCCAACCAATGATGTTTAGACTATTATGGACTCATTAGTAATATAAATGTTACCTTACATCCCATCTTACATTCAAATTTTCTTGGTAATAATTTGGCTCCCGGCACCCCTGCGCAAGCAAAATAAAGATTAACGCTTTATCCGCAATACGAAAATAATCGCTGCGGCGGTAATGCCGGAAAGGCCCAGCCAAACAGGGAAGTAGCTCCCCACAGAATCAAATACCCATCCGGCCAAGGTGGGACCGATGATCCCTCCCACGGAGGCAGACCCCATAACGATCCCGAGCATTTTCCCAATCGAATCCCTTCCAAAATATTCCCGCAGAGTTGAGACTCTCAATACCATCATGCCGCCAAAACTCGGCGGGAAAAAAAGAAGAAAAAGGAGAAGACCCCATTCGGCTTGGGCAAAACAAAAAGCCAGCATTCCGGCACTCATAAGACCGAAGGCCAGGGACATTAGGTATCTTTTGTCGAAGATATCTCCCAGCCATCCCAAAATAAGCCGGCCCGTAATGCTAATGAGAGGAATCGCCGCCGCCACAAGCCCCGCATTGGATCGGGTTATACCGATAATGCTGAGGTAGGGCATTACATGTGTGGCGACCGTTGCCACCGCCATCATCCGGATTGCTTCAATGAAGTTCAAAAGCAAGAAAGACCGGTTTCTAAGTACCTCCCGAAAGCTGACCTCAAAGGGCTTGACTTTCCTTTCGTCTCCGGCAGAGGACTCACCGATTCGTCTCCCATCGGAAAGATAACCATACGGCTCGGGCCTGTTGCGGATAACCAAAGATAGGGGGATTCCCAAAATCCAAGCCCCCGCTCCTAACACAATTAAGGCGCCTCGCCAATGAAAGACCTCGATGAGCCAAACGATGAGCGGAACCATCAATCCACTGGCCCCGAATCCAGAAGCCATCACCCCTAATGCCTTTCCCACATTTTTATCAAACCAATGGGCCACTGCCGACATGGTTACTACGCTCGTACATCCCCCCGCCCCGAAGGCGAGGAGAAGAAACGCCCCATAGAACATCAGGAGAGACTGGGTAAAACTGAGCAGAATGAGACCCAAACCCACTGTCGTTACTCCGAATAGCATTACTCTTCTTGAGCCCCAACGATCGACGAGGAAACCGATTAGAGGAGCAAAGATTCCCATTTCCATACCGCGAAGGCTAGCCGCAAAGGAAATTTGCGCGTAGCTCCAGCCAAACTCTTTCCGGAAGGGCTCAAAAAGGGCCGTAAAGCCATAGAAGGTGATCCCGCCCACATAGAGGCCAATAAAAAAGCAAGCGAGAACGATCCACCATCCATAGAAAATCTTTTTAATCATCCGAGCGATCCTCGAAGGGGCCAGGGCGATGAGAGCCGGCACTCTCGGCTGGGTGGAGGCAGTCAAGCAGATACCCATTTCTTCCGCCGCAGGAGGGGGGTGCCTGTTCCCGCACCCCCTGCGGAGATCTCCCGCCTTCGGCGGGATTCAGAATGCCAATCTCAGCCCTGCACCGCATGGTGTTCAGGGCTCAGCGCCCCGGGCCCCGAGCCCTCTGAACAGCTATGAATGATGACACCAACTTCCGAGACGTGACCCTGCCTATTCCTTTGGCTGGATGATTCGAGTGCCCAGCTCGAATGGTGGCCTTCGAATGACCCTCCGGAGATCGCCATTCGGCTTTGGGAAATTTTACTGGGGCTCTCCCTTGGGTATTTTCTTGAGTCCGGGGATGAGGGGCAGCAGCAAGAGGACAAAGGTTACTAATAATAAACCTAACGAAATCGGACGAGAAAAGAAGATCCCAAACCCCCCGGCCGACATGATCAGCGACTGCCGGAAGGCATTCTCCATCATCGGGCTTAACACGAACGCCAACACCAGCGGCGCCCCCTCGTACCCGAACTTCTTCATCAGGTACCCGATGCCCCCAAAGATGATCATGATGATGATTTCGATGTGGCTGTTGTTGACCGTGTATACCCCCAGCAGGCAGAAAAACAGAATCATCGGGAACAGGATCGCATAGGGCACCTTCAACAGCTTCACCCAAATCCCGATCAGGGGGAGATTCAAAAGGAGCAGCATGAAGTTGCCCATGTACATCGACCCGATCACACCCCAGAAAATTTCGGGGTACTTCTTGATCAAGAGAGGGCCCGGGGTTACCCCCTGGATCAATAGCGCCCCCAGGAGCACCGCCATTACCACGTTGGAGGGAATCCCCAGCGTAAGCAACGGGATGAACGAACCCTGGCTCGCCGAGTTATTCGCCGCTTCCGGCGCCGCCACCCCTTCGATCACCCCCGTTCCGAACTTCTCCGGGTACTTCGAAAGCTTCTTCTCCACGATGTAGGCCGAAAAGGAGGAAACCACCGCCGTTCCCCCGGGCAAGATCCCGATGAAAAAGCCGATAAATGTCCCCCGCAGAATCGGCTTGATCGACTTCCCCCAGTCCTCTAACGTTGGAAGAAGCTTCCCGATTCTCGTCTTGTACACATCGACTTGGGTTGACTGCTCCACAGTCAACAGAACTTCCGAGATCCCGAACAAGCCCATCAGCACGGGGACCAGGCCCACCCCATCCATCAGCGTGTAGCTGCCGAAGGTGAATCGCTCGACCCCGTGGATGGGATCGGTGCCAATCGTGCCCACGACAACCCCCAGACAGGCCATGATCAGGGCTTTCAACATCGAGGCCGTGGCCAGGTAAATCAGCATGGCCAGCCCCAGGATCATCAACGAGAAATACTCCGGGGGTCCGAAAACCAGCGCGATCCGCGCCAGCGGTGGCGCGGCGAACATGATCAGGACCGTCGCAATCGTCCCGGCGATAAAGGACCCGAAGGCGGAAATCCCCAGGGCCGCCCCCGCCCGCCCCTGCCGCGCCATCTGATACCCGTCCAGACAGGTGATCACCGACGCCGACTCCCCGGGAATATTCACCAGGATGGAAGTCGTCGACCCTCCGTACATCGCCCCGTAATAGATCCCCGCCAGCATGATGATCGCCGAAACGGGGCTCATGTGATAGGTCGAGGGGAGAAGGATGGAGATCGCCGCCACCGGACCCAGCCCCGGCAAAACCCCCACCAGTGTCCCCATTACACAGCCCAGGAAACACAAAAAGAGATTCCCCGGCTGCAGGATCACTGAAAATCCCAGTTGAAGATTCACCAAAAAATCCATAGGCTAGAAACCCCAGAAACCTTTGGGCAGCTGCAGCTTCAGCCAGCGGTCGAAAATCCCGTAGGCGAGTACCGCCACCGCCAGGCTGCCGCCAACCGCTAACCCCCAGCGCTGGCCTTCCACCGCCCGGAAGAGAACGAACAGCAAAAGAAATGTGCTGACCACGAAACCGGCTCTCTCCAGCACGAAGGCGTAGGCCATAATGATCACTAGAATCCAAAATACCTTCTTCCACTTTTCCCGGGAATACCACGGGCCGATATCCTCCCCTTTGATCCGCAGGGCTTTCAGGTAAGCCACGAAGGATAAGACTCCCATGATCACCCCCGCCCAGAAGGGAAAGAATCCGGGCCCCGGATCATGCCAGCTTCCGATCCCAACCGGCAACCGGTACGATGCCACGCAAACGAGGAAGGAAAAAACCAACAAGATAAGGCTGCTGATCCGATCTCTATGTTCCATAATTGAACCTTTTCACGTGCAGCCGAAAATCGATGGCTTGGCAACTGGAGTTTTCTATTCGATCATCGATCCTGGCGACTTTCTATGAGATCAGCAAATGCGGTGAACCCTTTGAAGGAAAACGGTGCCCTTGACCCGATGATAGAAAAAGGGACTTCTCTATTGGCGGGGGGCCAAGGGCAACGGGAATTCTCAAAGCGTAACCCGGCGCAAAGAGAGCAGGGGACAGCCCGAGCCCGGGCTCCCTTGGCGCCGAGAGGATCGACCCCAAAATCAAAACTCAAAAATCATCGAACTCCGGGGTACAAGCATTTGATCGACGGGAAGCGTGTAGAAGCTCTCCCATCCCCTGTCGGTGATGACTCCCGTATCTTCGAGCCGGACGCCGCCGACCATGGGCTCTCCATACCACGGCTCCAGGGATAAAACCATCCCCTTTTCGAGCACTTCAGGGTGTTTAAAGGATACGGACCGATGGATGATGGGCAGGTCGTGATTGCCCACGCCGATTCCATGGCCCAGGGCGTTCACCGAGGTTTCATCTTCGTCCTTGAGGCCCCAATCGCTGGCTTTGGGAAAGGCCTTGGCCACATCGGCCGTCGTGATCCCCGGTTTCACGGCTGCGGCCATCTGGACCAGCCAGTCGTAGGACCGTTTGTACCAGTCCTTTTCCTTCTGGGTCGGTTTCCCGCCGACCTTCCAGGTGCGGTAGTAACAGGTCCGGTACCCGCAGAAGACGTTCCCCCAGATGTCGCAGAGCTGCAGGTCCCCGTACTGGACCATACGGTCCGTGAGCATCCCCGTGTAGTTCGGTGCCGTCAAGGGCCCGCTTCTCACGGAAACCTTGAAGGGACCTTCCGCACCCATCTTGATCATCGCCCCCGTCCCGATGGCGGACAATTCCGTATCCGTCATCCCCGGCTTCACCTGCGTAAACATCTCGATCCAGCCTTTTTCGGCAATCGCCCCGGCCATCTTCAGGCAGCTGATCTCATCAAAGGTCTTCACCGCCCGGATTTCGAGCATCAGGTCATCGACCGATTCCATCTTGACGCCCGCCTCTTCCAGCCCGCCGCGGATCGACGGAACCATCTCCTCGATCCCGACCTTCTCTTTGGCGACGCCCTTGGCCTTCAGGTCGTTCAGGATCATCCCGGCCATCCGCCGCCCCTGCTCCAGGATCTGGACCTTGCTGGACCCGGGGAGGATCAGCGGGACCGTCCGGACGTCTTCCGGCTTGATCCAGGGCGTGAAAATGCGGTTATGCACGGCGGCTTCGTGGGACAAGTACACGATCGGATCGTGCTCGGCAAAGACGATTCCCAGGTCCGAGCCCCGGTACCGCCACTCCGGCGAGCGCGTTGCCGTGGCATAGCGGAGATTGATCGTCGTCAGAATTACCGCGGCAATTCCCCTTTTCTTCATACCGGCGCGGGTTTTTTCCAATCTCTCTTTGCGCAGTCGGTCAAAGTTAATTCTTTCCTGATAATCAACCCCCTGAGGCCCCCACGCCAGCCTCGGAACGCTTTGAATCCCTTCACTCATCTTTATCTCCTTTCTCGGTTTTGATGGCGTTTTCATCTGAACCACCTTCTTTTGTTTTGTCCCCATTTCTTTCTTCCCCTTCCAGTGTTCGCGCAATTCTCTCCGCCCGTACAGAGTGATCTCCCGTGGCGGCTCTTTACTCCACCAGGCTATGCTGGACGACCGTGATCTCTTCGGCCGGCCACCGGGTCATCACCTCATATCCCGTGTCCGTCACCACCACCATCTCTTCCAGCCGGGCCCCGCCGACTCCCTCTTCCCCCTGCTGCGTCTCGATGGCAAAGGTCATGTTTTTCTCGAAAACCAGCGGGTCGTCCAGGGAATAGGCCCGGGAGATAATCGGCCGTTCGTAGAGGGTGAGTCCGATCCCATGGCCCCATTGGCTGCAGACCGCCCATTCCTCCCCGGGGTACCCCCACAGTTTCGCCTCCGGAAAACGTTTCGCGGCGTCCGCCGTCGTCGCCCCCGGTTTCACCTCGGCGAGAGCCGCGTAGAGCCAATCATAGCATTGTTTATACCAGTCCTTCTGTTTGGGGGTCGGGCGCCTTCCTACGCAAAAGGTCCGGTAATAGCATGTCCGGTAGCCGCTATAGCTCACGTTATAGATGTCGAAAAAGGCCAGCTCCCCGGGCTGAATAATGCGGTCGGTTAAGCCCGAGCCCCGGTAATTCGGCCAGCCCCGCGGGCCGGAAAGGCCCAGCATGCGGGCATCTTCCACATTCATGTCATAAAGGGTCTTGTAGACGATGCCGGCAATCTCGCATTCCCGAACCCCCGGCCGAAGATTCTCGTAAACGGCCCACCAGGCCCGGTCCACGATGGCCGCCGCCATCCGTATGCAGTTGATCTCGTCCTCGGTTTTGATGAGCCGGGCATCCGCCATCAGGCCGGAACAGCTCACGGTTCGAATCCCGGCCTCCCGCAGCGCCTCCCGGCCGGTTGCGTCGAGGACATCGATTCCCAGGGGCTCTTTGGCCATGCCTCTTTGCTGCAAATCTTCTTGGATCGCCCGGGCCCATTTGTCCACCGTTAGCTGCGTCGCCTTGGGGCCGACAATGCCCCCCATCCAGGTGTGGGCCGAGCGGATATCTTCCGCCTTAAACCAGGGATTGTTCTTTTTCACGTGGATGCCAATGTCGGCGTGTTCGTAGAGGATGGGGTCGGATTCGGCAAAAAACAGGACATAGACCAAGTTCGATTCGAAGACGGCGCTCCGCTTCCCGGTGGCATAACGAATGTTCTCCGGCGCATAAAGCAGCAGGACCGGAAGGTTATATTTTTTCATGAAAAACCGGACTCGTTCCGCCCTCTCTTCCCGCAGCCGCGCAAAATTGACCCGCTCCTGCCAATCCACCCCCGACGGTCCAAAGCTGAGTATCCTTTGCATAAGAACAAACTCCTATCTTACGAGAAATTCAGGAAGCCTTCTTCACTTCCTTCTTTATTTTTCAATCATCCCTAACTCTTTGGCGATTTTTAGAGTCGCTACGTAATCTTGATCATACTCCCGAATGGACCCGGCAGAGTCGTAAAAGGTGGGCATGAAATCCAGTCGAATCAATTCTTCCTCGACTTCTTTCCCATACCGCTTAAACACTTCTTGCATTCCCTTCGCCAAGATGTCCACATTTTTTTGGGGGGTCTTCTGGGGAGCCATTAGGGAATACAACATCGGTAGCGCCACCGGATAGCCAGCCTCTTTCAAGGTTGGCACATCCGGATAAATTTTCAACCGCTCATAATCGGCCACCGCCAATATCCGTACGGCCCCGGCTGCTACCTGGCCAACCGACCCGCTACAAAAATCTGCGTCCACGTGTCCCCCCAAAAGAGCGGTTACCGCTTCGGAGCAATTTTTGTACGGAACATGGGCCAGCTTGATCCCGGCCTGCTTGCTGAAGGCTTCAATCACCGCTTCCGCATGGGAATTTTTCCCGTAAGAACTGACTTTTAGCGGGCTTTTTTTCGCTTCCTCGACGAATTCTTGAATGGTTTTCCACGGGGCATCCTTTTTCACAAAAACATAGATGATCCCCTTGCAGTAAATCCCCAACGGAATGAAATCCTTCAAGCTGTAATCCAGTTTTTTCAAGATCGGGGGCAATACCAGGTTGCTCGAGGTTCCGGTAAACAGGGTATATCCATCCGGCTTCGCCCTGGCGACAAAGGAGGCCGCCAACACGCCGCCCCCTCCGGGTTTATGCACCCGGAGGATGGGTTGTCCCAAAACTTCCCCCAGCCGATCCCCGATAATCTTCCCTTGTGTATCCAGATTCCCGCCCGGCGCCATGCTAACCACCAGGTTGATGGGTCTATTGGGATAGGCTTCCTCAGCCGCCCAGGTGAATGAAGAATGTGGAGAGATCACCAGGATGGAGAGGAATAAAACTGAAAAAATTTCCCCAATCCAAAACTTCTTTTCTTTTCTCGCGCGCAATTTTTTCACAGCTCTCCTCCCTTTCTTTGATTTCTTCGGTTCCTGGAGACGTGAACTCATTATATGTATCTTTCAGGGGCAGGGGAAGATGGCCATTCGTTTCTCCGCATTCGAGGAGAAGCCGGCGCAGCCCAGCTTCAAGCTGCGCGCAAGATTGCCCGCTCCCCGGCCGCTGGCAGGATCACCTCTTGAGTATCGTTACGGCACAATTATTGCCGGCACCGAGGACATGGGCCAATCCCACCTTGGCATTGGGAACCTGGCGCTTGCCCGCTTTCCCCCGCAATTGCTGGACGACCTCAAAGACCTGCCCCAGGTGAGAAGCCCCGATGGGTTCCCCCTTGCTGATCAAGCCGCCGCTCATATTGATCGGATATTTTCCCCCGATTTCCGTAACCCCCTCGTCGAGCAGGCGGCCGGCCTCCCCGAATTTACAGAGTCCCAACTGTTCGGTGATTTCAACCTCACAGAACGCATCCGTGTCCTGGACTTCAAAGCAGTTGATCTCTTTGGGCCCGATCCCGGCTTGTTCATAGGCTTTCTTCGCGGCCACTTCCGTGGGCCCCGGATTATTGATTTTGGCGCTCAGGCTATCCAGAGGGGCCCGGAAATCGGCAGAATAATAGGCATTGGTGGGGACGCAGGCCGCAATCGTGATCGGGTCGGTGGTGTATTTGGCCGCCTTATCTTTGGGGCAAAGGATAACCGCCGCCGCCCCTTCATTGGGCGCACAAATCTCCAGGAGGTGGATCGGATCGCAGACCAGAGGAGATTTCAGAATCTCCTCCATGGTAAACGCCTTCTGGTACATCGAATAGGGATTATGGACGCTATTCTTATGGTTTTTGTAAGCCACTTTGGCGATATGCAAATCCGTGGTTCCATACTCATACATGTGCCGTCGCGCCCGCATGGCCCAGTAACTCGGGTTGGTGTCCATGCCCATTTGAATCTGCCATTTCTCATAGATCATGGAAGGATCCATGAATCCCCGGGGCATTTTTTCCACGCCCAGAACCATGACGACGTCAAAGGCACCGGACTGGATCCCTAAAAATGCCTGGCTCAGGGCGATTCCTCCACTGGCGCAGGCCGCTTCAATATCGCAGATGGGGATTCCGGTAGCCCCCAGGGGCTTTAGGATTCTGGCCCCAGAAGTAGCGGGGAGATACATCTTCGAAAGGTAGGCCATTTGGATATCTTTCCATTCCAGATGGGCATCCTGCATGGCCATTTGAGCTGCTTCCTGTCCCAAATCCAGGTACGATTTGTTGTCAAACCTGCCGAACTTATGAATTCCAACACCAATGATGGCAATCTCTTTCATTTGGATCCTCCTAAACCGGCCTGAAGCGGAAGGCCATTACCTCATTTTTGTTTTCATCTGTATATAAAGGATACACCTCGAGTTCCAACTCCATGCCCACCTTCATCTTTGCCGGATCGGCCTGAATCGGCGCCATGACGCGAATTCCTTCGGGCAGTTCCACAAGACCCAGGCCAAACGGGACGAAGGGGTCCGGCCCCTTATAATCGCCCGGCGGCTTATGTCGAATAACCGTGTAGGTCCACAATTTCCCCTTCTTACTCAAAGGCATCTCTTCCAGGCGGCTGGCTCCACAGTTGGAACACTGGACACGCTTACCCAAAGAAATCTCGCCACACTTGCCGCACTTGCTCCCCACCAGCGTAACCTTTTCTAGGGGCACGAGGGGTGTGGTCAGGAGTCCCTCCCGAATCGGTATTTGTTTTCCTTCCATGCTCATGATCCTTCCTCCGATGATTTTTTTATTTTATAGGAAATTATAAAAATCTTTCCTGGCTTTTAATTTTTCACCGCAGAGCACGCAGAGACCGCTGAGTCAAAACATTCAACATAAAAATAAAAAGGCGGCTCTTTTTTGCGTCTTTGCATTGTAATTTTTCTCTGCGTTCTCCGCGCTCTCTGCGGTTAATCTTTTATTTTTTATTCCAGGCTTGATGAATTCATAAAAATGCGTCCCGGATCCTTTTCCTTTCCTCTGGCCACCTAAATGGATTCCCGAAGCTGAATGAGTGCTTTGATTAAATCCCGGTGATTTTTCCCGGAAAGGGCCTTGGTCATCATTTGGTCCAAAAAGGCCCGATATTCGGAGATGACTTTGGGGATTAAGGCTTGGCCTTTGACGGTGAGACGGATTTTTTTCACCCGGCGGTCTTCCCCGTTGAATCGTTCCACCAAGCCATCCCGTTCCAAACGGGTGATCAGGGTCGTAATATTACTGTTGCCCCGAAAAATGAGGTTACTCAATTCGGTCAAATAAAGCGCACCATGGTCATAGAGGCGCATCATGACCCCGTATTTCGGGATGCTCAGCCCCCATTGGGCCAGCTCTTTGGAAACGTGGCGATGGATGGTATCGTGCGTTTTCCGAATCTCCAGATAAGCCTGAATCGAGTCCGTCAAGGGATAGATGCGGGAAGATTTTCTCTCCGGGAGATTTTTTTTCATATGCGGATATTACATATGCGTAAAAAAATTGTCAAGCCTTTTTTCGGATCCGGGAAAATTACTCGTATTTTCCCCGCCGCAGAATAATGATCATATAGCCTTTCCCCCGCAGGGGCCGGATCGAATGCTTCAATCCCGGAGGAATGAATATGGACGCGGGGCCGGTGACTTCCCGTTTCTCATCATCCAGCAGAACTTCCACGGTAAGATCCCCCACCAGGCCGTAAAAGGAACTCACTTCATGCTGGTGGGGCGCCACATAGGGTTTGAAGTCGGGGGGAACCCGCTTTACTTCCGACACATGGACCGCCAGATCCGCCTCCGGAACCAGGGACTCATCCAAATAATTCAT
>Ga0315282_10007614_pt1 | contig 17738 bp, 11 predicted proteins | sample YL17G07_20_MG_FD_203693 | JGI IMG/M metagenome (GOLD analysis project Ga0315282, IMG submission 203693) | Sediment microbial communities from Yellowstone Lake, YNP, Wyoming, USA - YL17G07_20 | ecosystem: Environmental > Aquatic > Freshwater > Lake > Sediment | place: USA: Wyoming | collected... | reverse complement strand
ACCCAACCAGCCCCTGCTGGGTTTCCCCGTGCACGAGGGGCGGACGGGCCTCGTGCTGGCCGGGGGGCTGAATCCGGCGGCGGCGCTCGAAGAGGCGGGGATTCCCACCCAGAGCACCGCGTTTTCCTCCCTCTATCCCTTCGAGAAACTCATCCACTACCGCGACGCGCTCGGACGCCTGGCAAGCGGGGATCTCCAGCACCGGCGCATCTCCTGAATCCCCTTGCGAAACGAGGCGTTTCTTCTGGCAGAACGCGTGGCGCAGGCTTTCCAGCTACTACCGTTTAATGGTTTCTGCACACTTCAGCGCGCACTTCCTTGCCCCCGGCTTCAGCCGGCGGGAACAAGGCTCTCCTTCTCGGTGGGACATAGCGCGCTTCAGCGCGGCTTCTCGACCCGCTTCAGCCTTGGCTCTGTCCCCTCCTTTGCTGAAGCGGGTCGAGAAGCCCGGCTGAAGCCGGCTGGGACCTTGAGAGGATATGCCCTTTCCCCACCGGCTGAAGCCGGGGGCAAGGAGGAGCCGGCTGAAGCCGGCTGGGAATTCGCTCAAGGTTTGCATGTTATTCATATTCCGGTGGTTAGAGTGCGCAAATCCTTAGACGGTCGGGGCTTTCCAGCCTGCGTTTCTGAGATGTTTTCATCGCCCTTCGCAGGCTGGAAAGCCTGCGCCACGCATTTCGCAAGACCCTCCCTCTTGCCCTCGTCCGCAGACAGCAGTCCGGAGAAGAAAAGATGGTAACCGTTCTGCCGGGCTGATAGAGTCGAAACCCGGAGGATATCAGTGGAATCGCGGCGCGCCGCGGCGCGCCCGCCCTCGTCCCGGAAACGGATCTTGCCACCATGAGTTTCTGGAAAAGCCTAAGGGCCGGCCTCGATGAAATATCCTCGTGGGCCAAGGACAAAAAGGCCGACTGGGAAAAGAGTCGGCACGCGCGCCGGGAAGGTGTTCCCGACCGCCCGCGCGCCGTCGGAGTTCGTCCCCCTGACCCCCGGCGAACGCAGGGTTTATCGCCACGGGCTGAGGCAGCGGATCACGGACCCGCGCGCATGATATCGCCCAGGGAACGCGTGCCGTTGGTGGTGTCATACAGCCCCACCGTGTAGATGTTGCATATGAGATCCGGACCGATGCTCCAGATCAGCCAAACCTTCCCGTGGGCATGGAGATCCTCGATCATCGGACGCTGCATCGGCCACCAGCCCAGATCATACATGATCCGCACGTCCTCCATGTGATAGTTCCAGGCGTCATAGCTAAAGATATTGTCCATGCGGGCACGAATAATCGCGAAGGGGCATATGGGCGCGGACGTGATGTAGGCGATGGGCGTCGTGAGCCGGTTCCACTCGGCTTGAGAATCCTCGTGGGGAATGTAGTCGTTATTATCCACCCGGTAGGATTCGAGAGCCGTGGCAAGATTGCGGTGATCGTTATTCACGCGCGCAATCTTGGAGCGCACCTGGGCCTCCAGGAAGTTGGGTACGGCGATGGCCGCCAGGATGGCGATGATCGCCACCACAATCAACAGTTCAATCAGGGTGAATCCTTTTCGTTTCATGGTATCTGTCCTCGCTCTCTGTTGGGGTTTTTCGCTGACGTTCACGGAATACCATACCACGGACGTCCCCGGAATGCAATCACGGTCCTAGACGATAAATGTCCCCATTGCTCTTGGTGCCGTTGGTGGAATCGTAGATTGCCATTAGATCCAGCCAGTGATCGTCATCCTGGTCCGGCCCATAACTATCGAGGAGATAGATGCGGCCTTGCTTCAGCATTTCGGGCAGGTGCCCGCCTCCCCACCCTGGAGCGATCCTATATATGTCCACCAAATCCTGCCAAATGAACCACGGCCCGCACTGCCCCGCGGCGGGTCCTGGGTTGTAGTTGAACGGGTCCACGGGCAGGGAGGTGATATAGGCCACAGGGGTGGTCAGGACGCAGAGATCGGACGGCATGTCCCGATGGGGCGGATACTTGTTCGTGTCCACCCGGTAAGCTTCGATCGCGGTCACCATACTGCGCATATCGGCGTTTACGCGGGCCACTTTCGAGCGCATCTGGGCCTCGAGGAAGTTGGGAACGGCGATCGCGGCCAGGATGGCGATGATCGCCACGACGATCAGAAGCTCGATCAGCGTAAAACCACGTTCGCTGCGCTGTTTGGGATGTCTCATGATGAAAGCCCCCTTTCGTTAGTTGAGGATGGGAGGATGTTAGCACACAAGCGCGCCGTAACCTGAGCGGAGACTATGTATCGCGATGACATCCCCCGTTTGCGCGTTTTCACTGCTTTGCGGAGGGAGCGGGTTGCGCGGCCCAGTTCCCTTTCACCTTTTCCGAATGCCGAACCCATTCGTTCCAGCGTTCCGGCTCTTCCATCAGTTTCAGGAACACTCCGCCGATGACGGGGCGGGTGTGCATCCCTCTCGTTCGACCGGTGTTGGTCATATACCAGTCCGACATGGGGACTCGGTCGGGCGTCTCGTTCAGAAAAGCGTGCACGGGCCGCACCAGGACTTCGAAGTTCGGGCGCGAACCCGTCAACATCGCACTCCAGGTTGTCCAGTCGGTCTTCGTATACCGGTCGCGGCTGTCCAGAGGCAGTCCGTAGCGTTTCTGGGTCTTCAGGTAGAAGGCCGTTTCCTTCTCTTTCACCGCTTCGGGGAAAAGGCCCAGGTCCAGAATCCGGTCCCACACCAGGTTATACTTCTGGCTCCAGGTCCCCGGCTTATCAAAGGCCAGACGATAGTGATCGCCATCGTCCGCGACCTCGATCCATTTCCGCGCGAAACCTTCCGCGGTATCCCGGTACTTCCGAGCCTCTTCGTCCTTGCCCTGCATCTTGCACAGCATGGCATAGGCGCCCAGGGCCAAGACGGCCTTGGCCGACAGATTGGCGTTATGCGCGAGATGCCCCGCGAAGTCGTCGGTGCACAGCTGGTTCTCCGGATCGAAGCCCTTTCCCTCCAGGTATTCCGCCCAGCGGGTCATCAGCGGCCAATACCGGGCCGCAAAGTCGGCGCTGTTTTCCACTTTGGCCACCGCGGCCGTCACAAGCAGCATGTTGCCGCATTCCTCCACGGGCATCTGGTTGGTTTCGTCGCGCTCACCGCCCCCGTACACCTGGCCGGCCACGACGGGGTAGGCGCCGAGGTCGTGCGGCGCAAAGGGGAACTTCCATCGCGGGGAGTTCGCATAGTCCAGCACGGGGACCAGGCTCGCCTTCATCAGAGCCGGGCTCAGCGCGAGGAAGAGCGGCGACATGGGATAGAGGACGTCCACGGTGGAAACGCACCCGTTGCTGGTGTTCTCCTTGGGAAACAAAAGCGGCATTCCATTGGCGTCGGCGGCCAGTTTGTTGCCCGCCAGGCACTGGCGATAGGCCAGCGCCGCGATCTGGGCGTATTCCGCGCCGCCGGCCTTCTCCAGGTCGGACATGAGCGCTTCATCGAACTCCCCGCACTTCCTGAGCAGGGAATCATAGTCGCGCGCGGCCGCCTTGAGCAGGTCCGCCGCTTCGGCGCCATTCCGCCTCCAATAGGGCCGCAGAGGCGTCCCGAAGTACTCGATGGAATATAGATCGTCATACGCGAGCATCAAGTGGCGCGAAACCGGTGTTTCTCCGACCGCGCCAAGACTGAACGTGAACGCCAGGACCGGCCAGCGGTCCTCCGCGCGGCGCGGCGCGTCCGGATCGTCCGCCTCCGGCAAGGGTTTCCCCTCGAGGAATCGCGATCGCGCGGCGTCGTGCGGCGCCACCGCCGCCCGCACGCCTGAGACGTTCCCGGTGGCCGCGTACAGGTATCCCCAATCAATCCGTAGATTGTCGCCCTTTTTCTCCAGAACGGGCTGATACTGGGAACCCACGCTCAGGACCGTCAGGCCTTTGATCTTGGGCCGTGACCAGACCACACGCTGGTCCGATCCGTTCACCGCAATCTCCGCGGTGTTGTCGTAGTACACCGCCACGTCGTGCTTCTTGCCATCCACGGACTGGACCTCCCAAGTCAGGTACGTGACAGGGCGGGACAGAACATCCAGGTCTTGGGGGAGAAGCGGGGACATGAAAGTCAGCGTGACTTGCACCTCGGGTGAACGGAAGGTGTAGACGCTCCTGGTGGGCAACACCAAGACCCGCTCCTGATTCATAGCGGGCGCGGCGGCCGGTTCCACACCCATCAAGCGGAGAGCTTTCCCGTCCACCCGGATCATGCTCGCCAGGGCGTGCGTGGCGCCGGTCCAATGCATGGGCCACGCGTCGGTCAGGTGGTCCGCGGGCGACCAGATGCTGAAGTACGGGTCGTGCGTGACCAGCGGGACAGCCGGCGGGCGGAACCCGGCGAAGGCCAGGCTTGCGGCCGCGAGGAACGCGCAGGCCGTTGATGCGACAGTTGAAGCGTTGGACATGACACAACTCCTTCCTTCACAGGCACGGATACCTACTCATCCGCGTCCATCGGTGTTCATCTCTGGTTTCTACTCCTCCGGCGGCGTCAGTCGGATGCGGAAGGGCTTGTCGCGATCACACACCAGCTTGCCGTCCATGACTTCCAACTCCGCCGCCTGAAGCGCCGTGTGACGGTTCGACAGGGGAGAAACGCCGTCGCGCCCGGGGGCATTCTCCGTGTAGGGATGCGTGAAATAGATGATGTAGGCGCGCTCGCCGCTCGTGCCGCCCGACGCCCCGCCGCTCTCGCCGCCGGCCGCCCTCTCGCCCCCGCACACCACCACGTCCGCGTGCTTGCCGATCGTGCCGTCGCTGTTGCGCTTGCCCGGCTTGTCCAGGATTTTGCCCTGGTAGGTCCACGTGGTCAGATCCTCGGACCGGTAAACGTCCAGACCACTGTTGGGGTCCTTGATGAGCCAATAGGAGCCTTTGAACCGGAATACCTTCGGGCCTTCGCCGTAGAGTTTCGAGACGCCGGGGTCTTTCACCGGCTTCCACTCCTTCAGGTCGCGGCGGTTCTCATGGTCTTTCAGGCACGACGAAGACCCAGTCGGGCTCGATGGGGAGTTTCGCCAGCTTCTTGGGTTTGCCCCATCCGTCTATCGAAACCGGCACTTCGTAAAGGACTTGATTGGCGGTGAAGTACAGAAGGCCCTTGTCCTCGTCGGCGGTCTTGAGATCGAAAGCCTTCTCAAGGCGCGTCTTGAATACCTCCTTCGCGCCGGAGTAGTAGAGGTACCAGTCGCCATTCGGACCCCACTCCGGCGAATTCTCTCTCTTGACCGCTTCATACACAACGCAGAAATCCTTGTACACTAGGGCTCCACCGCCGGGTCCCTGGGTCGAAACAACCCGGGATGAGTGGAGATGCCTGTCCTCAATCAGGTATGCGAGATTCGGATAACGCCCGTCCTTGCTCTTTACACTGACGAGACCGTACAGAGTCAGGTTTTCGGAACGGCCAATTAGGCTCCAGGGGGCACTCTCGTCGAAGCGGTCCACCTCCGCCGCCAGACCGGGATGCTTGGGGAGGAGGTCCTTCCCCTTGGGTTCCGCGTTCCCGCCTGGGTAGTAGTCAAGTCTGCCTTGGTGCCGTACGCAATTGAAAGGTTTCTTCTCGTCCCACGTGCGCCAGGTTCCGTCGTTGTCTAGGTACACGAAGTAGAGGCGCTTCAGAACAGGATCTCCTCTTTTGTCGGTCTCAAATTCCGCACTTTCCGTGATCACCCGGCGGGCTTCTCGGTCAAAGTACAGAAAATAGTGATTGACCGGTGGCTCAATGTTGTCAACTTTCTGGAATCCGTGCACCGGGGAGGAGGCGTCCAGAACATAGAGCGTGCCAATACCACCGGCGGCATAAAGTTTCCGCCGAAATGGTTCATAGGTAAGGTTATAAATACTATCTTTGCCTTCCGCTACGCCGTATCTCGCTATGGGAAAGTCTTTCGCTCGAGCAATCAGGCTGAGCGTAGTGGTGTTATCGGGCGTGAAAAGATACACGTCACCCGGTCTATCTGCAAGGAGCAGGCTATTTGCGTCTGCATTGCTCCAGACACCCATCGTTAAAGCGATGAGTAAAAGTGACAAAGGTGTCCAATGTTTCATTCTAGTGTTCCTTTCCGGGGAGCGTCAGTTTGGAGCTCCTACCCCCAAGACCCTTTCGACATAGGAGCACGACTCCAATGTCGTTGTTGTCGGCTGGGTAACGAGCGAGGCCGCAGTGCCTTGGTACTTCAGCTGTACATTGCGGTCCCATTCGTTTCCCGGGTCCGGGCTATCTTGAAGGAAGAAGTGTGCTGCGACTCCATTGTTGTACTTGTGGATTACCTCCAGGTCCCGGCAGCGAAGGGTGTCGGTCGTGGCATTTGAGAGCACAACCGTGGCAATCGTCATGGATGTCGGTTCGATTGAGTTGGCGTTGGTTATCAGGGCAAAGTGCTGAAGCGCCGCCGTCCTATCATCGCGCAGAATCTGCATCCCCCTGTTCGTATTGGCCTGCCAATCCCAGACTTCCTGAGGGCTGGCCGCCGGGTTGGTTATCTGCATCATCCCGTAGCCAACCGATTGCGGATTGTCGTGGTGGTGGACCGGATTGCCGGGATAGTTGAGGGCGTGCGCGTCGGCATTCGGCGTCCCGTTGCTGTAAGAGCGCGGGTAGAACTGGTTGTACAAGGCCCCGTGGTATATCCACTGCTCGTACCTTTGCAGCTCGCCGCCCCATTCCGAGTCCTGCGCGTTGCTCAGCCAAAGCTTGGTTTCGTACTTGGCGATCCAGGGCGCGTACCAGTGCGCGTCCTGATACAAGTTGTGATTAACGGTGGAGACGCGGCTCAACACAGACGAATCCGTTGGGTTTAGCCCGCGGATATGGACCTTGTGCGTGAGGGTTTGGGTCGCGAGAGCGCAGGTGAAAACCGCCTCGCCGCCGCGAACTTCGCCGCCGAAATTCGGGGTCCAGGCCTGATCTCCCGCCACGGGGGTCGAGCCAGTGGCGGGATAGTTGCTGGTGTCTTTTGTCCCCGCACCCAGCTCATCCCGGGGGAAGGTGATCGCGAGTTTCCGGTTGGCGGTTGTTGGCAGACTGATGTCGTCCGTACTCTTAGCCAAATGGGCGTTCAAGGCGGGCATGGAGGGTGAAGTGGTCGCGTCGCCGGCATTGATCCAGGCGAAGTTGGTGGGGCAGGAACTGACGGGTTGCGCTCCGTCCGAAGCGACAATCGCGTAGCGCGGCTCCTGGAACGTGGTCTCGTCCACATTCTCCCAGGGCTTGGAGGGACTGAGGGGGTTCCAGAAGACCGTCGCCGACATGAAAACGTCGCTCGCCTGCGTGTAAAACGGGGTGCCGTTCTCGTTCCCGTCCATGTAGAGTTTACCATCCCACATGGTGGAAATCCAGGCCTGACCCGAGGGCCCGGAGATGACCCGCTTGTGGCTGGGTACGGCTGGGTCCCATACCGTGAGCTCAATATGGTTGATCCAACCCGTCGGCATCGGCCTGGGCTGGAGGCAGCAGCGGACATTCATCCAGCGATCTCCGTCTTTGCGCGGGACCGCCGAGGCTTTGCGCTTCTCATCGAACTCGATCCAGTACAGGAACAGCCGGGTGTAGGCGGCGGTGGGGGTATCCACGGGATCGCCCCAGTTGCTATCCCAACCGCTGGGCGCGGAGTCGCTCCAAGTGGCGCCGAAGGTCAGCGGTGTTGCGGGTGGATCGTTTGCCGGCGGCACGGGCGGATTATAGGCAACAGTCCAGTTACTGCCAAAATAGCCCCACCCATAGGCCTCGGGCCACCAGAGGATGAGCGGGCCATATCCATCCATGCCCACCTCCGCATCAGCCTCGCAAAAAACGCCATTAGCGTCCGCACTTTGGTACCACCACTGGGACTGGTCGTAGCACTCGCGATAGCGGCAGCCCAGATGAACCCCGTAGTCCCGCAGGGTTGTTATGGAGGGGTACCAGCGCAGTCTCCACGGAATTCCGGTGACGTCGCGGTCGGCGTCGACTGGCCAGTTTGGACCCACGCTGAAGAAAATGCGGCCCTGCGCCTGAGGCGCAGGAACGATTTCATACAGGTCTCTGCCGGATGCCTCCGCTCTCAGGTCTATAGTAGACGGATCGTCCGACGAGTCTGGAATGGCGCCGAGCGCGGGGGGATCGGGCCAAGGCGCTGGCGTGCCGCGTTGGGGGGCGGTTCTCCTCGAGCGGGCCTCTCCGGCGGCGCTCAGGCTAAAGACGACCTCGGACGAGGCGTTGGTGTAGCGCAGGATCGCGCCGGGCTGGTCGGGTTCCGCCGCCCAGCCCTCGAAACTCCCGATGCTGTAGAGGTCCCCGGTGCTGACTCCGGTGCCGGGATTATGGACTTCCAGCGCCCAGACGATTTGGCCGGTGGAGTCGCGCAGGGTCCAATATTTCTTTGCGGGATCGAGGGTGATGGTGGACTGGAAGGCGTAGTCGTAGAGTTGTCCCTTGATCCAGAGATTGCCTTCCTCGTCGAGGGTGAGAAGGGACTCGTTGGGCGGGTTGGCGGTCGCGGGGCTTTTGATGTCGAGGAGGATCGCGGGGGATTGCGCGGGCGCGGGCGATGGGTGGAATGGCGGCGGGAAGGGGAAGGGCTTTATCTTCGCCTCCTCGAATAGACGAACACACCGCCCAGCACGACGAGTGCCGCGACGCCGGCAATCAGGATCCGGGGAATATGGCTTTCGGATTCGCGCGGAGCGGAGGCTGCTCGGGCGGGCGGAGGCTGTTGGGGAGGGGGTGCTGGTGTGGTCGAGATGTTTTTCGTGAGTGTAGTCGGGCGGGCGCTGATCATCGTGCCTGTGGTTGGGGGCGCGCTCGACAGAGTTCCAGAGGATGCGAGGGCGTCCCGGAGTATCTTCGCGTCTATTGGCGGCATGTAGGCGCCCTTCTGCCATGGGATCGGCACACCCTTTTCAGGCAAGCCCGGCCCAATCCACCGCAAGCCGGGATCTTGGCCTTGTTCCCTCTGATAAGCTTCCCAATTGTCAAATACGATTATGTGATACTTCTTCGCAAGATCCTTTAGGAATACTCTTTGGGGCTTCGGACGCACTCCTTCCGTTTTCGCTTTCTGGTACCATGCGGACATCTCCTCGTCCGTTTTTCCGGGATACAACTCCTCGATCCACATGCTATGAAGCCCCGGCAATGACACGTCCACATAAGTCACTCGATATCGGACGATATCCCCCTGTTCGCCATCCCGACCTCTTCTTCTGCCACTCTTGGGAATCACCAAGGCTTGAACTCCCAGTTCCGGCAAGACGGGTGTAATCACCCCTTCTTCATTCAGGTCCCACATCAGTTCTGAGGAAAGAACCGTGTACTTTCCAGAGGGTTCAGAAAGACAGGGTCTCCAGCCTCGTTGGGGAACATACTGGTAGGAGCTGTCACTCGAGATGAACGTGTCCGATAATCCATCGCCGTTGAAATCCGCCTCAAACACCCAATAATCATGGTTTGCGGAAACCGGGAAGTTATTGAAATATGCTTTCCAAAAGTCCTTTACGTTCCTGTCTTCCGGCCAAGGCGGCCCATCGGCAAGAAGGAACGGGGCCATACTCAGGGTGGAAACAGCGCAGAGCAATATCATGAAATCGCATCTTGCCTTCATAATGCATCCTCCTACCCGGAATTCGGGGAAACGCGAGAATCGTGCCCTATCCGAAGATAACAGGTCCTCCGCTTTCGGGGTTCAGTATTCCCCGTAGATCTCTTCGCGCAAGGCTTCCTCCGCAATCTCGCCTGTCACATAGTTCTTGCTGTTTTCCACGAATTGCCAATCATAGAATTCCCACCAGTCACCGTAATCTGAATACGAGATGTCCCAACAGCAGCTATAGTACAGCGTCCGTTGACCATCCGTGTTCAGCAATTCGATATTCCTTCCCGTCCAAGAATTGTACCCCTGGATGGTCGCGGCCTCAAGGGACGTGAAGTAAGAGACATCGGGCGCGGGCGTGTACCCCTCCCCGTAAGGCCAGTCGAAGGTTCTCGCCACGGCATTCTCAAAAGCCACAGCGGTTTGCCATTTCTGACCCAGGACGGCAATGGCCCGGTCCACGTTCTTCTTCCAGTTCCAGATCTCGTTGGGTGACGCGTGAAGCCCGTATTGAGGAGGATCGTCATACAGCGTTATTTGGAACATTCCGTATCCGACCGTCCCACCGGCATCGTGGTGGTGGACGGGATTGCCGGGATATCCCTGCCCGGAGGCCACGCTCGCGTGAGGGTCTTGATTCGGCAGCCTGCCGCCCTGTTCCCAGGGGTAGAACTGGTTGTATATGGCGCCGCCCGCGAACGAGTTGTACTCCGGCCTTGATGAAGTGGTGCCGCAGAAACTCTCGTGCTTTGCTATCAGCCTCGCGTACCAATGACCACCGCAATTGGTGTCTATGTAGTTCTTGTTGACTGCGTCATCCGAATGATTGCGGCCCCGGATGTGGACCTTGTGCGTGGGGCTTTCGGCGCCGAAGGCGCAGGTGAAAACCGCCTCGCCGCCCCGAATGTCGGTGCCGAAATTCGGGGTCCATGCCTGATCGCCCGCCACGGGGGTCGAGCCGGTGGCGGGATAGTTGCTGGTGTCTTTTGTCCCCGTACTGAGCTCATCCCGGGGGAAGGTGATCGCGAGCTTCCAGTTCGCGGTCGTTGGCAAAACGTAGTCGCCGTTCGTATCCAGGTACGCGCTCAGGGCGGGCATGGAGGGGGATGTGGTCGCGTCGCCGGCATTGATCCAGGCGAAATTCGTGGGGCAGGAACTGACGGGGTAAGCGCCGTACCCGGACCCGGACCACGCAACAATCGCGTAGCGCGGCTCCTGGAATTCATCGGTTGATTCATGGGTCCCGTTTTCCCAGGGCTTCCAGCAGACGGTGGTGTGAACGTGCTGGCCGCCCTCGACGCAGCCTTCGGGCGGGTAAGCCGGTCTCCAGTAAACAGTCGCTTGCATGAAAAAGTCGCTCGCTTGGGTGTGGTAGGCGGTGCCACTCACGCCGTTCTCGTAGAGTTTACCATCCCACATGGTGGAAATCCAGGCCTGCCCCGAAGGGCCGGAGATCACCCGCTTGTGACCGGGCGTGGCTGGGTCCCATATCGTGAGTTCGATGTGGTTGATCCAGGCGGCGGGGATGTTCCTGGGCATGAGGCAGCAGCCCACGTTCACGCTGTTGTCCGCCGCTTCTGGGTGGTCAGGGCTTTTCGGGCACGACGAAGGTCCAGCTCGGTCTGAACGGGAGGACGGCGATCTTGCGCGGCGTTCCCCATCCTTCCACCGAGACGGGAACCTCGTAGAGCGCGTAGCCGGGCACCGAGGTCCCTTCAAGGAGGATGCGCTCTTCCAAAGGGGTACGCTCCTCGATGAAGTACACGACGTCTTTCTCTTCATCCACCGCCGCCACCATGAGGTGCGGGTCGAGGCGCGTCTTGAAGATCTCCTTGGCGCCGGAGTAGTAAAGTTGCCAGTCGCCCGTGCGGTTATCCGACCGGGTCGGCCAATGCCCGCCGAGTGCTTTCGGATACTCGAAGAACAGGACGAACTTGTCGTACACAAGCCCTGATGCGCTCTCTGGGAAAATCTGCATCTTGCGCGTCTTTGTCAGTTTGTCCTGGATCAGGAAATGCGTATTGCGGTAGGCCTGGCCGTACTTCAGTTTCTCCATCTGCTTGCGCAGAAAGACCGTCAGGTTCTTCGATCTTCCCGTGAGCGTCCACTGGTCCGTCTCGTCGAAGTCCTTGCTCAGCGCGCGAAGATCGGAAACGTCGGCAGACAGGTCCTTGGAGGTTCGGAGGCTGCCGGGAACGAGCTCTGTTCTCATGCTCATATGCTCAAAGGTGAGGTCCTGGACTTCCTTCGCGTCGAGCTCGTGCCACTGCCCGTCTTCCCCCAGCCCGATGAAGTATCTCTTCGTTACAACGAAGTCCTCTAAGCGCGTGCCATTGTTTTTGATGTGGGCTTCCTTCGCGCTCGTAACAAGGCGTTTGTTCTGATCGTCATAGAGAAGCCTTCTTCCGGGTCCAGGCTCGATGTTCTTTATTTCCAGGTACTTGGTCTTACTCCTCGAGATGTCCAGAGTAAACATCCCCTGGGGGATATCAAGCGTTGTTACGTAGAGTTTCCTGTGGAAAGGATCGTACTCGCTTGCCTCAATGACAATGTCTCCCCACCGGACAAGACGAGGAGGCCCCTCATTCAATTGTGTGAGGGTTGTAGGGTGATCCGGCTGGTAGAGATAGGTATCGCCCTTGTCCACAACGAACAAGAGGCCTTCCGCTGCAGGGCAGTCTGTTGCCCCGAATAGAATAGCAAGAACTGATGAAACCCAAAGGGCGTTTCGAATAGTCATGAACGCGATTCCTCCTTTCAGGTATCTGGGGACCTAGCTGCCTAGCAGATCCAAAACCTTCTCAGTGTAGTCCCACCAACTCGTATTCCAGTCACTGATTCCATAGGTCAGGTATGGATCTGTCCAGGGATGGCCGAAGAGAATGTTGGGGTTCTCGTCCCAGTACCCATCATCATTGAAATCCTCGAGAAAAAAATGGGCACTGCTATTGTATCTCTTGATTATCTCGAGTTCCCAGCATCTTAGAGTTTCATTCTCATCATCTGACAGAGCCACTCCGGCGATTGTTTCGCACCACGGTTCCACGCCGGATTGGAGGCCGTCCAGATAGTCCCTAGCGCTTGTGCGCATAGTGTTCAGCCTGCTCATCCCCTCGTTCACGTTGTCTTTCCAATCCCACACTTGCTGAGGGCTAGCGGCCGGGATGGTCAGCTGCTTCATCCCATAGCCGACCGTCTGGCCGTTCGGGTCATGGCAGTGTTGCGGCCCGCCGGGATAGCCGCGTCCTTGCGCGTCCTTCTCGTGCGCGTTCTGGTTGGGCTGCCGGAGCACGTATGCTCCACCCTCCCACACTTTGTACCGGTATGGGTAAAACTGATTCAGAATCGCGCCGTGGATGGTGTAGTAGCTTCCGTTCGGCGCGTACTGATAGTATTCGGGATTCGAAGGACTCTCCACGGGCATCCAGGTATTTGTCTCATGCTTCGCGATCGGGAGCGCGTACCAGTGAGAGCCGCAGTGCGTGTTGATGTAGCTGGCCGCCGTGGCGTCATCCGGATTCAGCCCGCGGATATGGACCTTGTGCGTTAGTGAGTAGAACGGACCGGAGGAGGTGAAGGTCTGAAGAAGGACCTCTCCACCGCGGCAGTCCGTGCCAAAATACGGGTACCAGGTCGCGCCGCCCGGCAGTTGCGTGACCCCGGACGCCGGGTAGGTGCTGATGTCTGCGGCAGTCTTGTCCGGCCGCGGGAAGGTGATGGTGAGCTTCCAGAACAGGTACGAGGGTATCTGCGCGTCACCGTTCACGATGAGCCATGCCCCCAGAGGAGGCATGGCGGGCGCGGAGTTGATCCAGGCGAAGTTGGTGGGGCAGGAACTGACGGGTTGCGTTCCATCCGAAGCCACAATCGCGTAGCGGTCCTCGTCGAAGGTGTTTGAGTCCCCGTTGTTCTCCCAGGACTTGGAGGGACTGAGGGGGTTCCAGTGGATGGTGGCCTGCATGAACACGTCGCTCGCTTGCGTGTAGTAGGGCGTGGTGCTCTCGTTCCCGTCCACGTAGAGTTTACCATTCCACATCTTCGAGAGGCAAGGATCGCCGGAATCGCCGTTGATGATCCGGTGGCGCTGGGCGTTGGGGTACGCCGGGGTCCCAGACTTTGAGCTCGAGGTGGTCCACCCAGTCCAGGGGCACGTTCTGCGGCACGATGCGGCACCGGACGTTCATCCAGCGATCACCGTCTTTGCGCGGCACCGCCGAGGCTTTGCGCTTCTCATCGAACTCGATCCAGTACCGGAAAAGCCGGGACTTGGCCGAGGTGGCGGGGTCCAGGGTGGCGCCGCATTCGGGATTCCAGCCGGGTGTGGGATCGTTGCTCATCGAAGCAGAGAAATCGTCAGGAGTCTGCGGCCGCGCGGAGGTGAAGGATGGGGAGGAAGATATCGAGGATACCGTCCAGTAGGAGTCGGAGTATCCCTCCACCCATGTCGGCATGCCCCAGGGGTTCAGTGCCATATACGCCAACCACAGATTATCATCATAGGTCGTCCACCGGAACACCATCCCATCTTCATCGCAAAAGCCGGGGTTATACGCCCAAATATCCGAGCCAAAAATCTCGTGCCAGATGTTCTGATAGCGGCTTCCGATCCGCGCGCCGTAGGCCTGAAGCGACGCCTTGGCGGGGTCCCACCGCCGCCGCCAGGGGATGTCCGTCACGTCCTCCGGCTCTCCCACCACGGAGTTGTCCGTTGGATTGTAAAAGAACCGCCCTTGCGCAAAGGGTTTCGGGATGATCAGGTTCTCAAAGGAAGCGTATTCGGCCTCGGGAAGAGGGTAGGTGAGAAGGGTGGGCGTCGTGTCGGGCACTATGGCAGGAGGCTGGGGAACCGTCGGGTAGGGCGGGGCGGAGTCGCGCTGGGGACCGGTTCGCCTCGAGCGGGCCTCTCCGGCGGCGGTCAGGCTAAAGACGACCTCGGACGAGGCGTTGGTGTAGCGCAAGATCGCGTCCGTCTGGTCGGGGTCTGCCGCCCAGCCCTCGAAGCTGCCGATGCTGTAAAGGTCCCCGGTGCTCGCGCCGCTGGCGGGGTTGTACACCTCGAGCGCCCAGACGATTTTGCCGGTTGTGTCGCGGATGGTCCAGTAATCGCGGTTGGGATCGAGGGTAATGGTGGACTGGAAGGCGTAGTCGTAAAGATGCCCCTTGATCCAAAGGTTGCCTTCCTCGTCAAGGGTGAGGAGGGATTCGCTGGGCGGGCTGGTGGTCGCGGGGCTTTTGATGTTGAGGAGGATCGCGGGGGATTGCGCGGGGGCGGGCGAGGCGGCGAGGAGAACCGCGAACGCCGCGAGTGCCACGATGAACAAGACAGAGCCACGAAAAGCGCGAAAACCACGAAAACAACAAGAACCACGGAAAACACGGAACACACGGAAGGTGAGGCACTCCGGGCGCTGCCCGCGTTCTCCGTGTATTCCGCGCTTTCCGTGGTGTATCTCTATGCGTCTGTAGAGCGTTTTTTCTGCATTCGTCATGGCGGGATCCTTTCTCTTTGAGAGGTCCGGAACTGGAACAGGGCCAGACTAGCGGAAAAACCAGGACTGAGGACTGAGTGCTGAGGACTGAGGACTGTGTGGTGAGTCCTGAGACTGGAGTCTGGAGTCTTGAGTCCCAAGACAAGCAATTTGACGGCTGAGTTTACCGAGCGCCGCGGCGGCTTGGGCCGCATCCGCCGTGCCGTTCACCGTCGTGCCGTTCGCTGCCGTCCCGCCCAAGCCGCACCAGCGGTAGAACTTGCCGGTCTTCTCGTCGAACCTCACGTCCGGCTTGAGTTGTTTCACCTTGCGGCCAGTCGGCTGCTGCTGCGTTACCGTCTCTTGGACTGTATAGGTCTCCACCTGTATCGTGTCCATGTTCACCCGGTAGCGCGTGACCGTCTGGGGCGCGGAGACCGGCGCCGTCTCGTCCACTTCCTCCCAAGCCTCGGCAAGGGAAACCTCGACCCAGGGGTCCACGCCGATCTTCTTCAGAACCGCCTCCGTCAGGCGCAGGATTTCCGCGTCGGAAAGACAGGACTGAAGACTGAGTGCTGAGGCTTGAGGGGCGAGACCGGTGGCTGTAGACTGTAGACTGGAGGTTGGAGGCTGAGAAGCGAGGGCGGCAATCTGCCTTTCCAGTTCCAGGATGCGGGCGTCCTGTTCCTGCACAGCTTTGAACAGCGGCGGGATCAGGGCGAGGGGAAGAAGCACCTTGTGAGAGCCCGCCCGGGTCGTGGAGGTAGGGTCATCCACCACTTCGGCCACAGCCTGTGGATAGAGAGCTTCGACTTCCTGAGCCACAAAGCCGTCCACCAAAGGCCCCGTCCCGATACGGAAACTGCGGACGGGGATTCCTTTCACGATCTCCAATCCTTGCATGGGCGAGTCGGCGATATCCGTTTTGAAGATCGCGTCGCAACTCTGCGCAAAATGGCAAACACCACTGTCGGTGACAACGACGCCGCCCCGGTTGCCACCGCTACCATCGAAACACTCGATGAAGTAATTCGTGGTGGTTGGGGTGCCCTGACCGCACAAAATCTTGATTCCCTTGCGCGCCGCCGTGCCGCCGCCGTTGGTGAACATCGCGGCGTAGCCGTCCGCTAACGTGGAGACGTGCAGCCTGGCCAATGGCTCATTCGTCCCAATGCCGACGTTCTTACTGTTGCCGTTAACGAAGAACATGGGCGCTGACTCGCCCCTGCGCGCAACGCCGAAGTTATAGGACGGGTAGCTGGTAGAATTCCCGGTTCTGGCCAGGTCTATCAGGTACCCAATCGCCGAAGAGTAGTATATCACGGACTTTGTGAGACTCTCGGTTCCGCTGTAGGTCAGTTGCATCGGGTAGGCTCCAGCGATGGTGAGCGACGGGGTCCCGGGGGCGGACGCTCCGACGTTGAGAACGCCGGTGACGGACTGGTCTCCGTCCCACTGCATGGTGGGTGCGGCGGCGGAAGGCGCGGGGCAAAGGGAGAGTGCCGCCGCCATCAACAGCGAAATGGAAATCCTTGAAACGGTAATTGAAGCGCGCATGGTGTGACTCCTTTCCTTCTAGACCGAAGCGGTTGTTGTTCGGCCAGCCTCAACGAAACAAGCGGGGTTTTACCCCCCCCAGCAAGAATAATGCAAGAAAATAATGAAGCGGTACCGACAGAAAAAGCGAGTTTGCCGGTCTGCCAGTTGGCCAGTTCGGCTGCGCCTCCATTTCCGCTCTTCTTCATTGATCGGATCGGAAAAGATCGAACTGGCGGACACCGGCGGCGCTGGTGTTCAGGCGTATGACCTGTGCGGTTACCGGCTCGAACCTCTTGCCGCAGATGTTTCCATAGACGGCGCCTTGATAGCATCTCTTCCATGAGCCGTCGGGCTGTTTGGTTTGGATATCGAACCCGATGTTTTGTCCGCGTACGTGTCCGGGGTTGTCGAGGCGGATTTCGACCCGCTCAAACGTCATGGGCTGACCGAGATCAACCTCCAGCCAGCCTTGGCCGGACTGTGCCGCGGCCCACGCTGTTTGCGCGTCGGCGTCCACCGCGCGTTCCGGCTCGAAGCCCGCCTTCGCGCTGGACGCGGTCACTTTTTTGCCGGTGGTTAGCGAGCCCAGGTAGGGCGCAGCAAGCGCGATTGGCTCCAGGGGACCGTCGAATTCCAACCTGATGATCGTGTCCACCGGGTCGCGGCTCCCCTCCGGGAGATTGACGATGATGCCTTTTTCGTTCCGCGCGGCGGTGGGTTTGCCCCCGGTCAGCGCGACTGACGCAAGCAACTTTCGTCCGATGGCGGGAAGTTCGATGCCGTTGTTCGGCCATTGCAGAACGTGCAGATAAGCCACATTGCCCTTGAACACGCTGCCGCCCCACTTGCCGGGGGCGAACGGCCCGCTCCGGGTTCCGCAGAGGCTTTCGCCGTATTTCGCGAGCCACGGCCCCGTGGTCTTGAGTCGTTGCACGTCCTCCGGCGCGGCCCGGCCGTCAAGCATCGGCGGAATGTCGAAGAGATAATTCCGGTCGGCACAGGCAACGCTCACCAGGGTGCGCACGCGATTTTCCGCCGAGGCCATGTTGATGATGTCCTTCCGGCGCGACCTCGGCGTCACTTTCAGCGACTCGACTTTCCCGCCGCGGTAGACGCACTCCACCGTCGTCTGAGCGGGGGCATGGAGTTTGAAC
>Ga0315282_10007612_pt1 | contig 17739 bp, 18 predicted proteins | sample YL17G07_20_MG_FD_203693 | JGI IMG/M metagenome (GOLD analysis project Ga0315282, IMG submission 203693) | Sediment microbial communities from Yellowstone Lake, YNP, Wyoming, USA - YL17G07_20 | ecosystem: Environmental > Aquatic > Freshwater > Lake > Sediment | place: USA: Wyoming | collected... | reverse complement strand
ATTTCTACCCAACCGAACCGCTCCGTCGAAACTTCCACATCCCAAGTTTCGCTTGAGTAGTGTGCCCGCTGTCCAGGAGTCTGCTCCCTAAAACGAATATCCTCGCTAGCGATTCCCAGCTCAAGCAAAAAGCGTTTGGTCAGTCCCAAGTAATATGCCATGAGTTCGTTGCATACAAGCCTCATTTTGACCGCCTGCTCGACCGTTATCTCGGTCAATTTTTTGTCTCCTTTTTCTTGGTCTTTCGCCAGCCAGAGTATGAGCTGTTCACCCGCCATTTCAGAAAACTTGGGGTGGTGCAGATCCTCGGGATCGAAGAAGACTTCGGCTTCTGCCATCGTGAACTCCCGCAGCCTTATTATGCCTTGGCGTGGGGAAATTTCGTTCCGGTAGCCTTTGCCGATCTGTACCACGCCGAATGGCAGTTTACCACGAGCATATCGTTGAAGCCGTTTGAAATTGATAAAAATCCCCTGAGCAGTTTCGGGCCGCAGGTATCCCGCACGTTTGCTTCCAGGCCCTATAGCTGTTCGGAACATTGCGTTGAAATCGAAAACTTTTCCAAGTTCACCACCACAATCGGGACAGCACACTTTGTGTTTCTTGATGAACTGCTCCATCTCATCCTCGGGTGTGCCCTCGATGTCTTTGCCAGTCTGCTCGCGCACGAGGTCCGCGACTTTGAATGCCTCGCCACACTTCTGGCACTCCACCATCGCATCGACGAAGTGGTTGACGTGCCCGCTGGCTCTCAGGACCTCCTCGGGCGTAATCGTGGGCGAATCAATCTCGAAGAAGCCCTCCCCAATCACATAAAACTCGCGCCATTTCTGGATTATTTTATTCTTCATGATAGTTCCAAGCGGTCCGAAATCGTAGAATCCACCAACACCACCATAAATCTCGAACGATGGCCAGATGAAACCCCGCCTGAGGGCCAGTTCCATTACCTCTTCGTGTTTTTGCTTCACCTACACACCGCAATTTCAATTGTCGGAGAGACTAAAAGATTATCTTAGTCGGTCAGAGCGCGCAGAAGATCGATATCCCTGACGAGACCGGCAAGTTTACCCTCAGCCGTGATTACGGGAGCTTGTTCCACTTTGTTCTGTTTCATCAACTGAGCGGATTTGCTCACACTGGTCTTTCTTGTTACTGTGATAAGCTCTTTAGTCATTACGTCCTTTACGAGTTTGTTTGGAATTTTCAGTTTACGTTTGGTGATGTACATGCGTGCTTCGCTGTCCCATGTCCAGCTGTCTCCTTCGCTTCGTCCCGCCATCTGACTCATCTTGGAATCGACTTCTATCTCACTTATTTTAGCTATATCAGAGTCGTCGATGATCCCGACAAGATCCCCCTTCTCGTTAATTACGGGGAGCCCACGAAAGCCGGCAAGGTCGATTATCTCGACAGCTACCTTGAGAGGGGTGCCCTCCCACATTGTCAGGATGTGGGGGCGCATATAGTCCTCAACCGGTCTTTCTAGATTCATCGTGGCAATCGCTCGATAGACTATGTCCCGAACCGTGATTATCCCAACAAGCTTCCCATTTTCCAATACGGGCAGCCTCCGCGCAAATAAATTTACCATGTGTTTCGCAGCGTCCTTCAATTTGTCGTTTGGGCTTATGCGGGGGACATCCCGATCTACCAACATCGCGAGCTGGTCCTCATCAGGTTTTTCAAACAACCTGCGCAGCGTGACCATGCCCACAAGCTCATCCGTTCCGCGTTTGACCACAGGGATTGCGCTGGCATTAAGTTTCCTCAAAAGTTCGAGAGCCTCAGCTCTGGTCCCCGGCACTTCCGCCCACTTGACCTCCTTGGTCATCACATCTTTTACCAGCATGTTCTCGCATCCACTACCTACTGTGAAGGTTACTCTCCCAGAACCAATTTTCTTTGATGCGTTAGCTTAAATAATTTTGCCGTTAACGTAAATTGCTCGGAGATTGTCTGCGCGTGCACGATTAACCAAGCCAGCATAAACATCCGAGATGTTCAAAAGATTTTCCCCTCTAGTCAGGATAACAAATGTCGCTTTTTCACCCTCTGCTATTCCCTTCCATGGTAAATTGAAGAGCTTTGTCGGCTCCACCGTCGCCGCCTTCAGGAACTCCCGTGCTTCGTCGCTTCCAGCGGAAGTTGTGGTGCCGCGCAGACATGCCCAAGCGAATGATAGCTCTTCAAACATATTTGGCTGGCATACCATTGCATTGTCGGTCCCGAAGCAGAATCTCGTTCCTGCTACAAGAGCCAAGTGAATGGGTGGACTCCCGACGCCCAGCACGTTGTTTGCCCTCGGGCAGAAAACGACTGGAACATCCTTTTTTTGAAGCAGTGAAAAATCTTGCTTGCTTGCGTGAGTCGCGTGCGCAATAAATGTCGGGTTGAGTTCAAGGGCCCGTTCTACCTCGCCCATGCCTTTCGACTTTTCTGAAGCTTTTTGGACGGCTTCGGTTTCGGCCACATGGATCGAAAGCAGTTTATTTGCTTTGCGTGTCTGGCGGGCAATTTCTGTGAGTTCGTCACCGCTGAAGGCACTCAGCGAGCGCAGGCCCACTCCATCGGCTTTAGCTAATATCCTAGGGAGTTCCTCGAAATTTATAGGACGGCCCAAGATGATGGATTTCACCGACCTCAGAGAGACCTGTCTGAGTAGCTCCACACCAGTTTCACCGCCTTCCCTGAAATCACAGTGCGCAATCGTGCCTGTGCGAAGCATGTCCTGAAGCGTTGCACGAGTAGCAGCGATGATGTCTTTGGTGGGGTGAGAACTCAATGCCTTAAACTTTTCACCCTGCGAACCAACTACCTCGAGCTGTGTTTTTCCAAGATAACACTCCTTCGCGATTGAATCGACAACATGAGTGTGAGCGTTTACGAATGGCGGCAGGATAAATCCGTGTTTTAAATCTGTTGCCCTGCCAGATGGAGAACCTTCCGAGATCTTTTCAACCACGCCGTCATCGACTACAAAATACCCGCGCGTGACTTCAAGCTCTTCACCCTCTAGGATGACGGCGTTGGAGAACACTTGTTTGGCCATGGTATCCCAAGCGATATTTGGGGCGACATGTTTAAGTCTAAGCGGTGGTGTGATGCGGCTGGTCGTCTACAACGCCCGTGAATGTGACCCGAAGCGATGCACTGCGGTACGTCTGCATCGCGCTGGTAAGATTGAGATTGTCTATAACCTGCGTGAGCTGCCTTCAGGAGCGGTCCTCCTCGACCCATTCGCTGAAAAAGCTTTATCGAAGGCCGATGCTGAGACAGCAAAAAAATACGGCTTGGCTGCCCTCGACTGCTCTTGGAAGCAAATCAGAGAGATATCCAGCCTCAGAAGAAGGATGGAGTCTCGAGCTCTGCCATACCTGGTCGCAGCGAATCCAACCTATTACGGACGGCCGACTACTTTAAGCACAGCAGAGGCGCTAGCTGCGGCTTTATTTATCTTTGGAGAAATGGCCTCCGCGAAGGATATTCTCAACCTTTTTAATTGGGGGCATGTTTTTCTCGATCTAAACTGGGAACCGTTAGAGGCATACGCTAACGCTAAAGACAGCGGTGAAGTAGTCACTATCCAGCACCAGTTCATACCTTTCCGACAACAACCTTAAATCCTGCCAGTTCAGTAGCCATATTACTAAAGCGATAACCGTTCAAAGAAAAGCTTAAACTCGTTGGCACATACTTAAACTGGTGGCAGAATGCCAAAGCGAGAGGAAAGGATGCCGGCAACTGGTGCTGGACTGATACGGTACTTCCAGGAAGAGGGTCACGGTATAAAGATCTCGCCGAAGACCGTTCTGATATTCACTATCGGGATTATCGGTTTTGAGATATTTTTACGGTTTTTAAACTTACCTTTGTAGGGGTTCTAAAAGCCGCCCGTTTTCGCGAGCCCCTCCAGCCGCTTTATCCGCTCCTCCGTTGGCGGATGTGTCGAGAAAAGACTGGAAAGGCGAACTCCTGCAAATGGGTTCACTATAAACATGTGGGCGGTGGATGGATTGCCCTGTCGCATGGGTTTGTTCTGAGCCGCTGACTGCAGTTTTCGCAGTGCGGTGGCCAGACCGAGCGGCTTGTGCGAGATGTTGGCTCCCCCTTCGTCGGCTCCGTATTCACGGCCCCGGGATATCGCGAGCCTGACCAGCATCGCGCAGAATGGGATCAGGATTATCGCCAAGATAGCCAGGATTGCGGTCCCTCCCCCCTCGCGATCCCTTTGTCCACCAGAGAAAATCGAGAAGTACGTCACGTATGTGATCACTGCGCCAATCATCGCCGCCATAGTGCCGATAAGCATATCTCGGTTTTTGACATGCGTAATTTCATGCCCCAGTACTCCCTCGAGCTCTTCATCGTCCAGTAGATTCATAGCACCTTGGGTTACCGCGACGACCGAGTGGGATGGGGAGCGGCCCGTTGCAAAGGCGTTGGGCGTTTCTATTGGGATTATGGCTACATCGGGCTTAGGCAGGCGAGCGTTGGAGGCCAAGCGGGAGACCATCTCATGGAGCTTGGGCTGTTCGGTTTCGCTGACGATTTTCGCGTGGTAGAGCTTCAGCACCCACTTGTCCGCGTACCAATAGATGGCCAAGTTCATCAACATAGACATGACGAGGAAAATTCCGATGGTGTAAGTTATGGGAATTCCTAGGAGGTACCCAGCTACAGACCCTACTAGCAGCATTAGCCCGGTAAGCACACCCATAAGCAGAGCAGTTCGCGCGTTGCCACCCATAATCATCAAGTTAAGTTGATTGTCAAAAGTTGCTTAAAAAACTTCCGCAAGCCAGCTGATTTTGCCCGGCCTGAGCGAGATTTTCCCCTCGAACGCTTTTAAAAACAGATTTACCGCGGCATCAGGTTTCAGTTTCGTGGTGTCGATTTCGTAAACTTTGTCGGTACTGTGGGCGTCAACAGCTTCCCACAAAATTATATCCAGCGCCTCTGCCTCGACATTTTCACGCGTTTTTGCTTTTGAGTAGCCTCGGGCACTAAGGCGCCGTTCGAGTACATTCGGACTAGTCCGGAGGACGACAACATGAGTGAGAAGTTTTTTTTGCAGCAGGTGCGCCAGTAATCCCTCTACAATGACTGGTCCACTAGAATCTTTGATAGCGCGAGCAAATTCTTCCCTCATTTTTGGGAGATTGGCAATTTTCGTGCCATCTGCATCAAGTTTGTAAATTTTCTTTTTGGTAATCAGGGCGTTGAGTTCTATCACCGAAGCGCCTAACTTTTTTGTCAGCGCTCGGGCGAAAACAGATTTTCCAGTGCCAGGGGTGCCGCTGACCGCAATCACCAAACGCCTCAAGCAACCGCCTCATAGCTTCTCGGCGCGCATGTCTATTATGTTGTCCAGCTCGCTGCCAGTTGAGATTATCGTCACGGGTACTTCAAGTTCACTTTCGATTTTTTTCACGAATTCCTTCGCCTCTTCTGGGAGCTGTTTCCAATTTTTGATGCCAGAAGCACCTTTGAATAACCGGTCTAAACAAGTTATTGTCAACTGTGTCGCACCGTTGATCATAACCGAACGCTTTGCTAGATCAAAATCAAAAGTACCTATTCGTCTGCGCCGACCAGTTACCGTTCCGTACTCGACTATACCCAGCTTCTCCGCTTCCTCTTGGGAAATCTCGGTCGGAAACGGTCCAGCCCCGACCCTGCTCACGTACGCTTTGAAGATGAGCATCACGTCATCAATTTTTGTTGGTCCCACGCCGACATCCGCTGCAAGAGTGCTCGCGCTCGTGTCCTTACTCGTGACGTAGGGATAGGTGCCGTGAGTCAGTGAAAGAGCAAATCCTTGAGAACCCTCGATTAACACTCGCTCTCCACGGTGAATTGAATCGTTGACTTCCTTTGGAACGTCCGCCAGGAAGCGTTTGAGTTCAGGCATTTCCTCGGCCAGCTTCGCGGTGCGGTTGACCCTAGCGACATTCGCAGGGCCGCAGCCAGTTCCAGTTGTGCCTATCTTCCCCTTGAGATACTCCGAGGATTTGTCCTGTTCGATGTGCTGTGGTTCAATCACCGTGCAGCGTTTGTCTATGCCAACTCGGTCACCCGTTCCCGTCAACCCTATTTCTTCGATCAACACCACCGGATTTACCAGCACGCCAGGGCCGATGAGGAGGCGGGCTTTGTCATATACGAATCCACATGGGATTTGTCGCAACCCGAATTTTTTCCCCTTATGAAATACCGTGTGGCCCGCGTTCGGACCAACACCCGCGCGAGCCACGATTTTTGGTTTATCATGAAGTGCAAGATATGCGATAATCTTTCCCTTACCTTCGTCACCCCATTGACCTCCCGCTACGACCATGCAAGGCAAGTGATCACCTCTCGCACTATACTCTGCAGGTTTAAATTTTTGTCGGGCCAGCGTGGAACTTGCATCGCGGATAAAAAACTCTTTTTGGCAAAAAGCGCCCGATTAAAAGCCCGTTTTAGGGATAGCTTTAAATACCGTCTAAATAGATGAAAATATGCTCTATAAGTTGTTTGAAATAATTGAGGAGGCAGATAAATGGTGGAATTGCCCGTTGCGGCTATAGATCGTGTCATAAGGAAATCAGGTGCAAAGCGAGTTAGTGAGGGGGCAGCGACCGCTCTCGCGGAGGTCCTTGAGGAGCGAGCGTTGGCGATTGCGGCTGAAGCGGCGAAGCTCGCGGAACATGCTGGAAGGCGAACTGTGCGGGATGTTGACATCCGACTTGCCGCGAAAAGAGTTTAATTTTTATAATTCAGCGCTCCAATCAACTTGGGGTCAAAGTGAGTGAGGCTGAACCGCGCGTAAGCGACATGCCACGTCTATACAACGTCTTCGATGTGCCAAAAATAACATCTGTTCGTGCAACCACAACCCTTCACTCTAAAATAGATTTCAGGGAAATTTTGAATCGTCTTCCAAGGGTAACCAAACTGCGAACGTCGAACAAAACTGTGGTGAAATTCGAACTAAAACGCGGCAGCTACCTCCTGCTTTTCCCGACCAACTATATCGAGATCCACGCGCCGGACGAGGGGGGCGCTCGCGAAGTCCTGCTTGCATTTAGGGACGAACTGTTCAAGAACGGGCTTTTATGAGCAGGTTTGGCATGAGCGGATTACTGAAGGGTGCGCGGACAGCAGTTAGAACATGCATGGGGGTTAAGCAGGGTGAGAAAGTCCTCGTCATCACCGACCCACCAAAACTCAAGATCGCCAGAGCTATCATTGGGGCTGCCCGCGAGTTAAGCGCAAAGACTATGTTGATCTGCATGCCCGTGGGTAAGCGGCACGGCAGCGAGCCGCCAGAAATAGTTGCTCTTGCCATGCTGTCCTCGGATGTCGTAATCGCTCCTACAACATATTCTCTTACCCACACTCAAGCTCGCCTTCGCGCGACCAAAGCCGGGACAAGAATCGCGACCATGCCGATGATAACCGCAGGTATGATGTGCAGAGGCGGGATGCTTGCGGATTACAATGTTGTGAGCAGGTTGACCAAAAAGGTGGCCAGTAGGTTTGAGCGCACGGCGGAGGTCGAGGTCAAGACGTCGGCTGGAACGGAACTCACATTAAGTGTAGCGGGACGAAAACCCCACGCCGATACCGGGATATTTCACGCGCCCGGCGACTTCGGCAACCTCCCCGCAGGCGAGGTGTTCATCGCTCCCGTTGAAGGGACGGCGGGAGGGCGCGTGGTCGTTGATGGGTCGATGGCCGACAGAAAGGGCGGAAGGATTGAAATATCGGTCGAAAAAGGTGTTGCGGTCAAAATTTCCGGTAATTACGCCCAAAAGCTCATCAGGATGCTGGATGAGGCGGGATCCAAAGCCAGAAATATAGCTGAGTTCGGCATCGGCACAAACACAAAGGCGCGATTGATAGGGAACGTGCTCGAGGACGAAAAGGTCTTGGGGACCTGCCACATCGCGCTGGGGGACAACTCGGCCTTCGGTGGGCGGGTTCGGGCCGGGATTCACGTCGATGGAATTCTCTTAAAACCAACTGTGAAGCTTGATGGGAAAATCCTGATGAGGGACGGGCGATTGAAAGTCTGATCACTCAAATATCGAGGTTTTTTGTTTCTTTCCAATCTCCCCGCCAGCCATCACATAAGTGTATGCGGCGGAGGCGACATCTCCCGCTCCAACCGTGGACGCGAATCCCCTCGCCTTATAGCATGGGGTGACCACCAACTCGGCACCTCCAATTTTGCCGTCGTACTCCTTTGAGGCGTAACCCACCGTTTTTAGGCCTTTCTCGGAGTAGTTCTTTGTTTTTCTTCGTTTGGCCAGGTCTTCTGAGGTCGGATAGGAGCCTTTCTCAACCCTACAAACTCCTGCCGTGGCTGCGGTGAGCTGCGCATTTTCAAGAAGTCCCCTGCCATATTTTGTGCTTAGCGAGGCTTGGTAGTCGAGAGAGTGGACCCAGATTGTGGATATCCCTCCCGATGATCCCAAGATGTTACGCATCGCCTGGAATTCGTCCTTCGTTTCGGCCCCCATCGCCCGTGAGACCTGCAGCACCTCGTCCCCGTTCATAGAGAGTATGTCAAACATGGAGTAGATCCAGCAGAGAAGGCGCTTCTCCCTTTCGTCGAATGCCGCAAAACTCCCTGCATCGGTGAAAAGCGGCGCGGCGATGACTTTACGAATTTTTCTGATTATTCTTTCGACCATGTGAAAATCTCGGTCGCTTATACTGTTTGCAAAGAGTACATGCCATCCGACCAAGTTCACCATGTCTATCCGGCCATACTTATGGAGGGTTCGCGCGAGTATGCCAGGTAGCCTTTGCAGGTAGGGGCGAAGTTGATCTATCCTCCTCCCCTCACCCTCGCAGAGGATGTATCTGTTGGTCCCGCGTGCCTGTATTATAACAGATGTTGGTTTCTTTTCCGATGAGCAGGCAAACGAAATATCAATTCCATCGAAATGCTTCCTCTCTTCAGGGTCGAGCCTTGAAAGTTGGCATGGGAACAAACACCCGGTGAATATCACATTTGCACCGAGGGCATTAAGCGCGGCCGCCTCTTGTCCCCCGTTGCCGCCCAGCGCGCACCTGACCCGCGCCCCCCGACGGTCGGCAGTCGCTATCAGTCTCTGTGCATCGCCTGTTTTTCCATCTATAGATACCTCACCACCGATACCGTCACGCACGGCCGTATACGCGTCCTTCATGTGTTCGGCGAGTGGGCCCCTATATCGGTAAACAAACTCTTTGAGGTCTGCGAGGGATGGGAAGGTTACCCATATGTCCAAAGTTGATTCAGGACCGACCGCTATCACTGGGTTCATAATTCTATGTAATGGAATGGAGCGATATAAAATGAGATAAATCGGAACAGAATCCTGAACTTGTAAAGCGAAAATGAGTTAACGAACTCGCGGGAGTTTGGACGCAGCAGCTTCGTCAACGATAAACGTGCAGTGGGGATGCTTCTGGAGGATGGATGCAGGGACATCGGTTGTTATCGGCCCTTTAGCGGACTTAACAACAGCATCCGCCTTTCTCGCTCCGGTCGCTAGGAGCAGGGTCTTTTTCGCCTCCATGATGGTCCCTATCCCCATGGACAGCGCTTGGCGGGGCACTTCATCGATGGATTCGAAAAATCGCGCATTGTCTTTTATAGTTTGTTTAGAAAATTTCACAACCCCAGTCCTAGAGTCGAATGGCGAACCCGGCTCGTTGAACGCTATGTGGCCGTTTGCCCCTATGCCCAAGAGCTGGAGTTCGATTCCACCCGCCGCCTTGATGGCTTTCTCGTACTCCTGGCAGGTGCGCTGCGGGTCTTTTGTCAGTCCGTCTAAAACATGGGTGTTCTTCGCCTTGATGTTCACGTGGTTGAAGAGATTTTCGTTCATGAAATATCGATAACTTTGAGGATGGGTGGGTGGCAACCCGAGATATTCATCAAGGTTGAAAGTGGTGACGCGAGAAAAATCGAGTCCTTTTTCCTTGCACATGCGGATGAGTTCGCGGTAGCAGCCGACGGGGGTTCCTCCGGTAGCCAGTCCGAGGATTATGTTAGGTTTGGCCCTTATGGCATCTGCGATGATATCCGCTGCCTTCTTGCTAAGCTCATCGTAGTCATTCGTGATCAGAACTTTGATTGGCATGTCGCTCGCCCCAATTTTTCAGACCTCACATACGTAGCTTGTCCGTATTTATTTGCTTTTTGGTTGGTAATTTTAAAGAAGGAAATATCCGCTCTATAAATTAAAAAACCTAAATATGTGTTTCAATCAAAGTGTAAGGGATGGACATGTTGAAAGGCAATTTGATAGTCGGCCAGGCCGGCGGTCCGACCAGCGTGATCAACAATAGCTTGTGTGGTATTATTCAGGAAGCGAGAAAACATGAGGAAACAGAAGGGATCTACGGAATGCGCTTTGGCATCGAGGGGTTCATACAGGGAAATCTCGTTGACATCCGGAAAGAGGATGAGGAGACCATCGAAATGCTGCGAGACACCCCTTCTTCAGCTTTGGGATCGTCCCGCCATAAACTCAAGGATGATGATCTTCCCCGGGTTCTTGATGTACTTAGGAAATATGGCATAAGGTATTTCTTCATGATCGGCGGCAACGACACAATGAATACTACTCACAGGGTTGAAGATTATTGCGCCGAGAAGGGATATGAAATCGTCTGCGTGGGCATACCAAAAACCGTGGACAACGACCTTTTTGGCACAGACCACACACCCGGCTTCCCAACAGCGGCGAGGTTCACAGCCCTTTCGGTCAAACAGGGAGGGATTCTGGCAAGGGACATGCAAAAGGTGGATCAGTTTGTCATTTACCAATCGATTGGCAGAAACGCTGGCTGGCTCCCCGCCTCCGCAGCCGTCGCTAAAGAAAAAGAATCTGATGCCCCACATCTCATCATTATCCCAGAAAGACCGCTGAACAAGGAGAATTTCCTGAAGGCGGTAAAAGGATGTTATGACAAGTACGGTTTCGTTTCCGTAGTGTGCGGCGAGGGGGCTACCTGGGACGACGGCACCCCCATTTCAGGGTCCGTCATCAGGGACAAATTCGGAAATATCGAGTTTGGGGCGATGGGCGGGACATCCACAGCCATGATCCTGCACAGAATTGTCTCCTCTGAATTTGGCTGGCGTGGAGAATTCCAGATCACCGAGTCCCTGCCGATGTGTTGTGCCGACAGGATGGCAAAGGTAGACCGTGAGGAAGCCTATCTGGTCGGTGTGCAAGGCGTGAGGCTGGCCGCCGAGGGAAAGTCGGGCGTGATGGTTACCCTGGAGAGAAAGAGCAATTCTCCCTACGTATGCGAAACGGGGACGATTCCTCTGGAAGATGTGGCGATGAGAACCAAACCTATGCCGGACAATTATATCTCCGACGATGGATTTTTTGTCACGGACGAATTCATGGACTACATAAGGCCCTTGGTCGGAGAAATGCCTCGCTATGCCGAGCTGAAGCTCAAGTCAGTGGCAAAATGAGTGAAAAAGGGCGTACGATGTCAGAGTATTCAGTTGAAATGGGGGATAAATTCGACAGACTGATGAACAAAGAGGAAAATTGCCAAGTAGTTATCAAAAGGTTGGGGGCCGAGGTAATAAGTTACCAAGTGTGGGACGAGGACAGTCAGAAAATGCTTCCTTTACTGTGGAACGACAACAACGATTCTCCCCCGCCGCAGGGAGGATGGAGAAAACATGCCACGGTTCTTTTCCCTCATGTGGGAGGACTTAAAAACAAGGAAAGCTGGCTCGGCGATGTTAAAATCACCAGCCCGGGAAATCACGGCTTTGCCCGCCATTCAATTTTTGAAGCGGTCGCCCACTGCGATGAAGACTGCGCATGCATCCACTACTGCCTCAGAGCAAACGATGAGACGAGAAGATACTATCCCTTCGATTTCAGGTTGGATATCGTCTACTCGTTGAGGGGCAACGAACTTTCCGCCGAGTTCGAAGTCACAAACATGGAAGAACGTGGGGATATATTCTTCTCCTTGGGTTGGCACCCGGGCTTCAGCACCTCTTTTCCCGGATTGGGGGGTAAAAAAGAAGATTGGCAGATAATTTTCAAAAGAGGGAGGTATCGGCGCTACTTCAACGACGAAAATTGTAGGTTAACGGGGGAAACTGAAAATTTAGACATCGCCGGGACTTTTAGCTGGGTCGAGGAAGAGCTTGAACGCACGGTCGTGTTGGAAATAGAAAGCAGGGGACTTCGCACCTGTGAATTTTACAACCCAAAAATCGTGAGGGGGGTGAAGATAGATTTCGAGGATTTTCCCTTTCTGGCCATCTGGTCGGAATTGGGGCGCGAATTTATCTGTCTGGAACCCTGCCAGGGGCTCGATGATCACGAAATGCAGGAAAGTTTTGATCAAAAGGTGGGTATTGTAAGACTAGGTGCCTTGACAAATAAAAAATGGCGAGCAATTATCAGGCCGAATATTTCACGATTTTAAGACCCCGACTTAGGCTATCCAAATTACGGAGTTCATGCTACCTAACTTTGATGTGGAGAAAAATTTTATTCTGTTGGAGCTTCAGCCTCGCTGGGATTCCAAGTTCCCTGCGCGACCTTGGGTACGAATTCTTCAAGCCCTTTTGGTGGGAACCGAAGCTTTTTGCCCTTCTCCGCTGCCATGTAACAGGCCATCAGAAGTTCGACCACAAATGCCCCATCTTCCCATGTTTCCTTCGGCATCTTGCCGTCTAGGAAGCTCTCGACCATGTGCCTATCCTCGTCTTGAAACCCGTATCTACTTGCTTCATCTGGCACGAAGGGCATGAGCCCTTGATCAGCAGCCTGTTTCTCGACCATGTCTTCACCAGCTTTTCCCTTGACTTCCCTGCTGAAGAAAACGCTCGACTCCGGGCTGAGAGTGTTAATCTGCATGTAATACTCCGGCCCTAACAGTTCAAATGTCATCTTCTCCCCAGGACCGACGAAGCTCCAAGAGGTCGTCATCTCAGCCATCGTCAGGATCCCCTCCTTGGTCTCATACGAAACGTTTGCCCTCGCGAAGTCCTCCACCGGGGCCTTGGAATAGTCGACTTTTCCCTCAGTCATGTCTAGGAGGCGTCGGATGTACTCGGGCCTAGTCCACTTCAATGACGCCACATCCGCCGACACCTCGCGGGGCTTTAGGTCTCCCTTTGCCTCGTCAGGACTCGTGAGCAAAAATCGTGCCGCCTCGTGGCTATGGCACATCATGTCCATCAAGACCCCTCCCCCTTGCTTTGTTCCGTCCCAGTACCACGCCTTGTGCGGGCCGCTGTGCTCCTCGGAACATCTCGCTAGGTATGGACGCCCTGTGATTGAAGCTCCTCTCCCCCACAGGATCTCCTTACCTCTGACTATCGGCGGGGCGAACACACTATTTTCCAAATAGCCGTGGAGCAGCCCAGCTTTCTTGACCAGATCAAGCATCCTTTGCGCTTCCTTAACGTTGCGGGCTAACGGTTTCTCGCACGCCACCCCGACAAGTTCAGCCCGTCCCTGAATTACCTCTTCGGCTATCGCCTCCATCACCGGGATCCTGGCGAAATTCGGCACTGTTATCCATATTGCATCGACTTCTAGATCCCTGACCATCTCGCGCACATCTGTGTATACCTTGGGCTCACCTATTCGTAATTTCCTACAGAGCCCCGCAGTGACGTTTGCCGTGGCTTCGTGACGGGCACAAACCGCGGTGATGTCCGCGTGCCTTACCCCCCTCCAAGCGTTCAAGTGGTATGTGTTCGTGATGAAGCCCGCACCCACAAAACCGACACCGAGCCTCCTCATTCGTTTCACCGAACTTATTTGAAATTGCTCATTCTACTCAGCTCACCCACATTGCCTGCGACCTTCCTTAGCGCAGACACGACATCTCTTAGGTCGTCCTCCGTAAGGGTCTGATACACGGGCAGGAGCAGGTCCTCGGAGGATAGCTTTTCCGCGTTCGGGCACAGCCCCTTTTGATACTCGACTTTCCTGCCGTACCAAGGGCAATCAAATGGGCAGGATGTTCCCCCATATCCCACTTTATCCTTGATCACCTCTTGAAGGTGGACTGGTATCGGGCAATAGCCCTCCGCCTTGATCCCCTCCGCAAGAAGGGCCTTGGCGAATGTATCTCTGGAGATACCGAGCTCCTCCTCGACCACCCTAGCGCCGTAGGCCCAATAGACATGTTTCACATCGTCGCGCACATAAGGCGGTTCAATGCCCTTTATTTCTTCTATGTTCCTTGTTAGATAATCCGCGTTTTTTCTCCTCTGCGCGTTGAACCCGTCCAATTTTCGTAGCTGAACCAGGCCGATCGCCGCTTGAATCGCCGTCATCCTGTAGTTGTAGCCTATGCCAGTGTACACGTTATGCGCGGGCACGTTTGGATATGGGGAAACCTCGGGGCGGCCATGATTTCGGATGGACTTGGCCCTTTTCGCCAGCTCCTCATCATCGGTGATTATCATCCCCCCCTCCCCGCCCGTCGTCATGTTCTTGTTGAGGTAGAAGCTGAAGCAACCCATGTCGCCGAACGTGCCCACTTTTTTGCCCCTGTACTCGGCCCCGTTCGCCTGGGCGCAGTCCTCGATGACAACTATATCGTGGCGTTTTGCCGTCTCGACGATCGGATCCATGTCGGCGGGCTGGCCGAGCATATGGACGGGAATCACAGCCTTGGTCTTTTCCGTGAGCCGCTTCTCTATTTCAGCTGGATCGATATTGTAAATCATCGGGTCGACATCCGCAAATATCGGCACGAGGTTCTGGTGCAGTATGGCATTTGCGGTAGCCATGAAAGTGTAGGGCGGGAGGATTACATCGCTTCCGGGGCCGATTGCGGCGGCGGCTAACGCTACGTGCAAAGCCGTCGTTCCAGAGTTCACCGCGATCGCGTGCTCGACGCCATAGTATCTAGCGAAAGCCTCCTCGAACTCGCCAACCTTTTCACTCACGAGTTGTGAAAGCCTTTTTGTTTTTAAGACATCCAAGACAGCATTCGTCTCTCCTTCATCAATATCCGCTTCCGTTGGAACGAATGACAAAACTTTTTTCCTTACTGATTCTCCGCCCTTTAGCGCAAGTTCTTCTCCCATTTAATCACCTCTGTTTTATACATAAATTATTACCTAAAAACTTTTATTAGTGCTTATGAAATATCACTTTTTTGCTTTTTTTATCAAAGAAGTAAATTCGCTTTTCATTGAGGGAGAGCCAAACTTCTTTTACAACGTTTAGATTCTGGGTTGGGCTTGTTATCACAACGAGTGATTTTTCCCCTACCTTCAGGTGAATATGTAGTTCTCGCCCCATGAGCTCGATGATATCTATCTTTGCCCTTATCGCGTTTTTTTGACCCCTTTTGATAATTGTAAGATCCTCTGGCCGTATACCCAACATGATCTCCGATGTTTCAGCCTCCATAATCGCCTCCCCCATACTTTTTGAAGGTTCGTAGATGAAATCCCCCATATCAATGATAGTTTTCCCATTCCTTTCTATGAGACTGCCCTCCAACATATTCATAGCAGGGTTCCCAATAAACCCCCCGATGAACATATTCTCTGGGTTATGGTACACATCTCTCGGCGTACCTATCTGTTCCAGTATGCCATTGTTAATCACCGCAATCCTCTTACCCATCGTCATCGCCTCCTCTTGGTCGTGGGTAACATAGATGGTGGTGGTCTTTAGCTTTCGGTGCAACCTCTGGAGTTCTGTCCTCATCTGCACTCTCAACTTGGCATCCAAGTTGCTCAAAGGCTCGTCCATCAGGAAAACCTGTGGTTCCCTCACCAATGCTCTCCCCAAAGCCACCCTCTGGGCCTGTCCACCGCTCAGCTCCCTTGGCTTTCTGCCCAAGAGGTTTTCTAGCCCAAGCATCTTCGCAACTTCCTTCACACGCTCATCGATCTCATCCTTGGACTTCTTGCGAGCCTTGAGAGGGAATGCCAAGTTACCGTAAACGTTCATATGGGCATACAACGCATAACTCTGAAAGACCATCGCAACATTTCTATCCTTTGGCGAAAGATCGTTTACTTTGGCATCTCCTATATATATATCTCCACTAGTGGGGGTTTCCAACCCAGCCACCAATCTCAAAACTGTGGTCTTTCCACAACCCGATGGACCCAACAAAACCAAGAATTCTCCATCCATAACTCTTAAGTTCAGATTGTTGACGGCAACAACACGACCAAATTTTTTGGTCAGATCCTCCAATATTACCTCGACTATTCCAGTCCCCCTAATTTTCATTCCTTCTACTTGAGTGATAAGTAAGTTGTCTATAAAGATTGTTTATAGCGTTATTGCTTAGATCAGCCTCATCGATCACGGTGAATGGCAACTTGTCCTCTTTGACGTATTTTTTCAATGTAGCCAATGTATCTTTTATCTCGTTGCGGATCACGTTAATTCTCTCTGGTTTATATTCTAGTCCAATTTTATCCATTAACCCAGCGATTTCATCTTGTCTGTTGTTCTGGAGGCATGACATCAAAAAAATGCCGAGCCCAATTATCGAACCGTGCAAATAATGTTTTCTAGTCAAATATTCGAGGTTGTAAGCGAAGAAATGCTCGGAACCCTCTTCTGGTCGAGAACTTCCAAACCTCTGGCATAGTTCTGTTTCCTTCAGATAGAGTTCCATGAGCGTCTTGATCCCAGTTTCAGTTACATCCCTTATCTCATTTGCATTTTCCTCTAATCTGTGAAGGCACGCTTCTGCCTCCTTCGCTATGCCCTCGTCGAATCTTTCGAGACCCCTTTCGCTAGCCAATTTCCAGTCGTAAAGAGCCGTATAAATTGACAAGATATCCTCAGCTCCCGCCCTGTTCAACTCCTTTGGCGCGTTTCGTATTATGGAGTAATCCACGAGTATCTCATCCGCTGGTTTATTCCCAATGTAATGCACTTTACCATCATCCCTTACTCCGACCTCCTTGGTCACCACGACATCTGCCGAAATTATAGTTGGGATGGTTACAAGTCTGGCTCCACTCTTCCAAGCAATGTATTTTGCCGTGTCGATCGATGCTCCTCCTCCTATGCCCACAACCGCATCGCTTTGGGGCAAAGTTTTTCTCAACTGCTCGAGTTTCGACCTCTCCATGGTTTCAACGAAAACGCATTTCAGGGGAGTTCCACCTATCCTGTCTTTTACGAGGTTCCATGGGACCTCCATTGTTGCGACGATAAATGAGCCGAGCCTCCTGGTGATTCCGTCGATTATATTTTCTCCGTATTTAATCATCTTTGGTAACTCCACCGTCATTCCCAATACCCCTTTTTATTTGAAGGAGAACTATTTCTGATAGTCACACCAATCCAAAATTGTTAGGGCAAGGATTTTTGCTGATGGAATCAATTTGTCTATTGCGATGTACTCGTCCACGCCATGATGACCTCCCCCCATATCCAAACTCCCACCGCCTCCAGGACCTCCATAACCGACGGCCGGTGTTTCCGCGTACCTCGTCAGGCACCTGAGGTCGCTTCCTCCCCCTCCGATTAGTATTGGGTTCACGCCGGCTACTTCCTTACAATTTTTCTTTAACACGGCGATCACTGGATGGTTCGGATTGGTCATGCAGGATTCGAACCAGAGCCCGAACCACTCGACGGTGGGCGGGTGCTCCTTGAGCCATGGATCAGTCCTCGCAACCCTCTCGATGTACTCCTTGAACCTCTGCCTTACCTCCTTTATGTCTTCACCCGGGAGGCACTCAATGCTTCCTTCCATAACGCA
>Ga0315282_10007611_pt1 | contig 17739 bp, 18 predicted proteins | sample YL17G07_20_MG_FD_203693 | JGI IMG/M metagenome (GOLD analysis project Ga0315282, IMG submission 203693) | Sediment microbial communities from Yellowstone Lake, YNP, Wyoming, USA - YL17G07_20 | ecosystem: Environmental > Aquatic > Freshwater > Lake > Sediment | place: USA: Wyoming | collected... | reverse complement strand
GGTTGGGAGAAGAACATACCGGGAACGGAGCCGAAGGAAAAGAAACGAAGCGAATCCTCACAATCATCGCCTTCGTAAAGTTAAGCACCCTAGGGACCTTCGGGTCACCGCTAAAATCGTCTTTCTGCCCCCGTTTCTTGAACGCGCACTGTAGAAACCCCGCAGGTCTTCAAAGGCTAGTGGATGCTCGAGTTTCTAGAGCGTGTGCTAGCAGTTTTGTATGAAAACTTGAGACAGCGGAGTGCCTATGCCAGCGTAACGCGTAGGAAATTTTTATGTACTATGAGGCGTTACGCTATTATGTTGTAACGCAGCGTTACGGGGGTAACGCTGATGTCTGAAGAAGATAAAATCATCAGTTTCGTACGGGAATTCTATAGGCAAAATGGCGAGGTTCCAAGCGCCAGAAGGATATGCAGAGAAGTCAACTGGAGTCCGCCAAAGCTTTACGACAGGTTTGGAAGCATGGAAAGCATCTGTGAGAAAGCAGACATAAAAATCGACAAGAGAATGAAGAATAGGCTAAAAATCTCTAGGAAGGCCACTAGGAAACGCTCTAAGAAATCCGTGCGGAAGCATGTTCAGAACGAACAGACGCCACCAGTCGTTAAAAGTGTAAACGATGAACCAGCGCAGATGTCTGCCTTCGAGAAGATCAAGAAGGCCAGAGAGGACGCGGAGGCAGCACACGATACTATCGTGGAAAACGCTCAACGGTTCGCTGAGGAATTGAAAACTCTAGTGCTTGGCACCACCGATGAAGTCAGCGTTGAAGCAAACACTGCAATCTTGGAGGCGTTGGGCGAAGTCGTACCCGTGGTCTTGTTCTACAAGTACGACATCGCGGCCTCAGTCCCGGACTTGCTAGCGGCCAACGATGTTTTACATCAAGTCCAAGAAGAGAGAAAGAAGTTGAACGATGAGGAAAAGAAGAACGTTGCGGAGCGGGCCGACATCGCGAAGGAATGGGAAAGGCTCAAGCGAGACAGTGATAAGGCGTCCTTGCTGGAACGCGTTGAGAAGCTGGAGTGGCAGGTGAAGGTTAACGCTGACCATTTCCACGAGACGTATGAAGTTCTCAAGAGGGCCCGCGTTCTATTCCGGGAGTTGTGGTCAGTCGCCTCTAAATGTCCTAATTGCCCGTCGACTTTCGTGCAGAATATGACGGTGTCTCACCGCGACATCTTGGATTGGGTAACCTCGGGGAAGTACCACATGAAGTTAAGTTTCGAAACCGAAGGCGCACCTAAGCTTGGCTACCGAACATGAACGTCCTGCTTCAGCTCTTTTTCTGGAATCTCCTTCCTGCATTTGGGGCACCAGTAACGCTTCTTTCCCCTAGGCACATCGAGATAAATAACGACTATACATGAGTTGTAGCGTGGACAAACAAGCTGAGAAGGCAAAGCCTAAAACCTTAGATTCAGCATATTGTAAGGACCTAACTCTTCGGGTTATCGTTTTCCCTGTTAACAATCGGGTGATGGTCAATGAGTATATCCACAATTTGGGCAGGTATCCGTTACACGTATAATATGTCCCTGTTCGCATCTGAATTGAAAAGCAAAATACAATCCACACCCATAACACTTCATATATTTTAGTTCCATCTTTTGTTTACAGGCTCGACATAATGGAGTATAATGAACTTCTCCTTTGTGAAAAAAGCCATTAGGTTTTTTCATGTTTAGTCCTTTTCTATTACTGTCACTTTTGCTAATAGGTTCTGTGTAGTTGTTGGTTGAAATGAGCCCTTGTGAAAAATCGGTGAACCTCTATCAAGTCTTCGGTTGCTGTAAAGAACCACAAAGTATATATGCACTTAGGTGCATAAGTGTTGCTCTAGAAGTGGTCATATGGCAAGAATGAATATCGTAGTATCCGACAAAGTGGAAGAAAAGTTCAGAGAAGCAGTCTTCCTAAAGTACGGGATGAAAAAAGGTAACATCACCAAAGCTGCCGAGCAAGCACTACAAGAATGGATTGAAAGAGAGAAGGAAAAGAGGTATCAAAATGCTCAGTGAGAAAGCTCAACTAAGAATGCTGTCAATAGAAGATTTAGAGTTCTTACCCGAAAATCCAAGAAACGCGATATATGATGATGCATTAACGGATCTGGCTAAAAGCTTGCAGAGAGATGGGTTAATAGAGCCTATTGTTGTAAGACCCCATAACCAGAAATTCGAAGTCGTTGTAGGGGAAAGAAGGGTACGAGCAGCAATCATAGCGAATATACCAAGAATACTCGCAGTCGTAAGAGAAGGCTTAACAGACAAAGATGCTTCCAGATTGCGTTTGTTGGAAAACATAAAACGCAAAGACTTGACTTTAGTTGAAAAGGTCGATGGAATCAAAGCGCACATGGAGAAAAATGGACTATCCTTAGACCAAGTAGCAGAAGAGTTGGGATTGAAGTCTTCTACAATCAACAAGTGGTTCACTGATGTAGAGAATCTTGCTCCTAGTCTGAAAAAGGATATCGTTTTTCTACGCAAATTGAGTCCAGACATTCTAGCTCTATTGGGTAAGTATAACTTCGAAACTCAGGAAAGGCTAGCAAAGTCAATGGTAAACAATAACCTCACAGATTGGACAGCACGGAGATATGTTGCTATGTTCGAAGACGATCCTAAAGCCGATTTGGACAAACTGGCAAGCAAAGCTAAAGATCAGTTGAAGACGATTGCTGTGACTCTTCCAAAGGAAGAAGCTGAGAAAATTCAAAAGAGGGCAAGAGAATTTCGCAAGAAAGAAGCCAAAGATTCCGAGAAATTGAAAAAATACCTAAGGGAAAAACGTCCACGCCAAAAAATGGCAGAATCGACACCAAAGACTATGGACACAACCGTAAATCTACCATTAGAATCGCCACCCATTGAAGGACTAAGAGACTTAGAAGTAGCTAAGCTAAGTGAAGAGTTCAAACTCACAGGTACTCAATTCAGGAAGCTAGAACAAACAGCGAAGCAGACACCGAATGTCCCAGTTAGAGAGTTGGCAAAAGAGATAGTGAAGGAAGAGATGCCACAAGTAATGGTCATGGAGTTTCAGGCCAAAACATACAATGCCCTAGAAGCATATGCTAAGTCAGAGAAAGTATATATTAAAGAGGCAGCTCTACTATTGATAAATGAGGGGTTAACTAGACATGGTTTTCTCAGGGGAACAGCGCCATGATTGATCCTGATATATACATTGTAACAAGCCGAGGTCTCTATCTACCCAACTCAGATTTGTATACAGTCGGATTTTCCACTCATAAATTGAAGCCTCTTTTGTCTTCATCCGTTTTCTCGCTTCCAGCTCATCTAATACAAATGGATGCAGGCGGTTCGATAGGTCATCAGATTTCAGACGTTCAAAGCTGGGGTAATCTAGTAGGAGATGTGTATAAAACGCAATCAACGAGGACTTTCTACCGAAAGCAATACTGTATTTGCCCCACTTGCGACGACCCAATAATGAAAGCAAGAATGCTGTGGGGGCAATTTCGAGCACATGGCGTGAAAAGACCAGTCGTGCGTCACATGTACATAGAGAGACACGGAATCTACATGATGTGGAGATACATATACAAGCCAACCAGATTTATTGGAGGACTGCAAAAACTTAAGGAATTATCATTAGACGATGATTTTGAAAGTGCCTTTACGTTTGATTTGATTGCTGCAAGTGATACGTCTGTGGATAGCGAGAATCCTGTTGATGTTGTCAGAAATGCACATAGCCTCAACTTCTTGTATAATCAAGTCAGACCAGCATTATTGACAGCGCATAGTGAGCCTTCGCCAATGATTCGCAGAGAATGGACAGAAGTGCCCCGAGTGATTGTCAAGGCTTTGCCCATCACTCAATGGAATACGCCAGTACTGCCTCCCTAAAGCTTGTTTCATTCGCCTATCAGCAAAATCTCATGATTATTTCGCTTGCTAAGCGCATACTTACGGCGTATAGAATAGACCCTGACGTTTTCCTTGAACTGCTCAAGTAGAGTCTTCAAAACCGATTTTGAAGGAGATCCTGGCGATCTGTAAGAGACAATTATGATACTGTCTTGGAAATTCTTGAAGAGCCTCTCAAATGCCTTAACCGTCGTTTCCTGTCTCATCCAAGAGTTGACTTTGCTCTTGAGCCTGAGATGCTTGCTGCCATAATCGATTCGTTTGCCCCACATATCATAGTCACATAGACCCTCCAAAAAGTGGTAAAAATGATAATAGTCTACAGTTTTTCCATCTGGCGAGATGTATGGTGGGTCAACATAGACAAGATCAAACGCAGTTTCTTCTAGGTTAAAAATATCCATATTCAAGGCGTTGTTTTTGAATCCATTTGAGAAAACGCATGCATTTGCCTCTTTGACAAATTCCTTGAAACACTCATCAAATCGTCTTTCCCAAGTTACATGATTGTGAAAGGCTCTTTCAACATGATTAAGTCTTAATTGCAGGTTCTTTCGATGGAAAAGGTTGAACGGTCTCTTTATCAGACAGCTTTGGAATAGTGCAAATAGAGCTATAGCTTTCTTGAAAGGATTTTCTATACATTGAATGTTTTGTATGATTGTGTCTATCCAACGATTCTCGTTGTCTGTGTAGTAGATTCCTTTGAATGTACGTTCTACAAAATCTGAATAATTCCTTTCATCGTGTTTACAAAGGATATCTTCTACTTCTTTCTCATTCAGCATTTCTCGTGAATTTGCTATCAAGGCAATGGCAGTAATATAATTAGATTTTAGAATGTCGTTGCAAGTGACCTCTTTGCCTAACTTCTTGAACTCATAGGCAACCGAACAAGTACCACAGAAACCATCGAGCACAGATTTATAATTCAAATGCTTTGTCTTATCCACAATCCATTGAGCAATCTTCCTTTTGGAACCCTGATATCGTGTAGATGGATATTGATTGCTGAACACAGATGAGGTCATAGTTCTTCCATCAACATAAGGGATATCTAAGTCTTTCGGTATCGTGGTGTCACTTCTTAATGGGCTTGACTAGAATAATCATTTCTCTGTCTTCAGCTCTCAAGTTCCACTCAAGCTTATCTTTGTTTTCAAGGTTAAATTGTCTTGCTATGCTTGCGGAATCAAAATAGAAGGAAGGAACAAGTGGCTAACGCTTATCCAGAATGCAAAAAGACTTCATAGTCGAAACAGAAACTTTGCTTTCAGCGAGATGACCTCGTAGCATCCCAAGCCTTCCCAAGATTCTCCAAAACAAACGCTAATTCAGCAATGCTTTCATAATGAATCGATGCCTTTGAAAAGTACGGTTCTTTCCCTGATGCCTTTCGATACAGACGCACTTGCCCTCTGCTTCCATCTTCAGCTAAGGCGTGTATGAAAAACTCAGGAAATTCTCTATAATCTTTCCTTTTTTTCCTATAGTTCTCAACTATTTCTCTACATCGCTTTTTTACGTCTCTAAATTTGGTTTCCATGACCGATAGTATTATGCGGTCAGTATAAGAATTTTTTCAACCTGAAATTGGTTCATCCTAACCGAGCTATCACCCGATTGTTAACAGGGAGAAGCCTCACCCGTCAAGTTACCAGAACCCTAGGCGGGGATACTGTTAAGTCTTTTGACCTATCTCGCGTCGCCCGCGCATAGTCTTACACCGCCTTTTTACCTAGGACAAACCCCCGCTTCTGCCGCCAAAATGGTATGCAAAACATTCCTCTTTTTCAATGCCGGTCAGCAAGTGTTAACCAAAAATTTAAATGTCCTTCATGATAAACCAAATTAGAGGAAGCTTTTTGGTTCGACTTATAGTTTTAAGCGATGCGCACCTTCTAATGCAAGCTGACTGGGTTGAAAACGAAGAACAACTAACCCAAGAAGGCAGCGAAGTACTAGAAAACTTTGAACAAGCACTGTCTTTGGTCGAAAAGGACAAGCCTGACGCGATAATTCTAGCAGGCGACATGTTTGACTATCGAACAAAGAGCGGTCAACGAGTAGCCCACCGGGAAGGAGAAAAATACATGGCCACAGTCAGAACCGCCTTCGACCAAATCACCGACAATCTGAAATGTGGCATATATTCGTTGAAAGGAAATCACGATTCAGAAGCAGTGCTGAGAAGCACTGAAAAAGCGCTAAAGGGCAAGTTCATATATGCCAAGAACACCTCGGTCAATATATGTGGAATAAACACCTTTTTTCTCAACTCCAACTATCAGCAAGGTTTCTACGAGATACCCTTTGACAGCATTCCAAACAAGGCTGACCAAGCAATTATTCACGAATCAGTTCCAGCATGGGCGATGCAAGGGCTAAGCCGAGAAACGCTAGAAAAACTCGCGACGCGATTCAAACTCATGATAAATGGTCACATGCACTCATTTGTCGAAAAAGCATGCAATCTCCCAAACTTTTGCCTAGCACCAGCCTTAGTCCCATCAAGAGAAATAAAAGGCAATTGGATGATCTGTTATGAAGCTCCAGGTTCCCTTGAGCCAAAAACTCGCTCAACGCCCTTTGGGTACCTTCTTATAGAAGACGAGAAAATCACCTTCAGACCGTATGAACCATCTCAAATAGTCGTCAAAATAAAGCTAAGTGCTGACACAACCGAAGTCTTGCTGGCAGATTTGAGATCAATTTATGATTTGCTTTCATCAAGATCTGACAAGCATCGCTTAAGAGTATGGGTTGAAGCGCGAACAGATCCCATTACTATTGAACGACTACTTTGGCCAGAAGTCAGTCGCTATGAAGAGATAAGGACAATTGATATTGAAAGAACACCGATTCCACCACCTTCTATCTTAAGAAGAGAAGCTGCACAGATTTTTGCAGGAAAAGCATTCAGCCTTGACGAACTTAGAGAATCGGCGCTTAGTTCTCTTTCATGGAAAGAAAAGGAACTTGCAATTAAGGTTTTTGAAAATGTATTTACAAAAGAGACACTTTTAGGAAGACCCAATGAAATTGACCTTTTCAAGAGATTTCTCGAGCTTATCTCCAAGGAATACCAAACCCCAAACACGTTTGCTCAGAGAGCTTGGGAACTGGCAAAAGGGTGAGCTGGATGAAGCTGATTGAAGTAACGTTAGAAAGGGCTCTCGAGCTTGAAGGAACAATAAATTTTCCACATAACAAAATTGTGGTTCTCTACGGAGCCAATCAACAAGGTAAAACTAATATAGTAAACGCAATACGCTATGCCTTTCTCAAGGAAATGGGCAAAAGAAGAAGCAAACTTCGATACGATGACTGGGTCATACCTTCCAGCCAAGAGATTGCACCAGCAAATAAAGATGCAAGAATTCAGGTAATCTTTGAAATGAACAACATCAAATACAGACTCACAAGAAACATCTCAGCCAGCGGAAGAGATTCATCAACACTTTCGAAACTTGATGAGCTAAACGGCACAGAAGAACGCGTTGACCTCGCAACTTTCTTAAAAGAGAACCTAAAAGCAGGGCTTTTGGATGCGCTATTCGCCCCTGAGATAGCAGGAGGTTTCAAAAGGCTATACGGTAGAGACCTTGACGAATCCATTGCGTTGATGTTTAGGGAGATAACAGTGGCTAGGCAATTATCAACCAAATTCATCGAAAGACTAGAACGAACAAAGAAAGCAGCAGAAGCAGAACTTTCCAGAATTAACGCAGACTATTCAGCCTACACAAGCGAAATGCTGAAGATGTGCGACACCCTTCGAAATCTGTCGGCGTACGCTGCCCTTTCCCCTTATGAAGCTGGAAAGACCCTCGCTAAAATTGAAGCCCTTGCTAACACAGTAGGGATGAAGGTCACAAGTCTTAAACAAGATGAACTTTTAACAACTGTTGAAACGATGCTGACCAAAACGAAGATGTTTGAAACTCTGAAAAAGAACCTTCAAAAGACCAAGGAAATAGAAAGGTGTGTTAAGGAGCTTGATGAAGTCAAGTCTGATAAAGAGGGACTCCACAACTACCTTCAAACCTTGGCTCAAGTTGCCAATATCGAGGATGAAGTTGCGGAATCTCCAAAATTCATCAATCCTGACATTGCACGGAAAACAACACTACTTTGCAACCAATTTAACACAGCAAAATCGCTTCATGGGAAAACTAAAGATGAAGCAGAGACACTCGATGTTACTTTTGAGAATATCAATGAAACGATCGAAGAATGCAGTGCTGTTGTGAGAGTTCTGCGCCAAAAACAAAAGGCAGGCGAAGAAAAAGAAGCTTACGTGACAAAAATCGGGCAAAAAGCGTATACTGTGATTCCAATTCAAATATTGGCGCAGGACACAACGTTTACAAGTCTTAACAGGCAACCCATCCCAAAAGGCGCAGATGAAGAGAAGAGAGAGTACCTCAAGCAGCAGGTTCATAGACTTAAGCAATTGAAAAGACTGGCGGAAACTGAGAAAAAGGCCCAACAAATTTTTGAAACTTTTCTCAAAAAGTCTCGCCCAAGTCTGTCAAAAGAAGAAGAGCATCTTGGAAGCAGATCAGATGAGCTTCGTAAGGCTATTGATGAATGGCAATCAGAAATTGTCAATGGTGTTTCGGCATTTACAGGCGAAAAATTCGAAAGACGTGAGAAGATTGAAAAAATTGAGGAAGTAGGCATTCTTTTGAATGATGCTGAACAAGAAATCACTAATAAGACAAAAGAATACTTGTCTAATCTCAATGAAAGAGTAAGCCAAATAGGGCTTGCACTTAAATCGTTTGACGAACAATCAGCCCATGAACTTCTGATGGAATTAAAAAAAGAAAGACTTCAAATTCCGCAATATGAAGAGGCTATTGAATATCTAGACAAGACGAAAGAAAGTTGGCGCGAGAACGATGAAGCATACCTCGATTACAGTATGATGCCTGCAATCTCGGAACAAGCATCAACGGTCTTTCGTACGTTCCTAGAATGCTGCATAGATGAAAAAGAGCTTAAAGACGCCATAATAGCAACATTCAACGAAATAATCAACGAAATGAGAGAAAGAAAACTCATCGAAGCCTTCCCCGAAATCACAGCCAGAGACCTTCAGGTCAAGGTAAAATACAAAGACAAAGAAATAACTCACCCCGCAGGCTCGGAGAAAGCATTTTTCAGCCTAGCTATACTTACAGCTCTCGGCCACTATTTCCAAATGCCCATACTCATCGACGAAGTAGCCAACAATCTCGACCAAAAAAACCTTCCGTCATTCTTCAACATGGTATTGGAGCAAAAGATAAGAAGAGACATTCAATACCTACTCTCAATCAAACAAACAAGAGATTTCGACCTCGAAGGGTGGGTAAAGGATATAGCAAACGAGCTTGAAATCTACGAACTCAAAGGGAAAAGCATCCAAAAGACATCATTACTCTAAATGCACGCACATGATTTGTGTGCACTGAAGAGGCCCAAAACATTCTTAACAGCGTACACAAACTCACCAAAAAACCTTGCTCAATCCACTATATAAATTCTCAATATCATTGAGCAAAAACCCGCTCAACACCTCCTCCTATAAATGCTCAACACTATTGAGCAAAATTCTCAGAAATCGCATAGAAAAAGAGGGGGTTTGCGGGAGATATCTCCCTCCGTCTTTGGTTTCAAATTCGCTTGGTTACTAAGGCGCGCGCTAAATATCCCGAGGCTATTTTCGTTTGGGGCAAAGGTGTTGCTTAAAGAGCGCGCTTTGACAATGTCACAAAATTCCCTTTGAGTGTAGTTTCTTGGCTATCCGTCTAATTGCTTCGACTACCTTTTCAAAATCTTGTGATCTTGCCTTTTCGAGTTTCATTCCATTTAGAATTAAGTACCCCTTGCCATAACCAACTGCGGCAATAGGGTAGCACTCAAATGATAATTCTTCCTTATCGCTAACTGGAATGTTGTATTCACCTTTCAGGAGAGGGATGAGTTTTGCTCTATCTTTTTCCGAGCGAAATGCAGAACGAAATTCTAATACTTGTGGTTGATTTCCAACTTTATCTAAATCCTTAAAATATTCATCAGAAATTGGATGGACGGGTATTATTTTTTCTGTAAAGAAAGTTGTCCTTATGCCAAACTGCCTATAGAGCCATGAATCTAGCAAATAAGAAACTCTTAAAAGAGTTATTCTTTGAAGAACCCCCGGAATCTGGTTAATCTGATAAGTTTCGTAAAGAGGACCCGTAAGGTCTTGTTTTTCACCATCCCATAGATAATAAAATGCCAGTCCTGCAACATTGATAAAAACGCCTCCATTTCTCACATAATTGACAATTTTTCTGAGAGTTAATAGATTTGGCTTGTCAATTTCAGGGTACATTTCCCCAAAGGGGTTAATGATAATTTCATACTTGTTAGATATTTCTGCAGCAGATATCCAATCAACCTTAAATTCTGTTTCCGATGAAAAAGCACCATACCAGTCTTGAGTCTCATACTCAGTATATGGATGACCAGGAAGGTTTCCGCGTCTTTCTTTCCTCAAGTAACCATCTAGGACCCCGATTTTGATAGGATGTTGGAATTTTGCTATAATGAAACGTTGCAGTAAGAGATGATAGCAATTCTCATTGCTAAATATGATAGGTAACAAGACAATTATCAAACCAAAAAGACTAAGGAATGTTATAACATTTGTCAGCCCTTGTATGATCAATCCTGTGAGAAATGGTATGAGAAAAGCGATGGCTCCCGCTATGAAGTCTCCCCTATATCTTCTTCCCCAACCAGCGGGCTCCAGCAATAACTCCCACATCCCCACGCGTATCTGTTTCAGAGTCTGTGACTTGCGCTTGCTTGGAATATAGAAGGCGTAAAAAGAGAAGATGACTGATCCGAAAAGTAGACCTATGTAGTGAGACATTATGTCTGTTATTCCTCCTTGCGTGAGTATAGAACTAGGAAAAAGACCTACGATGGAAAAGAAGTAAAAGAACATGGCAAACAAAACAAGATATGATTCCAAGAAAACACCCATTCTAGCCTTTCTTTGCTTATATGAATTCGCAAAGTGGTTCAGAATTCTCCTGTATTCAAAGACTCCAAATACGAAACCCAAGATAAATATCAAGAACAAAAGCGAAAATTGAGAGGAAAAGGCATAGGGCAACAGAGTAAGACCAAATGTAAACAGAAGAAACGAAACAAAAAACAGAAGGGAGTTGAACTTTTCTAGTCTATTTTTGAAAAATAGGATTAAGGAAGGGACAGTTAGTCCAATAAGTCCACTATCAACCAGTGACAGCCCAAAACCAAACGGTATTGATTTGTAGATCCCGTAATAAAACAAAATTCCATAATCCAGCACTGGTAGTAGTATAAAAATTGTCAGCAGGGAATAGAAAAAGAATTGTTGCTGGTTTGTCTTCTTGTTTATGAAATACAATAGGAATGCAAATAGTACGAATGCAAACAAGTTAGACCCCAGATGTAGTACATCACCGTGAACAAAACTTGCTGTTATGTAGGCAATGGGATTGAATATTGAATGACTTGCCTTCAACATATCTTGTATTTCCGAAGAAAGAAAGAAAACCCCGACACAGACAATTAAAACCCCACTGACAATCGCTATTAATTTGAGGTCGTCCGATCCGAGCTTTGAAGTCAATTAAATTTGCCCTTTCTTGACCAGAGTCAACCTTCCACTTTTAAACCTTATTGATACTTAAACTTTCAAATAATCGACTAATTCATTTATTCATTTAGTAGCGCGCGCGCACTAGAATTCGCAGCTGACGTTTAAATTCTCGGTTTTAGACTTGAGGACTTCGTTAGAAATGCATACGTTGACTCGTAAAAAGGGGGAAGTGTTTGAGGAAACCGTACCCATTCAGTTCTAGAATGGTGGGGCTGCTCGTCCCCATACCCAAATGGTTCAGGTCCTCCACGTTAGGTGCGCGTGGACTACTTAGGATGTTATTATGTCTACAAGTGCGTTAAGTCCCAATCCGATTAAGCCTCCAATGATGCCCCCAGCGACGGCAACCGATGGGTCTTGTGTTGTGAACCCGCCTATTATCCCTCCTGCCACGGCTGCGCCAGCCGTCAAGCCCACATACCTAGGTACACGTGAAAACAGCCGAACAGAGCCGAGGTCGTATACCCTTGACTCACACACTTCCACTTCTAGGTTGGCTGTTTCGTAGGCTGGACTGGTAACCTTCACTTTATATTTGCCTTGTGGTACCTGAGGATAAAGGAAATAGCCATGTTCGTCGGTTGCAACTGGTCTCTTGTTGAAATAGAGCGCGGTTCCCGCTAAACCCTTTCCGGACGCAATGTCAACTACGACTCCGCGTATGGTTGCGGTGTTGGGTGGCGGATTTATCTCCTCAACATCTCCATCAAGGGTGTAAGAGAACCAGTTGCCGCATTCTGTACATGCGAAGGTAGTATCAGAGTTAAGCTCGCTAAGATCCCATAGGGTGTTGCAGACTGGGCAAGTAAATCTTGCGTCTATTATTGGTGGGTCGCCAGCCATATCACGCAATCGCGCATAGGCTTCGTATGGCCCTAACTTTCCAATTAGCTTAAGTACGCCGTTAACAGCCAAGGGATACCCCTTTTTCGCCAAAGTTTCAGTGGCTCTGATGATCCATTTGAGCCAGTTGTCCACCGTAGACCAGTGCATTCCTGTACCGCGTTTAATCCTAGAAACCCTGTATGCCTCCTCGTAGATAGCGTTTTGAAAGACGAACTCCCTTTTCCCCTCTTCTTCATTCTCAACTTTAGGCGCCACATTTCTGGCGGCCTCCGCGACTATCTTGATGGATTCAACACTGTCTGAGCGGCCGTGAAGTCTTAACCCCTGAATCTTTTCGCAAAACCAAATCTCAATGCCTTCGATTATTGCTAATCTCTTGTGTCCTCGATGGGTTGCTAAGTCACAAATCCTTGAAAGGCTGACATACGTCACCATTTGGCACCCTCATATTAAGTTTTCGAAGGAACCCTTTGGAAAGTATATGTTCCACTGATATAACTATTATGGAATGGATGTGGAATAATGAGTAGAGTAAAGGTCATATCCCTTTGCTTGGACGAGAGCCTCATAGATCTGCTTGACAAGGTCAAGGATAGAAGGCGGGATCACTCTAGGAGCAACACCATCAGAACGTTAATTCTGCAACAGTTAGCTGAGATGTCCTTCTTAACAGAGGACGAGAAGAAAGCTCTGCTCTAGATGTTCACGCACGCATGGGAAAAAGAAAGGGGCACATTAACCCATGCAGAAATCAAACAGCCTCAAGGATGCGGCGTTTGAATACTGGCAGCTAGGCCATCGCATTGTCCCGATAATCATAGAAGCAGAGAAAATACCACTCGTTGAATGGAAACGCAGGCAAAATGAAGAGCAGAGCGCGCGCGAACTGCATGAGCTCGTCAACGGTGAATGGAAGAAGGTGAAGCAATGACCGCCCCGACGGACACGCAACCACACGTTTTCTTATGCGGTTGCGGAGGATTCCTTAAACAAAGCCACATTGATGACATTGGCACGGTTTGGTATAAATGTGATGCGTGTGGAAGAACCGTATCTTTAGTTGAATTGGAGAAGAATAGACAAAAAAGCCTGGAAGCTTTGAAAATTGAACATGCAGAATTAATGAAGCCTTTGACAGTTGATGATGTCATTGAAATTTTGGGTAGCACGGTTAAGCATGATGATGAGAATAAGGCCATAACTTTTTTGACGGAGTTGCTTACATTTACAGAGGAAGATCAAATTAACCTAGGGTTTCTTGCTGAATCAAGCACAGGCAAGAGCTACATTCCATTAGAGTTATCTTGGTATTTTCCAAAAGAAGACGTTATCAAGTTAGGCTATGCGTCTCCCACAGCTTTCTTTCACGAATACGGTATTCCACTTCCAGATCCTAATGATAAACGTGATGTTGAAGATGCGAAAAAGCATAAGATTATCCATGTTGATTTACGTCAGAAAATCTTGATTTTTCTGGATCAACCGCACGATCAGCTTTTGCAGAGACTTAGATCGCTGTTAAGCCATGATGAGAAAGAGATCGTTCTTAAGATAACCGATAAGGGAGAAAAGTATGGTTTAAAAACTAAAACGGTTGTCATTGAAGGCTATCCTACTGTCATTTTTTGCACAGCAAAATTTAGCATGGCGGATCAAGAGAAAACACGGTTGCTTTTGCTGTCTCCAGAAATCAACCAGGAAAAACTTAGAGAAGCCATAGCGTTGAAAATTGAAAGAGAAAGCGACAGGGAAGGCTTCTACAAGCGTATGATGGAAGATCCGAAAAGGAAGTTTTTAGCGACAAGAGTTTGGAGCATAAAAACTGCACATGTAAAATACGTCAAGATTCCAGAGGAATTGAGACAGCAAATCTATGGTCAATTTCTGGAAGAACACAAGTTTCTAATTGCAAGACATCAGAGAGACATAAGCAGGCTTTTAGCCATCATTAAAGGCCACGCTTTGTTAAACTATATGCACAGAGAAAGAAACGCCGATTCCATCGTTGTTAATTGGGAAGATGTTGAAGCTGGTTTCAAACTTTATCATGGAGTAAGCGAAGCCAACGAGTTAGGGTTATCGCCTGAATTGTTCAACGTTTATCAAAAACTAAAGCCATGCATAAATGAGAATGGAGTTTCCTTAATAGAGTTTCAGAGTGCATATTACAAGGAGTTTCATAAGCCTTTAGGCTATGATTCTGCAAGGAAAACTCTCAAGACATTAACTTCTGTCGGTTTGCTCACGGAAAAGCCTGATCCTACCGATAGGAGAGTGCCGAGGTATTTTGTTTTTGAGCCGGGGGTAACTGCCGAGAACGCTTCACCCCCAAGTGAAAAACAAAATAGTTTTACATCAAAAGTTGAATCTTCAAGTATAGTTACCATTTATGAAACCTTACGAAACACCTTGAAAGAAGCCTTCTATCAGCAAAAAGCCATAGACTTGATTATTCAACTACGCAATTGCGACTTGAAAGAAGCTGAAAACATTTTCCAGATTTTCGTCAACGAAGGCAAGGTTTTCCGCGACTCCTACGGTTTATGGATATGGAATAAATGAGCGGGCAAAAAGAGCAGGCTAGTGCTGAAATTAAGACGGAGAATGTCCTAATTTCGGAAGAGTATCAAGAGAAAGTTAACCGTTTTATTGAACGGTTAGCCGTGCTGAGTAGAAGGAACAGAACGTTAGCGAGACTTGTGTTTCTACACGCTTGCTGTTTTGGCGTTTTCACTGAAGACATGCCTGACGCTGAGGCGTTTCAACCTAAACGTGGCAGAAAACAGACGACATATTTTCCCATAAAAGAAGTAATGGACATTCTGAAGATTTCACATAGGCAAGCGCAAGCCTACCATCAAGCTGGGTTGCTAATGGAAACTGCACACAAGTTGTTTGAAGAGAAGGTGGAGTGGGTGCAAAACGGAATGGGGAGAAGGTGGAAGGCGTGATGGAGCAGGTGAGCGTGCCTTTGGGGGCTAGAACATGAGTGGAGAGAAAGATGTTCTTACAACAAATTTAAAAGTTGAAGAGCTGGAGCTTGGAGTCTTCACGCCACGGTTGCAGTTTGACCCCAAATACGTTGAGGAACTCGCCGAAGACATCAAAACTAATGGACAGCAGAAGTCCATAATCTGTAGACCACATCCTAAAAAATCGAATGTCTATCAAGTTATTGATGGGGAACACAGAGTCAGAGCAGTCAAAAAACTTGGACGTAGCCTAATCAGAGCTGAAGTAAAAATGCTGTCTGATGAAGAAGCGTTGTATCTTGCTATGAAAATTAACGAGATGCATGGGAAACGTTTAGATAAAATGGAACAGGGCTTACGAATGCTGAAGCTTAACTCCTCCCCGTATAATTGGTCTCAGGAAAAAATAGGGAAGATGTTCGGTAGAAGCCAACAATGGGTTTCTGAAAGAATCAGAGTAGCGAAACAGGCTGATGAAAGTGTGTTAAATTCCATTACCACGCGCGTGGTAATGTTGACTCACGCTAGAAAAATCGTTGAGCTTCCGCAAGACGAACAGGAAGAAGTTGTGAGTGAGGTTGCTGAACACAAGCTTTCAACAAGAACTACTGAAGCGTTAGTTGATGCTTTAAAAATCGCTGAAACCCCAGAGGAAAAGAAGCTTGTTAAGGAAAAGATTCCAAAACTCGAGGCAAAAAAAGCCAAACAGATGGTTGACCTGTTGAAGACTAAAAACTCTCAACAAAGAATGGAAGTTCTGGAAAGACCAATCGAAGCCTACGGCGAAATTATCACGAAAGCCGAAGAGTTCGCTAGAATCGTGGAGCAAGCTCCTGAGGCGCCAGTGTTAGAAAGGGTTGTTTGCCCTGAATGTGGAAAAGAGGGGTGGATAGACTGGATTGGAAGAAAAGTTAAGTGGACAAGCGAGTAGCATCTCAGCCTTACGATTCCGATATAAAAAAGGCTTAGCCACCAACGCCTTCGAAACAATTCCCTTCTACCTGAAAGTTCTCCGCGGGTTCTTATGGGAAAACAGAGGCAAATGTGTATGGCTTAAAGGCGTAGCGGTTGTTCTGGGGCGCCGTTCAAAGCGGCAAAATAGTTATGGACGGCGAAGGCTTCTTCAAATTCAACAACGGTGAAGGAAAATGAAGGAAGCTAAGAGAAAAACGCTTAAACGTTTAAAGGCTCAAGAGAAAAGACTTCAATGTCTGAAGTGTGAAATAGCTGATTTAATACGTGATGCTTGTGTTAGGCTAGGTCTTCCAAAGGACAAGACACCAAAGGAACTGCTTAAAATCCTTCGCAGATTCCACAGGATACAGCATCATGAATGTTATTTTAACGGGCGAAGAGAACCAATTTACCACGTAGAACTCTACGAATTCTACAAAGAAATGATTCGGAAGTGGACAGTAGGAGACGTGGAAGCCTTAACAAAAGATATGCGATATTTCGCGCACGCGCTGAAGTTGACGAAGGAGAAAGCGACAGCCAAAACTATAGTGGACATGGCTTACAGCTACGTTCTCTTGTACGAGCATTTCATGGGGATTCCTAACGGTTTTGAGAAGACTACGGATAGGAAAGGCGGACCTGTATCTGTTCCATCTAGTATGGTATTGAAGAGGCGCCGGAATTGAAGCTTCACTGTCCAGTGCCTAAATGTTAGTTAATCACTTCCGCGGTGACGTTTTTTGAGAATAAGTAACCAAATGCTTCGCATCCTTCAGGTGTTAAGCAACGCTTCAGTCTCAGCAGACGTGGCTCTAACAGGCCCAGCGATAGCATTTACGCCGCCACTCACATGGAAGACAGACGGAGCCATACAAAACGTCACTGTCATACCTGTTGACGCGGAGTTAGGCGATGAAATCGTGGTTTCCGCTCATAACTTTGCTTACAACTGGAACGCGTCGCTAACCGTGGAACTCAAGCTTGAAGGAATGCACTTGATAACCAGTCCAGCCTACTGGTTTGAAACTCCAAGCCTACAGGCAGACGCAGAAGCCACTGTGTCATTCAACATTCAAGTGATTCCAGAGTTTCCACATGTAGTCGCAGTCGCCATGTTATGCCTCGCTGAAGCTGGCCTGCTCTTACATTTCAAAAAGAAGGTGTTATAATAGCAGTGACATTTCTTAAGACGCAAGACCAGGGCGTTACTTCAAATTCCATTCGAATTCCATGTACTTCTAAACATGGGTTCCAAACCTGAATCTATTAAGTCTTGCCAAACTGGGTTCTGTTAACTTGATGGGCGATTCGTCTCCCTGTTAACAGTCGGGTGATGGCAAATGTCATTGCTCTTTTTCAAGGTAGTCGAGAGCTT
>Ga0315282_10007610_pt1 | contig 17740 bp, 13 predicted proteins | sample YL17G07_20_MG_FD_203693 | JGI IMG/M metagenome (GOLD analysis project Ga0315282, IMG submission 203693) | Sediment microbial communities from Yellowstone Lake, YNP, Wyoming, USA - YL17G07_20 | ecosystem: Environmental > Aquatic > Freshwater > Lake > Sediment | place: USA: Wyoming | collected... | reverse complement strand
CAAAGCTCCTTGAACTCTGGTACGCTGAGTGCGATCTGCATAGGCTCTTTCTCCTTTCTCGTAGGCGTTTTGATGCAAACCCTATTGTCAGGGAAAGAGCCTTCTTTTTTCCGCGTCCCTCATTTCACACATAAAATTTTACACTGCTGTAGTGCCCACGATGACAAAGAGATACGCGGGTTTCCAGGAGGCGTAGAAATAGTAGCTGGCCAGCAATAACAGCGCCCATCGATAGCGATTTCCGAACAGGTAGTATAGGAACACGACTATCGATAAGAAGGCAAGATAATAAAAGGAGTTAAATTTCATCTTCCTGAGTTTCCGATGCTGGAAGGGCCACCTAGCAAAGGATCCTTGGTTAGGTGCATTTTCCAACATAAACTATGTCATTTCGTGTCTATCGTCAATCCCCCTTATCTCATTGAAAACCCAATGTTAGAAGTGGTATATTGATAAAAGGAAAAGAGAAGAGGTTCTGTCCTTGCCGCCTACGCTCGTATTAGTTCTTTGCCTAACCTTCGTTCTTCTTCTGCTTCGAGTTGAACGAAGGCAAGCCGCCGATGTAAGCAGAATACTTTGGTTGCCCACGATCTGGATGCTTGTAACCGCAAGCAAGCCCCTGGGAGCTTGGTTCCGAGTATGGAGCACCGACCCTGAGCAGGGCAGTCCCTTGGACCTTGCGTTCCAAGTCTTTCTCATTCTGGCGGCCATCGTCATTCTCGTCCGGAGAGATTTCGACTGGTCCGGTGCAGTGAGAGGGAACGCTTGGTTAATGGCGCTGGTTATTTTCATGCTTATCAGCACCCTCTGGTCCGACCTTCCATTACTTTCTTTGAAACGGGGAGGCAAAGAATTATTGGCGGTCTTGATGGCCTTCGTCGTCCTCTCAGAGCCTTCACCCCGCCGTGCGGTGGAGAGCATTCTAAGAAGGACGACTTATGTTCTTATCCCCTTTTCGCCGGTTCTCATTAAATACTTCCCTTACTATGGGCGACTGTACAGCCGCTCATCCGGCGGAGAGATGTGGACAGGGGTTGCTAACCATAAGAACAGCCTGGCCTCCATATGTATTTTTTCGGTGATCCTCCTCATCTGGTCCCTCATCCGAAGGCGGCAGGGCAAAAACCCGGCTGGATGGAGGTATCAAACACACGCGGAAATACTGATCTTAGCTATCGCCCTATGGCTCATGGGGGGACCCCAGGGAAGTCTCTTTTATTCCGCCACTTCCGTATATGCACTTATTGGGGGACTTTTAGTCTATGGCGGATATTATCTTGCCAAGCGAAGGAAGAAACCGGTATCAGGAAGGTCATTAACAACGCTGGTAACTGGAATCATTGTTTTCGGAACTATATCTATATTTACAGCCGGTTTTGGATTGAGATTCTTCACTTCCACCGCAGGTCGCGACGCAACGCTGACAGGCAGGACGCAAGTATGGTCCGCACTCATCCCAATTGTGATGAGGAGCCCAGTTGTAGGAGGAGGCTTTGGAGTCTTTTGGACCCCTGCAAGGCGGGACTCATTCGATATTTCGGGAGCCCACAACGGTTATCTTGACGTTCTTCTAGGGCTTGGCTTCGTGGGCATCATACTCGTATCCTTTTTTTATCTGGCGTCCTGCAGGAACGCTCGGCGGGAACTTTCCCACGATTTTGATTGGGGCGTCCTTTGCATATCATTTATTATCATGGCTCTGATTCATAACATGGGAGAGTCATCAATTAGTTCTTTTAATAACTATCTGACGGGAATCGTCCTATTTATCGCGGTCTCATCAACCAACGTTATCCGCGCGTCTGGTCGTACAGATTGAGCATTATTTGGGGATTTTCCAGTGATCACCGGCGCATTATATTCTCCGGTCTCAACGATTGGCATGAAAAATCAGCAATATTGAAGTATTGACGCACTACCATGGCTGCCAAGTTCGTCTCATGTAATGGGCATGGATTAAGTCCCCCACAAATTATTAGGGGAATATTTTCGCGTACATCGGCATTGCCAGATAGTTTCGGTTTTTCAGATCCCGAAGCCATTTATACGTATCAGGGCCGTTACGCCATTGAATTGATCTGCCAACTATTACATATTGGGGTAGGTGATGAAGTCCTGGTCCCTTCATATAACTGCGGCGCGGAAATCGATCCGTTTGTCTGGAGAGGCGCCAAAGTCATTTTCTATAGAATCGACGGTCGAGCCAAAGTAGATTCGCAAGATATCATCAGCCGACTAAAGCCATCGACCAAACTGGTCTACGTTTCACACTTTTTTGGTTGGCCCCAGGACATCGGCGATCTCTCCAAATGGTGTAAAGAAAAAGGATTGTTCCTGGTTGAAGATTGCGCCTTATGTCTTTTCAGTCATGGCCCTAATAATCACATCGGCCAAATCGGGGATGCCGCAATCTATAGTTTTGTAAAATCACTGCCGGTTCCGGACGGCGGTGCGTTAATTTTGAAGAATAAAACCGGGTTGTTTAAGAAAGTACCTAATAGGCGACCGCCGTATCGAACTCTTTTCCTCAACAGCTTACCTCTCTTGAAAAAATGGTTTATGCATAACAATAAGATCTGGCAGCGTCACGATATGACGCGGAAATTACTTACGAGAAGTTGGTTAAAAGGTCCTGTAAACCAAGTTACCGAAGTTGAATGCGAAATGCCTAAGAGCAATTATTTTGATCAACAAAAAATAGGATGGACCTTATCACGATTATCAAAGGGGATTATTTGCCAAACAAAGCCCCAACAAATAGTCGAGATACGCAGGCGCAATTTTCAATATTTGCTTAAAACACTACGTGACATTCCGTCCATCCAATTCCTGTTCGATGAGTTGCCTGATAATGTTTGCCCCTTATCTTTTCCCTTTTATGTAAATGATAGGACATATTGGAGCAATGCCCTGGAATCTAATGGCATTCTGGTCGGCGGATGGCCTTCCTATCATCGGGGATTTAACTGGGAAGAATTCCCGGAGGCTCGCCACTTGAAAAATGACCTCGTGACATTGCCTGTGCATCAGTACTTGCATCCAAACCATATGGAATATATTTCTCAATGCGTTCAATCAATGGCAGAGCACGATGATCATCATCACATCCGATGATTACGGCAAAACCGCCCTTGCCACAGACAGCATTATCCAGTGCTTTATCAATGGGAGAATAACGTCCGCTAGCGCGATGGTTTTTATGGAAGATTCAGAGCGCGCCGCTTCTTTGGCCATTCCCGCCGGGATTGAGGTAGGCTTACACATCAATTTTACCACGCCATTCAGCGTTGCTAAGATAGCATCGCTGCTCCGCGACCATCACAGCCGAGTGGCATCCTATCTCACGAAGAACGATCTGGCACAAATCATATACAACCCTTCTTTGGCCGGTTCATTTGACTACCTGTTTAAGGCGCAGCTGGAAGAGTTTAACCGCCTATATGGCAGGGAACCCGACTTTTATAACGGTCATCACCATATGCATCTTTGTGCGAATATGCTGATGGGCAAGAGGCTCCCAAAGAGGGCTTTCGTGCGAAGGACGTTCACTATTGGACGGGGCGAAAAAGACGTATTCACCCTAATCTATCGACGCCTGTTGGACGTCATCGTCGACCGACGTTTTCTTTCGACCGACTATTTTTTCAACATCCAGCCTTTAGGGAATATCGTTCGTCTTCAGGCTATCTTCGACCGAGCCGACAATCACAGTATCGAAATTGAGGTCCATCCGGAGAATGCTGATGAAATCGATTTTTTGCTCAGCGACCAATATTTGAGTTTACTCCGTTCGGTGCACGTCGTGAGATTTCAGGAACTAGCATATCGGAGCTGATTTAGAATATTCATGAGCGCGAAACCAAGAAACCTAGATCCGGGCTACGTCGCACAATTCGACACGGTAAACAGTGAAGAGTGGTCTAGAATTCTAAATCAGTTTTCTGATGCAAATATTTACCAGACCTGGTCATACGAAGCTGTCCGTCAGGGCGAAAATAACGTCAGCCATATGATCTTACGGGCCGGCGACCGAATAGTTGCGGCGGCCCAAGCTCGACTCGCAAGCATTCCTTTTTTGGGCCTTAGCGCGGCCTATATTAGATGGGCGCCTCTATGGCAACTTCGGGCTCAAATCCTGGAGCCAGCCAACATTCAGCAGGCCCTCCGGGCGTTAAGAAATGAATATGTCTGCCGCCGCGGTCAAGTGTTACGGATCTTCCCTATTTTATATGATGATAATCCTCAACCCTATGCCGAGATTTTATCACGAGAACAGTACACCCGTGTTCCCGCAGAAGATCCTGGACGCACGCTGATTATGGATATCCATCAACCGCTAGATGAGATTAGAAAGAAACTCGATCAAAAATGGCGAAATTGCCTGAACAGGTCGGAGCGCAATAATCTGGAGGTCGTCGAGGGCACGGATGACAAGCTATTTGCCGACTTTATCAGCATCTATAGATCTTTGCTGGATAGAAAGAAGTTCCCTCCCCCGAACGATATCAATGAATTCAGATCGATCCAGAGAGATCTGCCGCCTGAACATAGCATGCGGGTCTTGATCTGCCAATCCGGCGGCGTGAGTTCGGCAGGCATAATTTGCGCGACGATAGGGGATATGGGCCTATACTTATTTGGCGCGACCAACGAGGAAGGTCTGACGAACAAGAGTTCATATCTCCTTCAATGGAAAGCCATCCAGTGGATGAAGGATACCGGATGCCACTATTACAACCTCAACGGCATCAACCCGGCAACAAACCCCGGGGGTTACCATTTCAAAGCAGGCCTATCTGGAAAGAACGGGAGAGACGTGAACTATCTTGGAAGATACGACAGTTATGCGAGCAGACGAACGGCTCAACTTGTACGTATTGCCGATGTGATGCTACCATCCATTAAGAGGGCTATTCATAAAAAGGGGATATTGAAAAAGAAAGCAATATAAGAACCGATTAGGGATGACTCATGATGGATCACGTTTCGGTTTGCATTTGTACCCTCCGGCGCAATCAAACGCTGGAGCGTCTTTTGAGGAACCTTGCGTTGCAGGAAACAAATGGCTTTTTTTCCTTTTCAGTGGTGATTGTGGATAATGACGCCACAGGTCCAGCGAGAGAAACAGTAACACGATTAAAGACTGATTTGGCCTTGGACCTGACTTATGTCATCGAGCCCGTTCAAATAATCGCGGCCGCCAGGAACCACGCCGTGCAGCTGGCAAAGGGCAATTATATCGGCATTATTGACGACGATGAATTTCCTCCGCCCCATTGGTTATTGAGGATGTATGAATCGATAAAGACATTTGAAGTCGATGGAGCATTAGGACCCGTCATTCCATTTTTCGAACAACGCCCACCGGCATGGCTCGCCAAGAGCCATTTTTGTGAGCGACCCGCACACAGGACGGGAACGCTTCTGTCATGGGACCAAACTCGAACGGGGAATGTTTTACTCCGGAAACATGTTTTCGATGAACACAATCTTCGTTTCGATTTGAAGTATAAAACCAGCGGATCTGATAAGGAGTTCTTTAGAGAGGCGATGGCGCTTGGCTATCGCTTTGTTGCCGTAGAAGAGGCGCCTGTTTACGAAGTTGTGCCTCCAGAGCGCCAGGTTAAAACCTACTACCTAAAACGCGCCATGCTGCAGGCCTCAAACGAACGCAAATTCAGGGCTCCACTGCTGCATGGGGCAGCCAAGGTGTTCATACCGATGAGGGTCACCGCGGCATTGCTGGTTTATACGCTTATTTTGCCGTTTAGCTTCTTCGCGGGAAGCCATTCACTAATAAGAATTTTGGAGAAGTGCGCATACCATCTGAGCTGGTTATTAACCATGCTGGGATTTGATTTTGCCAAAAAGCGCAACTGATCTCCTCATATGAATGATGTAAACTACGCCCTAAATACCCTCCCCTCCCATGCAAGCAAGGCTTTTCGACCTAGCTATTGCCTCCGTCAATAGGAGGATCGAGGATAAAAAGCTACTTTATGCTCCATTTATCTGGCCACTTTTCGCCGAGCATTCTGTCTTGACTGGCTGGCAGGAAAGGAGTATTGATGCCGCCCGGATAGGGTGTTAGTTCACTGAAGTAGATTGAATGATCAACACTATAAAGATCTACACGCATAAAATCGAATTCGCTTGACAACGCTTCAGCTATTTTAACCATAGCATCATATGTAGGAGGGCGAAGAAATTCTCCCGCCCATTGATCAAAACAGTACTTAAATTCATGAGGAAGAAAATTCCTATCATAAGATCTTGTTCTATGAACACCGAACCGATCGAAGTGAAGGGTGGCGACTTCCACATGCCCGCCGAAACAATAGAACTTATAATCAATAGGCGGTATATCCGTTCCTCCAACAAACGATTCGATCATAATGGTTGGCCTAATATGATTGTATCCCCATGCGATTCCCAAGTACGTATCGCGGCCAAAATTCACCTTAAGCCATTTTCCTAATAGGTTTCGTACCTGTCTCCTGTCGATTCTTTTTTTATCAGGCACTAAAATGATATATCCGGACCCATGGTTCGTTTTTATCACGAAACGGTCGGGAAGTTCATCAAATGGGATATTTTCCGGGGAATCTCCCTCCCACAGCAAGGGAATAAGATATTCTTTGCCCACTTTCCCAGCCACATAATCCCGCACCCGCAACTTATCCGAGATCAGGGTCAATCGTGTCTGCCGATCGTAGAGCATCCGGGCCCATAACTTCTCAGAAAACCGGCGTGGCGTCCGAAAGTTAGGCCAGTATTTATAGGTCACCACAAATTGCAGGCAGCATAATGTCGAGAGGAACGAATCCGCCGGTTTATCTCTAACGAATGTCTTAGAATATGCCCGACATACTGGCCAATACAGAAGTCGGAGGGCTAAAGAGAGGAGGCTCGCCAGTGCAGCGTTCATCTATGGTAAATTTCCTAAGTTAATTTCGAACGCCAATTCATAGTAATTAATAATTGTGCTAATATTATACAAAATAGTCAGGGTCATATCTATGCATAAAAACGACGGAGTTATTAAAGGAATGCAACTTGGATAGGAATTATGCCTTAACCAAATGAAAATCGGATCGCTGGCTCGCGCTATAGAACGCATCACCGTCAGAACGCTGATGGCTAAGCTGAATTTCAATGAGGCCGGGGTTCCCGCTTTCTCGTTGCCCAACCCGCTCTTGCGGCCAACTGGGAAAGAAATACGTGATTCCGTTGATTGGCATCCTATGCAGCGTTCTGAGATACTTCACCTTTTTGAGGATCACGTTTACGGAATCAGTCCTCGCAAGTTCGGGCAACTGGAATTTACGATAACCCGCCATGAAAGTAATGCGCTTCAGGGATTGGCCGTGCTGAAGGAGATCGACTTAACCTTTCCGAGTGTGGGGGCGAAACCCACCATCCATGTCCTTCTTTTGGTCCCGAAGCTACCGCCCAAGCCGGTTCCCGCTATATTAGGTTTGAATTTCTTGGGCAATCACACGATCCACCCGGATTCTCATATCAGCATCCAGAAACAATGGCATGCTTCGTCTCGATATTCCAGGGCTAGAGAGGTCTCCCCTTCCCCTCATACTCGCGGCGTCGATTGCAGCCGCTGGCCAGTTAAAGCGCTCCTTGACCGAGGCTATGCGGTAGCCACCGCATATTATGGAGACCTCGAACCGGATTTTCCCGGCGGATGGCGATACGGGATCCGCTCGGTATCCCCACGCCAGTTGACAGACCTTCGCAACTCAAATCCGTCCTTTCTTTTCTCCCTTAAAGAACGATCAACAGGACATGCGGGACCGGCTTGGTCCTTGCCAAATGATTGGGGGGCTATTGCCGTCTGGGCGTGGGGAGTAAGCCGAATAATGGACTATCTGGTCCATGATCCCGATATTATGCCTTCGCGGGTAGTCCTCACAGGACACTCCCGCCTCGCAAAAACTGCTCTCTGGGCGGGTGCGTTGGATGAACGGTTTTCTATAGTCGTCGCCAATAATTCAGGATGTGGGGGGGCGGCATTGAGCAGACGCCGCTTTGGAGAGACGATAAAGCTTCTGAATCAAGTTCGTCCTCATTGGTTCTGTCGAAACTTTAAGAATTATAACGATAAAGAACACGAATTGCCGGTCGACCAGCACATGCTAATAGGGTTAATAGCACCCAGGCCCGTATATATCGCCAGCGCGGCTGAAGATCTGGCTGCTGATCCCCGCGGAGAGTATCTCGCCGCTTGGGAAGCCGGAAAGGTCTATAATTTATTCGGTTTGACCGGCCTTGGGGTGGAAAAGATGCCCGGATTAAATGAGCCTGTCGGCGCGGCGATTGGATATCATATCCGCTCGGGCCCCCATGGCATTACTGATTATGACTGGACTCAGTTTATCCGGTTCGCCGATCGGCATTTTGGCAGGAGCGCACTTGATTAATCTCCTATGATCGGGGCGCTCCTAAGCGGGTGCGGATAGGTGAAGGGCGTGTAATATGATTGCCAGGCCCCGTTATGCCAGCGATATAATATGCTCTGGTCTGTCGCCCACCATCCGACGCCTTCCGTTGAACAAGAGGATGGACGATTTGAGAGCGGGCCGACGCCAACGCCGGAGGAGCCGTCGAACGAGCTCTGTTCCCACCAAAGATCCCTGTCCTTTTGCGGGACAACCCGGTAGGGAGGATTCGGCGTGTATGGTGCGTCAGCCGTGGAATTATAATCTAAGGTCTCGCTGATGGTCAGGTCGGTGAACTTCGCCCCGTTCTTGGTATTATTGAATAGATAGCAATCATTGGGGTGTTGGATGGAAGTTGCCGGGTTGTTCACGGGAGAACGATAATCGGAATACTCCTCGTACGAATTGAGAAAAGTTGCCGTGATATCGCTCGTGCCGGATACCGTGTTGTTGTATACGAGAACCTTGCCGCCGCGGACAGCGACAAACCGAACCGGTTTAGCCACTTGGCTGAATGCGTTCTCATAGATCTCGACCTTCATCGTAGCGTAGTTGTCGCCGACCCCTCCGCCAGGCTGATTCCCGTGGGCATCGAAAACGTCCGAGTCGCCGTTTATCCCTTTGCCGGTGCTCGCGCAGTGGCGGACACAATACCGCCCGCCCTGCCCCCCCTCGAACCAAATGTCACCGATCATCGTGCTATCCTCAATATAGAATTGGTCGGATTGTCCGAAGGGCTGATCCAGGTTCAACGGGAAATTGTCCCACATATCCCTATCGCCTCCAGTTCCGCGTATAGGGATAAATACAGAGCGATACGGATTGCTGGTTTGCTCGAAGGTGCAGTTGTCGGCCACACCCCACATCGGGCCTGTTACCCAAAGAGCCGTCCCGGCGTCGCGATAAAATCTGACGTGATCAATTCTGTTCTTTGCTAGGGCATTAGTGTAATGCGCCCCGTACAGGCAGATGGCGCCGTAATTTCTCCCCCAATCCGAGTGGCCGGAGTGAGCGAATGTGAATCCGGATATGCGGAACGAATCGTTATCGGCAAATGCGGTAGAGGATGGCTGGTATCCTATCCCGAACGGAGACGAGAACGTGATGTTTGTCTGCCCTATTCCCGCTCCGATGAGGATGATGCCCCTCGTCAGAACAAGGTCTGTCGTCGAACTTAAAAACGGAACGTGGCCAGACCATGTCGCTGTTCCGGCCGGGACCAGTACCGTGTCGCCCGGACTAGCCGAAGCGATTGCCGCCTTGACATCCGCCAGAGAAGGGCTTGCAGCTGTAATCGTATTGGCAATTCTCACACTTACGATTTCACTCGTGTTGCTTAAGTTGGAGCCCGCCCGTATTGTCAGTGTCACCGTATAGGATCCGGCGGGCGTGAAGGTATGGCTGGGATTCTGAGCGGTCGAGGAACCCCCGTCTCCGAAATTCCATTGCCAGGAGGTCGGGCTGCCCGTCGAGGTATCCTTAAACTGCACCGACTGACCAACCACCGGAGAGGCCGGGGTGTAGGTGAAGGAGGCGGTCAGAGCTGACGGCGGATTGTTTGTTTGCGGAACTTGACAAGCACCAAATAGCAAACATAGAAAAAATGTTGAGACCAAAGAGGATAATAATCTTTTGATATTGATCATTCGGGCCTAATTAATACAATATCATACCCCTTCAGTATTATTGCATAAATACTGCTTCTTGCCCAATAGAATGTGTCGTTTGCCCCTGAAAGTCTAGCGACCATGCCATTTCGAACACCTCACCGACTTGAGGAGCGGTCGGAAAATGGATATAATAAGCCTCGTTTTGGGAGAAGATGCGACAATGGATCATGGAATTGTGACGTCCGACGACCCAATCCTAGTCTCGGGCGCCGCGGGTTTTCTCGGGCCATCTGTCGTTGGCAATCTGCTCGACAAGGGCTTTCGCAGAATTCGCTGCCTGGCGAGGCCCACGAGCAACCTGGCCCGGCTAAATAAGGAAATTGACCTGCGCCACGGGGCCGGGCGGGCCGATATAGTTACTGGGAGCCTTTTATCCCGAGAAGATTGCGTGAGGCTCGTTAAAGACGTCCCCCTTATCTATCATCTGGCGGCAGGGGGCGGAACGAAGGCATTTTCGGACGCTTTCCTAAATTCCGTGGTCACGACGCGGAATTTCCTGGAAGCGGCGATCGAACACCATTCCCTGCGGCGATTCGTTAACGTCAGCTCGTTCGCCGTTTACACGAACCGGAAGAAGCCGCAATGGAGGCTCCTGGACGAAACGTGTCCGGTGGAGGAGCACGCCGAATCGCGCGCCGAGGCCTACTGCTACGGCAAAGTAAAGCAGGACGAACTGGTCATCGAATATGGGCAGAAGCACGCCGTTCCCTACGTGATCGTGCGACCGGGCAACGTCTACGGCCCGGGGAAGGACTTCATTCCCGGAAGAGTGGGCATCGATTCGTTTGGCTTCTATCTCCACTTCGGAGGTGCCAATCCCATTCCGTTCACTCATCTGAATAATTGTGCTGACGCCATCGTCCTCGCCGGGCTCAAGCCCGGAATCGAAGGCGAGGTCTTCAACGTCGTCGACGACGACCTGCCGTCATCCAGGCGCTATTTGCGTCTCTACAAGAGGAACGTGAGATCCTTCAAGTCCGTCTACATCCCTCATGCTCTCAGTTATCTGTTCTGCTACGTCTGGGAAAAATACTCGAAATGGTCTTATGGGCAGCTCCCGCCGGTCTACACGCGTCGGGAATGGGCGGCGAGTTGGAAGAAAACCCATTATAGCAACAACAAGATCAAGGACAAGTTGGGTTGGAAGCCCAGCGTGCCGACGTCGGAAGGCCTGCGGACTTATTTCGAGAGCTGCCGGGAAGCGAGGAACGAGCGTGCTTAAGATCGCCATCGTCGGATGCGGGAAGATCGCCGATTCCCATGCCTCCCAGATCCAGAGGATCCCGGGATGCGAGATCATCGGCGCCTGCGACCGGGAAGAGCTCATGGCCAGGCAACTGGCCGAAAGATTCCATATCAAACGACATTATGGCCATCTCGACGCCCTTCTGAGTGATGTCCGGCCGGATATTGTCCACATTACGACGCCGCCTCAAAGTCATTTTGAGATCGGCAGGCTGTGCTTGGAAGCCGGATGTCATATCTACGTCGAAAAGCCCTTTACCATTAATGCCGCGGAAACCGAGGAACTCATCACCCTGGCTGATCGGAAAGGCCTTAAGCTCACGGTGGGCACAGACGAGCAGTTCAGTGAGGTGGCGAGGCGGATGCGCAGGCTGGTCCATGCTGGCTATCTGGGAGGTCCCCCCATTCATATTGAAAGCACATGGTGCTACGAACTCGGCGACAGCGCCTACACGAGAGCCCTGCTGGGGGACAAACAGCACTGGGCGCGCACGCTCCCCGGCGGATTGCTGCACAACACGATCAGCCACGGGGTCGCGAAGATCGCCGAGTATCTCCCGGGCGAATCTCCCCAAGTCGTGGCCCATGGCTTTGTGAGCCCCTTCCTCAAAGGCCTGGGAGAAAACGATCTCATCGATGAACTCAGGGTCATCATGCAAGCAGAGAGGGGGACGACGGCCTATTTCACATTCTCCTCTCAAATGCGCCCGGCCCTGCACGAGTTCCGCCTGTTCGGGCCGAAGAACGGCTTGGCGTTCGATGAGGACCAGCAATGGCTGATCAAGCTCCGGGGAGATAGATTCAAAAGCTACGCGGAGAAATTTCTTCCTCAAGCGAGCTTTGCCAAGCAGTACTCTTGGAGCTTCTTCCGTAACGCGAGATTATTCCTGGCCAGGGACTTCCACTTGAATTCGGGCAAGAGGCATCTGATCGGGGAGTTCTATCGCTCAATCAACGACGGCACCCCCGTGCCCATTGCGTACCGCGAAATCCTGCTGACATCCCGGATCATGGACGCAATATTCGGGCAGATAAGCGCGAAGTCTCACTCAATTTCCGATGTTCGGATCACTGCGTAACGGGTGCGGATACGTGTAAGGCGTGTAAAACGCCCCCCAAACCCCATTGTGCCAACGATAGAGTATGCTTTGGTCCGTCGCCCACCAGCCAACGCCTTCTGTGGTGCAAGAGGGTGGACGGGTTGCGAGTGGCCCGACCCCGACGCCTGATACTCCGCTGAAAGAACTCTGTTCCCACCAGATATCTTTGTCCTTCTGCGGGACAACGCGGTAGGGGGGATCTGGCGTATAGGGTGCGTCTGCCGTTGAATTGTAATCAACGGTCCCGCTGATGTTCAATTCAGTGAACTTGATTCCGTTCTTTGTATTGTTGAAAAGGTAGCTATCGTTGGGGTGCTGAATAGAAGTTGTGGGGTCGTTCACCGGAGAGCGATAATCCGAATATTCCTCGTAAGAGTTCAAAAAAGACGAGCCGACCAAACCCGAGCCGGAAAGAGCATTATTATAAACAAGCACTTTTCCGCCGCGAATTGCGCAGAGGCGGTGCGCCCTGACCATATTAGTAAAAGTATTATCATAGACCTCGGCAACCATCGTCGCGTAATTATCGCCGATCCCCCCTGCGGGTTGATTCCCGTGCATATCAAATATATCGTATTCCGTGGTTGCATCAAAAGTGTTGTGGCGGACACAATACCTTCCGCCCTGGCCGCCCTCGAACCAAATGGGACCGCGTGATGTGCAATCCTCAATATAGAAGTTATTGGCGGTCCCAAAGGAAGCAGGGAAATTATCCCAAGTATTTCTGTCTCCTCCTGTCCCACGAATAATAATCAGCACGGTGCAGTAGGGGTTGTTCGTATATTCAAATTGGCAGTTGTCGGCTACGCCCCACATTTGCCCCGTTACCCACAGGCAAGCCGCTGAGGTATCGTTGATCTTGATGTGGTCGATTCTGTTCTTCGCTAGGCCCCTGGTGTAGTAAAGGCCGTACAGGCAGATGTTAGCATAGCCAGCCCCCCACGATGCGCTGCCCGAGTGCTTAAACGTAAAACCCGAAATGCGCAGCGAATCATCCGTCGTAAACGCTGCGTTTGACGGCTGATATCCTATTCCGAACGGCGACGAAAATGTGATGGTTGTCTGATCAATTCCCGCCCCAATGAGATTGATGCCTCGCGTCAGAACGAGGTCGGCCGTCCAATTCACAAACGGAGCACCGCCAGACCAGGTTGCGGCACCCGCTGGAACCATAACGGTATCGCCGGGGTTGGCGGAAGCGATGGCCACCCTGACATCTGCCAAAGAAGGACTCGCGGCTGTGATAACATTAGCGGCTCGCACGCTGATAGTATGGCTCGTGCTGTTCAGGCTGGAGCCTGTTCGTATTGTCAGAGTTACAGAGTACGATCCCGCCGCCAAATAGGCATGGCTGGGATTCTGAGCGGTCGAGGAAATTCCGTCTCCGAAATCCCATTGCCAGGAGGTTGGCATCCCCGTTGATGTGTCCGTGAACTGCACCGGCCGGCCCGCCGCCGGCGAGGCTGGGCTATAGCTGAACGACGCGATTAGCGAGGATGAGGGCAATACGTTGACGGTTTGGCTCGCACTCTTGGATCCAGAACTAGAGCTAACGGTGAGGGTCACAGTATAAGACGCTACCGCCGAGTATGTGTGGCTAGGATTCTTGACGGTCGAGGTCGAACCATCGCCGAAGTTCCATTGCCAGGCGGTCGGAGACCCAGTGGAGGTATCCGTAAATTGCATAGCCTGGCCCGCCACCGGAGAGGCGGGACTGTAGGTGAAGGACACAGCTAAACCTGGAATAACGGTAACCGTCTGACTGACGTTCTTGGAACCGGATGCATTCGTAACTGTCAGGTTCATTCCATAGGACGCCGCCGTCGCAAAAGTATGGCTTGGATTTTGCGCCGTGCTTGTGGACCCGTCGCCGAAGTTCCACAGCCATGAGGTCGGAGACCCGGTGGAGGTGTCCGTAAACTGCACGGCCTGGCCCGCCGCCGGAGAGGCGGGACTGTAGGTGAAGGATCCCGCTAGGCCCGCGACCACGGTGACCGTACGGCTGACGTTCTTGGAGCCGGAGGTATTCGAAGCTGTTAAAGTCACTGTATAGGACGCAGCAGCCGTAAAGGAATGGCTAGGATTTTGGGCCGTGCTTGTGGACCCGTCACCGAAGTTCCACTGACAGGAGGTCGGGGACCCGGTGGAGGTATCCGTAAACTGCACGGCCTGGCCCGCCGCCGGAGAGGCGGGACTGTAGGTGAAGGATGCCGCTAGGCCCGCGACCACGGTGACCGTACGGCTGACGTTCTTAGAGCCGGAGGTATTCGAAGCTGTTAAAGTAACTGTATAGGACGCCGCCGTCGCAAAAGTATGGCTCGGATTTTGGACCGTGCTTGTGGATCCATCACCGAAGCTCCACTGCCAGGAGGTCGGAGACCCGGTGGAGCTATCCGTGAACTGCACGGCCTGGCCCGCCGCGGGCGAAGCAGGAGTGAAGGTAAAGGACGCGGTGAGGGCCGGAACTACGGCAACCGTCTGGTTCACGCTCTGGGAGCCGGTGCTATTGGTGGCTGTCAGCGTTACTGTATAGGATGCGGCCGCAGTAAAAGTATGGGTCGGATTTTGGGCCGTACTGGTTGACCCATCACCGAAATTCCACTGCCACGACGTTGGGGATCCCGTTGAGGCGTCAGTAAACTGGACCGTTTGGCCTACGGCAGGCGACGCCGGACTAAAGGTGAAGAATGCCGAGAGCGTGGATGCGGGAATGACGGTAACCGACTGGCTCGCCGTCTTTGTCCCTGAACCACTTGAAGCGTCAAGGGTCACGGTGTAGGTCGATGCCGTCCCATATATATGGGTTGGATTCTCAACATTGCTCGTCATGCCATCGCCAAAGTGCCATAGCCAGGAGGTTGGTGAGTTCGTAGACGTGTCTGTGAACTGAATCGCCTGCCCTGTTTTCGGAGAGGCCGGGCTGTGGGTAAATGATGCAGCGGCGGTGGTTGAGGACCCTGCGCTGGAGGCCGATAACATTATGGAGACCGTCCGGCTTGCTTTGCCGGACCCTGCACTATTGCCGACGGTCAAGATCACCTTATAAAATCCCGGTTTTGCGAAGGGATGGATCGGATTCTGAGCCGTATCAACCGTTCCATCGCCGAAGTTCCAAAGCCAGGAGGTTACGGTATTTCTCGAAGTATCAGTAAATTGTACGCCTTGCCCGGATCCGGGGTGGCCAGGGCTGTATACGAAGGATGCCTGAACCCGGCTGGTGCGATTGGATAAGAGTTGCCTAAAGCTGGTCTTCCCGGATTGGGCCGTCATTTGTAAAGGCATCAGCAGAAGGCAGATTGCGAATAATAACAAACCTGAAACTAAAAGCGGGTTTCGATGAAACTGATTCGAAGATTTTTCCATCGCATAATCCTCCAATCCCAGGATGCGCTTGATGGAATGAGACCTGATCCAAGAAGCTTTCACATTAAGGTGAGTCGAGCTCGTCCCTGGGATTGGGCTCACCTTTAGGGGGGAGAAAAATGAGGGAATTCTATTCTTTTTTGGCTAATCCTTGTCCAGGCATAGCTAGCCCGCCAAGTTCTCCGTATGCCTATTAGCGTGTTTTAAAAGATATCCCTGGTGGGCTGTTCGTCTAGAGGTTCCCCGGGTTTACCGGGAGGGTTAAGTCAGGAAGGTAACCTGATAAGCAGAATGAACTTTCCCCAAGTTAAAGAACTCCCCCAAGATAGGCATATCCAGCGGGTCAAGCCTTAGGACGACGGTATATTTGTATATGAAGGGACAGGTTTATGGCTGATCCTCTTTCACACCTGAGGTTCTTGGACGGAGATTCTCGCTGATTATCTGTGTCATTGCCCTTGCCAACTCCAAGTTCTTAGATGGGACAAAATGGGAATCAGGAAGGTAGTTCCTTGGATCGTCGGGAGGGCAAATTTCGTGTGAGCTCAAGTAAAGGATTTTCTGGCTGGAAAGCGTCGGTTCCACGAGCTTGTAAAGACGATCACCCATAAAAACATTATTCACGATGTAGACGATCGGAAGAGATGAATGACGCCGCGCATCTTCCGTAAACTTCTCGATAATGGAGAGGAGTATCTTCACTTCTTCCGAATCGGCATCGAACCCGTTTTGATCGTCATAGACCTCGGCGTCTTTCTTTCTTTGCGACGAATAAGCGTAAGCACGGCGAAGCAGCCGGAACAGGCTGGATTTGTCGAGGATTGTCTTATGGAATAATAGGGGATCGTAATACTTATCGTATTCCCGTAACCATTGGACGTAAGATTTCCATTTTGCCGAATCGTAGAAATACTCCCGGTATCCGCTTAACGAGATAAAGGGAGGCATCACAGAATCCAATGTTCCATTGCGGAAAAAAAAGCGAGGATATGTAGATGGCCAGATCGAATCGAAGCGGCTGGTCAATCCTGAAGTGGTGCATATCGGCGGCACGCCTCGTGTCATGATCGCGAGCACCACGACGTCGGAATGTTGTTGTTCCTTGTCAAACAGATATGCCGCGTAGGACCAGGTGGGGACTGCCCCCGGCGCTCCAAAAGACCTGACGGTCAGCGATGGATCGATTTTCGCCATATCCTCCGCCAATTGGACCGAATGGGACATCCCATACACGGTTACGACGGGCTTGCTTGCGCCGGCCTGGTCTTTTGAAAAAGTCTTGATGAGGGGATTCTGGAGCCATCCGGCCTCCAGGATTGGCGATGATTTATCCTCGGTCCTTCCCGTCATCCTCCCAAGTTTGCCCTCGATAGACCTTCCGTATTCAAAAAATTGCTTAATCGTCGAGGGGGAGATGTTGCGAGGGTCTTTGGGATAGGGAAAAGCGATATTGATAGCGATATCGATGAAAGCCAGATAAGCACCGATCCAAAGAATGGCGATGAAGGGTCTGCTTTTCATATTTGGTCAAAACACAAAATAAATAAAGCCGGTCGGCACATTAGCCAGACCTAGAATGATCAGGAAGATCATCACCGCATAGGCGGACGTCCATACGGACATGGGGATGACCTCATCAATGCGTCTCCCCCGAAAACCATTTCCCAGAAATTCCAGCACAATGAACACGGGAAATCCGAGGAGCGCCGCTTTCGTTGGCATTTCCACGCTCAGCTTGAGATTGCCGATATCGTGCGTAAGGACTCTGAATATATCCATGGCCTGACCCAGTGAATGGGCCCGGAACAGGATCCAACCCAGGCTCGTTAATATGAAGAAGCCCAGGATGGTCGCGGATTTGATCAAGGGATTTTTCGAACGCTTTCTCGTCCCTCGCAACGCTTCTTTG
>Ga0315282_10007609_pt1 | contig 17741 bp, 18 predicted proteins | sample YL17G07_20_MG_FD_203693 | JGI IMG/M metagenome (GOLD analysis project Ga0315282, IMG submission 203693) | Sediment microbial communities from Yellowstone Lake, YNP, Wyoming, USA - YL17G07_20 | ecosystem: Environmental > Aquatic > Freshwater > Lake > Sediment | place: USA: Wyoming | collected... | reverse complement strand
CCAGAACAACTTACGCTGAAGCAAATCATGACTATAATAATGGAAACCCTTGGTATTCACCGCCGCCTGGTATCTGTTCGATCTTCTTACCTTCGGGCGTTGACTGTTTTCCTGGAAGCAATATTCCCTGGTTTACCAATATCCGTTTTCTGGTTGGATTATTTGGCAACTAATCACACCTGCGCTTTGGATACCTTACCCCGGGTTTTCAATCTATTACCAGACCGCATGTCTCACCAGTTAGGTTATTTACAAGCTACAAACTGGCGGGTATCCTTATTTAAAACCATGTTCCGAAGAAAGTAGTCATTAATCGGTGGAAACTTCCATAAGGATCATCACTAACCCCCAAGAGGTTCATGCTGTTGAAGACTTACAACAACTGGTTTGGCCAGGGGCCGATACCGAGATTGTCCCGGCCCATCTATTGATTGCAGCGATTACCCATGGGGGACTTTTAATTGGAGCCTTTAACGAACAGCCAGATGCAATGGATTCATTGCTTGGATTTGTTTTTGGTTTCCCGGGCTTTTACCAGACACCCGATGGTCCCCGCCTAATGCACTGCTCCCATTTACTCGGAATTCACCCAGAATATCGCGATCAAGGGATAGGGTATAAATTAAAACGGGCTCAATGGCAAATGGTTCGACACCAGGGAATTGACCGGATTGTTTGGACATACGATCCATTGATCAGCCGGAATGCCCGCCTCAATATCACCAAGTTAGGGGCTGTTTGTAACACATTCCTGGAAAATTATTATGGCGATTTACGAGATGACCTTAACATTGGACTGCCAACCGATCGGTTTCTGGTTGACTGGTGGGTAAATACGCAACGGGTTTTTGTTCGTTTAAGCTGGAATGCCCGCCGTCACCTTAACCTGGATCATTATTTAAATGCTGAAGCAAAGTTGGTCAATCCCTCATCGTTGCGTCCAGATGGTTTGCCAGAGCCAGGTCTGCGGATTGACATTCCCCAGATAAAGTCACATTCCGGAATTGTAGTCGGTCAAAGGGGGTCTGAATTTCCGGCACTACTCCTGGTCGAAATTCCTGCCGATTTCTTGCATCTGAAAGCGGTCGATTTTACTCTGGCGGTGCAGTGGCGCCGTCAATTTCGGGAGATCATTAAGGAGCTATTTCGGCGGGGTTATCTGGTTACAGATTTTGTCCACCAGAGTGGGAACAACCCGCGCAGTTTCTATATTTTGAGTTATGGAGAAAGCACATTATGAAAATCGATAAAATTACTCTCTACCATCTGCGTATGCCTTTACGCAGCCCATTTGAAACTTCATTTGGGCGCAGTGAAGCACGCGATTCGATCTTGATTGAAGCCTATTCCGATGGTCAAGTTGGGTTTGGGGAATGCGTGGCAGACCGGGACCCCGGTTATTCGTCCGAAACTGCGGTTACTGCCTGGCATATCCTGGGGGATTATTTGATCCCGACGATGATCGGTATGGAGATATCTTCACTAAATATGGTTTTTTCCACGCTCAACTTTGTGCGTGGTCACTACATGGCTAAAGCCGGTTTGGAAATGGCAGTATGGGACTTGGTGGGTAAAACGACCGAACGTTCCTTGAAGAATATGCTTGGAGGAAATCGAGACCGGGTAGCGGTTGGGGTATCAGTGGGAATTCAAGCCTCCCCTTCGAAGTTGGTTGATGTGGTAAGCGATTATCTTGCGGCTGGCTACCAGCGGGTGAAGATAAAGATCAAGCCGGGTCGGGATGTGGAAGATGCGCGGGCTGTCCGCAAGGTTTATCCCGATTTGAAACTGCAGGTTGATGCGAACTCGGCATATACGCTCGAGACAGCTAAGGCATTGCAACCCCTGGATAAGCTTGATTTACTCTTGATCGAGCAACCTCTGGCAGAGGATGATCTTTGGGACCATGCCCGCATGCAATCTAAGTTTCAAACCCCGATTTGCCTGGATGAGACGATCATCTCCCCGCGCCACGCTCGCCAGGCAATCGAAATGAAAGCCTGCCGAATCATCAATATAAAAGCTGGGCGGGTGGGTGGGTTGAGCCAAGCAAGATTAATTCATGACTTGTGTTATGCTCAGGGAGTTCCCGTATGGTGTGGTGGTATGCTTGAGACGGGTGTTGGGAGAGCTTCAAACCTGGCGCTCGCCAGCCTGCCAGGTTTCACCCTGCCTGGGGATATTTCGGCTACCGAGCGATATTATCTTGAAGATATTACCAATGAGAGTTTCTCCTTGAACCCAGATAGCACGATAAATGTTCCAGATCGACCGGGTTTGGGCGTGAGCATTAATCGAGATTCCTTGGAAAAATTTAGCCTTGTGAAGAAATCATTTCCTTAAAAAAATAACTAACCGCAGGACAGTTTTAGAAATGGGACGCGAGTGTCAGGTTGCCAGAAAAATAATTTACGATTTCATATAATTCAGCTATACTAATGGTTGAGACGAGGTGGAAATGCAGATTTATGACATAACGTTGACCATTTCAACTGATTTGCCGGTCTGGCCGGGTGATCCTAAAATCATCCTGGAACGGATCGCTGAAATTGGACAAGATTCTAGCGCTAATGTCACGCGGTTAGAAATGAGCGCTCACAGCGGCACACATGTGGATGCGCCTTTACACTTCATTTCCGAGGGAGTTTCTGTTGAATATATCTCCTTGAAAATATTAACCGGCCGGGCGTATTTGTTATATTTGCCTGATGTGGATACCATCACAGCCGCAATTTTACAAAAAGCCAACATTCCCCCCCGCACACGCCGGATAATCTTCAAAACCCGAAATAGCGATTATTGGACGAAAAAGGTTACTGGTTTTCAAACCAATTTCGTAGGAATATCCGAAGATGGCGCCAGATATTTGGTGCAACGCGGCGTAAAACTGGTGGGCATCGATTATTTGTCGGTAGCTCCATTTAGCAACGGCGACCCAACCCACCTGGTTTTATTGGAATCTGGTGTGGTTTTGCTGGAAGGTCTGGATTTGTCTAAAGTCTCTCAAGGGTACTATACGTTATACTGCCTGCCTTTGAAGCTTGCCGGGGCGGATGGCGCGCCAGCGAGAGCCATAATGGTTGGAGTGTGATCTCCCCTCTAAATACGATATCATCCTCAAGGAGAAATGGTTTGTGTGTTTGATCGGAGCGAGACCATGCGAATATCCCATAAGTTATGGTTTGTTTGGTTGCTTGGATTCAATTTGTTGATGACTGGTTGCAAGCCGGTTTCTAAAAGCCCAATAGAAACAGGAGAGAAAACGATGAAAATTCAATTAACAAGTCCATCATTTAGCGAAGGAAACCCTATACCCAAGAAATTCACCTGCGACGGTGAAAATGTATCGCCAGCGCTCTCGTGGTCGGGAGCACCGGATGGGACGAAGAGTCTGGCGCTAATCGTAGATGATCCCGATGCGCCGGTAGGGATATGGGTCCATTGGGTGATGTTCAATCTACCAGCCGGAACGGCCGGCTTACCCGAGGGTGTGAGGGGCATCGGTGTGGAAGGTAAAAATGATTTCAATAAGCTGGGTTATGGCGGTCCATGCCCTCCGAGAGGTTCCTCGCATCGCTATTTTTTCAAACTATATGCGTTGGATACCAACCTGGAATTACCATCTGGGGCTACGAAGCGGGAAGTCGAAAATGCCATGAAGGGACATATACTTGAGCAGGGTCAATTAATGGGTAGGTATGGTCGTTGAAATGTTCCGATTTGATAGTATAAAAGATATGGTTGACTTTGCTTTAATCTGAGTCATTTCCAGGTGGTATAACGCTCGGTCCTAATAGACTGATTCCCCCATCCACGGAAATTACCTGACCACGGATCATTTGAGCGGTTGGACTGCACAAAAATGCAACGACACCGGCCACATCTTCGGGGGTGACCAGTCTTTTAGCGGGCGTTCGGCGTGTGATTTGCTCGATAATCAAGTTATTATTCTTCACCGGGTCGAAATATTTCAGCGCTTCGGTCAACACGATTCCTGGAGAGACTGCGTTCACGTTGATGTTTCTGGCTGCCAGCTCAACCGCCAGATAACGAACCACAGTTTCGATGGCTGCCTTACTAGCGCCGACCACCACATAATCGGGTAGGACCGTATGGGAACCAGGGCTTGATATTGCGACGATCGAACCCCCGCTATTTTTCTCCATTAGTGGGACAGCATATTGCGTCAGGAAGAGTAACGAACGCGCGTTAATGTTCATCGTCCAATCCCACCCTTTGACTTTTTGCTCCAAAGCGGGCCGGTTATATCCTGAAGCTGCGTTATGTACTACAATATTCAGGCTGCCAAATTCTTGCTCGATCGTGTGAAAGAGCAAGCGGAGGTCTTTCAAATCGCCCAAATTTGCCTTGACTACCAGAGCTTGCCGACCTGTAGCTAGGATTTCACTGGCAGTATTTTCAGCAGCTTTGCGTTGGCGGAAGAAATTTACGACGATATCTGCGCCTGATTGAGCAAAGTGGAGGGCAATAGCGCGCCCGATCCCCCGGCTTGCCCCGGTTACGAGAACTTTCTTATCTTGAAAAAAATTTGTATCAGGTTGCATCCCATCCAGGCTGAGATATTTAGAGGTATGTTTGCTATGCTATGAAGATCATGTCAATCAGAACAATAAATGGAGCCTCTCATAAACTACTGATATTACCAGCATGTCATCGCGAGCTTTTTTAGCTTTTCCTTGAAATATCTACGTTTTTCAGCGTCGATCGGCGTTCTATCCCCGCAGTGGCGGGATTGCCAATAAATTCACTACTTTAAGAAGCCGCCTCGCTGACTGGTTGTCCAATTTGCAAAGGCGTGCCGCCGTTTTTATTGAAGGGGGGAGGGAAGATGGCTTCAAATTCTTCTCGACTGATCGTTTCGAGCTCTAATAATCGTTTTGCTATTGCATCGAGTTTATCGCGGTATTCAACCAGAATCGATTTTGCTTTTTCATAGGCGCCGTTGATGATGCGCCGAACTTCCTGGTCGATTTGTTCAGCAACGGCTTCAGAGTAATCTCGTTGTTCTGAGATTTCCCGTCCCAGAAAGATCAATTCTTCTTTCTGCCCATAAACGAGCGGGCCAAGCGCATCGCTCATTCCTAAGCGGGTAACCATTGAACGCGCCATTCGGGTAACTCTTTCCAGGTCATTAGAAGCCCCAGATGTGATATCATCGAAAACCAACTCCTCGGCGGCTCTTCCGCCCAACAGACCGACCATATCTGCAATCATTTTCTTGCGGGGCATGAGGGTTCGGTCTTCTTCAGGCAAGGTCATCGTGAAACCTCCAGCTATACCCCTAGCAATGATCGAGACCTTATGAACTGGGTCGGCTTCAGGGAGGACGTTCATAACCACGGCGTGACCAGCTTCGTGATAAGCGACAATCCGTTTTTCGTCTTCGCTGATCAAACGGCTCTTACGCTCCGGGCCAGCAATGACGCGTTCGATAGCTTCCTCCATCTCGCTCTGTCCGATGACTTTTTTATTCCGGCGGGCAGCCAGGATAGCGCTTTCGTTGACCAGATTCTCGAGGTCAGCGCCTACGAATCCAGGAGTGGAGCGAGCTAATATTCCTAAATCGACTTCGGGAGCCAGAGGTTTGCCTTTGGTATGGACTTTTAGAATTGCTTCCCGGCCGCGCATATCTGGACGGTCTAAAATAACCCGGCGATCGAAACGACCCGGTCTAAGGAGGGCCGGATCAAGAATATCGGGGCGATTAGTAGCTGCCACAATGATCACATTGGTATCAGTGTCGAAGCCATCCATTTCAACCAACATTTGGTTAAGGGTTTGTTCGCGTTCATCATGGCTGCCACCTAAACCCGCGCCACGTTGTCTGCCGACTGCGTCGATCTCATCTACAAACACGATACACGGTGAGTGACGTTTTGCCTGGTCAAATAAGTCTCGCACCCGGCTGGCGCCTACTCCCACGAACATTTCAACAAATTCAGAGCCGGAGATCGAGAAAAATGGAACACCCGCCTCGCCCGAAACTGCTTTGGCTAACAGGGTCTTTCCTGTTCCGGGTGGCCCAACCAACAAAACGCCTTTAGGAATGCGCGCTCCGAGAGATATGAATTTTTCGGGTTCACGCAGGAATTCAACCACTTCTTGTAATTCTTCTTTGGCTTCTTCGACTCCGGCTACATCCAAAAAGGTTACTTTAGGTTGATCACCAGTAAACATTCGGGCTCGCGATTTGCCAAAAGACATGGCTGCGTTATTACTTCCCTGAGCCTGACGAAAGACAAACCAAAATACCCCCGCTAAGAAGATGAAGGGTAAGATGTAGCCCAAGGTGGATGCAAGTCCTAACCAGGCGCTGGGCGGTTTTACTTCCAGTTTGATTTTAGACGCCCCAAGTTGCTCGGTAGTGACCCCCAGTTCTTTTAACTGTTGAACAAGGGTGGCATCGGGTTCTTTATGGGCGATTCGTTCTGTGCCATCGGTGTAGATGACAACCAAACGGTTGTCATTTTCCTCAATTCGAACGATTAAGTTGCTTTGAATATCACTTGCCACTTTGTTAATTGGCAACACTTCCTGGCTGGTTGCCGTTTGCTGGAAGTTGTAGACAACCAGCACGATTATGGCAATAAACAGCAACAGGTAAATAATCGATGATCTGTTGCGGGTTGGATTCACATATACCTCCAAAAAAAGATAACAAACCGCATATTCTTATAAGGAAATTATACCAATCTCTGGTTAATACAGGTGAAATTGGGATCGTTTATTATTATATTCTAACGACCCTCTTATAATTTAAGGGGCGTTGAATGAGAAATGATCCTGAATTGTCTTCTATCTAAGGTTACCCCAAATCCAGCCCTCGATGCGACGCACCCAACGGAGCAACAGCGAACGGATGCGAGCCAACAACCGGTAGCGAGCCGGGTACACCCGTCGCTCGGTTGGGAATGGCTTACTCCACTCCGCTACGGAAGCTCCCCAGGTTAAACCAGCGCCAAACCCTACAAATACTACCTTATCGCCGGGTTTTAATTTTCCATTTTGGATTGCTTCACAGGTTGCAATCGGGATCGAAGCGGTGGAGGTATTACCATAATGATCAATATTGACATAAACCCGTTCCATCGGAAAGTCCAGGTTCTTAGCAGCCATATTGATGATCCGTAAGTTCGCTTGGTGTGGGATGATAAGATTGACGTCGTCGATTTTCAGATGAGCTTTTGCCAAAGCGTCAAGAGTTGCCTGGGACATCACCTTGGTGGCAAATCGAAAAACCTCTCTGCCACTCATGTGGATGTAGTGCAGTCCATTTCCAACCGTTTCTTTGCTGGCAGGGAGCTTGCTGCCGCCAGCAGGTAAAGATAAGAGTTCTCCACCCGAGCCATCGGAGCGCATGACGGTTGAAATCACCCCTCCTGGTTCATCGCTGGCTTGCAATACAAACGCCCCAGCGCCATCGCCAAATAGCACACAGGTTTCGCGGTCTTTCCAGTTCACAAAGCGGGATAGCGTTTCAGCGCCGATCACAATGGCGTTGGCAATCGACTCAGATCGGATTAATTGAGTAGCTATTTCGAGGGCGTAAATAAATCCAGTGCAAGCTGCAGAGAGGTCAAAAGCGCCAGCGCGTACGGCTCCGATTTGGTCTTGCACCAGGCAGGCTGTCGCCGGAAAAATATGTTCTGGTGATGAGGTTGCTACAATAATCAAATCTACATCGCGGGGTTTAAGATTGGCAATTTCCAAAGCCTTCAGCGCAGCTTCTCGAGCCAGGGAGGCGGTTGTCTCTTCGTCGTTTGCGACCCGTCTTTCGACGATTCCGGTGCGAGAGACGATCCATTCATGGTTGGTGTCGACCATTTCGGAAAGGTCGTAATTGGTCAATATTTTTTCCGGTATTGCCATTCCCCAGCCGGTGACATGGGCGAACCTGCTCATTTATCCGTCTCCTTAACCTGGCTCAGGATTATGGTCGCATTGTGACCACCAAAGCCAAATGAATTGGACATTACATGGTTTAGAATTTTCTGTCGGACCTGGTTGGGTACGTAATCCAGGTCGCACTCTGGGTCTGGGGTTTGGTAATTAATGGTGGGCGGGATCACTTGTTCATTGATCGCCATTACAGAGATTAGCGCTTCCAAGGCGCCTGAAGCCCCAAGTAAATGTCCGGTCATGGATTTTGTAGAAGAAATTGGGACGTTATACGCGTGTTCGCCAAAAACAGTCTTTATTGCAGCGGTTTCGCTCTTATCGTTCAAAGGCGTGCTGGTGCCATGCGCATTGATATAATCGATATCTGTTATTTGAAGGTTGGCATCTTCCAATGCCTGCTGCATACATAGTGCTGCGCCAGCGCCATTTTCTGCCGGGGCGGAGATATGGTAGGCATCGTTGGTGTTGCCATAACCGCTGACTTCAGCCAGAATGCGGGCTTTTCGGTGGTGAGCATGTTCGAGCGATTCGAGGATAAGAATAGCCGCCCCTTCCCCCATAACGAATCCATCCCGGTTTCTGTCGAAAGGGCGCGAAGCTTGTTCCGGCTTTTCATTGTAAGTCGAGAGGGCGTTCATCACATTCATCCCGGCCATGGCGATTAGCACGATAGCAGCTTCGCTGCCTCCCGCCAGCATTACATCGGCTGTGCCATTTCTTATTATTTGGGCAGCTTCGCCGATGGCATTTGTGCCGCTGGCGCAGGCTGTGACCACTGCCATGTTTGGTCCCCGAACGCCGAAGTGGATGGCAATCATGCCACTGCTCGAATCGGGGAGCATCATTGGGACAAGGAAAGGGCTAACTCGCAACGGGCCGCGCTCGATAGAAACGAGCATCTGCTCATATAGCGTTCCAATGCCGCCGATGCCGGTGCCAATTACAACCCCAATTCGATCCCGGTTGAAATTATCGATTTTCAATTCTGCGTTATCGATTGCCTGGATAGCGGCTGCAATGGCAAACTGGGTAAAGCGATCCATTTTATGGGCTTCACGGCTGCCGAAAAGCGCTGCGCCGTCGAAACCCTTGACTTCGGCTGCGATTTTTGTTTTAAGATCCGAAGGATCAAAATGACTGATGTAGCTTACCCCTGAATAACCCGCTACCAGATTGTTCCAGGTAGTTGAAACTTGATTGCCTACTGGACTGATACAACCCAGACCGGTAACGACGACCCGTTGACGCATAGATGCCTCCTTTGGCGAAGAAGGGTCTAAATAAATCATGATACCCACAAGTTAATACCTGGGATTATAACACTCACCTGCGCCAGAAGAGGCACTTAGCTGGGAATGAAAATTCAGGATCAAGCGGTTTGAGAAATTATTTCCGTGGTGGTATGAATTTGTTGGATATGTAGACGATCATGCCTGACGATGATATTAACCAGCTCCAATAAGTTGGTGGGTCCGAAAATGGCATGCCGAGCCTGGCGTTTCCAGGTTTGATCTAATATCTGGTCAAGCATAGCTAGTAGTTTTTGGCGGGCGTGGATGAAGTCATTCAGAGCCGCGTTGCCATCCTGGCTGATATACTTCCTTTCGTCTGCCCATGGATCGGTATCTTTTCCTGGAAGAAATGGGTTCGGTTCTTCCAACACTTTACTGATTCGAGGTAGATTGACCTCTGCTTCCACATCTCGGAGATGACATAATACTTCCGTCTGACTCCATTCGCCTTCTCGAGGACGTTTTTGCCATTTCGCTAATTCGAGTTTGGAGGTCATTGTTTTTAAGGCGGCTGGGGTCGAACGTAAAATGGCTAACATAGCCGAAGGGGAGGTGAAATCGGGTTGTAATTGCGCTTGGGAGGTATTATCTAGCCACGCCAATGCGTCCGCTAATTTCGAACCGGTTGGAATATCTTCGCCCGGGTCCAATGTTGGGGATGGAGAATTCAGCCAAAAAGCAGGAATGCCAGCCTGCCTGGCGGCTTTGATGTCATTATTGATATCGTCGCCTAGCATGATTGCGGGTACATCTGGCCAACCTAAATTTGCCAGGAGTTCGGCAAAGAAAGCCGGGTTGGGTTTGGCGAAATGGAAGGTTTCGTAGGACGGTATGATTTCGAATTCGTATTCGCGCGACGGCAGACCAGCCCATTCAAGACGTTGGTGGATGGCTGTTTGCGGAAAGAGGGGGTTGGTTGCGATTGCGACCTGGTAACCGCGCCGAAAAGCCTCTTCAATTAGGGTTGGTGCGCCTTCCATAGGGCTGGTCAGCTCTTTTAGAGAGGGGAAGATATGGGCGTAAAACGAATCGATGGCTGGCTTCATATCCTTCGGTTGGATACCTAATCCCGGGTAAAACGCGCTGTCAAATACTTCTTTCAAAGTCAGGGTCGGTTGGTTATTTCTGATCATCTCATTGGTTGCATCCAATAATACGCTGACCAGGCGATTTGGATCCGCAAAAGAAGACAGATGCGTGGATAACGCTTTAAGATAAGCAGGGATGAAGGTGCCCATGTTGTTTTGAAGCAGGGTATCATCTAGGTCAATCAGAAGGTTCAGTTTCACCAGGTCCTCCAGGTAATGTAAAAGGTAATGGGTGACATTCTCCACACCCAATATGGGGTTCAGCTACTTGGCGTTCCGTTTTGGTGCAGTAAGCTCCAACTTGTACGTGTTGCTTTACGAAGGGGAATGGTCTAACCAGGCGAGGGTGTAACACCAAATATGGGCAAGCGTTCGCCAGCAAAATCTCAGGAACGGGGCAGGAGAAACATAAGTCGGTTTTCCATGGGAGAACTGGCGTGGAAGATTCCAACAGACGGCATTCTTCCTTATCCCTTCCCCGGTAATAATCCGCGTAAAAATATTTGCATTCTTTGCCGGCTGGGGTTTTCATGATTAAAGCCGCGTAATGTATGCTCCGTTGCGTGTGTCCACCCGGATCGTGTCGCCTACATCCACGAAGTTTGGCACCTGCACTTGTAAGCCAGTCTCGGTTTTGACCTTTTTTGTAACACCTGTGGCTGTATCTCCCCGGATTGCCATTTCAGCTTCTGTCACCAGCAGATCGACTGAAACAGGTAACTCGATATCCAAGGCTTCGCCTTGATAGAATGTCAGCTTGACTTCCATACCTTCTTTTAGAAATTCGGATGCTTCACTAACAATTTCGGTTGGGATGGCAGGCTGATCGTAAGTATCCAGATCCATGAAGTGATATAACGAACCATCGAAGTATAGATATTGAACATTATGGTAGTCCAGGTGAACGTCTTGAACTCGATCGCCTGAAATAAAGCTTTTATCGATGATCGTGCCGGTTCGAAGATTCCTGGCTTTAACCCGGATGGTTGCCTTACCACGCCCGGGCTTATGATGTTCATACTCCAGAACTTTGTATAAAGCACTATCAAGTTCAAAGGTAACGCCTTTGCGAAGATCATTTACGTCGATCATAAAGAATCATACCTCTCTAAATAGGAACAATTAATCTTTGGGATTATAGTCCACCGCAAGATGCAATGCAAGGGCATTAAAAATCCTGCCAGGTTTGAAGCCCTCCTGTGGTAAACTTGCTCCAATAAACGGATTTCAGCCTCAGGAGGATGGCGAGGTGGATGATATTACCCGAATTCTTTATATCGAAGACGAACAAGAGATGATTGACCTCGTACGCTTGATTCTTGGTAGGAAGGGTTATGAGGTAATCGGCGCAACCGGTGGCGAAGAAGGGTTGAAGCTGGTATTTGACGCTCCACCCGATTTGGTCCTTTTGGATTTGATGATGCCTGATATCGGTGGCTGGGATGTATACCAAAAGATGAAAGCCGACGAAAAAACTAACCAGATACCCGTCATCGTTATCACAGCCAAAGCTCAAACTATCGACAAAGTCCTGGGGCTCCACATCGCCAAAGTTGACGATTACATTGCTAAACCGTTCAAGCCTCAGCAATTGATTGATAGTGTACAGAAAGTGTTGAAAGAGAGCCACTCAAAGCAAAAAACCAACCATATCGAAACCGGCGCCTGACCTTTTAAAAAAGTATTTCGATTTGATATCTTCTGTTCATAAACCAACGCGCTGGGGGTAGATCTGTAATCCATGATGAAAAATGTTTTGGTCTATAATCAAAACCAACCCCAGGTAGCCCCTATTCTGGTAAAATACTGCGATTCTTTCCTTTGCCGATTGAAGGGTTTGATGTTTAGCTCGCCTTTGACGGTTGATCGAGGTCTTCTTTTGGTCTATAAACAGGATAGCCGAATCGACACTGCAATTCACATGCTTGCTGTCAAATCAGATTTAGCGGTGGTATGGATAAATCATCTTAAGAAAGTCGTCGATCGTTGTATTGCCCGCAAAGGGAAATTGATTTACTTACCAGCTTACCCGGCTTGTTTTGTTTTAGAGATGAATCCAGCCCGCTTTGATGATTTTAATTATAGCGATGAGGTAAGATTAGAATTCTTGAATCAAAACGAGCCAATTTATTGACGCATAATTCTCATCGAGGTTAACATGCACTTAGGCAGTGCTTTCAAACAAGTCATTATCATCTTATCGTTAGGGTTGGTAATTTTCCCTCCCCTCAAGACCCAAGCGCAGGAGGCCGCGCCGGATGGTCCGGTCTATACCGTACAACAAGGGGATACCTTATGGAGCATCGCCCAACGTTTTCGGGTTTCGGTCGAAGATCTACAAAATACCAATGATCTGGCAAATCCAAATCAATTGACCGCAGGTCTGAAACTGATAATCCCGGGTTTAGAGGGAATAAAAGGTAATTTAACCACGACGACAATCAATTATGGCGATACCTTGCGGAGTTTGAGCCGCCGATATCGGATTTCACCTGAAGCGATAGCCAAATTGAATCACATGGTGAGCCCGATGGAGCTTTACGCCGGTTCGACCCTGGTTATACCCGAAGAGGAGAATCCCATCTCGTATGCAGGCCGCTTGCAGTTATCTTCGAACCAGACGATTCTTGAACTATCTGTGCAAAACGACATCAACCCATGGGCCATGTTGCAAGAAAATAATCTGAGTACAAGCTGGACGATTATCCCTGGGGAAACTCTATACTCTTCTAATAGCAATCTAGCTGGGCCCGGCGGGTTGCCCGTCAATATCGCCTCGGTTGAGATTCAACCCCAATTCCCGTTGCAAGGAAAAACCACCATCATACGGATCCAGGCGACGGAATCTATCACTGTCACAGGTTCATTTGTTAGTCATGATTTGCACTTTTTCCCCGAATCGGACACGGAATATGTTGCTTTGCAAGGGATTCATGCGCTAATTGAACCCGGAATCTATCCGTTGCGATTAGACTTTGAAACAAGCGATGGCAGAAAATATTCGTTCTCGCAGATGGTCAATATACAACCCGTGGACTATCCTTACGATCGTCCCCTGACAGTCGACAAGGCTACAATCGACCCAGCAGTAACCAAGCCTGAGGATGAGAAATGGTTAGGTTTAGCCGCCAACGCCACACCAGACCGAATGTGGGATCAATCGTTTGCGATGCCCTCGCCATTACCGTTGGATTATTGTCTGAAAAGCGGTGATTGTTGGTCTTCCCGCTTTGGCAACCGCCGATCATACAACGGGAGCGCGTATACCTATTTTCATACCGGCCTGGATATTTTTGGGGGTACGGGAACCAAAATATTTGCGCCCGCCGATGGCGTAGTTGTGTTCGCCGGTCCTCTTACAATAAGGGGGAATGCCACCTTGATCGATCATGGATGGGGCGTATACACAGGTTATATGCACCAATCCGAAATTTATGTAAAAGTTGGAGATCGAGTCACCACCGGTCAAGTAATCGGCTTGGTTGGTGGCACCGGTCGGGTCGAAGGACCCCATTTACACTGGGAAGTATTGGTGGGAGGCGTTCAGGTTGACCCCTTAGATTGGTTAAGCCAGGCATATCCGTGAGTCACGATGTTTCATCCAGATCATTTTCAGGGTTCGTTCCTTGAATTTTCTCGTTTGGAAAATTCTCTCCCTCATATTCTCCAGCGTGATATTTCTTCAGAACCTCTTTTGCCTGGCTCAAATCAGAAACCGGCACCAATATTTCTACTCGAGCTAACGGGCCAACAAGAACTGGATAGACATTGTGCCCGGCGCCTTCTTGCGAAAGTATGACCGGGATATCCTGTGCTTCGAGTAATCCGCGCAACAATTCAGACTGAAGGTCCCCATAAATTACATCGAGTAACTCCCAATTTTCTGTGTGCATCGCTCCTCTCAAGGATCAATTATCTGCCCGGCTTGTTCGAAGAACAAATTCTCATAGAGTATAATATACTTGTATAATTATTATAGCATTCATTATTTCAATAGGAGCAATTTTAGAAAGTAGCGAGGCATTTGAATCATGGTTACAGCTTCTTTTAAGCTGCGCGAAGACTATTGGGATAACTTTCAATTAACCGAGACGGATATTGAATTCCTTTACAACTACCTGCTAGAGACTGAGACACCGATTACCAACTCTGAATTGTTAGAAGTATTGATTGCCGAACGGATCCGAAAAGAGAAGTTGGCTATTGAGGAACAACGCAGCTCCGGATGTGATATATACATACCAAAGGATCATTTTGAAATCAACCAGAAGCTGGTGTTTCCAGCCTTAAATTGGCAACGGGGAAAAGTAATTGATATTCGCCCGGGGGTTAACCCCGATATAGGTACATTCGGGGTCATTCGAGTTGAATTTGATTCGGGCGATGAGCGTGAATACGCATCTGATCTGTTCGATCATACATTGAATACTCAACCAGTTGTTGAGGAGATCGACAAAGGCTTAGAGATTGGATTTGTGTTGTCTCACTATAAAGATACCATTATTGAACGATTGGAAACCGGCCTCAAATCAAACTCAGATTTTGTCAGGATTGCAGGTCGTTGGTTTCCACGGGCTTTACTGGTAGACATCAACTCCGGGCACTTAAACCTGGCAGAGGCTGTATTGGATATGGCGGGAGGCGGACCGCTTAAAACTGAGAATTTACTTGCTCAGATTGAACTTATATCCAATGTCAACTCGAAACTGCTTGAATTCTCATTGGATTATGCGTTAGAGAAGGACCCGCGTTTTGATGAAGTCGGCGCGGCTGGTGAAGTATTGTGGTTTTTACATCGGTTAGAACCACAACCGGTATTAGAGCCGCCGATTTGCCTTAAATATCAAACATTTGACTACGACCGTACCCAACTCAGCGAGGAGATGTTAGAGTTGGAGAAGAAAATCGATGATGAGCTCATCCCGATTGACGGAAAATACCTCGATTTGGATGAAGTTGAGGTTTGTTTAATATACCCACACTGGCGGGTTGGCACATTCCCATTAACAGTTTTTACCCGCAATTTCTTTCCTACTGCATACGAAGCGCCCCGAATACGTTTCACCATTGTCGATGGGGATAGTGGAGAGAAATTTCCAGCCTGGGTGGTTCGCCCACATGGATATGTATATGGCTTGAAAGAATGGTATGACCTGAAAGGTTTAATGCCTGGGAGTCTGATTAAAATTCGAAAAGGGAAGAAAGCTGGGGAAGTGATTCTCCAGAGCAAAACCCAGCGTTCGAGCCGGGAATGGATCCGGACCGTGTTGGTGGGTTCTGATGGCGGTGTGGTGTTTGCATTGCTGAAACATATGGTTGTTACCACCTATGATGAAAGGATGGCGATTGTTGTGCCCGACGTAAAAGCTCTCGATGAGGTATGGGAGAAAGACCAAAAAGAACGCCAACCTTTTGAGCGAGTGGTTGTGAATATGGCTCGCGAATTGACCAAACTCAATCCCCAAAGTCACGTCCATGCCAGCGAGTTATACGCGGCTGTTAACATCGTTCGGCGTTCCCCTCCCGGACCCATCATGAGTATTCTAGCTTCTCGTCCCTGGTTTATTCACGTTGGCGACCTTCACTTCCGCTTTAGCGATACTGAGCGACCATAACGAATACAATGAGAATAAGGAGGGGCTAGTTGATTGAGCCAAAGCGTCCAAGTTTAGTCAAGCCGACGATCCATACCCGTTTTCAAATCGATTTCAATTGGTGGGAAAACAATGACCGGGATTGGAGGATATACTTACGCAGCAACCTCTGCCCAGAACACCAAAAGCTATTTTCCAGTAGCCAGGGCTCGGATGTGATGGACTGGATTGATCCACAAACGGCGGAAGTGCGCCGGGTAGATGGATTACAACATATCCTGATCAGCCATTGCGCCAGGCAACCCGGTTTCATCACTGATCGCACCGCTTTGGTTGACGCGGTTTTTCGGATATTTTTAGCCAATGGCAATAATCCATTGAGTTGTGTAGAATTAAGCGAAAGATTAGGAAAACCTGCTGAGACGATCCTGCGAACATTAACTGGCGTAAGAGTTTATAAAGGTGTTAGGCCGATTATCGATTAATGATTACATTATGCCCCCGTAGCTCAATGGACAGAGCACCGGACTTCTAATCCGATGGTTGCGGGTTCGAGTCCCGCCGGGGGCGCCTGGCTTCAGAATAAAATTGGGATAAATTTTAAAGGTGGAATAAAATGGATATCGAAAGAAAAGGATTGCTTAGTTTCTCCGGAAAAGATGTTACCATCGTAGGGCCGGATCTAAAAGTAGGCCAGAAGGCTGCCGAGTTTTGGGCTCAAAACACGAACTGGGAGACAATCCCAGCGCTGGGGAGCACCAAGGGCAAGGTTCGCATTATCGGTTCGCTCCTCTCGCTCAGTACTTCAGTATGTGACCGGGAAACGCGCCGGTTCAATGAAGAAGCAATTAATTTAGGTGAAGATGTTAGAGTTTTGATTCTGAGCATGGATTTGCCATTCACACAAAAGGATTGGTGTGGATCAGCCGGCATCGATAAAGTCATCACCCTCTCGGATCATCTGGAGGCAGATTTTGGAAAAAAATATGGTTTACTCATCAAGGAATTTCGCTTCCTACGCCGAGCAATATTCGTTATAGACCGTAATGATCAACTGGTTTATGTGGATTATATGGCCGAGTTGGGAAATGAACCCAATTATCCCGAAGTGATCCAGGCTGCTAAAAAGGCTTTGAGTAACTAAACAGCTTCGATCGGATTCGGATTTATGACACTGAATTTGGGTTAGGTTGTTGGAGTATGTCTTTCAGGTGGTTACGTGATTGATGGGAGAGGACAGGACGATATGGTCGAGGTAATTTTAAAGCCGCTTTCCAAAAAAACCAATATTTTTGTTCTGGAGCAGGTGCAAAACCTGAATAATGAACGGCAGGGATGGAATTCGCCTTTGCGTTCACATGTCTGGCGGCCGCCAACCGATGTTTATGAAATCGATGACGCAATTATTGTGCGGGTTGAAATCGCCGGCATGAACGAAAACGACTTCACAATAATCCTGGATGGGAGGGTTTTACTCGTTCGTGGTATGCGACCGGATGTGACAGAGCGGAGAGCTTACCACCAGATGGAGATCCGCTTTGGCGAGTTTATGTCGCAGGTAGATTTACCCTTTGCAGTAGACACCGAGAAAATCGAAGCGCTCTACAACAATGGAATTTTGCGGATCATTCTACCCAGGTCGCGTCCTAAACAAGTGACTGTAAAAGAATGATCGTGGGCTGCTCTAACCAGTTGATTACGTTATTCAGCAAACCAGACAGAAGTTACCAACATGCCAGGTGTGAGTAAATTGGGCTTTTTTGAAGAAAAATGACAGCTACCAGATGGATTTCAAGTGTTATGGATGTTTATGAGCTAATGAGTCAAGATGATTTAGCGTTAGAAGA
>Ga0315282_10007607_pt1 | contig 17741 bp, 14 predicted proteins | sample YL17G07_20_MG_FD_203693 | JGI IMG/M metagenome (GOLD analysis project Ga0315282, IMG submission 203693) | Sediment microbial communities from Yellowstone Lake, YNP, Wyoming, USA - YL17G07_20 | ecosystem: Environmental > Aquatic > Freshwater > Lake > Sediment | place: USA: Wyoming | collected... | reverse complement strand
GGATAGAGGCCCAATCCAGTCGGGTCGGTCTTTTTTCGACGGGCAGCCATGTTTCCAGCTTCAGTATAACTGCCGGAATAGAGCCAGTTTCCACAAGAGGTGGTTCCGTCATCTTTCAGGCCAACGAAATTAACCAATAATTTCCCAGTCGTGAGATCATAACCATTGATTTCTTTTGCTACCTTATGGATATCGAAATGGCCATTAGCTTCATAGTCCCACTTCAAATTCAAGATCGGTTGTGAGAAAACTCCTTTATCTTTCTCGTAGAGGGCACGGACCTTTTTAAACAACTTATACATAATATCCCCATCAGGTTCGGCCTCACCAGGAGGATTGGATGCCTTGTACCGCCACTGCATCCAGCGGCCGCTGTTGCTGATACTACCCTCCTTTTCCATGGAGGCAGCACAGGGTAGTTCGAAGACCTCAGTCTTGATCTTCTTGGGATCCATGCCTGGACCCTTCCAAAAAGAGCCGGTTTCATTGTCAAAGACATTGACATTGACCATCCAATCCAGCTTCGTCATGGCCTGACGAACCTTTCCAGAATGCGCACCTGAGCAGGCAGGATTCATGCCCCAGGCAAAGAAACCAGTGAAAGTTCCCTTATACATTTCGTCAAAGAGATTCAGCCAGGATGCGTCCTGACCCTGATCCAGTTTGGGCATCCAACCATATCCAAAGTCGTTCTCCTTGTTGGCCTTCTCTCCAAAGAAAGATTTGAGATAGCTTGCAACATATTTGGGTCGGTTTTTCCACCAGTTGACGCTTCGGGGATCCTTTGAAGCCGGCGTCGTCTTGTTGTAATCGGCGAGTGTTGCCAGATGGGCCTGGGGCGTTGGCAAATACGCTGGCCAGATGTGGTACAGAAGACCCGCATCAGTGGAGCCTTGAACGTTCGACTCTCCTCGCAAGGCATTGATTCCGCCACCGGCAATACCCATATTACCGAGAAGAGACTGGATGATGCACATGGCGCGAATATTCTGGACACCTACTGTATGCTGGCACCAACCCATGGCGTATAATTCAGTCCCCGCCTTATCCGGGGCTCCAGTGGAGCCATAAGCCTTATAAACCTTTACTAAGTCGTCTTCAGGGGTCCCAGTGATCTCCGTGACTTTCTGCAGTGTATAACGTGAATAATGTTTTTTTAGAAGCTGGAAGACACACCGGGGGTCTTGCAGTGTCATATCTCTTTTTGAAATCCCATTTTCATCTTTTTCTATAGCCCAGGTTGAGGCATCATATGCCCTTTTAGTGGGATCATAGCCTGAGAAAAGGCCGTCATCAAAGCTGTATTTGGGGCTCACAATAAAAGAGGCATTGGTGTAGTTTTTGACATAAAATTCATCATAGAGCTTATTGTCCAAGATGTACTTAATCATACCGCCCAAGAAAGCAATATCTGTCCCCGAACGGAGTCGGACGAAGATATCTGCTTTAGTCGAAGTACGAGTAAATCTTGGATCCACATGGATGAAGATGGCTCCTTTATCACGGGCTGCCTGGATCCACTTAAAAGAGACCGGATGGTTCTCAGCCACATTACCACCCATGTTCAGAATAACATCAGCGTTTCGAAAATCGATATAATGATTGGTCATGGCACCGCGTCCGAACGACTCTCCCAGAGCCGCTACAGAGGGGCTGTGTCAGATACGGGCCTGATGTTCAATGTAGATGATGCCAAGTGACCTGAGGAACTTTGCGTAGAGCCAGCATTCTTCATTATCTAAGGCAGCACTCCCTACCGATGCGATGCCATTGGTTCGGTTCACTACCTGTCCCTTTGCATTCTTCTCCATGAAGCTTGCATCTCGGCTTTTCTTAATATTAGCTGCAATCTTCTCTAAGGCCCATTCCCAGTTCACTTCTTTCCAGTTATTGCTGTAAGGAGCGCGGTAGCGAACCTTTTTTAACCGGTTCTCATTAACGGCAATTTGATAGCTTGAAGCCCCTTTCGCACATAGAGCGCCTTCGCTGATGGGATGATCAGGATCGCCCTCAGCATTGATTACCTTCCCTTTAGCATCGGTGTGGACGATGATGCCACAACCCACTGAGCAATAACAGCAGACCGTGGTGGTTTCCTTGGCTCCCTTAATTCGGAGTTCTTGGGCATAAACCTCAGCCGGAGAGAGGTCAAAACCCAAGCTACCCATCACTGTCCCTGCAGCTGTAGCTCCCGAAATCTTTAAAAAGGTTCTTCGGGTAACTTTCATAGATATCATTTAACCTCCTTTCTTAAATTTTAAACGAGAGTTAAATTTACCTCCTTTCCATTCGATTAGCAAGGGAGATCGTCTAACCTTTAGATTAGATTCTTCTAAGGATTCCCCCTATGGCCTTAAAAATCATAAATAATAGGCAAAAATGGATTGAAGACATAGCAGATAGAGACTTGTGAAAGATACCACAAAGGATTTTTTTGTCAAGTAAAAAAAGTTAAAATCTAATATTTTCTTTTTAAGCAAATTCCGTTATAATTTTAACTGCTTATCGTTAAATTATACAGGGGAGGAAGATAATGAAAATTATAAAATCGAAGGGACCGGAGATATTCGATATCGAATTGGAGAAAGACATTCTGGCCAAAAACAGAAATTTAGCCAAAGAGAATAAGAAGAGGTTTGATCGCTCAAACATATTGGCGATCGATATTATGGGTTCGATCGGGTCAGGGAAGACCTCTTTGATCAAAGCGATTTTAAAAAGGCTTGAAATGGGTAAGAAGGTAGCAGTCATTGCAGGAGACCTCACTACTACCATCGATGCAGAAAGGATTGAAACGGAAGGAGCCCATGTACTTCAGGTCAATACAGGGAAGGAATGTCATCTTGATGCCAACCTTATTCGTCAGGCGATAGATAGGATGAAACTGGATGGTGTCAAAGTGCTCTTCATTGAAAATGTAGGAAATCTCATCTGTCCAGGGGAATTCCCCTTGGGTGCCCATAAGAGGCTGGTTGTTACATCCGTGACCGAAGGGCCCTATACTCTTATGAAACATCCTTTTATCTTTAAGGAAGCCGATGTGATTGTGCTCAATAAGATCGATTTGGCTAAAGCAATGAAAGTGAATCCATCCCAATTGGAGAGAGATGCCAAAAAGATCAATCCTCATGTCCCTTTTATTAAGACGAATGCCCTGAGTGGAGTGGGTATATCTAAAATCATCAATGCTCTGGGATTGAAGACCTAACCATGCATGAATTCTCGATATCTTCTGAGATCGTAAAAACTGTTCTCGATACAGCAGAGAAGAATAATGGGAAGAAAGTCCTTTCCGTCCAGTTAGAGATTGGCGAATTAACCCTTCTCAACATAGAACAGGTCGGTTTTTGGATTCATGAGTTATTTAAAGGTTCAGTGGCTGAGGGCGCAGAAGTGAAGATCAAAACGATCAAAGCCCGGATCCATTGTAAAGCCTGTGGATACAAGGGAGGGATCAGATCTAATCAAGAGGACTCTTTCAGACACCTTACCCTTCAAACTTGTCCTCAATGTAATTCATTCCAAATTAAAGTTGGAAAAGGACGGGAATGTATTCTTAGAAGAATTCAAGCGGTGAGATAGGGGAAGAACTAATGTCAAAGCTCAAAGTTCAAACGAAATCTAAAGCCCAAATTTCAAAACGGAATAACATTTGGGATGAAGGCACTTGACATTCATTTTGCATTTGGATTTTGACATTTGGATTTGATTCATCTTTGGGGTTAGCAGATCCTCGGATACTGCCCCCCGGTTAACATATCGAGAATTCTGTGCCCACCGATCAATGTGTGGAGGATCACCCTCTTTCGATTTTCCTCTGTCACCCTTCCGATAATCTCTGCGTCTCTACCAAGGGGATGATCTCTCATTACATCCAATAGATGCTCTTCCTCATTCGGTGGGCAGATGGCGATCAATTTCCCTTCATTGGCAAGATACAGCGGGTCCAAACCTAACAATTCTGAGATTCCCCTGACCGATTCTCGGACAGGAACCTTTTCTTCTTCAATCACTATTCCCACGTTGGACATCGATGCGATCTCATTGAGGGTCGTGGCCAGACCACCACGGGTGGGGTCCCTCATACATCGGATGGAAGGACAGGCATTCAGCATTTTCCTAACCAGATCGTTTAATGGGGCGCAGTCACTTTTTAACTCACTCTGAAATTTAAACCCCTCTCTCTGGGAGAGGACAGCCATTTCATGATCTCCCAGATGACCGCTCAAAAGAATTTTATCTCCTGGTTTGGCATTGACCCCCGAAAGGTTAACTCCTGACCTGATCCATCCAATTCCTGCGGTATTAATAAACAACTGATCTGCTGCACCGTGTTCAACCACCTTGGTGTCGCCTGTCACGATGTTCACTCCTGCCTGTTCAGCCACTTCGTGAATGGAAGAGACAATCTGTTTTAAAAGATCGATAGAAAATCCTTCTTCAACAATCAGGGAAAGACTGAGGTAAGATGGGGTAGCCCCAATCATCGAGAGGTCGTTCACTGTTCCACATACAGCCAGTTTCCCGATATCTCCACCTGGGAAGAAAATGGGATTGACCACATAGGAGTCCGTTGTGAAGGCAAGATGCCCCTCTCGGTTCATTATTTCGGCACTATCATCTAATGGCTCGAGAATTGGGTTTGCAAGTTGGGGGAGGAAAATCTGTTTAATCAGGTCGTGGGAGAGTTTTCCTCCACTCCCGTGTGCTAAAAGAATTTTTTCTTCTCTCATAAGCTTTTCCTTTAGGTTTCACTGAAATTTGAAATAGGTGAAACAGGTCCCTTCGATGGAGACCATGCAGGGGCCGATCGGGTTTTCTGGATGGCAGATCTTCTTGAATAGACGACATTCCAAAGGGCTCTTGATTCCCTGAAGCACTTCTCCACAAAGACATTCAGGATGCTCCTTGGGTGGCTCTACCTCCACCTCGAAATTCCTAACATCCATTTCTTTGTAAGATTCTTTAAAACGATATCCACTATCTGGAATCAGTCCGAGGCCTCTCCACCGGCTCTCATCTTTTTCAAAGACCTCGTAAATCTTACTTAAGGCAATTGGATTCCCTTCTTCATGAACAACCCTTCGATACTGAATCTCAACCGTTGCACGGTTCTCTTCGATCTGTTTAACCAGCATCCAGATACCCTGAAGGATGTCCAGAGGTTCAAAACCAGTGACCACAGCAGGTCGGCCAAACTCTTTTGCAATGAATTGATAGGGGTCTGTCCCAATGATCGTACTCACATGGCCGGGAAGGATAAAGCCATCAATTCTTACCTGCTTCGATTGCAAGAGAGCAATGAGGGCAGGGGGAACCCGTTTCTGACTATTCAAGAAAAAGAGATTATGTAACCCTTCTTCTTTGGCCCGAAGGATCGCTACCGCAATCGTTGGAGAAGTGGTTTCAAAACCGATGGCTAAGAAAACAACTTTTTCCTCGGGATGTTCTTTTGCAATCTTTAATGCTTCGAGAGAGGAGTAGATGATTCGGATGTCTCTTCCATCCGCTTTCTCTTTCTGCAGGCTTGATGTTGAGCCAGGAACCCTCATCATGTCACCGAAGGTTGTGATGATCACATCCTTTTGACGGGAGAGGGCAATGGCTAAATCAATATCTCCATTAGGAGTGACACAGACAGGGCAACCTGGACCGGAAATCAATTGAATCTGTTCTGGAAGGATTCCTCTAATTCCGTATCGAAAGATAGAGAAAGTGTGCGTCCCACAGACTTCCATCAACTGGATGGGACGAGTGGAGATTTTTTGGATCCTTTGGATCAGTCCTTCCGCAATCTCCTTATTCCGAAACTCATCGATAAACTTCATATTGCCTCTGCCATCTTTTTAAGGAGATCCAGAGTCTCTTCAGCTTCTTTTTCATCCACCTTTTGGATCGCAAAGCCTGTGTGGATAAGAACATATTCCCCTATGGAAACGTCTGGACAGAGGTCAAGGGAGATATCTCTTAAAAAGCCTCCCACATCCGCCTTTGCCACATTCTTTTCAATCTCAACCACTTTTCCTGGAATACCTAAGCACATTGAAAACACCTCATTTGACAGATCACTGCCTGTCCTAAAGAGATCCCACCATCATTGGTAGGGACCAAGTGGTGAGTATAAACGTTAAACCCCGATCTTTTCAACCCTTCTGTAATAAGAGAAAGGAGGAAGATATTCTGGAAGACCCCTCCACTGAGGACGACCTGATTTAACTTTTCCCTGGATCGGATCTTCTCGCAGGTCTCGATAATAAGGCGGGCGATGGTTCTATGGAACTTTCCTGAGATTTTTGAGGAGGAAATCCCGTCTATCAAATTACAGACTATCCCTCTTATCGTCTCCGTCAGGTCAATCACCATTGGTTTCTCATCTTTATAAATGTGGAAAGGATATTCTTCTTTCGCCCCGTGGTCTGCGATCATCTCCAGTTCAATGGCGGCCTGTCCTTCATAGTGAACCTCGTCCCTTATGGACAGAAGGGATGAGGTAGCATCGAAGAGGCGACCCATGCTCGAGGTCCAAGGGGTGTTGATCTTCTTTTCGATTGCCTTCTTCAGGATGTCCCACTTTTGAAAATCAATTCTTTTCATCAGGTTGATCCTCAGTTTGGTGGCTTCGTCTCCAAAAGCCCCTGAAAGATAAACCATGGCCATCCGCCAAGGCTCTTTAATGGCCATTGAGCCACCAGGCATTGGAACTTTTTTTAAATGGGCTAATCGATCAAAATCCCTATAATTTGCTTTTAAAATTTCACCTCCCCAAATGGTACCGTCTGTTCCAAACCCTGTCCCATCGAGAGCCACCCCAATCACATCTCCTTCAATTCCATTCTCAGCCATAGCGCTGACGATATGGGCATGATGATGCTGTACACCTATCCTTGGAATATCTGGGATGGAGAGGGCGTACTGAGTAGAGAGATAATCTGGATGAAGATCGTAAGCCAAGGCCTTTGGTTCAATATAAAAAAGTTTCTTAAAATGCTCAATTCCTTCTTCAAAAGAGGTAAGGGTCTCCAAATTCTCAAGGTCTCCGATATGGTGACTCATAAAAGTATATTGGCCGCGGGTCAGGCAAAAGGTGTTTTTCAGTTCCCCACCGCAGGCCAAGATCATCTCAAGCGGAAAAGAAAGTTTAATAGGGAAGGGGACATAACCTCTTGACCTCCGGAGGACATAAGGTTTTCCTTCATAGATTCTCGATACTGAATCATCACACCTCATATGAATCTCTCGGTTGTGAAAGAGGAAATAGTCAGCGATTTTAGAGAGACGGTTAAAGGCCTCGTCGTTTTTATAAGAAATGGGTTCGTCACTCACATTGCCACTTGTCATGACCAAAGCCTTGAGGGGGCCATTGAGAAGAAGATGGTGAGGTGGCGAATAGGGAAGCATGACACCGAGGGTATCTTGATATGGAGCGACAGCATGGGCGATACCAGAATCTTTCTTCCTTCTTAGAATGACGATTGGCCTTTCTACGCTCAGTAAGAGCCTCTCTTCCTCTTGATTTACTTCGCAGTGCTTTCTAACCTCCTCCATATCACGGCACATCACGGCAAAGGGTTTGTCTTCTCTAAACTTTCTGGATCTTAAAGAAGAAACAGCGTCTTGATTTTTTGCATCGCATGCCAGGTGGAACCCTCCCAGGCCTTTGATCGCCACGATCCGTCCCTTTGCGAGCAGATCCAAGGTCTTCTCAATCGGATCTCCGGAAACTTCTTTCCCCTCTTTGTCCTCTAAACGAAGAGAGGGACCACAGGCAGAACAGGCATTGGGTTGGGCATGAAACCGCCGGTCAGATGGATCATCATACTCCTTTTGGCAGATAGGGCACATTATGAAAGGAGCCATGGTTGTTTTATGTCGGTCGTAAGGGATATCTTTGATGATGGTAAACCTGGGCCCGCAAAGGGTACAGTTAATAAAAGGATAGCGGTATCGGAAGTTTTCAGGCGAAAAAAGTTCTGAAAAACATTGGTCGCAGGTTGCGACATCAGGCGAAATGAGGACAAATTTATCCCGAGCTTCTTCGCTCTTTCTGATTTCAAAGGTAGTGTAGCCTAAAGGTTCGAGATGTTTTATCTTGAACGATTCAATCCGGGCAAGGGGTGGGGCGAGATTAGGGATTTCCCGAATAAACTGGTCAAGATGTCCATCTTCTCCTTCCGCATCGATGAAGACTCCTTTTTCATTATTGAATACCCAGCCCCGAATGAGGTGTTTTTGAGCCAAATTGTAGATGTATGGTCTAAACCCAATGCCTTGGACGATTCCCGTAATCCCAATTTCTGCTCGTTTCATTAGCTGAATATTAACCCTCTTTTAACACGGCTTCAATAATGAGGGGGATTTTATTTTTAACCTCCTCCGTTAACTCCATCCCCCAATCCATGATTTGAGGCTCGACCCCCACGATGACAGTTTCAATCTCCATGCCCAGCTTCTTAGCCATGCTTAAGGTTTCTAAAAGACCAATCTCATGGAGGGAGATAGGGCCTTCATCTTTGGGCAATAGATCCTCGGGTTTGCATTTGTAAATCGTGCCAGGATCTCCCCCTGCTCTCATGGCATCGATCACAATCAATTTTTTCACTTCGTCCAAGTACGAAATTAGATCCATCGTAGAGGTTCCAATATCGAGTAATTCGATATGCCCGGGGAGCTCCATCTTTTCCATCGCCTGAATCACATGAACACCAATGCCTTCATCTCGATAGAGAAGGTTTCCCATTCCGACGATTAAGGTTTTAGCTGACATTTCTTCCTTTATAAAATAAAGAGGCTGCTTGAACAACCCAAGCAGCCTCAAAGGTCAAATTTTCTCAAAGCAATTTAAATCACTTTGAACTCATAAGTCTTCTTTGTCTCAGCGTGCAACACGTGCACGGCACAGCCCAGTCAGGGGTCAAAAGAACGGACGACCCGTACAATATTGAATGGGTTTTTAATATCCTTTACCGGCGTCCCAATAAGGGCCTGCTCAATGGGGCCTAAATTCCCTTTGTCATCCTTCGGACCGGCATTCCAAATGGTCGCACTACACACTTGATAGTTGTCAATCTTTTGATCCTTGATTGAAATCCAGTGTCCCAAGGCGCCTCGTGGGGCTTCACTCAATCCAAATCCCATCGCTTCTTTTGGAATATCAGCCTTAACATAGGATGGAGCGCCCGGTTTCAGTTGCATGATCCACTTATCCATCGCATCAGCTACCAACTTGCACTCTTCAGCTCTTGCTGCGATCCTTCCCAGGATAGAAAAGGCTTTATCTCCAAGATCTCTAAAACGAATTTCCTTCTTCTCATCCACCCCTAAAAATTTGTTCGCATTCTTGCTCAAGACAGGGTTGGTGACCCACATCCTTGCCAAAGGCCCAGCTTCATGAGGAAGGTCGCGATACCTTGGGGACTTTACAAACGAATAACCTGTTTTCTTATTTGGATCAGGTACAGTCATCCCCTTGCTGGGATGAAGTCCGGTCGTTTTGTCATCGTACCATGAATATTTGACGTATTCTTTAATCTGAGTCTGATCCAGAGGCGAGTCTTTACCTTGAGTATAGGCCCCTGGCTTGAGGAGAAAGGTTTTTTCATTGTCATCCAGAGGAAAGACTCCAAAGGCGATGAGGTTTTTACATCCAGGCCCAACCTCGAAGAGATCTTTGTACGCTCCAGCAACGAGATAAACCGTTGGAAGATAGGTTCCGTCGATGAACTCCTGGATCTCTTTAAGCCTCCATTTAAAGGAGACTATCTTATCAACAGTTGGGACCTCTGTGGCTCCTCCCACCACCATGCCATAGACATGAGGTGCCTTCCCGCCAAAAAGAGCAACCATCTGGTGGCATTTCTGTCGGATGTCTAATGCCTTGATATACTGTTCCACAGCGACCTTATTGGTTTTTGGATCTAATCGATAATCCCCTTCATACCGAGGAATGAAGGGTTCTGTATCAGGTCCTTTCACATAATCGAGGGCAACCAAGTGGTAGAAATGGAGAATGTGGGACATCAGAAAATCTGCTCCAAGGATGAGATTCCTGATGATTCTTCCATTGGTCGGTGGCTTTACCCCAAATGCATTATCAAGGCATCGAACGGATGCCGTTCCATGGGCTGTTGGGCAAACCCCACAAATTCGTTGTGTAATCTGTGAAGCATCTCGAGGATCTCTTCCTTTTAATATGATTTCAAAACCCCTGAAGAGAGTCCCAGAGGATTTAGCATCCTTTACCTTTCCTCCTTCTACATCCACCTCAATCTTGAGATGGCCTTCAAGTCTTGTTACAGGATCGATCACTAATTTTGCCATTCATATCACCTCCTTTCCTATCCGGTTGTTTTAACGTAAAATGGTGAAAATCGATCAGGGTATCCTGGTTCGGTGCAGCCCAAACAGAGAGAATTATGGACGCACCAATTGACATTATTATTCCATCCCCTCTTCCAGCAGTCTGAATAAGACTCTGGTCCTTTACAACCCAGTTCCACACGGCATCCTTCTTCTCCAAAAGATTTGGCGAATTTCTTTTCATCGTAGTAGGAGCGATATGGACAGTTGTCGTGGACAAGGGTGCCATAAAAAAGTTTGGGCCTTCCCTCTGAATCCAACTCAGGAATTCCAAAGAGTAGAACATGGGCAATTGTTCCGACGATCCAGTCAGGATGAGGAGGGCAACCCGGAATGTTAATCACAGGGGTCTTAATCCCGACATCCTTAAAGAAGTCTCTAACACCCTTTGAGCCCGTTGGGTTTGGTTCTGCCGCAGGAATTCCGCCATAGGCACCACACTGACCTAAGGCGAGAACAGCCGCTGCTTTAGAACCAAAATTCTTCATCATATCGACCATGGTAATCTCTTTGCCCTTCAATTCTCCTGGCATACAATATTTTCCATTCGCAGCGGTTTCTACTGTTCCTTCAAGGGCCAAGAAATATTTTCCTTTATATGCCTCAGCCATCTTGTACAGGGTTTCCATGGCTAGTTCCCCGGATGAGGCCATGACTGTGGGATGGAATTTTAGGCTGATGATTTTTAGAAGGACCTCTGCAATGTTCGGATGAACCGTATTCAACAACGAGACGGAACACCCTGTGCAGCCTCCACCTTGGATCCAGAGGACAGGTGGGTTTCCAGCCGCTGCCTTCTCCAGTGCAGCAACAATTTCAGGCAGGAGCGTTTCCGATGCACCAATGGCGATACCTGTTCCTGCACAAATTTTTAAAAATTGCCTTCTGGTAATTGACATATGGTATTCACCCCTTTCTCAACTTATTTAAAAGATATTGATCTTAGCTTACCGGAAAAAACTCGTTTGGATCATCATCACCTCCTTTTTTCTCATAGAATTTCGGTCCATCATTTTTCTGAATACAGAATATCGGTTAACCCATCAAAGCCTAAACAAGTGAGTAATTGGAAGGAGGTATTCTCAACAACGAAGGGCAAAAAGTTTCTGATCGAGAGAGGATATTAAAAAGGAAGGGTAAGGAAGCTGTTGGAACAGATAGGTCTCGAGGAAGATGATAAAAGAGGGGCCTATCCCGAATGCGAACGATTTATTCTGCTCGTTAGCCAATAGATAATCTTGGTCAAGATTTTCAAACGTTGGTTTGACAGAGGGGAAATCAGTTTCTACACAATTATTGTAAAGGGAAATAGCTGGAAAGACTGAAAAAAAGAAAAAAAATGATATAGCAAGGAAAATTTGGATCCCTTTTTGCTTTCTATTCATGTTGGAACAATACATTGATGATAAGATCGTCATTTAAGATTAAATGGACTACTAAACTATTCCCCCCTATCTAATGAAGTTTCTTTGGCAGGTAAAAATAAAAAAAGGCACCAAATTTCTTTGACGCCTTTGTCACAGCAATACCTCTTTGTATCGCTTAATTAAAATCCCCTCTTGATAAAAATATACTTATTAACAATTTTTTTGTCAAGAAAAAAATGGGGCAGAAAAATGGATTGATATTCTTAGAGGTCTATGATATTCAAGAACCACATCCATAAGGGGGTAAAGAAACTAAATGGACCAAGAGACATTGGATAGAAAATTATTGGGGTTATCTACCAAAGAGGATCTGGAGAAACTGAGACAGGAGATGAAGTCAAACTTCCGTCAATTAAGAGAAGGAAATAAAAATCAGGTTCTCGAGTGGAGACAGGAGGTCAAGGCCGATTTTGAACAGTTGAGAAAAGAAGGAAAGGTGGAAATCGATCCCATACAGAAAGAATTCAGGGAGGGGATTCAGAAGCTTAAAATCGAGACCCGGTCTGCCCTTGATCAATCCATTCAGAAATTGGAATTATTCCTTCAAAAAATCAAGGAGGAGAGAGAAACCCAGTTGGTCTATGCTAAGGGGGAAACCAGCCCAGATGGGGGTGGATTAAAGGATGGAGTGGACAGCCTCATAGAAGGGATCAAGCAACTGACAGAAGAGACCGCCTCCGTCAAAGAGAAGATGAGAGAAGGTTTTATTGATGTTAAAGAAGAATTGGGTTCGATGATGAGGTTTTCTTATGCAGATTTGGAGAAAAGATTAAACGCCTTAGAGGCCAGAATCAAAGCCCTCGAAAAAATGGTCTTCCCTTAATTATATCTCAATTTGTACGAGATTTTCCTTTCATCTAAATTAAACTTAAGATGTAAGAGGTGAACGTTTACTTGAGAGACGTTGTCAGATCTCTTGATTAATCAGTACACCTACAAGTCCTCAGCTACCCCATGCCTAAGCAATTGAAGATTACCGAGAAAGCTTGCATCGGCGCCAGCTGAATATATGAATATCAAATCGCGACTTTATTGATATGTCTGGAATTGAGGATTAATAGCAGATAGTGTGCAACGAGGCTCCATGGGAGATGAAGACAAGGTTATCTATTGTTCAGAACTTTAACAAAACTGATGAAGGGAGTCAAAAATTACGAGAAGAGGCTTGTTAAGTTTTACATGATTCGACTATCTTTCTGGTGACTTATGAGTGCCTATTTTTTAGGCAAAATGGTGGGGGTGGCTGATTTCAAGTGCGGGGAGATCCTCTTCCACAGCTATTCAACATCTTTTGTGGATTTCAAAACAGAGGTGAATCTGAATTGATATCAGTACAATCTATTTGGAGAGTTACCACTAGGGAAGAATCCTTACGGAAACATTTCAGGACGGTAAGAGGTATTTTGTTGAAAAGAATTTGAATGGAAGGATAGCGGCTTAATCTAACCGACAAATTAGAGGTGCTGCCACTGCCAACTTAAGTTCCGTTCATGGCATCTTAGACAAACCAATCAAGAAAGATGGAGCCTTATGATAAGTAACTTCCCTTTTAAGTCATTTGAATGATTTGTCTTACCTGCTTCCCACTGTCTAGCTCGTCAAACCCCGAATTAATTTGTTCCAGAGATAAAGTTGACGTGACAAGATGGTCAATCGGAAGCCTACCAGCCTTATAGAGTTTAATAAATCGGGGTAAGTCTCGAATCGGTACCGCAGAACCCATGTAGGAGCCGACGAGATGCCGTGCTTCCCCTACTAATGTGACAGCTTTGAGTTTGAGCTCACTTTCCGGATGAGGGAGTCCGATGCTGACAGTGGTTCCCCCTACTCGAGTGGCCTCATAGGCTTGGGCCAAAACGCTTGCGCTACCTGCCGCCTCAAAGGCATAATCCGCTCCCCCATCTGTCAGATCGCGAATTGCTTTGGGAGTATTCTCATCGGCCATAAGCGCGTGGGTTGCTCCAATTCGCCGAGCGTGCTCTAACTTGCTCGGGATAATGTCAACGGCTATAACAGGCCAGGCTCCGCTTGCCATCGCACCCATTATTGTGCTCAGGCCAACACCTCCCATTCCGAAGACAACCACCGAACTGCCAGGCTTAACCTGGGCTGTATTGACAACCGCCCCTACGCCAGTCATTATTACACAGCTAAACAAAACTGCCTTATCAAGCGGGAAGGATGGATCAACAACTACTAAGGATGCCTCGTGGGCTACAGTGAATGTGGAGAAACCGGAAACACCCATATGATGATTCACTGGCTGGCCTTTATTCGTCTTAAGTCGGACGGCGCCTCCAATGAGGGTCCCCGCAGCATTAGCTTTCTGCCCATGAATGCACAAATAAGGCTGGCCTGAAAGACACTTTTCGCAATGACCGCACATAGGCACAAATGAAAAGACAACGTGATCTCCTCGTTTGGTTCTTGATGTTCCCTGCCCCACCTCTACAACGACACCACTTGCTTCATGCCCAAGAGCCATTGGAAGAGGTCGGCGGCGAGATCCGTTTATCACAGAAAGATCGGAGTGACAAAGCCCTGCTGACTTGACTTCAACCAGCACTTCATTTGACCCTGGACCATCCAATTCCAATTCCTCCACCTTAAGTGGTTGGCTTTTGGAATATGGCTTCGGTTCAGAATCCCGGTAAAGCACCGCCGCTCTTACCTTCATAAATTCCCTCCTTTGACCGCTTTTGTTCTACATAAACAATGTGCCTACAAGATGGAAAGAATGGCTACGACCCTCTAAGTGTTATTGATTTACATTGTTTCGACTTAATCGTTCTCTCTAAAAAAGTTCCAGATAGTGCATAATTCTCTTTTTTCCAGCAACGATTTCCTTAAATTGCTCTTCACAGAAAGGGCATCCCGTCACCAGTGTGTCGCTATTAAACCGCTTCCTCAGCTTTCCACCGATTTCAAGCCCAAGCTCCCGATTCGTAAAGTAAACTCCGCCACCTGCACCACAGCACTCCTCCACTATTTCCTCTACCAATATTCCTTTCGACCGAAGTTCCTCCGATAAACGCATCCCTCGTTTGCTAAGATAACAAGGGTTGTGACACGCTACCGGCTTTTGGGTGGGAATGGTGGGAAGCATCTTAATCAGATCAAGCACCTCAATCCTCGGACGCCTCTCGCCATTTCTGAAGAGTCTCTCATAGTCTTCCCCAAAGGCAAAGCTGCAATCCGGGCACGCCGTGACTACGTGTGAAACGCCTATGCTCTCAAATAATGACACGTTCCGTTTCAAGAGGTCTTTCGCTTCCTCAACCATTCCCATTCTCAGCAACGGTTGGCCACAGCATTTCTGCCCCTTGGGCACGAGGACATCGTATCCCGCTTTGTTCAGGATCTTAATGGCCATCATTGCCAAGTCTTGCTGGCGACGGTTCATTAGGCAGCCGACAAAGAAAGCTACTTCTCTCTTGGGATTTGCCACGCGGTATTCCTCTTTGGTCTCTGAAAGAAAAGGTTGTCCCTTGAGTTCGACCCACCGGTCCACCCAATCGACCGGGTTAAAGAGCTTACGGTAGGATTCCCCGTCGCGCTTCATAAACTCGTAACGAAGCCGCTCTACAGCATCGTTCACAATATCAATCCCAACCGGACATGCCTTCACACATGCCCCACAGGTCAAACAATTATATATTTTCTTTGAATAGGCCTCGTCCCGCCGATCTTCTCCTTCCCTTTGGTTGGAGAGGATGGAGGATAATTGGACTAAATCTGCTGGCAAGAAACTCTCTGGTTCGATTCTTGCCTTTCCTTTGTTCAAGGGACAAACGACATCGCAGATATGGCAGTCCAGACATTTATGTAATGAAAGGAGAGGACTCACTTCCTCTGGTGAGAGGCTCTCTGGTCTTCCTGCCCAAGTAGGCTTTGAAAATGTTCGGACCCTCTTATCTTCGATGTAAGAGAAATTTGTGACCAAATCTTTGATGATTGGAAGAGGGAAGGGTTCCACCTTCAGCACCTCTTCCGAATTGAGCTTCCGTTCACAGGCCAAGACAGCCTCCCCGTTGACTATCATCCCGCAGGTCCCGCATTGCACGTTCTTGCAGGACCATCGAAAAGAGAGGGAAGAATCGATATTCTCATAAATATAGATTAGCCCGTCCAGGACAGTAAGCCCTTTGGAATAGGGGATCTTGAACTCATCATAATGAGGGGAGGCACTTCCCTCTGGATCGAAACGATAGACTTGAAGTGTCACCACATCGTTGCTCATTCCATTTCCTTCTAACCCATTCTACACACTTTAAGGCATCACCGGATTTTTCTTGTTCACTACTACTGGGATCTTGAAAATCTTGACGTCGCTGTTTTCTCTTTTGGCATGCACATTGACCCACCAATTCTGATCCATTTCAGGGAAATCCTCTCGATAATGGACTCCTCGGCTTTCCTCTCTGAAAAGTGCGCATTTGGCAATCACAAGGGCGGCCCTGAGCATATTGCGTATCTTGATCGATTCCACCCACTCATAATTGAATACCCGAGGGGAAGAGACTCTCATCCGTCCTATCTCCTTGTCACGGATCTCTTCAAGGGTCTGAATGGTCTTGCCTAAGCCTTCTTTTTCCCTCATGATCCCCACATTCTGGTACAAGAATTTCTGGATCTTTTTCCGAATGGAGATAGGGCTTGAGCCCTCTTTCTGCCCTAGAGGTTTGGTCAATTCAAGGATCGACTTTTTGAGTTTCTCCACATCGGGCCTTGTTCGATTCTTTTGCGCATAATGGCCTGAACTCTCTCCTGCCCGAGCTCCAAAGACCTGCAGGTCAGGAAAGGAATTTGCTCCTAAGCGATTCGCCCCGTGAATTCCTCCTCCCGCTTCTCCAGCAGCAAAAAGACCTTCAAGTGTGGTTGCTCCGTGAACATCGATCTTGATCCCTCCGCAGCTGAAGTGGGGCGTTGGAAGGACTTCCATCGGTTCTTTCCGGATGTCAATCCCGGATCGGAGGAGTTGTCTGAGCATCATGGGCAACTTCTCCTCGACCTCTCTCGCTGGAACATGGGAAATGTTCAAATACACCCCTCCGTGCTCTGTCCCGCGGCCTTCCCTGACCTCCCTCCAGATCGATCGCGAGACCACATCCCGGGTGGCAAGCTCCTTCCACTCCGGAGAGTAACGAAGCATGAAGCGTTCGCCCTGGGAATTGATGAGTTGTCCTCCATCTCCACGAACCCCCTCCGAGACCAAGATGCCCTTGGCACTTTCGGGGTAGACCATCCCTGTCGGGTGGAATTGTACCATCTCCATATCGATAAGAGTTGCTCCCGCATCGAAGGCCAAGCCAAAGCCGTCTCCTGTGGATTCATGGGCATTACTGGAGATCCCATAGAGCCTGGCGCACCCTCCTGTGGCCATCACCACGGCATTGGCCCGGAAGAGGATAAACTGCCCCGTGCGAAAGTTGAGGCCGATGGCCCCAGCGATCTTGCCTTCATTAACCAAAAGCTCAGCAACGACGGTCTCCTCGAAAACCTGAATCCCTCGACGCCAGACCTCTCTTAGGAGCGTCCTCTGAAGCTCATGTCCTGTTCGGTCCCCTGTCATGCAGGTCCGATTGTAGGTCGAACCTGATTCCCTTCTTTGGGCGATCCGCCCGTTCCCCATCCGGTAGAAAAGCATTCCGTATTGCTCCAGATCATAAATCCGGTCGATCGCCTCTTTGGTAAAGACCTCCACAAGATCTTGGTTATTGAGGTATTGTCCTCCTTTGATCGTATCCTCGTAGTGAACTTTCCAATTGTCACGAGAGTCAAAATTCCCAAGGGCGACATTCATCCCTCCCATGCCCGTGGTTGTTGTCCCTGCACGTCCGAAAACTCCATCCACGACAATCGCTGTTTGTGCGAATTTACTAGCTTCAATAGCTGCACGGCTTCCCGCCCCTCCACCTCCTATGACTAATACATCTATCATCACCGTCTCATACATAC
>Ga0315282_10007606_pt1 | contig 17743 bp, 15 predicted proteins | sample YL17G07_20_MG_FD_203693 | JGI IMG/M metagenome (GOLD analysis project Ga0315282, IMG submission 203693) | Sediment microbial communities from Yellowstone Lake, YNP, Wyoming, USA - YL17G07_20 | ecosystem: Environmental > Aquatic > Freshwater > Lake > Sediment | place: USA: Wyoming | collected... | reverse complement strand
AGCAGGTCCCAGGCCGGAAAATGACAACGCTCCGCACCGAAGACCTGAAGAAATGTTACGGCGGGCGCTGCGTCGTCGATGATGTTGGCCTCCAGGTAAGCCGGGGCGAAGTGGTGGGGCTGCTGGGGCCCAACGGCGCCGGGAAAACAACCACCTTCCACATTATCGTCGGCCTGACCAGCCCCGACAGCGGGAGCGTCCTGCTGGACGACCGCGACATCACCCGGCTCCCCATGTACCAGCGGGCCCGGAGCGGCATCAGCTACCTGCCCCAGGAACCCTCGGTCTTCCGCAAGCTGACGGTGGAGCAAAACATCCTGGCCATCCTGGAGACCCTGCCGCTCAGCTGGCGCGAGCGCCGCGAGCGGCTGGAGAAGCTGCTGGACTGGCTGGGTCTGCAACTGGTGCGGAAGAACGAGGGCTACATGCTGTCGGGCGGCGAGCGCCGCCGCGTGGAGATCGCCCGTTCCCTGGTGATCTCCCCCAGCTTTATCCTGCTGGACGAGCCGTTCTCCGGCATCGATCCGCTGGCCGTCATCGACATCCAGCGCATCATCGCCGAGCTGAAGCGTTCCGGCATCGGCGTCCTGGTCACGGACCATAACGTCCGGGAGACGCTGATGGTGACCGACCGGGCTTACATCATCAATAACGGGGGGATTTTCCGGAGCGGCACTCCCGATTCTCTGAGCAACGATCGCGAAGTGCGGCGAGTCTATTTAGGGGAAGGATTCACATTCCAGGGAGTGCTTCGGTGACGTACTCCACCCAGTTGAGTGTCAGTCTGAAGGTCACTCAGAAGCAGATTCTGACTCCCGGCCTGGTCCAGATGGTCAGCGTTCTGGCTTTGAACAAGCTGGAACTCAAGGACATGATCAACCAGGAGATGGTCGAGAACCCCATCCTGGAGGAACTGGGCGAGCAGGAACTGGAAGCGCCGTCGGTGGAAGAGATCGCGGAGGCCGAAGACCACCGCGCCGAGGTGGGCGATCGCGAGGGCCTGGAACCGAACGGCCAGGACCCCTTCGAGGAGATCGATTTCGGGTCCTTCTTCCAGGACTACCTGGATCCCGGCTACCGCTCGCCGGCCGCCGAGGTCATCGAAAAACCGTCGTTCGAGAATTTCCTTTCCAGCCCGACCACCCTGACCGACCACCTGCTGTGGCAGTTGAGCCTGACGGCCGTTCCGGCCCCCATCGCCCAGGCGGCCGAGTCGATTATCGGCAACCTGAACGAGGACGGCTTCCTAATGTCAGGTGTCGAGGAGGTCGCGGAAATCGGCCAGCACCAGCGGGCCGATGTCGAGGCGGCGCTGAAGCTAGTCCAGGACTTCGATCCGCCCGGCGTCGCGGCACGCGACCTTCGCGAGTGCCTCCTCGTCCAGTTGCGCGGGATTCGGATGGACCGCAGTTGCGCCGGCCAGATCGTCAGCGAGCACCTGCACCTGTTGCAGAACAAGCAGTACAAGGAACTGGCCCGCCTGCTGAACCGCTCACAGGCCGATGTCGAGCTGGCCGTGGACCTGATCCGCCGCCTGGATCCCCGGCCGGGCCAGCGCTACAACAAAACCGAACCGCGCTTGGTCGAGCCCGATGTGTACTTCCACAAGGTGGGCGAGTATCGTTGCGGGCTTTGCGGCGACACCCACATCTATGAGATCTCGCTCAACGAGGACGACCTGCCACAGCTTCGCTTGAACTCCGGCTACCGCCACCTGCTGGACCGCACGGTGTCGGCCAAGGAGGTCCGCAACTACATCAAGGAGCGGTACAACTCGGCCATCCAGCTCATCAAGAACATCGAGCAGCGCAAGCAGACGATTCTGAAGGTGTGCCACTCCATCATGATGCGGCAGCAGGATTTCCTGGATTTGGGACTCGATCTGCTGAAGCCCATGATGATCAAGGAGGTGGCCGAAGAGGTGGGCGTGCATCCCTCTACGGTCAGCCGCGCCGTGGCCAACAAGTACGCGCATACACCCCAGGGCGTTTACGAGCTCCGCTTCTTCTTCTCGGAGGCAGTCAACGGCCCCATGGGCGGCGGCACCTCGCTGCTCACCTTGAAGCGCAAGGTGAAGAAGATGATCGAGGACGAGGATCCAGCCCACCCCCTCACCGACGAGCAGATCGCCCGCATCCTGCAATCCCAGGGTATTCAGGTCACCCGCCGCACCGTCGCCAAATACCGCGAGGACATGAAAATCCCTTCGACCCATCAGCGCCGCGTCAAGACCTGACCCGCTGGAGGCTGGTAAAATGGGAGCGAACGTGTGCTTTCTCGCTGAAAAAAGCTAAATTGGGGTTTTACACCCGGATGGCTCAAATCTCCTCCTTGCATTTTCAATGAGTTAGAAGCAGACGGTTTGGTTCGTTATTTGCCTTCACTCCCTCGGTTCCCCCTGTATTCATTGGAGGCTGGTTTCTATGATGTGGACGCGTAGCAGCGACATGGCCATGCGGGCGGCTCTGTACTTGGCCGAGCAGCGGAAGTGGTCAACGGTGGCCGAAATGGCCAGCCATGAAGCCCTCCCCCGCTTCTACCTGGCCAAGGTGCTCAAGATGCTGGCCGGACAGGGGTTGCTGCGTTCCCGGCGAGGCCCCAGCGGGGGCTTCATGCTTGCCTTCCCGCCGGAGCGGGTTACGCTGGCGCAAATCCTGGAGTCGTTGAAGGACGGGCCGCGCCCCGATGGCGGTTTGCTGGCGGCGCGCTGCCGGCGTTGTCTGGAACGCACGACACTGGCCGACGTACTGAAGGCGATGCATGCTCCTGGCTCGTGCCTCGGAGCGGCTGCCGGCACGGACTGACCCGAATTCAGACTTGCACTTATACCTCTAGCTTGGTTTGGTTAAGAACCCGGCCGGCGAAGCGCCGGCCGGTTTTTTTTGTTCTTCTCTTCTCCTTGTTCCCCGGGCACAGCAATCCGCCATGGTCGGCGCGGCGGTCGCCGGCAGTGTTCCCAGCGGAAGGGACTGATTCTGCGCGTCTACTCGCCTGCCGGGGAGTTTCCACTGCGCGATTGCGCGCACTCCGCGCCCTGTTGACTATCAGGCCACTGCAACTAAAGAAATTAGCAGGATGGCCTGATACTTGCCCTCGTTAGCGGGAGATTCATGGCAGACAGAGCCACTACCGGATGGCGGCGGCAATCGGAAACTCCGCTGGCGGTGATCCGCGAGGTGAACGACCGCGATGTGCCTCGCCTGGAGGCTCTCTACGCCGAAGCTGTCTCCCGGCAGGCCGACGCAGCCGTCCCAGCCGCAGCCCCGCCGGACCCGCAGGAGTGGCTCAAAGGGAAGCTGCGGCGCGGGTTCAATTTTGTCGCCGAGGAAACGGGGCGGTTGGTCGCTCACTTGGTGCTGGTGCGCGTCGGCGACTCGGCGGAGATGAGCATTTTCGTGCACCCTGATGTTCGGCGCCGCGGAATCGGTACGGCACTGCTTCGCGTGGCCCTGGACCAGGCACGCGACATGGACCTTCGGCATGTCTGGGCGGCGGTGAGCCCGGGCGACAGGGCCATCCAACAGACCCTGGCACATCTTGGCTTCGTGGTTTCCCGACAGACCGAGACCAGCATGGTCATGGCGCTATCTCTGTAGCGACCGACTTCAGACCGCCATCTGGGCCGGCCTTATGGAGCGTCCGCCGCGGCGGATCCCGCCGGCCCCCGCGCTTACGTCCCTGCAGATGCTGCCCCTTCGACCGCAGCTCGTCTGCGTGCGCTACTGAAGACCCAATCCTCGCGCTTCTCGCAGAGTCCCGCCTCAACCGGATTCCGTTCGATGTAATCGACTGTCCACAAGTAATGCTTTCCGCTTCGGATCATCCGATCGAAGTATTCCCGCTGCCAGATTCTGCCCGTTCTGCCCAGAATCTTCCCGATTTGCTTGCTGGTGAATGACTTCCAGGACATGAGGATCTGCGAAAGGAACCACCCGGGTGATGGCGTGAACAGTGCGTGAACATGGTTGGGCATTACGACCCACGCATGCAGCGAGTACCGTTGGCCGTCGAAGTAAAGGAGGGCTTGCTCGACGATTGAAGCCAACCGCGGATCGCGCAGAAAAGCTTCGCCATGGCCTTTGTCGAGGTACGCCTCGATCCGCCGATTCAGAGTTGTCATCAACTGCTGGCGTCGCTGCTCGGCTGCTGCCGCCTCCAGTCGCTGGAACTCAGGCGCTTGCTGCAGTTGGCGCACTTCGAGTTTCCATCGTTCGAGCACCTCGCGGGGCAAGGCATCAGCAAGGCGGAAAGTAACAAACTGAGGTAGGTCTTCGGCTTCGAAGTGCGGCAGATAGAGCCGCGAGTGCCAGCCGTGTTCCATAACCAGCGCGCATTATAGCGCTGAACCGAGGGCCGGCAAGATGCCAGCGCTCCATAAAAGGCACGCCTCGTGGGAGTTTCTGGCGCCAATGACCGCGCCGCAGGCAGGGCGGGCTGCTCTCTGGAAACTCGCTCTTTATGGAGCGCTGGCGTCCCGCCGGCCCCGGGGTTTTTCTGATCGCGGACTGCCACCCAGGGACCGGCAAGATGCCGGCGCTCCATAAAAGGCACGCCTCGTGGGAGTTTCTGGCGCCAATGACCGCGCCGCAGGCAAGGCGGGCTGCTCTCTGGAAACTCCCGCTGCACCCGCTCTGCAGAAGGCCGGAATTGATTACACATCCCGGAGGGATGCGAGGGGATTGGCCGGGGCTGGAGCGTGGCAGTCTCTTGACCGAGTGACTTGCCGACGCAGATGGCGGTCCCGCCAAGCGGGACCGCCGCTACAGATTTTTCCACAGCTTCTCACGGTCACGGTACAGTTGGCGCGTTGGCCGCCAGCCATTCACAGCCGGATTCCGAACAGAGAAAAACCCTGATACCCGGGTGGGACTGGAGATAGCGGAGCGTGCCTTGTTTGCCCATGACGAAGGCCGCGGTCGAAAGCGCATCGCTCTCGGTGGCCGTGGCGGCCACCACCGAGACACTCAGCGTCCCCTGGGCGGGATAGCCGGTGCGCGGGTCCATGATATGGCCGTAAAGGCGGCCGCCCGCACGGAAGAATTTTTCGTAGTTGGCCGAGGTCGAAAGCGAAGAGCCGGAGAGGTCCCAGCGGGCCGCGCTTTTTTCCCGGTCAACCGGATCGCGGATCTCCACGCTCCAACCGTTGGCTCCAGGCGGGGGACCGAGCGCAAGGATGCTGCTGGCGCCGGCGGTGAGCAGCGCCCGTGTGACATCCGACTGCAGCAGTAGCGAGCCGGCGCGGTCCAGCGCATAGCCCTTCCCGATGCCGCCCAGGTCCAGTTGCATGCCCGGCGTGGCGAAGGAAACAGTGCGGGCGGCGGGGTCGAGCCGCAGCTTGCGCCAACCGCTGCGCGCCCGCGCCTCCGCCAGTTCCGGCGGCCCCGGTATCCGGCCCGTTCCCTGGACAAACCCCCAGGCGGCAACCAGCGGTCCCACCGTAATGTCGAAGGCGCCGCCGGTCTGCCGGCTGTAGCGCAGCGAGGTTTCCAGCAGCTCGAGCAGGTCGTCCGGCACGGATACGGCTTCGCGCGCCGCCCGGCGGTTGACGTCGGAAAGTTCGCTCTGCGGCAGGCGGTTGCTCCAGCGCCGGCCCAGTTGCTGGATCAGGTCGAAGGCCCGATTGACCGCCGATTCCAGGCGCGCTTCGTCATCGCCGTAGGCGACGATGGTGAACTCGGTCCCCATGGCCGCGCGCGTCTGCTCGTAGCGCGCCTGCGCCTGCACCCAGACGGAAAACACCACAGAGACACAGAGCACACAGAGAAAAGCGACAAGGGTTTTTTCTGTGTGCTCTGTGCCTCTGTGGTGAACAACCTGCTTCACGGCGATTTCAGGAACCAGGGGCGCGAAGTGGGATCGCTTTTGAGAAAGGTGAGCAGCAGGCGCGCCACCTTCTCCCGGCCCGACGTGCTGGGGTGCGTCCCGTCGGGGCCGAAATCGTCGCGGGCGTAAGTGAACCCATCCTGGCGTCCCTTCATTCCGTCGGTCCACAAGTACGGCCCCCAGGCCACCCACGGCGACTGCACCTCGCCCTTCGCCGCATCGCAGTTCAATTCCGCCTTGCCGGCGATCTGCTCGACAATGACCCATTTCATCGCAAAGCCGCTCTCATAGGCATGCGGCTCGGGGTTCAAGGGGCTGGCCGCGTATCCGCCATAGGTCCGGCCGGACAGGTAGGCGATCTTCAGATTCGGGAAGCGGGCGGCGAGATTGTGAAGGGTCGCGACTACATCGCCCTGGAGCTTCTTGGCATTGGCCGGGAATTCCTGGGTGGGCCGGATGTTGGCCTGCTTCAGCCACACGGCCTGCACCTGCTTGGCCGTCACTCCTGCTTTGGCGATGCGCTCGTCCACCACCTTCCAATAATTCGCCTGTGGGTTGGCGGTAATCTCGGCCGCCTGGCCGCCCTGCGCCCCGTCCACGATGGCCAGGCGGGGATTCAGGTCCTTGTCCTCGCCCGACACTTTCTGGAACGCCTGGAATTCCTGCGTGGTGTTCGACATGCCGATGGACAGCAAGACGATCTTTCCACTCTCCGCTTTTCGCCCTTCGGCATCGAGCGGGGCGATGGCCCGGGTCAGCGCCCGCCCGGCTTTCAAGTGCGCGGCCGGAGGCGTGTTCTGGCCGTCGGGGTACAGCCCGCCCTGCTCGCCCTGGTACGTTCCCTTCCCCAGGTCGGGCAGCGGAACCAGGCCGGTGGACTCGCGCGGGGGATGCGCCTTGGCGTACTCGGCGAAGTTTTGCTGCTGCGGCTGCTGTTGCGGCTGGCGCTGCAGCATCTGGCGCGCGAATTGCTCCTCGTCCGGCGTGAGCGGTTCGCCGCGCTGGCGCTTGGCCTTGATGGCCTGGAAGCGGCGCCCCTCTTCCGCTGTTGGCGGCGAGGCCTGCTGCTTTTGCCCCTGCATGTAGCGCATGGCAAAGTTTCGCTCCTCAGCCGTCACCGGCTCGCCGCGGTCGTGCCGGGCTTTGATGGCTTCGAAACGCTTGGCCTCGTCCGGTGTGGGCGCCTGGGCGGCAAGCAGCAGCGCCCCGACCAGCGCAATCAGCAGCATTCGAGCTGTTTTTCGCATGATTACCCTCCGAGTTGTCGGTTGTCAGTTATCAGTTTTGGGCTGTCAATTCAACTGAAAACTGAAAACTGGTTGATATGATGGAAACAGCGGAATGCACGAATTGGGGATAGCAAATTCCGTGCTGGAGGCGGTGAGAGCCGAGGCGCGCCTGCACCCCGGCGCCCGCTTCACCAAGGTGGGCGTGCGGGTGGGCGAGTTGAGTGGCGTCGAGCCGGATTCGCTCAGTTTCTGTTTCGAGGCGCTGGTGGCGGCGAGCGACCTGGCGCCGCTGGAGCTGGCCATTGAGCGCTGCCCGCGCCGCCACCGCTGCCCCGCCTGCGATTTTTCGTTCGTCGTGGTTGACTACGAGCTGGCCTGCCCGCGATGCGGCAAGGCACAGACCGACTGCATCGGCGGCGAGGAACTGGAACTGAGCTTTCTGGAGGTGGAGCAGCCATGAGCCGCGTGCCGCTGGAGCGGAAGGTGCTGAGCGAGAACGAGCACATTGCCGCGGGGCTGCGCGAGCGCTTCGCGCGGCACGGCGTCCTCTGCCTCAACTTCATCAGCGCCCCGGGCGCGGGCAAGACCGCGCTGCTGGAGCGGACCCTGGAAGGCTTCCCCGCCGGCAGGCGCGTGGCGGTGCTGACCGGCGATATTCAGACCGACAACGATGCCCGGCGCCTGGCGCGTTTCGGCTTCCCCGCCCGGCAGATCACCACGGCCGGCGCCTGCCACCTGGATGCCCGCATGATCGAGCGCGCCCTGGAAGGCTGGGACCTCGAGACCCTGGACCTGCTGTTCATCGAGAATGTCGGGAACCTGGTGTGCCCGTCCAGCTATGACCTCGGCGAAGCCGCCAAAATCGTTTTGCTGAGCGTGGCCGAGGGTGAAGACAAACCGCTGAAGTATCCGTCCATTTTCTTCAAGTCCGAGCTTCTCATCGTCAACAAGATCGACCTGCTGCCCTACGTCCCGTTCGATCTGGCCCGGGCCAGAGAGAATGCGCTGCGCGTGCAGCCGGCGCTGGAGATTGTGGAGGTTTCCTGCACCACGGGCCAGGGCCTGGATACCTGGCAGCGCTGGCTCGATCGCCGGCAGGCGCGCGCCGCGGCCCTTGGTATTCCGCTGCCTTTGTGATAAGAAGCCGGCATGAAACGCCGCGCCTTTCTTTCCGCAGCCGCTCTCGGTTCGCTTGCCACCGCTCCGGTTTTCAGCCAGACGCCGGCCGCGGGCTTGCACCTGAAAATCACCGGGCTGAAGACCTTCGTCGTCAATGTGGGCAGCGTCAACTGGGTATTCGTCAAAATCCACACCAACCAGGGCCTGACCGGGCTTGGGGAAGGCTCGGTGACGAGCAAGGAAGCGACCATCGCCGAAGCCATCCGGGAACACGAGCGCTTTCTGGTGGGCAAGGACCCGACCGAGATCGAGCGGCTGTGGCAGGCCATGTTTCGCTACCCGCGCTGGCGTGGGGGGCCGGTACTGAACAGCGCCATCAGCGCCGTGGAGATCGCGCTGTGGGACATACTGGGCAAAGCGGTGGGGCTGCCCATTTATCGCCTGCTGGGAGGAGCCTGCCGCGATCGGATTCGCATGTACGTGCACGCCGGCGGGCAGACGCCCGAAGAGGCGGCGCGCAACGCCCTGGCGGTGCGTGAGCGCGGCTACACGGCGCTGAAATGGGCACCCTTCGAGCCCCGGCAAAACACCATCAGCGCCCGCGACCAGGTGCGCCGCGCCGTGGCGCGCATGGAGGCCCAACGCAAGGCGCTGGGGGACGATTTCGACATCCTGATCGACGCCCACGGCCGCCTGACGCCGGTGGTGGCCGCCGAGGCCTGCCAGGCCCTGGAGCCGCTGCGGCCCTTTTTCGTCGAGGAGCCCACGCAACCCGAAGACCTGGATACGCTGGCGTGGCTGGGCGCGCGCACCCGCGTGCCGCTGGCCACCGGCGAACGCCTCTTCACCAAGTACGGTTTCGCGGACCTGTGCGCCCGCCACCTGGTCAGCTACGTGCAGCCCGACGTGGTGCATGCCGGCGGCATCCTGGAATGCAAGAAGATCGGCGCCATTGCCGAAGCGCACTCCATCGAGGTGACGCTGCATAACCCGCAGAGCGAAGTCAGCACGCTGGCCTCGCTGCACGTCGATGCCTGCACCCCCAACTGCGTCATCCAGGAGATGGTCGACAACCGCGCTCCCTGGATCAAAGACCTGTTCTTCGGCGGCGCCGTGAAAATCAAGAACGGCTATGCGGAGTTGCCCGACAGGCCGGGCTTGGGCGTGGACCTCGACGAGAAGGTGGCCGCCCAGCATCCCTACAAGCCCGTGAACCGCCAGAACTGGACCTGGGAGGATGGCGCGGCCGCCGATTCTTGAGCCGAAAATTCACCACGGATAAACACGGATGAGCACGGATAAACGCGGATGAAACCGAGAATCTACTACCTGGCCAGCCCATATCATCATGACCGCGTGTCGGTTCGGCGGCGGCGCTATGGCCAGGCCGTGAGGGCGGCGGCCGGGCTGATGGCCCGCGGAACCCTGGTGTTCAGCCCCATTGTCCACAACCACCCGCTGGTCGAGACCCGCTTGATCGCCAGCAGCCAGGAGTACGCCGCCCGCTGGCGCTTCTGGCGCCTGTACGACTTCGCCATGCTCGCCCGCTGCCAGGGGTTGCTGGTGCTCAAGATTCCGGGGTGGGAGCAATCGCGGGGCGTGAATGCCGAGCTCAAGGAAGCGCGCAGGCTCGGCAAGCCGGTCGGCTACGTGGACCCGCGCTCCTTGACCATCACCTGGGAAAAGAAGACAGGAAAAATGGGACGCAGATAAACGCAGATGAACGCAGATGAAAGGCTGGAAAGTCTGCGTTTATCTGCGTTTATCTGCGTCCCATTCCTGGCGCGGCAGGGGAGCGGAGGGCAGCAGCTTCATGGGATTGAAGTTGCCCTCGGGGTTGAAGACGTTCTTGATGCGCCGCATCATCTCCAGGTCGTCGTCGCTGAACATGGCGGCCATCAGGTCGCGCTTTTCGATTCCAACGCCGTGCTCGCCGGTGATGGTGCCGCCCACCTCGATGCAGTAGTGGAGGATCTCGGCCCCCACCTTGCTGACTTTCTGATACTCGCCGGGGATGCGGCCATCGAAAAGGATGAGCGGGTGCAGGTTGCCGTCGCCGGCGTGGAAGATGTTGTAGATGGTGACGCCGTGGCGCCGCCCGATTTCCTGGATCTGGCGCATGGTCTCGGGCAACTTCGAGCGCGGGACGACGCCGTCCTGGACGTAGTAATGCGTGGCGACACGGCCGACGGCGCCGAAGGCGCTCTTGCGGCCCATCCATAGCAGTTCCCGCTCCTTGGCGCTCTTCGCCACCCGTACCTCGCGGGCCCGGTAAACCCGGCAGACTTCGGCGACCTGTTCGGTCTGGTACTCGACCTGCTCCCGCAATCCTTCCAGCTCGATGAGCAACACCGCCCCGGCATCGATGGGGTAGCCGGCGTGACAAAAGTCCTCGATGGTCTTGAGCGTGGGGCCGTCGAACATCTCCAGCGCCACCGGAGTAATGGTGCGCGCGGTGATCTCCGCCACCGCGTGGCTGGCGTCGTCCACCGACTCGAAAACACCGAGCAATGTCTTGACCGCCTCCGGCAGCCGCATCAGCCGCACGATGACCTTGGTGACGATGCCCAGCGTCCCCTCCGAACCTGTCAGCAGTCCGGTCAGGTCGTAGCCGGGAACGTCCAGTTGTTTGCCGCCGGTGTGGATGACGCTGCCATCGGGCAGGACCAGCTCCAGACCCAGCACGTGACTGGCGGTCACGCCATAAGCCAGGGTGTGCGGCCCGCTGGCGTTCTCCGCCACGTTCCCGCCGATGGTGCAGGCCTTCTGGCTGGAGGGGTCGGGCGCAAAGAAACAGCCGGAAGGCGCGGCGGCAACCGTGATATCGAAATTGACCACGCCGGGCTGAACCACGGCGCGGAGGTTCTCGAAGTCCAGCTCCAGGATCCTGTTCATCCGCGAGAACACAACCACGATGCCGCCGGTGATGGGGATGGAGCCGCCGCTCAGGCCCGTGCCCGCGCCCCGCGGCACCACCGGCACCCGCTCGCGCGCCGCCAGCTTGACCACCTCCGCCACCTGCTCGGTCGAGGTGGGGAAGACCACGGCGTCGGGCATGTGCTTGGTCACGCCGCCGTCGTACTCATAGAGCATCAGGTCTTCCGGCTCGTGCAGTACGGCATCCTGCCCGAGGATCGATTGCAATTGGCGGATCAGGCTCATGGGAGAATTATGAGTTATGAATCATGAATTATGAATCACAAATTGTCCGCTGGGCGTGTCAATTCATAACTCATGATTCATAATTTTCAGTTCCCCAACCAGTTGGTCGGCCAGCCGCGTGGGTTTGGGGAGGCGGAAGCCATCGCCGCAGTCCAGAACAAAGCGTATGGCACTGGGGAGCGAGATGCGGTGGCCGACCGAGACGTAGAGGGGCCGCACCGCCGTGCGGGTGCGCAGCGCGGCACCTACCACTTCGCCGCCGTCGCGCAACGGAGCAAGCGAGCCGCGCTCCCGGCCCAGTTCACCATGCTCGCCGATGAGGATGGACTTGGCGCAGCCGATGGTGGGCAGGTCCAGCGCCAACCCCAGGTGCGAGGCGAAACCGCAGCGCCGCGGGTGAGCGTAGCCTTGCCCGTCCACCAGCAAAAGGTCCGGGCGGATGTGCAGCCCGGCAAGGGCATCGGCCACCGCGGGCGCTTCGCGGAAGGCCAGCAGGCCGGGCACGTAAGGGAACGTGATCGGGCGGCACACCCAAGACCGCTCGACTTCCTGGAGCCCGGGGAAGCGAAACACGATGACCGCCGCATAGGCCCGCCGGCCGGCGATGTCGAAGGCCACGTCGGCGCCGGCCACGTGCCCAACCTTCCCGAACGCGTCGCGGCGAACCACCAGGCGGCACAGGCGCGCCTGTAGCGCAGTGGCCTCGGCCACGGTCAGACGGGGGTCCGCAGCAGCAAATGACAACTCGGTCATCACCTCCGGCGCCGGCGGCCGGCCGCAAAGTTTTATAGAAACTCCGCAGGCCGCTGTACTAAAATGCACGGGATGCAGTCCGGCACCCGGGCCCGAATCGTATCGTGGAGCTGGGCGAGCGAGCAAGCCAAAGATGACGACAGAGCGTGAGCGACAAACGTGCGGTCGGGATGTTCCCGACCGTGGACTGTCGGTTTGGTTGATGCGGCGGACGCGTGTCCTGCTGGCGGCCGGCGACCTGGACGAACCCGTGGATCTGGCCGAGCCGCTGCCGCTGCTCCCCCGCCTGGTGCGGGGCGGTTTACAGCGGGAGCCCGCCCGTCCCATCCGCAGGTTCCTGGTCATCTGCAACATCGTCGCCCATCTCCTCACCGTGGTCGTCGCCTCCGGGGTCATCGTGGGGGGATACGGGCCGACGCTTCTTTGGGGGAAGGTGCGTCGCGTTCTGTTGAGCGCCATCCCGCCTTTGGCCCGCTATCTGCAACGGCACTACCGGCTGTCCGGTTCCTGCAAGAATTGCGGGGCGAGTTGCACCATCATGTTTGACTGCCCTTTCTGGGAAAGCGAGTCCAGGCTGTGTTCCGTTTACCAGGACCGCCCCACCCTCTGCCGGCTGTTTCCGATCACTCCGTCCGATCTCCGGGACCGGGACCTGGCTTCCGGGCATGACTCCTGCGGGTTCAGTTTCTCGTCGCGAACCGCCCCCGACTTTCCGCATGCTGGGCAGGACGACTTGATGTTGCGGCTCGACTAGAGTCTGGCTGGGGTGTTGCGTGGCGGCAAGATAGACGAATTCGGCTGACGGCTGTCGGCTGACGCAAAACCCGCCCGACAGCCAAAAGCCGACAGCCGCAAGTCGAGAGTCGTGCCCATGAAACCAGCAACTCGTCGGACGATCCAGAAGTATCTGCTGATTGTATTGGCGCTGGTGACGGTGCGCACCGCGTGGATCCTGTACCGGCGGTCTGCGCCGCTGCCTTCCCGCCCTGCCCCGCGCGTATACGTAAACCCGGACTACTACGTGTACCCGCCTCGCGCCTATTTGACCGATTTCGCAAGCGCCGGCAAGCTGGTGGGCACCATGGTCTGGGTTCGGGATGGCTACCGGTATTTCGCCTTCCCCTTCGATCCCGGTATGCGCCGCACCCAGCACAGCCGGGAGGCCGGCCTGCTGCCGCCACTCCGGCAGATCACCATCGGGGGCGTGACCCGGGAGCCCGCCAAGACGCCCGGCATCGAGGAGGTGAACCTGGTCTTCGAGGATGAGAAAGCGAGCCCGCCGTTCCGCTCCGTCAACATTGGGATTTGCGAGCGGGTGCACGGCTGCCGCTTCTACTTCGACGAGATGTTCTTCCTCAAGGATCCGCGGCTGCTGTACAGCCACTGGGATGCCGAAACCTGGAAGGCGATCGAGCGGCACGAGATCCGCGAGGGCATGACCGAAGCGCAAATCGGCTTCGCGCTCGGCTACGGGCGGGTGCTATCGGATGGACGGGGCGTGCCGGGGGCCCAGCGCGTCATTGAATTCCGTCCGCCGGGCAAGCCGGCGGTGATTGTCACCTTCGATTCCCGCGGCTATGCCCGCGTCATTCAGACCGTCTCGGAAAAGGAGAAAATGGAGACGGCTTCCGTGTCCTTCCCGCGGCACCCGAATTTCCGCCAATCCGCGTAATCGAACGTGACAATGGGACGCAGATACACGCAGGTGCTCAGTCTGATCTGCGTTCATCTGCGTTTATCTGCGTCCCATTGCCCGCGTCCCGCAGCCTGTAGCCTGTAGCCTGTAGCCTGGCGTATCATCAACGCTGATGGCGCAATACTTCCTCGGCGTGGATGGCGGCCAGTCTTCGACGGTGGCCTTGATCGGCGATGAGAACGGGGTGGTGACGGGCTACGGCGCGGCCGGCCCCTCCAACCATGTCCGGGGACCGGGCGGCCTGGAAAAGCTGCGCAAGGCAGTGACCATTTCCGTGGGCGCCGCCTGGCGCAACTCTCCCTATGGCGGCAAGCAGCTCCCAAAATTCGAGAGCGCGTTTTTTGGCATGACCGGCGGCGGGGAAGACAAAGCCCCCATCATCCGGAAACTGATTCCGGCGCGGCTGCTGAAGGTGTCGCACGATGCCGTCACGGCGCTGATTGGGGCCACCGAGGGCCAACCCGGCATTATCGTCGTCGCCGGCACCGGCTGCATCTGCTTCGGGATGAACGCGCGCGGGCAGACGGCGCGCGCCGGCGGCTGGGGCTACATCTTCGGTGACGAGGGCGGCGCGTTCGGGCTGGCCCGCGCCGCGCTGGTTGCCGCTCTGCGCTACGAGGAAGGCTGGGGGCCGCTTACCCAATTGCGCCACCGCATCATCACCTTCAGTGGCGCCAAGAACCTGAACGATGCCCTGCACAAGTGGTACTCCGTGGATTTCCCGCGCGACCGCGTCGCTTCGTTCTCGCGCCACATCGATGAAGCGGCGCGTGACGGCGACCGCGTGGCCCGGGAGATCCTCCGCTCCGGCGCGTCCGAGCTGGCGCAACTGGTGGCCCACGTGCGCCGACGCATCTTCAAACCCAAGGACCTGGTGCTGGTCTCCTACAGCGGCGGCGTCTGGAGGAGCAAGATGGTGCGCGAGCGATTCCGCAAGCTAGTCGAGGAGCAAGGCCAGAACCGCGTGCAGGCGCCGGCGCTGGGCCCGGCGGCCGGCGCCCTGCTGCTCGCCTACCGCAACGCCGGCCGCCTCAAGATCAAGCTGGAGAATCTCCCGCCGGAACTGTAGCAACGCGAAATCCACGGATTGCGCGGATTCGATCCGGCCTTGGTAGTGAACCGCGCCGTTCTGCTAGAATCCGAACGTGGCCAGCCGCAAGCAATTCGTTCATCTGCACCTGCACACCGACTACAGCCTGCTGGACGGGGCCTGCAACATCGAGGGGCTGATCGAACTGGTCCGGCAATACCAGATGCCGGCAGTGGCGGTCACCGATCACGGCAACCTGTTCGCCACCGTCAAGTTCCACAGCGAGGCCGGCAAAGCGGGCATCAAGCCCATCATCGGCTGCGAGGTGTACGTGGCCCGCGCCAGCCGGCACACGCGCTCCGAGCAGAAAGACTACAACCACCTGCTGCTGCTGTGCGAAAACGAGACCGGCTACCACAACCTGATCAAGCTGGTATCGGCCGGCCACCTGGAGGGCTTCTATTACAAGCCGCGCATCGACAAGGACCTGCTGGCGCGCCACGCCAAGGGGCTGATCTGCACCTCGGGCTGCCTGCGCGGCGAGGTGTCCGAGGCGCTGGGAGCCGAGAACTACGACGCCGCCAAACGCGCCGTTTACACCTTCCAGGACATGTTCGGCCGCGGCAACTTCTTCCTGGAAATGCAGGACCAGGGCATCGACGTGGAGCGCCGCGTCAACCCGCTCATCTGGCGCTTGTCGCAGGAAACCGACATCCCCGCGCTGGCCACCAACGACACCCACTACCTGCGCAAGGAAGATACCCGCGCGCACGACGTGCTGCTGTGCATCCAGACCGGCAAAACGGTCAGCGAGACCAAGCGGCTGAAATTCACCGCCCAGGAGTTCTACCTTAAGTCGTACGCGGAGATGGAACGGCTGTTTGGCGAGATTCCCGAGGTGCTGGACCGCACCCTGGATATTGCCGAGCGATGCAACCTGGAACTGGGGCGCGTCCAGGAGCCGTTCCCGCATTTCGATACCCCGGAAGGAACGACGCTGGATTCCTATCTCGAGCAGGTGGCCCGTGCCGGGTTCCAGAAGCGGCGGGTGAAGCTGGAGGCGCTGGCGGGCACCGGGCAGCTCAAGCACTCGCTCAGCGAGTACGAGCAGCGGCTGAGCCTGGAAATTGACATCATCCAAAAGATGAAGTATTCCAGCTATTTCCTTATCACCTGGGACTTTATTCAATTCGCCAGGAGCCGTGGGATTCCCGTCGGCCCGGGCCGCGGCTCGGCCGCCGGCAGCATCGTCAGTTGGGCCCTGGAGATCACCGACCTGGACCCCATCCATTACGGCCTGCTGTTCGAGCGCTTCCTGAATCCGGAGCGGGTCAGCATGCCGGACATCGACATCGACTTCTGCATGAACCGGCGCGGCGAGGTCATCGACTACGTGACGCGCAAGTACGGCCGCGAGAACGTGGCCCAGATCATCACCTTCGGGACGCTGGGCGCCAAGCAGGCCATCAAGGACGTAGGCCGTGTGCTGGACGTCCCGTACGGGGAGATGGACCGGGTAGCCAAGCTGGTGCCCAACGTGCTCAACATCACCATTGACGAGGCCCTGGAGCAGTCGGCGCAGCTCCGCGCGGCCATCGAGCGGGACGACCGCCTGGAGAGCGTGGTGGAAATCGCCCGGCGCCTGGAAGGCTTCGTGCGCAACGCCGGCGTCCACGCGGCCGGCGTGGTGATCGCTCCCCAGCCGCTGACCGAGCTGGTTCCGCTCTACAAGACCAACAAGGAAGAAATCGTCACGCAGTTCGACATGAACGACCTGGAAAAGATCGGGCTGCTGAAGATGGACTTCCTGGGCCTGACCACGCTGACCATTGTCGATGACACCCTCAAGCTGCTGCGCAACCGCGGCATCGAGATCAACCTGCAGGAGATCCCGCTGGACGACGCCGAGACCTACGCGCTGTTTGCGCGCGGGCAGACCAGCGGCGTGTTCCAGTTCGAATCGGCGGGCATGCGGGACATCCTGCGGCGTTACCAGCCCAGCCGCATCGAGGACCTGACGGCCCTGAACGCCCTGTATCGCCCCGGCCCCATCCAGGGCGGCATGATCGACGATTTCATCAAGCGCAAGCACGGCGAGCGGCCCGTCACCTACGAGCTGCCCAAGCTGCGCGACATCCTGGAAGAGACCTTCGGCGTGATCGTCTACCAGGAGCAGGTCATGCAGATCGCCAATCGTCTGGCGGGGTGTTCGCTGGGCGAAGCCGACCTGCTGCGGCGGGCGATGGGCAAGAAGAAGGCGGGGGAGATGGCGGCGCAGCGGGAGCGCTTCGTGCGCGGCGCGGTCGGCCGCGGTCTGCCCGAAAACAAGGTGGCGCGGATTTTCGACCTGATGGAGCAGTTCGCCGGCTACGGCTTCAACAAGTCGCATTCGGCCGCTTACGCCTACCTAGCCTACATCACCGCCTATCTGAAGACGCGCTACCCGGTGGAGTTCATGGCGGCGCTGCTCACCTCGGAGACCGGCAACACCGAGAAGGTGGTGCGATACATCAACGAGTGCCGGGACATGGGCGTGACCGTGCAGCCGCCGGACATTAACGTCAGCGACGTGGACTTCACGCCGGTAGTAGCACAAGTAGCACAGCCTTCAGGCTGTGTCTCTGCCAGGGGCGGCGAGCCTGGGGAAGCACAGCCTGAAGGCCATGCCACCAAGGCACAGCCTGAAGGCTATGCTGCAAAAGGCGCCATCCGCTTCGGCCTGCGCGCCATTAAGAACGTGGGCGAGACGGCCATCCGGGCCATGGTCGAGGCGCGCCGCCAGGCCGGGCGGTTCAGCTCGCTGTTCCAATTCTGCGAAAAAGTCGATCTCCGGCAGATGAACAAGCGGGTGCTGGAGAGCCTGATCAAAGCCGGCGCCATGGACTCGCTGGGGGCGCGGCGCGCGCAGTTGATGGCCGCGCTGGACCGCGC
>Ga0315282_10007605_pt1 | contig 17745 bp, 13 predicted proteins | sample YL17G07_20_MG_FD_203693 | JGI IMG/M metagenome (GOLD analysis project Ga0315282, IMG submission 203693) | Sediment microbial communities from Yellowstone Lake, YNP, Wyoming, USA - YL17G07_20 | ecosystem: Environmental > Aquatic > Freshwater > Lake > Sediment | place: USA: Wyoming | collected... | reverse complement strand
CGAATACGATACAGTCAGCACTCAATTTCAAATATATCATACGTATACGGGTTCAAACGTCTCTTCGGTTCCATGCGCCACTCTGGTAAAAGGCGTGTTTGTTTCGGTTTCCGTAGAGATAGACTTCACAGCCAAGACCTCAAATACGCTCATTAATGGAACGGCTTGCGCATCGGATACACCGTTCTTTAAAAACACCAATACTCAAGTAAAGACATCGAACAACCTTATTTTCAGCTCGACACCCGCTTCGCAGATGATGATAGACAGCGTTTATGTTGTAGGAGAATAAATAAGTTCAGTAGCTGAAAACATCATCGATTGATGGAAGCAAAAAAATAAAACGCGGTTGTTTTTTAAAGCGACCGCGTTTTTTTCTTCTATAAGGTTTCAAGCTTTTATTTTGAAGCGAATGGCTCCGGGCAATATCTCAAACGTGGCAGGCAACGATCCTGGCGCTTCGCCATCCACATCCAGATAAACCTTTTCTGGTGAGTCCGCCTTGACTGATTTTCCCCTTAGAAATGTGACCTTAGGATGGTTCAAATGGGTGCCTTTGTAGATTTTGCTCATCTGGGTGAGGGTTTCGTTTAATTTAAAATCGCCCAACACTACAATATCGAACAGGCCGTCATCCATTTTGGCTTGCGGGGCCACCCACATGCCGCCGCCGAAATATTGGCCGTTGGCGACCGCTACATTGAAAATCGTTTGCTCACCCAAATCTTTGCCGTCCACGATAAGCCGAACAGGCTGGTTTTTATAAGTGAACATTGAAACGAGCGAGGCGTACAAAAAACTGATCTTTCCTCCAAGAGCTTTTGAAGAACGATTGACCCTTTCATCGACAAATCCACCGATGCCGAAACTGGTAATGTTGATGAAATAGCGGACCACTTGTTTGCCCGACCGATCGATGTGAGTCATTTTCCCGACATCAAGGACTCTGTAGGAATCGCCGGCCAGATATGAGGCAGCCTCTTTAAATTCCAACGGCACGCCTAGCGTTTTTCGAAGGTCCCCTCCGGTGCCGCGGCAAATAATGCCGAAACACGCATTTGGCGAAATAAGCTTGCCTTGCCCATCGAAAAAGCCGTTTACCACTTCATTATTCGTGCCGTCTCCGCCGACTGACACAATGAGTTGATAGCCTTCGCTAAGAGCTTTGCCGACAATCTCCGTTGCATGTCCCTGTTGTTGAGTGAAAATCTCGTCGAACGCAGGCACATAAAGTTTGATGGCATTGCGAATCTGAGGCCATATACGACCCGTGGATTTATTAGCTGAATTCGGATTTACAACCGCCAGGGTTTTGAGATGACTCATTTTCCCTCCTAACAATCAACTCTTTTCGATAAAAACATCGATATTTCGTTCCACCAAGTTAAATTTGTTCCATAGCTTGGCGGAGGTCTTCGATAATATCTTCGACATTTTCCAAGCCCACAGAGAGGCGAATCAAACCCTCGGAGATTCCGGCCTTGTCTAAATCTTCCTTCGAATAAGTAGAATGGGTCATTGAAGCAGGATGGCTGATCAGCGTATCGACGTCGCCCAGCGAAACAGCCAAGGTGCAAATCTTCACGGCGTTGCAAAATTTGCGGCCAGCTTCTCGCCCGCCCGACAAATCAAAAGACAACATTCCGCCGTACGAGCGCATTTGTTTGCTCGCCAGCCGGTACCCCGGATGTGTGCGCAGACCCGGATAGTACACGGCTTGAACTTTTGGGTGGAAGGCCAAGTATTTGGCGACTTCGAGCGCCGAATCGCAATGGCGATCCATTCGCACCGGCAAGGTTTTGAGTCCGCGCAAAATCAGCCAGGCGTTAAAGGGCGAGATGATGCCGCCGAAATCGCGCAAGTATTTGGCGCGCAAGGGACCGATGAAGTCATTTTTGCCGATGACGATCCCCGCCACCGTATCTCCGTGGCCGCCGAGATATTTTGTCGCCGAGTGAACTACGATCTCCGCGCCGAGGTCCAATGGGTTTTGCAGATACGGCGTGGCAAAGGTATTGTCCACGACCAACGGCACCCCTTTGGATGTGCATAGCTTCGCAATCGCCTCGATATCGTACACGTCCAACGTCGGATTGGAAGGAGTTTCGATGAACACGAAGCGGGTTTTAGAATCTATGGCTTCTCGGAGGGCCGCAAAATTCGCAGGATCTTGAAAGCGAACCTCTATGCTGTATTTGGGACACATTTCATTAAAGAAAAGATGGGTGCCGCCGTAAAGAACAACAGCGGCGACGAGATTGTCTCCCGGTACGGCCAGGGCAAAAGTCAAAGTGGAAATTGCGGCCATGCCGGAACCGAAGGCAAGAGCGGACTCGCCGTTTTCAAGGTAAGCGATATCGGATTCCAAAGCGGCCTGCGTCGGGTTTCCCAGTCGGGTATAAACATAGCCTTGCTTTTCTCCGGCAAAAATGGCCGCGCCTTCTTCGGCGGATTCGAAAACAAATGTGGAAGATTGAAAGATAGGCGTCGAAATGGCGCGAATTGGGAGATCGGACTCATGCTTGCTGTGGAGTTTTTTCCCGTGAATGACCTTGGTGGCAAAACCTTTCTTTACTGGCGTATCCATAACAACCTCCAAAGTTGATCAGGTAAGTGCTTTTGCCAAAGACGCGGCGGCGTCGGTTTTTTCCCACGGGAGCGTAATATCAGTTCTGCCCAAATGCCCGTAACAGGAAATAGGAGCATATCGGACATTGAAAAGCCGCAGCTTGTCGATGATGCCGGGCGAGGTGAGATCGAATTGCTTCAGCACCGCTTCTTCGATATCTCTTTCATCGCCAATCCTTTTGCCATAAGTATTGATTTGCACGGATACCGGTGAGGGCGAACCGAAATGGTACACAAGCCTGACTTCGATCCGATCCGCAACACCCGCAGTAACGAGATTTTTTGCAATGTACCGGGCCATGTAGACCGAAGCGCGATCCGTTTTTGTAGGATCTTTGCCGGATAGAGAGGAACCGCCATATGGGCATACTGTTCCGTAAGTATCCGATATGGATTTTCGCCCCGATACGCCTATATCCACCAGAGGGCCGCCATGAATAAAAGTGCTGTAAGGATTGATCCGTACTTTGCACTCATCGCAATTAAGTGAAGAGAGCCCTTCCAGCATCGGGGCAATGACGAGATCAGTCAGGCGATTTCGGACCTCAGCGATTGAAATATCTTCGTGATGCTGGGCGCAGATTGTGCAATCGAGCAGCTTTGAAGGAACATTCTCTTCATATTGCAGCGTTACCATTACGTTTCCATCCGGATATAAAAACGGCGCCTGATCGTCTTTGCGCACTTTTGTCAATTGCTTTGCCAGTTTGTGCGCCAAAAAGATTGGAAGCGGCATGAGGTTCGAATCGTAGCCCATCTTTTCACACTCATTGGTGGCATAGCCGACAGAGATGCAGGAGTTGCCGGCCCCTCGCTGGTCGACCGTCAGGGCAATATCCTCGCTCTGCTCCTCCACCAATGTCAGCACAGCAATAGATCTTGCCTCGAAATGAAGCTGCGGATCGTCGTAGCCCACCTCCTGAATCGTGCGGCGCAAGACGCCTGTGATATCGACATAAGTCTTGGTCGAGATCTGGCCCGCCAGCAAAACAAGTCCCGGCGCAGCCATGCAGTCGATCGACACACGCCCAAACCGATCCTTCTCGAGCACTTCATCCAGAATCGTGTCGACCAGCAGATCGCACAGCTTGTCGGGCTGACCTTCGGTGGCCGATTCCGCTGAAAAAGTCTGGTGTCTAAGCATGGAAGATCCTTTCTTCAACATTACGCGCCGGTTTTCGAAGCGTTATTTTTTTGATTAACGATAGCCGGCTGCGCATTAATGACTGCGATCACCAATATCATACCAATTTGACGAAAAACGGGCACTTTTTTATTAAAGCATATATCCGGTTGAATTCAATGGGTTATCAGAAGGCCTGATAAAAGAACTTGGGGCCTTCCGATCCGAAGAAAAACAGTAAATAGATCGCTAAAACAACAAGCAATGCCCATCCGATTTCTGCAAAAATATTCTTCATGATTCCCTCTTTATAACGGAACGCCCAATAGCTTCAACATTGTGAGAAAAGCCACGTCGGTTTTGTGCGCCAGAAGCGGCCACCCGAAATTCATAAATTGGATGGTCATGAAAATCCCCAGAGCATCCCAGTACCATTTTTGAGGCCTTCCCTCAGGCCACGTTCGTTTTTTAAAACGATCCCATGTTCTGAACACAACAAGCCCCAGACCCATGTAAAAACCCCATATTATATGGTGCCAATCCGCGCCGTGCCAAAAACCCATGATGATCATGGCCACGAACAGATTCAGCATGACGCGCACCGGACTTCTGCGTCCGCCGCCCAGGGCAAAATAGATGTACTCCATCACCCACCGCGAAAGAGAGATGTGCCAGCGCTGCCAGAATTCGCGGATGTTTTTGGCCAAAATGGGCCAGTTGAAATTTTCCATAATCCGATATCCGAACAGCCTGGAGATTCCAATGGCGATATCTGAGTAGCCGGAAAAATCGACATAGATGTAAAGATAGTATAGATGCATCATCAGCCATAGCTGCCATGTGGAAAGTTCGGTGGGCTTGAATAAAAAAGGCGTAACCATATTGTAAGCCGTATTCGCTATAAATAATTTCTTTGCAAACCCGATCAGGATTCTTTTAGAGCCCTCCAATAGATCGCCCGGGTCGAACCGCTTATCCGCGGCGCGCTGCTTGGTGAAATTTTCAAAACGCTCGATCGGGCCGCAAATGATAGTTGGAAAAAAGGTAATGTACAAAGAGAAATCCAGCAGCGGAACGTTTCTGAATTTGCCCCTATAGACCTCGATAAGATAATGAATCGCCCGGAATGTGAAATAGCTGATTCCAATCGGAATGGCCACTTTTGAAAGAAAGAATGAATTGATGGATAGCGGCAAATTTACCGGCCGAAATCCCAGGGGAAGAATCAGGTATAAAAGCAGCTCGTAGAAAAACAGGCGCGCTTTATAAAATAGAAGCAAGCCCACACCGAGCAAAATGCCCAGCACCAACATAAATTTTTTGGATTTGCCGGTCCTGCGTTCTATTTGTGTCGCAATGAGGTGAGAGAGATAAACGTATAAAATCAAACCGACGCCGAACAGTTCATCGTAATAGGCATAACAGGCCAATCCGGACGCCAGCAAAAATCCCGGCCTGTACCGAGAAGGAACGACGGTCCAATAAGCCGCCAGTACCGCGATCAGAAATGCGAAGAAAATCCAAGATTGAAATGCCATCGCCGCTTAATCCTTCTTCTTCGCCCGGGGTTTGAAACGCTTGAGGATATCGCCGGACATCCTCTCAGCGACCTGCCTGTGGCCTGATCGGTTGATATGATCCGTATCTGAAAAGAAGGCCGGTTTTACCACATTTGTATAGTCTAGAAAATAATGGCCGTATTCGAGCGCGATATGCGCTGCTTCCATTTTGATGTCATCCAGTTTTTTCATATCAAAAAGCTGGTATTGATCGATAAACGCCCGGTTGACCGGCGAAAAATAAAAGATCATTTTTTGTTTATGCTGCTTGCCGAGCTCGGCGATCATTTTGAGAATGACCCAGTTTACACTGGTTTGAGTGGTATCCAGAGCATTGCAGATGCTAATATCGCGGTTGATCAAATTCTCGGGCAGAACCTTCCAGAGATATTCCTGATCGTGCGTTTCCGGATTATGGCGCCTGGCCATTTTGGCTTCATAGTTTGTAAAGTCGAACGTATCGAGAAAGGATTGGGCCGACAGGAAAGCCGGGGGATCGCTTGAATCCGTCCAATGATCCGTGACCATGTCTTTATAGCGATAAAATGCCCAAACCCTTTTTATGGCGTTTTCAAATAATATTTGGCGGTAATCGGAATTGCCGATCTGAAACATCTCCAGCAACTTATCGCGTTCGGGATAGTCGCGAATATAATAGGTGTTGTCTTCGTGGGAAATGGCTTTTGCAAATTCGCCGTAAGTAGAGAACAGCTTGAAGTGAACTTCAATGATGACGAGGTCGGGCTTATGTTTCAAAGTTTCATAGAGGAGGCAAAAATCATCTCCGAAGTGATTGCCTGCTGAAGCCAAATTGATGGTTCGGGTTCTTTTAATGCCCGCCTTGCGGAGATTCTCTCCAACAAGATAAGGAAAATGCTCGCGATCGCCGCAATTGATATATCCTTGCATTACGGACGAGCCCAGAAAAGCGATGGTCGTGCCTTTGTGACGATCCATTACTTCGAATAAGTAAGGAAGCGACGAATTCCCTTTGCTGACATTCCGAAATATTCGGGTTTCGCTGTGGAAATAAAACCTCAGACCCAAATCAAAGAGCGCCAGGATGATCAGGGCGAAAGCGGCTATCCTAAAGAACCGATATTTAGGATCATTCAAAATATTTGAGAATCTGTTCAACCTGTCGCCTCGTCATCTGATATTCAAGGGATAAATCAGTACATTATCCTAGTGGAGATTGCACCTTATCGGACGAATTCCAACGGGTCAAGGGGGCGCGTGATGTCCGATTCGCATCCTGGATCATTATGGCATTTTTTGGCGTTGCGCTTAAAAACAGCCGGTGATAAATTTCTTACGGAATGCCATATATATATGAAGCCCGCGGATGTCCGCCGAAACGCGTTTCCCTGATTAAGGAGGGGGAAGATGAACGCATTCAGCAATGAGCCCCTGACTGATTTTTCGGCCAAAGAGAATATCCAAGCATTTGAATCCGCTTTGCAAAAGGTCGAATCGGAAGCCGGCCGCATCTATCCGCTTGTAATTGACGGAAAAGAGGTCGACACAAAAGGCAAATTCAAATCAGTCAATCCGTCCGATCCATCCCGGGTTCTGGCCGTCTTTTCAAAAGCAGGCCGCCAGGAAGCCCGCGATGCGATCGCCGCTGCATTGCGTGCTTTTCCGGATTGGTCTTCTTTGTCGGCAAAGGATCGCGCTTGGTGCTTGTTCGAGGCTGCAAAAAAAATGCGCCAACGAAAGCATGAGTTCTCCGCCGCAATGGTGTTGGAATGCGGCAAATCATGGGTTGAGGCGGATGCAGATACCGCAGAAGCCATCGACTTTATGGAATTCTATGGCCGCGAGGCGCTGCGCTATGCGGAAAAGCAGCCGTTGACGCAGATTTCCGCGGAGCACGCCGAATTGTTTTACATTCCGCTGGGAGTCGGCGCAGTGATTCCGCCGTGGAATTTTCCGCTTGCAATTTTAGTCGGCATGACGACCGCTGCGTTGGTGAGCGGCAATACGGTTGTGCTTAAACCTTCTTCCGACTCGCCCTGGATCGGGTTCCGTTTTTTTAAGCTGATGCAAGAAATCGGCCTGCCTGCCGGGGTTTTAAATTTCATGCCCGGTTCCGGCGCCGAGTGCGGAGAAGAATTGGTGTGCCATCCGAAAACAAGGTTTATTTCTTTTACCGGATCCAAAGAAGTCGGCTTGCACATCATCGAAGAAGCCGCGAAACATAGGCCGGGTCAGATATGGATCAAGCGCGTGGTCGCCGAAATGGGCGGCAAAGACACGATTGTCGTTGATGAGGATTGCGATATCGACGGCGCGGTTGCTGCTACCGTTTCTTCGGCATATGGATTCAGCGGCCAGAAATGCTCCGCTTGTTCTCGGGTGATTGTGCACGGCAAAATATACGATGTGTTCAAAGAGAAGCTGCTGGCGATGGTCAAGACAATAAAAGTGGGCGATGTTCGCGATCCGTCAATGTTTATGGGGCCCGTGATCAATGAAGCTTCGCTTAATAAGTGCCTCTCCTATGTAGACATCGGAAAACGCGAGGGCGCTCTGATTCAAGGCGGAAACAAATTGAATCTTCCCGGATATTTTTTGGAGCCCACTGTGTTCGAAAACATAAAACCCGGCGCGCGCCTGGATCAGGAAGAAATCTTCGGCCCGATTTTAGCTATGCTCAAGGCTGACGATTTTGAAACCGCGCTTAAAATCGCCAATGCAACCGAATACGGCCTGACAGGCGCGGTCTGGTCGCGCGATCGAAATCACATAGAAAAGGCGCGCCGAGAGTTCTTTGTCGGCAATCTCTACTTCAATCGCAAATGCACCGGCGCCCTGGTCGGCGTGCATCCGTTCGGTGGGTTCAACATGTCTGGGACCGACAGCAAAGCCGGCGGACGCGATTATTTATTGTTGTTTCTCCAAGCTAAATCCGTATCCGAGAAGATCGCGTAATGGAACAGATTACCGATTTAAGAATTTATGCACATCATTCGTTGAATTTTTCTCGCGGAGAGCAAGTCACGATCCATTTCGAGGGCAAAAAGCTCAAGGCCTTTGCCAACGAGACTTTGGCGGCGGCGCTATATGCCAGCGGCATCCGGGTGATGTCGCGAAGCATGAAATACCATCGGCCTCGCGGCCTGTTTTGCCTGTCGGGAAAATGCGCATCGTGCCGGATGAGGGTGAACGGAGTGCCCGGCGTGCGTACTTGCCGGACATGGTGCGAAGATGGAATGGTCGTGCTCCGGGAAAAAACGTTAGGCAATGCTTCCTCTGATTTGTTGTTCGCCTCGGATTTTATTTTTCGCGATCGCCTCGATTATCACCATCTTCTGCCGCGGCCGGCGTTGCTGAATCGTTTGCTGCTTTATGGCGTGCGGCATATGGCCGGAATGGGCGCATTGCCGGACGAAGCAGCGCCTTCGCCGCCTATTCGCGATATCAATTCAGATGTGGCTGTGATCGGCGCCGGCCCGGCGGGATGCGAAGCAGCTCTCGCTGCATCAGAGGCCGGATGTTCTGTAATCCTCGTCGAAGAAGATCGAAGCGTGGGCGGCCATTTGGGATCCTGGCCTGAGAAGATTCGAGAAGGCGGGTCGAGCGGTATTGAATTAGCCGCAGAATATGATGAAAGGCTAAATGCTTCGAAAATCATTGCGCTAAAAGGAACTACAGCCTTTGCGTATTATCCGGAAGGATTTTTGGCTCTTGCGGACGAACGCGGCATAATCCGACTCAAAGCCAAAAAATATGTTTTGGCTGTCGGCGGATATGACCGCAACCTGATGGTTCCCGGAAACGATCTGCCGAATGTGTTTTCGTCGCGAGCGCTTCTCAAGTTGGTCAACCGATTCGGCATCCGGCCCGGATCGCAAGCCTTTTTGGTCGGAACATCGGATCGCAACTTATCGCTGGCGTTAAGCTTGTCCGAGATTGGAATTCGAATTGTGGGCATCAGCGAAGATGGGCCGACCGTACGGGGTTCAGAGCAATTCGCCGACGAAATCCAATCTCGCGGCATCCCAATATTTTTCTTTCACAAGCCCATATCCGCCATAGGAAGGTCAAAGCTGAAAGGCTTTGTCATTGGGCCTTCGGACGGCGGTCGTGAAAGGGTCAGAATCGAATGTGATGTCGTGGCCGTCGATCTGCCGTCGGCTCCCGCCTGGGAACTGGCCGCACAAATGGGCTGCGAGATAAATTTTTCCCGGCAAGCAGGCGGCTTTGCCGTTAAGGCGGGTGAAAGCGGCAGAACCACAAATACAGTGGTTTTTGCAGTCGGGGAGATGTTGGGGTCTGCATCTTCGGACGAACTAATGGAGCAAGGCAGGCTCGTGGGCGCTGCGGCCGCAGCGGGGTTGCAAATATGAGCAAGACCATTCTCTGTCGTTGCGAAGATATCACGCTTCAGGAAGTGGAACAGGCCGTTGAGAGCGGCTTTTCGGATATAGAATCTATTAAACGATATCTCGGTGTAGGGACCGGTTTCTGCCAATCCAAAGGCTGTCTGGTGGAATTGGCGAGAGTGTTCATTGAAAAGGGAAAGGCTGAGCCGGCGGATATGCGGCCTATTGTGAGCAGGCCGCCCATAATTCCGATTTCGCTTCGATTTTTCGCCGGTCATGATCCCCGGGAAGAGGGTGGACAATCATGAAGGCCAGGATCGTCATTATCGGCGGCGGAATTATCGGGTTGAGCCTGGCCTATTTTCTTGGCAAGCGCGGCATCACTGACGTGATTGTGTTGGAGAAAAGCCATCTCAATGCCGGCGCGACCGCCCGCTGCGGAGGAGGCATACGCCAGCAGTGGACTTCAGCAGCCAATATAGAAATCACTAAAGAATCGGTAGAACATTTCAGGAAATTTTCTTTAGAGACCGGATTCAACATCTGGTTCAGGCAAGATGGGTATTTGTTTTTGGCTTATGATGAAAGTCAGGCTGGAATGATGGTGGAATCCGTAAAATTACAAAACGGGTTCGGCGTTCCCACGCGACTCCTTTCTCCGAGGGAAGTCAAGCGCCTGGCGCCTGAACTCAATCCAAGCAGCATTCAATGCGGGGCCTACAATCCCACCGACGGCACAATATTCCCTATGGCGGTCGTGTGGGGCTATATGTCTGCTTGCAAAGCAATGGGCATTCAAATAATGCCTCATACTCCATGCGAATGTATTGATACTAAAAACGGCGCAGTATATAGGGTCAGAACCCCCACAGAAACGATTGAATCCGGCGCCGTAGTCAATGCGGCGGGATCGTGGTCGCCTTCCATTGCAGAAATGGTTGGGGTCAAATTACCGAATTATCCCGAGAAGCATGAGATCATTGTTACCGAGCCGGTCAACGCTTTTCTGGGACCGAACTTGGTGCCCATGGATTCTGGAATGTTTGTCAGCCAAACCATCCGCGGCGAGGTTCTGGCTTGCGTGGGAATGGTCAAAGGGCCGGCGAGCGAAATTAATGCGACGTTTGCGTACATTCAAAAGATTTCCGGATTGTTGATCTCGCTGATGCCGAGGCTCGCCGATGTGCGCGTTCTCAGGCATTGGGCGGGATATTATGATATTACGCCTGACACCAATCCTATTGTGGGTCCTGTTCCCGGAGTGGAAGGATTTATTCAGCATCACGGATATATGGGCCACGGCTTCATGTTCGCGCCTGCGGTCTCTCGACGCCTCGCGGATTATATTGCAGGGGCTCCGATGGACTCTGTTCTTGCTTCATGGTCGTACGATAGATTCGAAAAAGGTTTATTGGCCTCCGAGTCGATGATCATCGGCTAAGAAGATCAATTTGCTTTTAAAGCATATGACCTTTTTTATATTGTTTTCAATTCCCTCATTTAATTTCAATCAGTCTCATAATTAATACATTCTATAGTCGTCCCCCATGCAAATATGATATTTTAATCTATCCAATTGAGGATAACAGATGCATTTATCCGTCAGTAGAGGTTCACTTTCATCTATCGCCTTTTTCTTGTTGGCGGCATCGGTCATTTATGTTTTCTATCCGATATATTCTATTGCGGATGATTTGACCGAGTCCGCTTTGGAAATGGAGCGCGGAGCGCGAGCTTATCTGGCTGAAAACTGGGAACTGGCTTTTAAGCATTTCAATCAAGCGGTTCAGAAAGATCCGGGCAATATCAAGGCATTGCATTTGACAGGCATTTGCGCAGCTCGTCTGGGCTGGTATGACCGTGCGGAATCATTTTTTACACGGGCTACGCACCAACCCGATGCCCCCGCAGACGTTTGGTATGATTTGGGAGTCGTTTTTTATCAGCAACACAAATTCAGACAGGCAGCCGCTGCATTGGAAACCGCCAGAGCAAAAGGAAGTTCTCAACCGGCCATTCCCTATTATCTTGGAGCCGCATTAGCCAGGATGGGCAAATATCGGACAGCATTGTCTGAATTGGAGAAAGCCGAGCGCACTTTGCCGACGCTGAAAGCGAATGTGCTCTATTATGAAGGACTTTGCCTTTTGGGCATCGGAGAAAATGAGCGCGCTTCACAAAAGCTTGCCGAAGCGGCCAAGCTGGACAAAAATACGCCACTTGGCGAACGCGCCCGGTTTTTGCTGAAAGGCGCCGGTGAGAACATGCGCTTTTCCAAATGGTGGGAGGCGAGCTTAGAAGTGGGCGGCGGATATGACAGCAATGTGGCCTATTTGACTGAAGATACGAAAGCAAGCGGAAAAGCCGCACCGACAATTTACGGAGAGGCTGAAATAGAGTTTTTTCCGTTGCGGATTCCGGTCGGTTGGCTCGGAATCGGCTACGATGGCTATATCAGCCATTATTTTCCGGCAAACTCACGCAGCGATGTTTTCAATTATGATCTTTTTCAACACACGGCAATCGAGGAAAGCAATTGGTTAATCGCCAAAAATCTTCCTCGCGTTTATCTTGGCGAACGTTATGAGTTCGGTTATGTCTTTTTGGGAGGAGAGCATTACGAAGATTCCCATCAGGTCGAAATACCGTTGACAATCTCGGAAAGCTCACTCACTTCCACAAAAATCAGTTGCGTGGGAGCTCGTCGAAACTTTTTAATCGAGCCCGGCCGCGACAGTTGGTATCTGAAGCCTTACTTGACCCAATTCTTTTATTTTTTATCAGGAAAAGGACAGGCCGGGATAGAAGCGGCTTATCATCAGAACGATGCGGTCTCCAATATGTTCGACTTTCGAGGAGCAGAAGGCGGAGGAATGGTTCATGTGCCGATCGGGGGACCGCTATATACGGAAGTTGCTGCTTCATATTTGTATTTGAATTACGTCAATCATCCCGATGCAAGAAAAGATAAAAGAATTTCAGGAGAAATAGAACTCGGCGCAACATTTCTCAATCATCTGACCATCCTGGCGAATGTTCAGTACTTTCATAACGATAGCCTCAAAGAATACCGATATGACAAATTCGTAACGCTCGGCGCTGTGCGGGCAAAGTTCTGATCATGATTCAAAGAATTTTCGTGCTTTTCTCCGTAGCGTTTTTCTTTACTGCGGCTTCGGCTTTAGGAGCGGATATAACCGATTTGGAAGTGCTGAATAATCCGGTTCCTGTATACGATGTCATGACCTGCCGATTTGATCTGTCCGTTGACTATGATAACCCGTACGATCCGGAGCAAGTGGATGCCCGAGCTTTAATAACCGAGCCTGACAATTCGGTTGTAGAAGTATTGGCGTTTTATTACGAGCCTTACCAACGCGAGCTTTCGTCTGACATCGAAGTGCTTACTCCGACCGGGGAACCGGCTCATTGGCGAGTGAGATTTGCGCCCAGAAAAGAAGGCGAGCACTCGATATTGATTCAGGTGGTTGATCAGAGCGGCACTTATTATTCTGAAGAAACCGGTTTTACGTCCGTAGCGCCGACGGCTGACGGATTTGTGCGTGCGCCAGGCCCCAGATATTTAGCATTCGATGACGGCTTCTACTATGTTCCTATTGGATACAATATATGCTGGGGGGATGACTCCGGATCATATTTCTTCGATGCATATTATGAAGAGATGGCATCAGCGGGCGGAAACTGGAGCAGGTTGTGGATGACTCATTTCGGGCCCGGCCTTACCATCGAATGGGGCGCTTACCATCCGTCCGGACAGTACCTCGGACTGGGAAGGTATTCTCAGGCGCATGCATTTCGGCTCGACACCATTTTTTCCAAAGCTCAGGAATTGGGCATCTATATTCAGATCGTTCTGAATCAACACTCACAATTTGAAACCGCTATGTGGTCCTCTTGGGCCGATAACCCTTTCAATGCCGCCAATGGAGGGCCGTGCGAAACCTCGATGGATTTTTTCACAAACGAGGAGGCCAATCAACTTTATTATCGGCGAATTCGTTACATGGCGGCCAGATACGGAGCGTTCCGTTCGGTCCTATCCTGGGAACTCTGGAACGAAGTGGAATTGATCAAGGGATACCTGCCGTGGATCGTCGATCCCTGGCAGCACGAAAAACGAGACTATATTCGTTCCGTCGATACTCAAAAACATCTCATCACCACAAGTTATGCCTCGCCGGTTTATCTTTTTTTTCAAGACTTGAAGAGCTTTGACTACAATCAACGCCATATGTATATGGGGGCGGCGGATTGGGTTCCGTGGTTCGATCATAAGCCGTTTCTCAACGCCGGCGTGCCGTTGTTAATCGGCGAATTCGGCATTGGGATTTATGGCGACCTGGACGAAAAGGACCCCCTGGGTATTCATATGCACACCGGCATTTGGGCCGCATTGACCTCAGGTTATGCAGGCGGCGCCATGCTATGGTGGTGGGATAGCTATATTCATCCAAATGGGCTGGCCGGCGTTCTGACCGCGCCCAAAGCTTTTATCACCGGAGAAAACATGGGCCTTTTCACGGAGGAATTTCAAGCAAAGGCATGGTGCGACCAAGCCCGGCGCCTTTGGGCGACCGGCATCCGCGGTGAGAACAAATACTTCGGCCATGCTCAGGACAGAATTCTCTTGTGGGTCCACGATCCTGATTATGGCTGGTGGTCAGGAACAAATCCGCCTAGAAATTTGACTAATATTCGCGTGCAATTGCCCATAAATCCAGGTCGTTATGATATCGAGTTTTGGGATACATGGATGGCTGAAAAAGAAGAAAAAGAGATTATTCTAAGCGATCCGCCTGTTTTGGAGATCGATCGAATGAAAGACGATATTGCGATCAAGCTTCAACGAATAGGGGATGACGACGACACTGCGGATGACGACACTATGGATGATGATTCTGCGGACGATGATGCTGTCGATGATGATCTTTCTGATGATGATTTATTCGACGACGATTCAACTGATGATGATGACGCTGCCGCCGATGATGATTCGGAAGGATCAGGACAAGAAGAGACACCACCGCATGATAACAACGGATGCGCATGCTGAATGATATTGTCGGTACGACGATGACTAAATATCAGTTGCCATATTCCTGAATCAGATTTGTCACAAAATTTCCAATAGCCGGTGATGCAGTCAATCCTGGAGATTCTATCCCGATGAGATGAATGATTCTGTGATCATCTGTTTGGCGTGCTATATGAAAATCAAAAAAACCGCTTTCATGGTCGCTTCGTTTTGGTCTGATGCCGCTGATGCCCAAGCGTAAATCCTCTTTAGCTAGCGAAGGGCATAATTTTGCCGCAGGAAGGTAGAAATCTTCTACTGGCCGCCTGTTTGATTCATAGTCGGATTTGCTTTCAATAAAACGGGCATTCGGGCCTATCCACAATTCGCCATAAATAGTTTTTGTCAGATGAACCCCTAGCGCAATTTGTCCGGGCACAGGGTAGACCAAGCCGCGGATCAGATGAGCCTTTTTGGGAATCACCACAGTATATTCGCCTCGACATGGATAAATTTTATGGCCTTTTTCTCCGCATAGGTCAGCTACTATATCCGTATCAAGGCCTGCAGCGTTGACCAAAAACCTGGCTGTCACGCGGCCTTTTTGATTTGTCATGACAGAAATGCTCGACGACGTCCTATCCACGGCAACGACCTCGGCGTCTTGGATCATTAAAACACCTGATGTCTGCGCCCGGCCCTCCAATGCGCGGATATATTCGCCTATGTCAAACACGCCGGAGGAAGGAGAAAGAAGCGCTGTAATGGACTCACCTTTGTTTATTCGAAGGATTTGAATGTTCGGCTCGCGAGCCAAGGCGGCCTCGGCGTCGATCAATTTTAAATCAGCCACTCCATTTTCCAAACCTTGGCGCAATAGCTTTTCCAAAACAGGAACTTCGGAAGCCTCGGTCGTTAAGATCAGTTTTCCGCAAAAAGAATATGGAATCTTCCACGCGGGCAGACGTTTTTGCAGAATTTTTCGGCCCTCTACGCATAACTTGGCTTTCAGGCTGTTTGCCGGATAATAAATGCCTGCATGAATAACTCCGCTATTATGAGTCGAGGTTTCCTCTCCCATTCGAGAGCGCCGTTCCAGAACAGCCACCGAATATCCTGCTTTTGAAAGGCTATATGCGCAAGATAGGCCGACTACTCCGCCTCCGATGATAACCGCATCCATCTCCGTCGAATATTTCGCCAATAATCCTCCTGATGATTCGCATGGTCCGATGGCTTTGTCGTGAAAGTCACGCGTTGAGCATGATTTTTAATTTTCTTTTTTCGTTACCCAATATCCATCCATATTCACTAAAAAATGTTCGTTGATTAACGGGATATTGTTTTGAGGCATAGCGCCTTTTGGAAATGCAATCGTATCGCGAACCTGCACGCGCACCTCGGTCATTGATTTTCCAAAAGCTGTGGCTGAATAAATTGTAGAAGTATCCGTTCTGCTTTGAAACTGCAATAAATCAGGCAGGAATTCCGCTCTTTCTTGTTGCATAAGAATGACGACAGTGGAGCTTCCGGGCTCGAAGTATCCTTTAGGCATTCCTTTATGAACAAACATTCCGGGAATTACGGGACAAGGTTTTTCGTAGCCGATTTCACTGGCGGCGGATACTATTTTGCCGATCACCTGAGCTCCCACTTCAATCACAGCCACAATGCCGACTGCTGTTCCGCCTTCAATGTCCGTATCGATCAACGTCACATGGCGCACATTTGACGAAAGCACTTGGTGAATGGACCTTACGGCATACGGATTCACCGAAAAATATTTGCCTTCCAGCTCATAAAAGTCTGTTACTCGGCCGGAAACGGGAAAATGAAAATAGTGATAATCCGGAGGAGCTAACCGGAATACGGCAAAATCGCCGCCTTGAAAGACGGAAGCTTTTTTTGCGTCGCCCATCAGTTCAGTCAGAGAAAAGAAGCGATTTTTAACTACCAGCGCTTCGTCATCCAAGCTTCCGATGACGACCTTGCCGTCTGCCGGAGAGACTATCGCTTGCAGGTTCGGCATCCGGCGGCATGTTTCATAGCGGATTTTACGAACGAAAACATCGCGCTTAGTAATAAAAGAAGAAGGAGGATCCGACAGTTCGGAAAGATCCACGTGCAGTTTTTCAATAAATGATTTTATTTGATGACTCGCAATAGGAACGTCAAATGTGAACCAAGCGCCAAGATTTGTGGACAACCGCCCCGATAGCAACCGTCCCAAAGCATTCCTGCAAAATGGATTGTCATAAAGGGCGCGCAATGCTGCATCAGCCATGATTTCTTCGGTTTCGATTTTTCCGGTCAACCGGTCGATGTACTGGTGCTTCATAGCGCTACATGTTAGCAGCGCCGCGCTCCGGAAGAAAGATTGTATTTGTACGGAATCTATAAAAGCTGTAGGCTTCGCCCATTATGAAATAGCAGGAAAAGGCATGGCGATTTCACACGATATACATGTGCATACTGGATTTTCCATAGATGCTGCCGGCGATTTCCACGACGCCCTGCAGATCGCCGCAGAACGCGGCCTTAGCGTATTGGGCGTGGCCGACCATTACGATGTGGACCCCGCTGACAACGGCGTCGGGTATCTGGATGTGGTCAAATACAAAAAGGCTGCCGATGAAATTAAGATGATCGCCCATAAGCTGGGCATTCGATTTTTGCTTGGCGTGGAAGTGGAATATCAGATCGAATATCACAAAAAAATAGAAAAATTTTTAGAGGAAAACAGCTTCGATTTTGTGATCGGCTCCGTGCATTACATTTTTCATCGTCTTGCCGACGATCCGCAATTGATAGCAGGATATCCGCTCGAAGACATCGTTTCGAGATACGTGGCCGAGAATATGGCTCTTGTAAAATCCGGTTTGTTTCATGTTTTGGGCCATTATGGTTTTCCAGGCCGATATATCTCCGGATGGCAGAACTCCGATTTTTTGAAATCAGGCATCGAAGTCGTGCAGGAAGCTGCAAAGGCCGGAATGTATGTGGAGGTCAATGTAAAGGAACTTCGGCATGGAGGAGGATTGACTCCGCCTATGCATTTGATAAAGGCTTACT
>Ga0315282_10007604_pt1 | contig 17745 bp, 16 predicted proteins | sample YL17G07_20_MG_FD_203693 | JGI IMG/M metagenome (GOLD analysis project Ga0315282, IMG submission 203693) | Sediment microbial communities from Yellowstone Lake, YNP, Wyoming, USA - YL17G07_20 | ecosystem: Environmental > Aquatic > Freshwater > Lake > Sediment | place: USA: Wyoming | collected... | reverse complement strand
TCCTTCCTGAGCAAATGTCACAGGAACGGTTCCAATGGCTCAGAACTGTTGCAGGTGAGATAATCGCCACACCTGGAAGCGAGAGCAACGTGAAAGAGATCTACGACAAGGTTTGGGAGCTCAAACACTCTCGGAAAGACATCTTCGTGTTCAATCAGTTTGCCGAGTTCGGAAACTACCTATTCCATTATGACGTTACAGGGCATGCGATGGAGGAAGTAATCAAGAACGAATTGAGAGGAGGTCGGTTTAGGGGGGTGTGTTTTACCACCGGATCTGCAGGCACGATCGCGTCCGGTGATTACCTGAAACAGATCTATCCAACTTCGAAAATCGCTGCAGGAGAAGCTCTTCAATGTCCAACCCTACTGCTTAACGGGTATGGTGCTCACAGAATCGAAGGAATTGGCGACAAACACGTACCGTGGATCCACAACGTAAGAAACACCGATGTAGTCATTGGAATTGATGACAATGACACGATGAATCTGTTGAGGTTGTTCAATGAGCCAGCAGGACGCAATTACCTTGTGAACGAGGCCGGTGTTTCAGAGGAATTAGTTCGGAAGCTTGACTTGCTTGGCATTTCTAGCATAGCCAACGTGCTCATGGCAATCAAATTCGCAAAATATTATGAACTGACACGCAAAGATATCGTGCTGACGGTTTTCACAGATTCGATGGAACTGTATCAATCCAGATTGCGAGAGGCGAAGGAACACCAAGGCGGATACAGTGAGAAAGATGCAAGTCGGGACTTTCACAGACATCTAATGGCCATAAAGACTGATTCAATGATGGAGCTCACTCATTATGACAGGAAGAGAATACATCACCTGAAGTACTTCACATGGATTGAACAGCAGAAGTTTGGCCTCAACGAGTTGAATCGCCAATGGTATGATTATGAATCCTACTGGAGCCAAACACAGAAATTAACGCCAAAGATAGATGAACTGATTACGCAATTCAACGAGAGAGTTGGCCTATCATGAAGTTGAAAGGGACTGTAGCGAATGTCTGTTGTCCTTTGCTACGCCAGCATAGCACATTTGAAACCTCACAACATTGGCTCTAATTCAACGGCCGCATTTGACTCTGGTTGACAATTAGGTTCGCGTTCAAACTCACGGAGAGAGGCGTCAGAACAGTATTCTGCAGCAGGGAATCGAAAAACTCGGCTGGGGTTACATTACAGACCCTGATGGAATATTGCGTGAGCTTGTACACTCGATCTGAACCGCTACCACCGTGTTCAATTATGCAAGGACCATCGTCATGAGGTTTGCGGATTAAGTGTAACCCCATTTCGGTGTTACTTTGATTCCAGTTCTTTCCAGCAGTTTCGTTCCTCTCTCGTTGGCACTTAGAATCACTCTCTCTTCATCAAGAGTCTGTACCGTTCGACATTTCATGATAATTTGACCGTCGATGATCACCGTGTCGACATCTGACCCTGCTGCAGCGTATACCAAGTGCGAGATTGGGTTGAATGCGGGGACCAGATGCGGATTGCGAAGCGATATCAATACCACATCAGCCTTTTTGCCCACCTCAATTGAGCCGATCTCTTTCTCTAAACCCAACGCTCGCGCGCCTCCAATGGTCGCCATTTCAAGAACGGTCTCAGCGTCCATCACAAGCGGGTCGAGTAGCCTTGCCTTCTGCAGAAGTGAGCGCACCATAGGTACCACACACCACCACGTGTAAGTCGACTATTGCCACGTCCCATTGACATGTTGATTCTGCCAACGGTTTTGAGGCCGATGCAAACTCTCTCTCATTCGCGGTGCGCGAAGGTGGAAGGACAAATAATCATCCGATGAAAGTCACGTTGATGGCATACAGCCACAATAGCAAGGTCACTGGTGCAAAGAAGGCAATGCAAACTGTAACAAAGAACAGATTCCTTACCCTAATAGTCAGCCAAATCGGGAAGATGAACGTCAAGAATCTTAAAAGAGCAAGTTGGTTTGTGGCAGTGAAGATAACCGAGCCAAACACGGTTACGGCGTAGGTCGAGAGTGAGCAGTCAACCTGCCAAGTCTTCACAATTAGATAGGCGAAGAGGCTGAGTGCCACGAGAATCGGTGGATCGATGAAAAAGGGTACAGCAACTGCTCCCACGAGTCCTCTAAGCAACTGATTCAGAATTGTTTGAACCAAGCCGAACTTGGAGTCAATATTGCTCGTGAACCATTTTTCATCAGTCCACGAAGCAAGCGGGTCGCCGGTCGAAACATAACAGAAGAGGAACCATGAGGCCAAGAACGCTGCCGGAATCGCTAGATAGAGCAGTTTGCGATAGCGCTTCGACTTGACAATATCCAAGAACATGGGGAGGACGATTGCAAGGCCATAAATTCTTGTTAAACTCGCAAGCCCTGCGAGCAATGACGAAGCGCCTATCCGTCCTTTTCTGTAGAGATACCATGTGGAGATTGTTGAAAATAGGAAGAGAGCCTCAGAATAGCCGAGAGTTGTGAACACGCTGATGTACGGAAAGGTCGCCATCAAGAGTGTTGCGCATAGAGCTTCCTTAGGTCGCATGTAAGACTCTGCGAGCAGCTGAAAGACGACAAGGCTTGCGAGAGCAAATACTTGAGCGACAAGAAACGCCGCAAACCAATAATTACCGAACAGCAAGCCGACCATACGGATTAAGATTGGATACGCAGGCAGGTACACGTAGTCAGGGTGTGCGTATCCTAGCTGCGCGATCAGTTGGAAATGGGGGCTATCCCAAGCGTTAAACAGCCACAACCAACTTGACGAGATGGAAGGGTTCAAAATTGGAGATCATTCGGGAATCAAACGCGGATTAGCGTCCATCCAAGCTGTGTGGAATTTCTCTCCTGGGCTCAGCAAGTAGAAGAGCCAAACAGCTCCAATCCCACGAATCGCTATAGCTACAGCCACCGGGTAACATAGCAACCTACTGCGCTTGATTGACCTCAGGACATCGACGCGCTTGCGATTCTGAGACATCCGAGTTTCTCGTAGAGACATGAAGCGACTGCACTTATGGCACTTTTGTATGGATGTGCGTTGATTTCTTGTGGTAATCCAGATGAAGGAACTGAGTTCGAATCACTGGAGTAGTAACTGACGGCGAGACTTGCAGGGCGTTAGCGTAGCTTCTCTACTTCGCATGATTCCTGTTTCTTTCGATCGGTTTGGCCTCTGAAAATCAGTTTTTCGCAACCTAAATGTCGTCAAACTTGATTCAAGCAGGGTTACTCGAAACGTTTGAAAAGAACGAAACACTCCAGACGAACGTTTCAAACTGCACCTTGCGATTTATTGCGTATTCATCGGAAACTCACAACCAATCGATCGACTAGCTAACTACGCAAAGGAGTCTTGGGATCGCCAGATCATTTTCCTGCCTCAAAATCAAATTGACCTGACGAAATGGGGATCACGAAAGATTCAACTTAGCGGGTGCGGTTCCAGAGTCCTCTTGAACACTCTACATTCAGTTTGATATGTCAAGCGTAAGGCATAAAGGCACACTGCCGACCTCTCTGAAAGGCTGTTGAGATCCAGAGGAGCTCTTGTTGAGCAAGTATGGAAACGACTGAAGGCCCTAAAGCACATTATGACATCATAATTCTTGGGTCGGGCCCAGCAGGCCTGACGGCAGCAATATACGCGAGCCGAGCTCTTGTCAAGACACTCGTAATTGGAGGCAGGCTCCCTGGCGGACAACTGATGCTGACAACGGGGATTGAAAATTTCCCCGGATTCTCAGATGGAATTCAAGGCCCCGAACTCATGCAAGAAATGCGGAGGCAAGCAGAGCACTTCAGCGCCCAGATCATCGACGAGAATGTTGAATCCGTGGATTTCAAGCAAAGCCCCCTGCGAGTTATGGTTGGTGGACGAGAATATACTGCCAACGCCGTAATCATCGCCACAGGCTCATCAGCTAAATGGTTAGGGTTACCTTCCGAAAAGCAGTTGCGAGGGCGCGGTGTTTCAAGCTGCGCAACATGCGACGGATACTTCTTCAGAGGAAAGAAAGTTGTTGTCGTTGGTGGAGGGGACACAGCGCTTGAGGAAGCACTATTCCTTACGAAATATGCGACGGAGATCATTGTGATTCATAGGCGTGACAAACTTCGGGCTAGCAAGATCATGCAGAGTAGGGCTTTCGGCAACAGTAAGATTCGATTCGTTTTGGATTCGGTTGTGGATGAAATTCTGGGAAAGGTCAAAGTCGAAGGAGTCAGAGTCAGCAACACAGAAACACGTGAAGTCTCAGTAATTCCTTGCGACGGTGTCTTTGTGGCAATAGGTTTTCAGTCGAACACGAAGATCTTCGAGGGACAGATACAGCTTGACAAGAGAGGTTACGTGGTTACAAACCATGGGACCGATACGAGTGCCAAAGGAGTCTTTGTGGCCGGCGACGTGCATGATCACAAGTATCGTCAGGCTGTGACAGCTGCTGGAGAAGGCTGTAAGGCGGCGATCGACGCTCTCGCGTACCTAGAAGAGCAGAAAGATATCACAATCACGACCCGTGAGAAATGACTCTACTCTCGGCTTTCAAACAGAACTACTCAGCACCTAGGCTGAAATTCCGATTGCGACGGGCTTCGGAGATCAGAGTCCCAAGCCTTTGAATATAAATCTGTGTTGGCAAATTGGGCAATAGCATGTCCCGCGGGGTATGGTCTGACCACAATATGCGCATCTAATGTATGCTGATGCACGTAGCATGATCCATCATCACTGACTAACCAGGTTGCGGATTTTGACGTTTCACCGCGGTTCCTGCTAATTTCCAAGGCTTCCGCTACGTCGTTATTGCAAAGACGGTGCATACAATAAGAGCGTAACTTCTTTTAGCCCATTTGGAACCGTCGCTAGGTGGTGTGCGTCTTTGACTGAACCGCATCGCATTACCTACGACTTGATGCCAGCTCTGACGGCTCTGATCATGTACATCGTCCTCTCGGGTTTTGCTGCAGTTCTTGTTTACGGAATCTACAGACGACTCCGCCTCTATTTACGAGGAAACCCTGCTCCGCGGTTTGATCACCTGACCACCAGGACCCGCAGAGCCATTGTGAATGCATTTGCCCAAAGGAAGGTTCTGAGGAAACCGTACCCCGGACTAATGCATCTTCTCATTTATTCCGGAACGGTCGTTCTCTTCATCGGCACAACACTTGTAATGTTGAACGTCGATGTCTGGAAAGTCTTCTTCCAGCAGGAATTCCTTGTAGGAGATTTCTATCTATTCTTCGAACTATTCCTCGATACTTTCGGACTCGTAGCCATAGCTGGCCTCATAGTGGCAATCTATAGAAGAACCGTGTCTAGGCCTCCAAACCTGCCTACCTCACGCGACGACGTTTACATCTTCTTGGTTCTCTTGGTCATACTGGTCACCGGCTATCTGATGGAAGGTATCCGTCTCGCTGTCGATAGGCCGCCTTGGGCACCTTGGTCTTTCGTGGGGTACCAAGTGGCGCTCCTGCTGGAAGCTCGACACCTAGTAGGACAGGTAGCCTCCTTCTACCAAGTGTTGTGGTGGTCGCACGCGCTTCTTGCATTCGCGGCCGTGGCAAGCATCCCTTACACTAAACTCTTTCACATCGTAACATCTCCGCTCAATGCGTTCTTCATCCCCGTTCTGTCTAAGGGTCAGCTCAGCACCCCGTTTGACCTAAGACAACTTCTAGCGTCAGGAAACTTCGACGTGAAAGTAGGGACCGCAGCAATTGCTGACTTCTCATGGCATCAGAGACTGTCGTTCGATTCGTGCACATCATGTGGACGCTGCACGAACGAGTGTCCCGCAGCTGCTGCAGGAACACTCCTCTCTCCAATGTATTTGATTCTCAAACTCAGAGACACCATGCTATCACGTCAGCGCATTGATGCAGGAAGCAGTCAGTTAGTAGGAGGTGTGGTGGACCCTGAGGAACTCTGGGCATGTACAACATGTCGGGCATGTGTAGCCGAATGCCCGGTACTCATTGACCACATAGATTCGATCGTAGACATGAGAAGGCATTTGATTGGAGAGGGCAAACTGGATCGAGGGAAGAGGGATCTTCTCACGAACTTGAACAACGCAGCCAACCCCTACGGTCTTCCTCAAGCAGATCGAATGAGATGGGCCGAGGGACTGGGCGTAAAGACAGTCAAAGAAGTGCAAGAATTTGAAGTGCTCTACTGGGTCGGTTGCCTAGGCTCCTATGACCCAAGGAATCAGAATATCACCAAAGCCATCGTTAAGATCCTCAATGCCGCAAACGTTCAGTTCGCCGTTCTCGGCAATGAAGAGAAATGCAACTGTGAAGTAGCCAGGCGACTTGGCGAAGAAGGGCGCTTTCAGCAAGTGGCACTCGAATTGACTGAACTTTTCAGGAAATATGGTGTCAGACTCGTCCTCACGCAATGCCCCCACTGTTACAATACCTTCAAGAACGAGTACCCCGAATTCGGAGCGAACTTCCAAGTCGTCCATCATTCCCAGTTTATTCGCCAACTCATAGAGAGCGGAAGGCTGAAACCCAAACGGCAAATGGAAGGAGTCGTTACATTCCATGACCCCTGTTACTTGGGAAGATACAACGACATCTATGATTCACCCAGAGACATCGTACGCTCTCTCGGTCCGATAACTTTGAAGGAAATGCCGCGTTCAAGAGAACGCAGTTTCTGTTGCGGCGCAGGAGGAGCTAATTTCTGGTATAAGGTAGCTCACAAGAAGCGAATCAATCAAATCCGTTATGAAGAAGCACAACAGTTGAGACCGGACATACTAGCTACCGCTTGCCCGTTCTGCACTTCCATGTTTGAAGACGCAGCGGTCGCCCTAGGTGCGAAAGACTTCAAAGTCAGAGATATCGCGGAACTGGTCGCCGAACTGATTTAGCGCTCGTAATCCTGCTAGTCGAAAAGAACATTGAGAGAGAAAAATCGTGAAGACTCATGGTGAAAATCATAGTCTTGGTCAAGCAAGTTGTTCAATCGGCTGAGCTGAAGGTTGACCGGACCACAAAGACTCTAGTGACGCAAGGCGTCCCTCAGGTAATACATGTCGGCTTGTCTGGCCAAAAAGTTAGTCCCAGGCTGTACTCTGCTTGTGGAATATCTGGGCAGATTCAGCATCTTGCACGAATAAGAAACAGCCGGATAGTAGCGGCGATTAGCAGCGACCCAAGGCGCCAGTATTCGAGTTCAGTGACTACGGACTTGTTGCGGATCTGTACGAGGCCATTCCGGTCTTGACAGAGGCTGTTAGACAGCTATGCAGGAAATGATCTAGTTGCCCCTGGGAGCGAAGCCTACCAAGGCCTCTCTTTGGGATATGCCCGTCGCCTAGGAGGCGGTATCAACCCAAGGCAAGTCCCTTTGTGATAGGAGATCATGGAGTCACTCTTGATCCTGAACTTGGATTTGATCCTGGAGTAAGGCACTCCGGCAATAATCATTTTGTCTATCTCTTCCCTAGCCTTGTGCCTGCAAAGCTTGCATGCCATCTGCGTTGCTTCCCATATGGCTGCTAAGAGAGACTAGCCAAGTCAGCCATGCGTTCGACTTCTCTTCTCCCGGTATTAATAGTTAGCCAGCAGTCCGGCTGACTTTGCAGCCTCGGAACGAATAGACACCTCCAGCGCATCTGACGTCAATTATTCTTCCAGCCAAGTAGCGACGGAACTGACAAGATCGATGCCGAGACAAGAGTCACGAAAAGCCGAGGATCATGAGCGAGGGAGAGCAGAGTTCTGCCCTGGAAATCTATGTCTTCCGTTCGGTTGAGGACCTCATCGACCTTTAGCTCGTCAGATACGCTGAAAACCCTGTCAAGCCTTCGATCCGGCAGCCTGTAAAGAAGCCGCCTAAGCCAAGCCATTACCATCAAGTCGAATCCTAGTAGCTTACGCCATGACTCTTCATAATCACTGAGAAGAGCGCCGGATGTATCTTCAACTCGGATTGCTTTTGCCGCAATCTCGCCACAAATCCTCCCGCAGGCCAAGGCAAATACGATTCCACCACCTGTTGTGGGCTTAACTTGTGACGCTGCATCTCCTACTCTCAAGATGCCGTCTGCATATGTTCGCTGTCTAGCGCCGTCGACTGGGATCGGGTGATAGATAGGTTTCGTGAGCAATTTTGCATGACGAAGCTTTGGAGATGCAATTGGGTGTTTCTTCACGAAGCGCTCAAAGCATTGACGGACGTTGGCTCGCGCGCCAGCAGCTATTCCAACCTTGGCTGAACCATCTCGACGCGGGATTATCCATCCAAAGAACCCTGGGGCGTAATTCTGGCCGAAATACACTTCAACAAGATTCTCATCAACATCGGTGAGATCATCCGCACTGACATAAGCTGAGTTTACAAGCATTCGCCGAGGTTGCGAAGGAAAGAAGTATTTCGAAATAGGTGCGCCGCATCCACCTGCGTCGATCATCATCTTGCATGAGACCTCTGCTCGCCTGCGCCCTGCAATTCTGAGCTTGAATCTACCGTCAGAAGACCGCGTGAAACCGTCAACCCGTGAGTTCAGATGAACTTCAGCGCCATTTTGCCTAGCAACGGAAGCTAGGTGACGGTCAAATCCAGCTCTATTCAAAACCCAAGTCACTGGCTTCGATCTATGGAGGATAAGTTGCCTTCCGCCTGGTGAGTGCAACACAGCTCCTCTGATCTCGTTTTCAATGACTTCGCTGGGTATCTGTGGGCTGAATTTCTTGAACGCCATTATCCCAACATGGCCAGAACAGTGTGAAGGCTCTCCTACTCGTCCATGCTCCTCGAAAATTGAGACTCTGGCACCATTTTTGGCGGCAGCAGCTGCAGCCGTTGCTCCGCTGACTCCACAGCCGACAATGGCTATGTCGATCGAGTCAAGTGACAAGGTATTGTCCCACATAACTGCAGGGGTTGTGGTGTTTACGCCTTAGCTTTTGGGTTGCGCAGCCTTGTTTACCGTGCGCTCTGCTCCACGAGTTCAACGCGACGTTTGCCTTTCATCTGTCGTGAGACTCTGACTAGGCCGTTGACCTCCAGTTTCATCAGGATCCGGTTCAGTTCTCTGAAACTGAGATCTTCTTTGCCATTTCGAATTTCCCGCAGCAGTTCATCGTCGGTGAGGGGGCCCTTTCGTCCTATCACATCCAATACATGGAGGTGCAGCGGGCGCGGACCCCATACTTTCTGCAATCTGTATCCACTGTCTTCCTTCGATCTCAGGCTACGGGCGTGAGGGCCGCTGCTCGTTCTCTTCTAAGGCGTTTCGCGAACTTCTGGTACCACGCATCATCCTCTGAGGTTATACTGGGACCTACCCGTTCCATGGCTATGTCAAAGTCGCGTCGTGTAACCTCGGCAGCATTAACATCCTCTCTCAACGCGTTCATCGCTGCTTCTCGGCAAATTGCTTCGATATCGGCGCCAGAGTATCCTTGGGCTTTCCGTGCAAGCTCGTCTATGTCAACGTCGCGTGACAGGGGCATGGATCGAGCATGGATCTTGAAGATCTCTTTCAATGATTCGAAGTCTGGGGACGGAACGTAGATCAGTCTGTCAAATCTGCCAGGTCTTAGGACCGCCGGATCAAGGATGTCGGGGCGATTCGTTGCGGCTATTATCAGGACGTTCTGCAAGCTTTCTATGCCGTCAATCTCAGTCAGAAGTTGGCTAATCACGCGCTCGCTCGCTCCGGAGTCACCGTATCCCAAGCCGCGTCTAGGAACAATTGCATCTAGTTCATCGAAGAATATTATCGCAGGGGCTGCGGTTCGGCCTTTCCTGAAGATTTCACGTATGGCCTTCTCGGATTCACCGACCCACTTCGAGAATATCTCTGGGCCTTTTATCGATATGAAGTTCGCTTCGCTCTCAGTTGCCACCGCCCGTGCCAGTAGAGTCTTTCCGCAACCAGGCGGACCGAACACAAGGATCCCCCTCGGCGGTTTTATACCCATTTTCGTGAAGACTTCAGGGCGTTTGAGTGGCCATTCTACAGACTCCATCAATTCCTGCTTGACCTGTTTCAGACCGCCGACTTCGTTCCAGTGAACCTGCGGGATCTCAACGTAGACCTCTCTCATAGCCGTTGGCGTAATCTCTCTGTAGGCTGAGAGGAAGTCCTCCATTCTGACGACCATTTTCTCAAGGGTTTCCGGCGCGATTCGCTCCTCTTCGAGATTGAATTCAGGTATGTATCGCCTAAGAGCTTTCATAGCCGCTTCTCTGCAGAGCGAGGCGACATCGGCTCCCGTGTATCCATGCGTTATGTCCGCCAAGCGCTTCAGGTCCACATCCTCGGCAAGCGGCATGTTCCTTGTGTGAATTTGAAGGGTTTCATGGCGTCCCGCCTTGTCCGGCACACCGATCTCTATCTCCCTGTCGAATCTTCCAGGTCTTCGCAGAGCAGGGTCGATTGCGTTGGGACGATTCGTTGCTCCGATCACTATGATGTTGCCGCGCGCCCCCATTCCATCCATCAGTGACAGAAGCTGCGCAACGACACGCCTTTCAACCTCTCCAGTTACTTCCTCGCGTTTTGGTGCAATCGCGTCCATTTCATCGATGAATATGATGCTTGGGGATGTCTCTTGGGCCTTCTGGAATATCTCTCGCAGCCTTGCCTCTGATTCACCGTAGAACTTTGACATTATTTCGGGTCCTGAAATTACGTAGAAGTTGGCGTCAGACTCGTTCGCTACAGCCTTCGCCAACAGTGTCTTTCCGCAGCCCGGAGGACCGTAGAGGAAAACTCCTCTCGGTGGTTCGATTCCTAATCGCTGGAAGAGCTCAGGATGCCTGAGTGGGAGTTCAACCATCTCACGGATGCGCTGAATCTGTTCATGCAGGCCACCGATATCCTCGTATGTGACTATCGGAATGCCTTTCTTCTCAGGCGTCGGTTCGCTAAGAACCTGTACGTGAGCTGTCTCCGTAATTCTAACCGGACCGTGAGGCCGCGTTCTAGTGACTATGAGCGGGACAGCGCTCCCGAAGATAGATAGAAGCGTCATATCTCCTTCGATAAATGGCATGTCCATGAATCGACGTTTCACAAAGCTCACGAACTCCTCGTCCACGCTCAAACGGACGTCTGTAGGTGCAAAGATAATCGCCTGAGCGTCCTTCACATCGGCCTTCCCCACATTGACATACTCGTTTAGCGCCACGCCCGCATTTCTTCGGATCAATCCGTCCATTCTAATAATTTCTTGACCCTGATCCTCCGCATACGCAGGCCAGGCTACAGCCACAGTCATCTTCTTTCCATGTACCTCAACAAAGTCGCCTGCGGTTATTCCGAGCTTTTGCATCGTGTCATTGTCGATGCGAACCTTGCCATGTCCGACATCGCGCTGTCTGGCGTCCGCAACTCTTAGAGAAGCTTCACGGCTACTCATAATTACACACTCCGAAGCAGTTTTCGAGCACGCTTTGTGCTGCTGACTGCTTGACTACTGCTATTAAAATTGCTTTTGTAGGTATCTTGTATAGTTGTTCGCGGAAGGTTGAGAGAGGCTATACCGTACATGTCTTTCTCGACCAAACCAGTGTTACTAGAGGTAACATAGCCGCCATATAAGTGTTACTTAAGGTAACAAAAAACTAGAATCGGCCAACCCTAAGAACCTGAATCTCGCTCACCGAGTCGACCGCTCGGATTGCATCTTCGACCTGATCCATTCTACCCCCAGCGTCTTCCGGTAGAACAACATGAGCTATGAGAGCGACGAGTCCAAAAGCTACAGGTTCTTCTTCGAACTTCTGAACCGTCGAACCTGCCGGCAAGGAATTCTGTATCTTCGATTTCAAAGCGCTTAGATCTATGTTGGCGTCGCTCGGAAAGATCTTGATTGATGCGAGTACTTTTGCCAAAGGCCTACAACCATCATTGAGTTTTCATGGGCCCGAGTAGCCACATTTCACGCAGCGATAAGGCCGACCGAACATTCGACACTTCTCGCAGCGCCAGATCGTCACTTCACCACAGCTTGGACACGGGAACTTGACTGCGCCTTCACCTGGCAGTATGGTCCGCGCGCACCATGAGCATGTAGGCATCCGGATGACTTTCTCACTTGTGATCGATGTTGTTGCGCTCAATCGCTGACACTTCGGATTTTGACAGGCACACTTCCCAAGGTTATAAATTGATTGCTAAACGTGCGCTTACGATCTGTAACTGAACCCTTTGGTAAGAAATGACCGACAGATTCAAACAGCAGATCGCTCACACTCAACTCATTGCAGCCCGCCTAGTCTGGGTGGATCACGTTGGTCAGCATAGATTCTGTCTGTGATCTCGAGAGTTTCAGGCGGTTTATGATAATGAGCACATGTCAGTCTTACATTCCGCAGGAATTCTACGATGATGAGACAGTCTATCCTGAGCGTTCTTCTGACAAGGGCACGATGTACGTTGAGGCTGAAGACAAGGAAACGGTTGGGCAACTTCGCGAAATCAGATTTGCCCGTGTTTCGAATGTCCTCGGCATCATATACAACTCCAAGAGTGGGCGCACGCAACTGAAATGGCGACATCTGAAGGGGAGAGTTGGCAGATTAAGTGGCGAAGCAAGCCCAAATACACTAGTGAACCTCTTTGCTTCTCGCGCCCTTCCAGAATCCTACGCAATCACAGAACGACAAGCAGAAACCACGGAGTCGGAGCACGAAGCCCCGATAAATGAAGCCTTCGCGGATACCTGAAGATCTATCACGAAGGCGCGTCTAGCCTCGAAAAGGTTTGGGCAGTCTTTGCTTTGCGAAAGTCTAAACTGCTAATCTACAGCCCGACCGAGCCTTTGCCAAAGGCGCAGAGAGCACAATGCGGCTAGAGTCAGAAATCCGTAGGCCGTCCATTGTAGAGCAACATTTCGTCTACGGCAAATGGAGAATAGTCAGGATCTATGTTCGCGGTGTACTTGAAGAAATAATTGTCAAGCGCAGGGAAGAATACCAGTCATAGATTGAATTGGTCGAGGAACCTTCGTACACTCCACATCAGTCAACCTTTGTAAGCATGATATGCTTACGAGGGTCCTGACGAATCTGCGGGTTGAAAAAGAGCTTGGGCGTCGATCTCGCGGATATTGTGGCAGAGCAGCCAGTTACGCTTGATGACCTGTCGAACAGGGTGCTTGCAGTCGATGCCTACAACGCTCTCTACCAATTTCTTGCCATAATTCGGCAGCCCGACGGTACTCCACTTAAAGATCGTAGTGGGAGGATAACAAGTCATCTTAGCGGTCTGTTGTACCGAGCAGCAAATCTCGTTGAGAAAGGTATTAGGCTCATCTTCGTTTTCGATGGCAAACCACCTGAAATGAAGATAATAGAGATCCACAGAAGGCGTCGGATCAAAGAGGAAGCAACCGTTCGTTACGAGCAAGCACTCAAGGAGGGCAGACTCCAAGAAGCCCGAACATATGCCCAAGCCACATCACAGCTGAAAGACATGATGGTTGCAGATGCAAAGACGCTCTTGGACGCACTCGGAATTTCATGGACTCAGGCTCCTTCAGAAGGAGAAGCTCAAGCAGCCTTCATGGCTGCACGCGGGGATGTCTGGGCAGCAGCCTCACAGGACCACGATTCACTTCTCTTCGGAGCACCGAGGATGATAAAGAACCTCGCAATAACTGGACGCAGAAAGTTGCCACGTAGGAATGCCTACGTCGAGATCGAACCTAGGCTAATTGAGCTTGCAAAGACGCTTCAAGATCTCTCAATCTCCAGAGAACAGTTAGTTGATGTGGGAGTTCTCATCGGAACCGATTTCAATCCGGACGGCGTGAGAGGCATTGGACCTAAGACAGCCGTCAAACTGATACGTGAGCACGGTAACCTAGAGAACCTGATGCGGAGCAAACCTGAGATCAGTGTCTCCTTAGACATCAATAGCATAAGGAAGATCTTTCTTGAACCAAACGTCACCTCTGACTATTCGCTGAAGTGGTCGAAGCCAGACGAAGAGAAGGTTGTAGCCTTTCTATGTCAAGAGCGCGATTTTTCTGAGGAACGCGTTAGAAAGGCTATTGCCAAGATGATGGGAAGCACACTTCGAGCTTCGAAGACGACTCTTGAATCCTACTTCAGTTGAGATTTGCGCACTTCTTCGAGAATCGGCATCTTGTGAAGCATTTCCTCAGTCACTAGTTCCCAATAGATACCCTTCGGCTTGGGTATGACGGTGTGCGTCTCATACGATCTAGTAGGGGTCAAGATGTGATCCACGGGAATATCGTGCTTCTCCAGTGGGAAAGACCCTACGACTTGACTGTCGTGAATTGTGGTTGCAACCTTAACGTCATCATCGACCAACTTACGTTCACGTAAGATCCCGTACTCCATTTCACTATATCCTTCACCTTTCCCTATTCTTCCACCTTTCAAAGACACAGCCACCGATCCCGCTACTATCAGATCAATATTCGGTATTTCCGAGAGCGCAATCTTCCGGCCGAACTTGAAAGCGCCAGAGATTGAGAACGCCTTTCTTATTCCACCTTCTATCCTCTTTGACTCGAGCCGAAGGAAACCGCCACTCAGCCTAGGCGTGGGCATCAGAAGAGTCTTTCCATCTTCAAGCACTATGCGTCGGACATGCATTTGTGGGGAGTCAGGATTGACTTTCACGACCTCTGCTTTTGAAAATTCGGCCAGCTTCCGGATCCTTGAAGCGGCTTCTTCCGCTCCGGCAAAATTTGGAATTCGATTGTATACCGGTCTCGGAAAGCGTGCTAGGTCGTGATCTTCTAGATATTTCCAAATCTGCTCTCGTAACCTCTTCTTCATGAGACTCGCGGAGATGTCCGACAAAATTGAACCAATATCCTGAGCTCTAGTCTCTCCAGCCACGCTTGCCTCTCATTGGCACAAAGGCTACTCCGCCCAAGTTTTCATGCGACAAGCTTCCGTCAGTACTTTTCCTCACGCGAACTAGCTCTTGGTAAAATGGACCACTGCCAACGGGAATCAGGAGAGTCCCCTCAGGTTTCACCTGACCTATCAGACCTGACGGAATTTCAGGTGCGGCGCTTGTAACTATGACAAGGTCGAACGGCCCCTCTCCTTCAAGGCCCTCCGAGGCATCCGCCTCAACGAACGTCACTCTATCAGAGTATCCCAACCGTTCTACGTTTCTTCTTCCAAACTCAGCTAGCTCATGTATGAGTTCGGCTGACCAGACATGCCCCCAAGTTCTCTTGGGCTGTTCAGATGGCGCAACAACTTCCGCATATACGCAACTCATGTACCCGCATCCGCCACCAACCTCGAACACGCGTTGACCGATTTTCATTTCCCCATATTGGCAGAAGAGGGCTGTCATGTGAAGTGCACTCGTAGTTTGACCAGATCCGATCGGCAGAGGGGAGTCTATGTAGGCGTGTGACCTCATATCAGGTTGCAGAAATTCCTCTCGTGGGACCTTGCTCATGGCTCTGATTACGTTTGCATCACGGAGTATGCCCTCTCTTCTCAGCTCGTCAACAGCTTGCTTTCTCAGTTCATTGAAACCTTTCAATGCTCTCAAGCTCGGGGTTGGGTTGACCGCTGTGTAGAGATTCAGGTGAACTCAATTTTGAAGGTTACTGAAGTATTGTTTGCTGCAGGGCATCCGAACATCATCGGAAAACACCGAACCACATTCGAGATAACCAGAGATAACGAGCTGACGAAACGAGGCGACTGCGTGATTGCAGTCCGCGCCACCCGCGGTCTGAACGATCTTTCAGCACAATTCAAAAACCTCTGTAGGAACGAGAACGCCATAATCACTGTTGAACTGCAAGCAGGGGAAATCGAAGAGTCAATTGAAGGTATGGGAAGCCCTCGACTTACCCTGAGCCACATGAGTGAAATTGTCGGGAGGAGATCAACCTACACATCTGAAAGAACACTCATGATTCGGGCCGACAAAGCCGCTTGCGACATAAGCCGTGACTTAATAAACGCCCTGAAATCTCCCGCTGCAAGAGTCCGAGTAGAGATGACTGTTGAACTCTAAGGGCTACTTGATGAGGAGGTCTACCGCGATTTGCACTTTATTCGGGGCAACTTCCTTCAGTATGCTCGCGAACAAAATAGACTCAACTTTCCTGCCATGTTCTTCAACATCTTCCCGAATTGTTTCAGCGACGGCATCCGTTGTTTCATTTCGCGACGCGAACGTGTAGTAATGTATGATGCCACCCCGACCGTCCAACGCCTCAAGAGCAGACTCCACGAAATCCTTGGATTCAGACGGCAGATTCATTATTACCCGATTTACGACATTACGTAGACGCCTAGCCACAATCTCACGCGCGTCACCAAGAATCGGGACAATTCTGTCCGCGACATCGTTCAGCAGTATGTTTTCGCTCAGGTACTTGAACGCTTCAGGATTGATATCGATGGCATAGATCTTCGATCTCGGCTGAGCTTTTGCAATGAGTATCGAGTAAGGGCCTACGCCTGCAAACATATCGATGACACGTTCTCCTTCCTTCACCTGTTTGGCCACTCGCATTCTTTCGTGAGACAGCCTCGGATTGAAGTAGACGGTCGCAACATCTAGACGGAAACGATTAGAAAACTCCCGATGTACTGTCTCAGTCACACCACTCCCTCCTATCACTTCATACTTTCGCGTCCTATACGTGCCTGAAACGTCACTCGATTCTTTGAGAACCATTCTCAGGTGCGAGCTGATTCTTAGAATCCCACTCCCTATCACACGAGCGAATTGATCGAGTTCTCCTGGTAGTTCAACAACTCCGATTTCCCCAATAGTATCGAAGGAGCGCGGCAAGTTCGAGACCAGCTCTTTAGGGATCTCGTGGCATACTGCTTCTCGCAGATCCCTCGGTTTCCTAACTACTTCGGGAAGGAGGGGTTGTTCCACTTTGACGCCACCGCATTGTTCTTCAATCCTACATGCTTCCTGAGCCGAGGGTTTCCGTACAATAGGAATGAGGACCGTTCCGCCGGTTCTACCGAATTCGAATCTGTCATCGATCAACTGGAGACCACGCAATACTCGAATGGCCCTTTCGGCCGTGCGCGCGGGAACCGCCATTGCCACCGTCTTCGCCAAGAACTGCTTCCTCATCGACTAACCATTATCGTTCAAGTACACTCACACAACGCTAAATATTCAAGGAATGGACTACAACCCAACGGTTCAGATGAGGTTTCGGTTTTGGTGCAGTGGCGAAGACGAGACGAAATAGTTGGCAAGGAAGTAATCGATGGTGACGCGAAGAAGATAGGCGTATCAAAGGATCTTGCCTGGTCGAGTGACGGCAGACTCGCGGTAATAATAGAGTTCAGCGATGAAGAAGAAGCTTTGCTTCCATTTGAGCAAATCGAAAGAATCGGCGATGTCGTTTTCGTGAAGGCCAAGACTGCCTTGGAGAGAATTCCGACAGTCGTATGCCCCATATGTAGACATAGGAATCCTCTGGAAGCGAAGTTTTGCGCCAAATGTGGACGGGCACTGGAAACGAAAGAGGAGAAGAAAGAGAAAAAGCGGGCCAGCGACAACATCTAGGTTCCGGCTTAGATCATACTGATGATGGCTGATTGTCTCGGAAAAGCAATCTTTAGAGTCCGTGATGGTGAGCATTTGCTCCATACTTAGTTGGGCTCTACGGCGAGGGCTGAGCTATCCACCCACATGTGTCAGTGATAAGAATGTTCAGATTTGAATGGAAAACGGTGAGGCGGCGGTGGATAATGAACTTCGGCGAAGAAGAT